>JAESGM010000147.1_pt1 | contig 156548 bp, 151 predicted proteins | sample 9269721 | NCBI WGS metagenome assembly JAESGM01 (sample SAMN15720920, study PRJNA650825) | algae metagenome | isolation source: Komarekiella atlantica HA4396-MV6 and co-occurring heterotrophs from... | place: USA: Theobald House, Kauai, HI | collected 2009-07-29 | reverse complement strand
GCCGCTGGGCTGCGTGCACCGCATGGTCAACCCCGGCAAGATCCCGCTCGAGATCATCGAGGTGCAGATCGGGTCCTACACCGGCGAGGACGACATCGTCCGCATCGAGGATGTCTACGGGCGATGAGCCTCACGCGCCGAGGGTTGCTGGCTGCGGGCGCCGCCCTGCTCGCGCCACGCGGCGCCGCCGCCGAGGTTCTGCGCCTTCCGGTCGAGCTGGTGAGCGAGATCCTGACGCTGCCCGGCCGCATCACGCTGGGCGCCGCTCGGGGCGACGTCACCCTGATCGAGTTCTTCGATTACAATTGTCCGTTCTGCAAGCGGTCCGCCGCCGACATCCGGCCGCTGCTCGCGGCGGAGCCGGGACTGCGCTACGTGCTCGTGAACTACGCCATCCTGGGCGAGGCGTCGATCGAGGCCTCCCGCGTGGCGCTCGGCGCCTCGATGCAGCGGACGAAGGGCGGCTATCTCGCCCTGCACGAGGCGCTGTTCCGCTTGCGCGGCAGGGTCGATGCCCTGCGTTCGCTCGCCGCTGCGATCGAGCTCGGCGCAGAGCGGGAAAGGCTGATCCGCGATGCGGACAGCGACAGGGTCACCGACGCGCTGACGAAGGCGGCGCGCCTCGGCGAGAACCTGGGGCTCGCCGCGACGCCGGCCTTCGTGGCCGGCCGCGAGGGCGTCGTCGGCTATGTCGACCTGCCGTCGAAGCGCCGCGCCATCGCCAATCTCAGGCGCTGCGAGGCGGTGACCTGCGCCTGACGGTTCTCAGCGCGAAAGAAGCCGCTCCAGCTTCGCCTTCTGGTTCTCGCGGCTCTCCTTGATGTCGATCGTGCCTGCGAACTGACCGGCCGAATCGAAGAGATAGACCGCCGATGTGTGGTTCATCGTGTAGCCGGAGCTCGTGGAGACCTTCTGGTAGAAGGCTGCGTGCTGCTTCGCGACGGCGGCCAGTTGCTCCATGGTGGGCACGAGACCCACGATGCGGCCGTCGAAGGCGCTCAGGTAGTTGGCGAGGAGGTCGGGCGTGTCCCGCTCCGGGTCCACGGTGACGAAGAGCACGCGGAAGTCCTTCGCCCGCGCGGCCTGCGGCCCCTTGTCCAATTCGTCCATCAGGGCCGTCATGTCGGTCAGCGTGCCCGGACAGATGTCCGGGCACTGGGTGAAGCCGAAGAACAGGCCGAAAGGCTTGCCGCGCAGCGTCGTGCTGTCGAGCACGCCGCCCGTGGCCTGGGCCAGCTGGAAACTTCCGCCGATGCGGCCTGCGCCGCCCTCGCCGGGCCGCGGCGCAGGCGTCAGCAACAGGTAGGCGACGACGAGGCCGAGGACGGCCGTCATTCCCCAGGCGGCGAAGCGTATGGCCCTCAGCGCGGTCATTGGGTCTTGGCTCCGTGATTGCCGTGATGGCCGGCCCCATGGCCGCCATGGGCGTCGCCGCCCCTGGCTCCCATGGATTCGACGACATATTCGACGTCGACGCGGCCCGCCTTCTCAAAGACGAGAACACCCTTGAGGCGCTGTTTCTCCACGAGCTGCGCCTTGAGGCCCATGAACATCAGGTGGAAACCGCCGGGCTTCAGCTCGACGGTTTGGCCCGGCTTGATCTCAAGGCCGCTCGGCAGCTCCCGCATGGTCATGACGCCGTTGGCATGGGCCATCTCATGGATCTCGACCGTGGAGGATCCCTCGAAGCTGGCGGAGAGGAGCCGGTCGGGCGCGGCGCCGTTGTTCGTGATTTTCAGGTATCCGCCGGCCACCCTGGCGGCGGGCGGCGTGGCCCGCGTCCAGGGATGGCCGATCTCGAGGTCACCGACCTTGTAGCCGTGGGCGAGAACGGTGGTAGCGATGGTGGGAAGGGCAAGTCCCAGGCAGCAGAGAGCGGCGAGGGCCGCGCGACGATCTAAAGGCATGGTTCGAACCTGATCTGGAAAAAGCGTTGCGGCGCGTGCGGCGCCACGATGGCGTCGTCCGATCAGCGTGAGGGCGGCCCCGTCGAGGGCGGCAGCCGCAGCTGCGCCAGCAGGGCGGAAGGGCCGGTGTCGGCTGGCTGCAGCCGCTCGGCGAAGGTGAACGAGACAGCCGCGGCCAAGAGGCAGGGCGGAGCCGGCGACAGCGCCGGCAGGCAATGGTCGCAGGCGTGGATTGGTCCGGAGGCCGGGAGGCCAGAGGCCGCGTCGGGCAGGCACATCGGCGGGGGAACGAGCCCCGCGGCGAGCGCCACGTGGTCCGCCGTCGCGAGGCTGCGGGCCACGGCGCTGCCAAGCGGCGCGAGCACCATTGCGAAGACGGCGAGAATCGCCATCCAATCGCGAAAGAACTGACGGAGGACCCGGCCGGACATGGCCGGTCTCTAGCGCAGGGTCGAGCGCAACGCCATGTGCGAAGGCGTCGCGGTGCGCGGACTCCGGATCAGCTGCGGATCGCAGCCATCACGTCCTTCAGCTGGCCGAGCTTCTCGGTCGCCTTGCGCTTCGCCTCGTCCGTCTTCGCATCGCGGAGGTCTTCCTCCGCATCCTGCATTTCCTTGGCGATCGCCTCGGCCGAGAGCTCCTCGACCGGCGTCGCCTGCTCGGCGAGGATCGTGAGGCCGGAGGCGTTCACGTCCGCGAAGCCACCGCGGACATAGAGGCGGCGCGGCGCCTTGCCGTCGGCGATCGTGACGATGCCGGGGCGGAGCGAGGTCATGAGAGCCGCATGGTTGGCCATGATCGTCATGTCGCCCTCGATGCCCGGGACGACGACGCTGTCCACGGAGCCCTCGAAGACGAGCTTGGCGGGCGAGACGAGTTCGAAATGAAACGTGGCCATCGGGCTACCCTCTGACGATCCGGGGCGGGTTCATTCCGCTCCCGATATCCGGTGATGGTGCGTAGGGCGCGGGAGCCGCACGTGCGGCTCCCGATCCGGGAGATCAGGCGGCTTCGGCAGCGAGCTTCTGCGCCTTGGCGACCGCTTCCTCGATGTTGCCGACCATGTAGAAGGCAGCCTCGGGGAGATGGTCGTACTTGCCGGCGCAGAGGTCCTTGAAGCCCTTGATCGTGTCCTCGAGCGACACGAACTTGCCGGGCGCGCCGGTGAAGACCTCGGCGACGTGGAAGGGCTGGCTGAGGAAGCGCTCGATCTTGCGGGCGCGCGCGACCGTCAGCTTGTCCTCTTCCGAGAGCTCGTCCATGCCGAGGATGGCGATGATGTCCTGCAGCGCCTTGTAGCGCTGGAGGATCGACTGCACCTGCCGCGACACCTGGTAATGCTCCTCGCCGACGACCTGCGGGGAGAGCATGCGCGAGGTCGAGTCGAGCGGGTCCACCGCCGGATAGATGCCCTTCTCGGCGATCGAGCGGTTCAGAACCGTCGTGGCGTCGAGGTGGGCGAAGGAGGTGGCCGGGGCCGGGTCGGTCAGGTCGTCGGCCGGCACGTAGATGGCCTGCACCGAGGTGATCGAGCCCTTCTGCGTGGTGGTGATGCGCTCCTGCAGGGCGCCCATGTCGGTCGCGAGAGTCGGCTGGTAGCCGACCGCCGACGGGATGCGGCCGAGCAGCGCCGACACTTCCGAACCCGCCTGGGTGAAGCGGAAGATGTTGTCGACGAAGAAGAGCACGTCCTGGCCCTGATCGCGGAAATCCTCGGCGATCGTCAGGCCCGAGAGGGCGACGCGGGCGCGGGCGCCCGGCGGCTCGTTCATCTGGCCGAAGACGAGAGCGCACTTGGAGCCCTGGCCGCCGCCCTTCTTGTTCACGCCGGACTCGATGAACTCGTGGTAGAGGTCATTGCCCTCGCGGGTGCGCTCGCCGACGCCGGCGAACACGGAATAGCCGCCGTGGGCCTTCGCGACGTTGTTGATCAGCTCCTGGATCAGCACGGTCTTGCCGACGCCGGCGCCGCCGAACAGGCCGATCTTGCCGCCCTTGGCGTACGGAGCGAGCAGGTCGACGACCTTGATGCCCGTGACGAGGATCTGCGCCTCGGTCGACTGCTCCGAGTAGGAGGGAGCCGGCTGGTGGATGGCGCGCGTTGTCTCGGTTTCGACCGGGCCGGCCTCGTCGATCGGCTCGCCAATGACGTTCATGATGCGGCCGAGCGTGTTCTCGCCGACGGGCACGGCGATCGGACCGCCGGTGTCGGTCACGGGCTGGCCGCGGACGAGACCCTCTGAGACGTCCATGGCGATGCAGCGCACGGCGTTCTCGCCGAGGTGCTGGGCGACCTCGAGAACGAGGCGCTGGCCGTTGTTCGTGGTCTCGAGCGCGTTGAGGATCTCCGGCAGGTGGCCTTCGAACTCGACGTCGACGACGGCGCCGATGACCTGGCTGATGCGGCCCGTGGCAACGCGGCCGGAGGCCGCCGCGACGGGGGCGTCGGCCGGGGCCGTCGCGATCTTGGCGCGGGAGCGGGCGGGCTTCGCAGCGGGCGCCTCAACCGCAGGCGCGGCGGCGGCGGGCGTCTTTCCGGGGGACTTGGCCATGTCGTGGATTCTCCGATCGGATGTCTTGTGCTCAGACGACGCTCAACGTCACGGGGACGTTGTTGCGGGTCGCCTTCGAATAGGGGCAGATCTGGTGGGCGTCCTCGGCGAGCGCCTTGACCTTGGCGGGATCCTCGCCGGGGATCGAGACCTTGAGCGCGACGGTCAGGGCGAAGCTCGTCTCGTCCTTGTTGAGCGTCACTTCGCAGGTGACGGCGGCGCGCGAGGCGTCGACGCCGTGCTTCTTGGAGAGCGCGATGATCGCCTGGCCGTAGCAGGAGGAATAGCCCATCGCGAACAGCTGCTCGGGGTTCATGCCCTCGGTGGCAGCGGGACCGGCGAGCTCCTTCGGCAGGCTCATGCCCAGCACCATCTTGCCGCCTTCCAGCGAGGTGCGGCCATCGCGGCCGCCCTTGGTGGTGGCGTAGGTCGTCATGATGGGGGTCAGAGCCATGGTCCTGTCTCCTGGGTTCGTTTCGACCTTACAACGCCTCGGCGCCGGAGATGATCTCGATCAGCTCCTTGGTGATCATCGCCTGACGCGTGCGGTTGTACTTCTGCGTCTGCTTCTTGATCATGTCGCCGGCGTTGCGCGTCGCGTTGTCCATGGCGGACATGCGGGCGCCCTGCTCGGAGGCGGCATTCTCGAGGAGCGCGCGGAAGACCTGCACGGAGATGTTGCGGGGCAGGATGTCGGCGAGAAGCTCTTCCTGGTCCGGCTCATAATCGTAGGTCACGTCCGAGGCCGTGGCGGAAGCCGGGATCTCGAGCGGAATGATCTGCTGCGCGGTCGGAATCTGCGCGATCACGGACCGGAAGCGCGAATAGAAGAGCGTGGCCACGTCGAACTGGCCTTCCGCGAACATCTCGCGGATGCGCGCACCGACCTGATCGGCTTCGCCGAAGCCGATCTGCTTCACGCCGCGGAACTCCATCTGCTCGACGATCAGCTTGTCGAACTGGCGGCGGAGCTGCTCGTAGCCCTTCTTGCCGACGCAGAAGATCTTGACCGTCTTGCCGGCGGCCTGGAGCTGGTTGATCCGCTCGCGGGCGAGGCGCACGATCGATGAGTTGAAGGCGCCGCAGAGGCCGCGCTCGGCCGTGCAGACCACGAGAAGATGGACCTGATCCTGGCCGTTGCCGGAGAGCAGCGGCACGTTCGCCCCGCCGGTCGCGCCCCCGGCGAGGTTGGCGACCACGCGCTCCATGCGCTCGGCGAAGGGACGGGCAGCCTCGGCGGCCATTTGCGCGCGCCGGAGCTTCGCCGCGGCCACCATCTGCATGGCCTTGGTGATCTTCTGCGTCGCCTTGACCGAGGCGATCCGGTTGCGAAGGTCTTTGAGTGAAGGCATCGGCCCCAACCTTTGGACCGGCGCCCGCCGCGATCAGCGGAAGCACCGGCAACGAAGCAATCCAGTCGGCGGCGCGGCGAAGGCCCTTCGGCCGCGCCGCGTCGCGGCGGCGATCAGGCGAAGGACTTCGAGAAGTCCGCCACGACCTCCTTGAGGGCCGCCGCATCCTTGTCCGAGAGATCCTTGGAGTCGCGGATGGAGTTCAGTAGGGCGACATGCTTGCCGCGCAGCAGCGACAGCAGGCCATCCTCGAAGGCGCGGACCTTGGAGACAGGCAGGGCGTCGAGATAGCCGTTGGTGCCGGCCCAGATCACGCAGACCTGCTCCTCCATCTTCAGCGGCGAGAACTGCGGCTGCTTCAGGAGCTCGGTCAGGCGGGCGCCGCGGTTCAGCAGGCGCTGCGTGACGGCGTCGAGGTCCGAACCGAACTGCGCGAAGGCCGCCATCTCGCGGTACTGGGCGAGCTCGCCCTTGATCTTGCCGGCGACCTTCTTGGTCGCCTTCGTCTGGGCCGAGGAGCCGACGCGGCTGACCGAGAGGCCGACGTTCACCGCCGGGCGGATGCCCTGGTAGAAGAGGTCGGTCTCGAGGAAGATCTGGCCGTCGGTGATCGAGATGACGTTCGTCGGGATGTAGGCCGAGACGTCGTTGGCCTGCGTCTCGATGACGGGCAGCGCCGTCAGCGAGCCCTTGCCGGCGTCGTCGCCCATCTTGGCGGCGCGCTCGAGCAGGCGGGAGTGGAGATAGAAGACGTCGCCGGGATAGGCTTCGCGGCCCGGCGGACGGCGGAGCAGCAGCGACATCTGGCGGTAGGCGACGGCCTGCTTGGAGAGGTCGTCGTAGATGATGACGGCGTGCATGCCGTTGTCGCGGAAGAACTCGCCCATGGCGCAGCCGGAGAAGGGCGCCAGGAACTGCATCGGGGCCGGGTCAGAGGCCGTGGCGGCGACGACGATCGAATATTCGAGCGCGCCGCGCTCCTCGAGCACCTTCACGAACTGGGCGACGGTGGAGCGCTTCTGGCCGACGGCGACGTAGACGCAGTAGAGCTTCTGCTCCTCGGAAGCGCCCTCGACGTTCAGCGGCTTCTGGTTGAGGATCGTGTCGAGCGCCACGGCGGTCTTGCCGGTCTGGCGGTCGCCGATGATCAGCTCGCGCTGGCCGCGGCCGATCGGGATCAGGGCGTCGATGGCCTTGAGGCCGGTCGCCATCGGCTCATGCACCGACTTCCGCGGGATGATGCCGGGGGCCTTCACGTCGACGCGGGCGCGGCGGGTGGCCTTGATCGGGCCCTTGCCGTCGATCGGGTTGCCGAGCGCGTCGACGACGCGGCCCAGCATTTCCTTGCCGACGGGAACGTCCACGATCGCGCCGGTGCGCTTGACCGTCTGGCCTTCCTTGATGTCGCGGTCGGAGCCGAAGATGACGACGCCGACGTTGTCGGTCTCGAGGTTGAGGGCCATGCCCTTCACGCCGTTCTCGAACTCGACCATCTCGCCCGCCTGGACGCTGTCGAGACCGTAGACGCGGGCGATGCCGTCGCCGACGGAGAGAACCTGTCCGACCTCGGTCACCTCGGCGGTGTCGCCGAAGTTCTTGATCTGGCTCTTCAGGATGGCGGTGATCTCGGCGGCGCGGATATCCATTACACGGCCTCTTTCATGGCGAGCTTGAGCGAATTCAGTTTGGTGCGGACGGAGCTGTCGACCATCTTCGAACCCATCTTCACGATGAGCCCGCCGATCAGAGAGGGGTCGACCTTCTCCTGGATCTGGACATTCTTGCCCGTGACGGCGTTCAGCGCCTCGACGACGGCCTGGCGGTTCCTATCGGAGAGCGGCTGGGCCACGCGGACCTCGGCCTTGACGACGCCCGCCTTCTGGTCGGCCAGCGCCTGGTAGGCGGCGGCCATGCCGCGCACGGCGAAGAGACGGCGCTTGCTGGCGACCAGCTTGAGGAAGTTGGCCGCGAGGCCGCCGATGCCGGCCCTATCGAGGATCGCGCTCACGGCTGCCGTCTGCTCCTCGGCGGAGAAGGCCGGGCTCTTCACCAGCCGCTCGAGATCGGGGCTTGAGGCAACGAGGGAATCGAAGGCGGCGAGGCCGCGGCCGACTTCGGCGATCTGGCCGGCCTCGGCCGCAAGTTCGAAGAGGGCCGATGCATAGCGGCCGGCGATGCCGGACACGATCGGACCCGAACCGGAGATATCCTCAGCCAAGGCTCACCTTCTCGTCACGCGTGTGGCGGGCATGCGGCCTTCCATAAGGGAACACCTCAGCCCTGGCGTTGTCAGGGCACAGACTGGCGGCGCCTTGGGAAGGCTCTCGCCTGTCGGCGAATTCGAGGGTCGCCTAGCAGGGATGGGGTTCCTGCGCAACCCCGCCAAAGGTGCTCGCCCGAGCGACATTTCGACCGTCCGCGCTGCCACCGCTGCCCAGGCCGTCGGCGGCCCTATTCCTGCCGGCAGACAACGCGGCCGAGGAGGGCCGCCGCCGGGACCCGTTCCGCCTCGCGCAGCGCCAGGACGCGGACGAGCGCCACGCCCCGGGACTGCGTCACGCGGACCCGCAATTCCTGTGAATCCTCCTCCACGCCCTCCTGGGCGTCGAGCTGCCGGAGCTGGGACGGGGCCCCGAGCAGGATGTTCAGCGACCGCCGGCTCGCAGCGCGATCGGTCAGGGCGAGCAGCACGCGCCCCGTCGGCGACAGCACGACCACGGAGAGGAACTGATCGCCGGTCTGCAGCCTCAGCCTCACGGGCCCTTCGGCGAGATCGTAGGGGCAGGCCGCCCAGAGGAGCGCCGGATCGGCGAAAGGCGTGGGCAGGGTGTCGGCCGTGCCCAGGACGGGCGGCAGCAGGCGGAGCGCGTTCGCCTCGCCCCCCGAGAAGCGGGCGGCGAGGCTGCCGGTCGCCATGCGGGGGGCCAGGAGCACGGCGCTCAGATGCACGATTCCCGCCACCAGCAGGGCTCCAGCGGCGAAGGGAGCATAGCGCAGCAGCGTCCCACTCTCGAGGCGACGGGCGACCCTCGCCCGCAGGAGGCCGACGGCGGCGCTCATGGACAGCCGAGCCTGCGGATGACGGGCAGCCGGCCATCGTCGATGGCGGCGCCTGCGGCGCTCAACGCCGTGTCGTAGAAGCGCAGCGCCAGGATCATCGGCTCGTCGCCGGCGAGCGGCAGCCAGTTGCCGGACGCCGGTTCCGGCGACAGCGCGATGGCGATGGCGCCGTCCTCGACCAGCGCTTCCGCCGAGGTGAAGCCGGTGCGGCCGGAGGGGCTGGCGGCGAGGCGGCCGTCGGCCCGGTAGGCCGTCAGCGTCCAGGCGCGCGAGGGTGGGAAGGCGCCGCGGAGTTCGTAGCGGCAGGCGGTGCGCAGGCGGCCGCCGTCGGAATCCCGCGCCGCGAAGAGGGCGAGACCCTCGCCCGGCGCCATCGGCACGTCGCCGCGCCGGGCGAAGGCGGCGAGGGAATAGGGATCGGCGTCGGCGCCGCCGGCCTTGTGCCAGGCGACCCAGGGTCCATGCGAGGTCGCGCCGGGCGCAGTTCTGGAGCCGAGCACGCGACCGGCGGACCACAGCCCGATCACGAGGCCGGCGACCAGCATCAGCACGAAGGCGACGATGGGTGACCGGCCGGCCATCGCTCAGACGGCCTCAGTTGGCGCCGGAGCGCGGAACGGCCTCGGCGCGCTTCTGCGGTTCGCCGGCGCGCCGCGGCTCCATCGAGCGGAACTGATCCTCGATGCCGCCAATGGCCTCGAGCCCGCGCCGCGTCAGGACCGGGGGACGCTGCGGGCTCAGGATCTCGAAGCCGTTCGGCCCCTTCTGCGCGACGGGAGGGGCGCCCGCCGGCGGCGCCAGGGGCTGCAGGCCAAAGAGCGGCCGGATCTCCAGCCCCTGATGGGCGTAGCTCATGACCTCGTGCCAGACCATGGCCGGCAGACTGCCGCCCGTCATGTTGTTGGTGGAGGAATAATCATCGTTGCCGAGCCAGACGGCGGCGACGAGGTTGCCCGTGTAGCCGACGTACCAGGCGTTGCGGTAGGAATCCGTGGTGCCGGTCTTGCCGGCGGAGCGGATGCCTGGCAGCGCCGCGCGCTTGCCGGTGCCTTCCTCCGGCACCTTCGAAAGCAGGAAGTTCATGTCGGCCGCGACCTGCTGGCTGACCACCTGCGCCGGCCGCGGGCCGTCGCGGTCGTGGCGATAGATGAGCTCGCCGCGGCTGTTGTGGATCTCGATCGCGGCATAGGGGTCGACGCGTCGGCCCTGGTTGGGGAAGACCGCATAGGCTTGGGCCATCTCGACGACGGTCATCTCCACCGAGCCGATCGGCATCGAGGGCGTGTCGGTCAGTGGCGACTGGACGCCCATCCTGCGCAGCATCCGCACGATCGTGTCGCGGCCCTCGCGCGCGGCGCGGGCAACATGGTTCGGATGCCTGTCCTGGCCGATCGCGATCGAGAAGGTGACGGGCACCGAATTGATGGAGCGCGCCACGGCGGAGGTGAGGGGCATGGCCCCGTTGAAGGAGCGCGCGTAGTTCTGGGGACACCAGTTGCCGATGCAGACCGGGCGGTCGACGACGGTCGCATTCCGGCTGGTCTTCCCCGCCTCGAGCGCGGCGGCGTAGACGAAGGGCTTGAACGAGGAGCCCGGCGCCCGCTGGGCATCGGTGGCGCGGTTGAACTGGCTCGCGCCATAGTCCCGGCCGCCGACGATGGCGCGCATCGCGCCCTCGACATCCATCACGACCAGCGCGCCCGATTCCACCTCGTACTGGTCGCCATGCTGGCGCAGCAGCATCTCCAGGGCGGATTCGGCGCGCCGCTGGATGTTGACGTCGAGCGTGGTGCGCACGGTGATGACGCGATCCGACCCGAGCTTGCCCTGGTCCAGGAGCCGCTTGGCCTCGCCAAAGGCCCAGTCGAGATAATAGTCGGCCGTCGTCTCGCGCTTGCGATCGACGGGAGTCGCGGGGTTGCGGCGGGCCGCCAGCACCTGGCCCTCGGTCAGGAAGCCCGCCTCGACCATGTTCGAAAGCACGTCGGCTGCGCGCGCGCGGGCGGCGGGCAGGTTCGCGTGCGGCGCGAACTTGGTCGGCGCCTTGAACAGGCCGGCGAGCATGGCGCTCTCGGCCAGCGTCAAGTCCTTGACCGACTTGCCGAAATAGAACTCGGCCGCAGCGGTCGCGCCGAAGGCGCCGCCGCCCATGTAGGCGCGGTCGAGATAGAGCTTGAGGATCTCGCGCTTGGAGAGGCGCGCCTCGAGCCAAAGGGCGAGGAACGCCTCCTTGACCTTGCGCTCGATGCTGCGCTCGTTGCTCAGGAACAGGTTCTTGGCGAGCTGCTGCGTGATCGAGGAGCCGCCCTGGACCACGCCGGACGAACGCGCGTTGACCGTCAGCGCCCGGGCCGTGCCGATGAAGTCGATGCCGAGATGCTCGTAGAAGCGCCTGTCCTCCGTGGCGAGGACGGCCTTGATGAAATATTCTGGCATATCCTCGAGGCGCGCGGAATCGTCGTGCTTGATGCCGCGCTTGCCGACTTCGGTGCCGTAGCGGTCGAGGAAAACGACCGCCAGATCCTGCTTCTTTAACCAGTTCTCGTCCGCGGTCTCGCGGAAGGCGGGCTGCGCCAGGAACAGCATCACCATGCTGCCGGCCGCGCCGAGCGTCAGGCCCTCGCCTGCGATATTGACGGCCAGCTTCCGGTAGCCGGAGACGCTCAGCCGTTCGAGCGCGACGGAATAGCGGTCGTACCCGTCGCGCAGGCGGCGGCCGAAAGCGTGGAGGCCATGGTCGAAACGCGCGTCGACGTCCAGCGCGACCCTGCGGACGCGCTCCCACCAGCGAGTTTTCCCATATCCACTCATCCCCGCCCCGTTCCGGCACGGCCTGCCAAGGTTGTGTGGCGCTTCCGTGACGCGGTTGCAAGGACGAGACCGTCTGGCCGCGGAGAACAAGCTGACGTTGCGGCAGTCAAGCCATGGCCCTCTGCCGTGAGCGCCCGCGCCACCAGCGCAGGAGCCGCAGGGCCTGCAAGCCCAGCCACAGCACCATTCTGGCCGCGAATCCTTTGATCAGTGGCACATCCTGCGCCAGCAGCAGCAAGCCGATCGGCAGCATTTCAATGCCGACAATCGGCAGGAACCAGAGGAATCCGCCGATGACGAAGAGCAGGCCGAGCGGAATGCGGATCCAGCGGGACGCGGGGCTGCGCAACCACCGGATGATCCCGTCCATCCAATCCGGCGTGTGCCGGTCGATCACGTCATAGGCGCGGGCGAGATCGGCCTCGTCGTCGCGATGCTTCACATCCGGCCTCCGCCCGCCCGGCCAGCTTGGCCGCGGCGTCGGGAGCATAACCCGCGAACCCGCAAATCGTTCGCTCGGGCGGTTTCATCATGGGATGGCCGCCCGGTGTCAGGCCTGCGGCCGCTCCTGCTCGCGCCAGGCGCGGATCAGCAGTTCCGCGGTCGCGACATTAAGCGCCATCGGCAGGTCGTAGACCAGCGCGACGCGCATCAGCGCCTTGACATCGACGTCGTGCGGATGGGGCGACAGGGGATCGACGAGGAAAACCAGCGCATCGACGCGGCCCTCGGCGATCATGGCGCCGATCTGCTGGTCGCCGCCAAGCGGCCCGCTCTTCAGCCGGGTGACGGCGAGCTCCGGGCAGGCCTCGACGATCCGCCCGCCCGTGGTGCCGGTGGCGACAAGCGTGCAGCGCGCCAGCAGGTCGCGATGCCGCGTCGCGAAGGCGACCATGTCCGCCTTCCTGTCGTCATGCGCGACGAGGGCAAGCCGGCGTGTCATGGGCGGCGTGTCATTCGCGGCCTGTCATCCGGCGCCGGCTCAATCGAACAGGCTGGAGACGCTCTCCTCGCTCGCCGTGCGGTTGATCGCCTCGCCGAGCAGGCTTGCCACGCTGATCACGCGGATGTTGCGCGCGACCTTCACCGCCTCGGTGGGCTGGATCGAGTCCGTGATGACCAGTTCCTTGAGCTTGGAATTGGCGATGCGCGCCACGGCGCCGCCGGAGAGCACGCCATGCGTGATGTAGGCGGAGACATCCTTCGCGCCCTTCGCCATCAGCGCGTCGGCCGCGTTGCAGAGCGTGCCGCCCGAATCGATGATGTCGTCGACGAGGATGCAGCACTTGCCCTCGACGTCGCCGATGATGTTCATCACCTCGCTCTCGCCGGGCCGCTCGCGGCGCTTGTCGACGATGGCGAGGGGCGCATCGATCCGCTTGGCGAGCGCGCGGGCGCGCACCACGCCGCCGACGTCGGGCGACACGACCATGGCGTTCGACGTGTCGACGCGGTCCTTGATGTCCTTCACCATCACCGGGGCGCTGTAGAGATTGTCCGTCGGGATATCGAAGAAGCCCTGGATCTGGCCGGCGTGGAGGTCGATCGTCAGCACGCGGTCGGCGCCGGCCGTCGTGATCATGTTGGCGACGAGCTTGGCCGAGATGGGGGTGCGGCCAGAGGCGCGGCGGTCTTGCCGCGCGTAGCCGAAATAGGGAATCACGGCCGTGATGCGCCGCGCCGAGGAGCGTCGCAACGCGTCGGCGATGATCAGCAGCTCCATCAGATGGTCGTTGGCAGGGAAGGACGTGGATTGCAGGATGAAGACATCCTGGCCGCGCACGTTCTCCTGGATCTCGACGAAGACCTCCATGTCGGCGAAGCGGCGAACTTGCGCCTTCGCCAGCGGGAGGTTGAGATGGGCGGCGATCGCCTCGGCGAGCGGGCGGTTGGAATTGCCGGCGACGAGTTTCATGACGACTGGAAGGTCCCGCGGTCTGGAGCGGCGCCCAAGGCGCGGTTCCCCTTAGCAATCACGTGGAAAGGCCACAAGCCAGCGTGGCCGCGGAGTCAGGGGACAAGCGCCGCTTCCGCCTGAAGGCCCGACGAGCGGCCGGCGGCTCCCACGGCGGCGCCACCCCGTGCCGCCACGGCTTCGGGCGCTGCTGCGAGGAACTCGGCGATCTCGTCCAACGCCTTGAAGGCCACGGCCTGCAGCATCGTATCGCCGACCGCCGACCAGTCGGGGGCCGTGAGCCGTTCCTGGCCGCTGAATCGCTTCGCGCGCCGCTTCTGCGCGTCGAAGATGTCGAATGCCCAGGAGAGCTCGCCACGGCCCTCGGCCGAGGGATAGGCCGAGAGATAACCGCGCACCTGGTAGCGCGGCTTGCCGTCGATCCCCACGATGGTGATGTCGCGCCGGGCCGCCTGCCCGGCGATGGCGGTCGAGAGCTTCTGGATGACGGGTTCGGGCGCCCCGTCAAGCGAGACGAGGGCTACAGGCATGCCCGAGGGGGCGCGGGCGCGCGGCGGGGCAGCGGGGTTGAAGTCGCCGGCCGTCTCGACGCAGGCCGCCAGCGGCAGGCAGGCGAGGCCTATGAAAAGCGTGCGGCGGGACACGGGACGCGACATGGCGCGGACCATAACCTCACCGTACAACCAGGTCCAGATCGGGAATGTTGATCGGTTCCGCGCCCCGCCTCCCGATGATTGAGGTGCGGCCGAGGCACATCGCCGTTTCCGTTTCGCTGTCCATCAGGATCATGTGGGCGAACATGACCATGCCCTGTTCGAGCACATAGGCGTTGCCTTCATAGAACATCGGCCAGTCCATCCAGGAAGGCGTGAAGCGCGCGCCGAGCGAATAGCCGCAGGCGTTGAGCCGGTGGGCGTCGAGCCCGTGATCGGCGAAGATGCGGGCATGCGTGGCGAAGACATGGCCCGCCGTCAGGCCCGGCGCCATTGCCTCCTCGCAGGCGAGCAGCGCCTGCCGCGCAGCGGCGTGATAGGAGAGGTGCAGCGGACGGGGCTCGCCTACGACATGCGTGCGCATCGCGGCGGCGTGGTAGTGGCGGAAGACGCCCGCGAACTCGAGGGTGATCTGGTCCTGCGCCTCCAGCGCGCGCCGGCCGGACTTGTGGCGGCAGAGCAGCGCGTCGCGGCCGGAGCCGATGATGAATTCATTGGCCGGATAGTCGCCGCCGGCCTGCAGGATCGCGCCCTGCTGCGCGGCGAGGATGTCGCCCTCGTCGGCGCCCGCGCGGATCATGTCGATGGCGGCCCGGTCGGCGAGGTCGCTCAGGCGGCCCGCTTCCCGCACGTAGGCGAGTTCCTCGGCCGATTTGACCGCGCGCAGCCTGTTCACGATCTGCGAGGCGTCGACGAGGGACGCGAAGCCCTCGAAGGCCGCCTCGAGCCTGCGTCCGTTGCTGTGGACGAGGCCGTAGCTCTCGAACTCGGCGCCGATGCGCTTGCCCTGCAGGCGCAGCTCGTCGGCGATCGCCTTCAGGTCCAGGGAGGGGTTGGCGTGCGCCGAGTCCTTCCAGATCCGAATGTCGCCGATCGTCGAGGTATGCTGCGCCTGGCGCAGGTCGGCGGAGCGCGTGAGCAGCGCCATCCGGCCGTCCTCGCGCACGAGCAGGCACTGGAAGAAGCAGAAGCCGAACGTGTCGTAGCCCGTCAGCCAGTACATGCTCTCCTGCTGGAACAGCAGCAAGGCGTCCAGCCCATCGGCCCGCATGGCGCGCAGGAGCGCTTCGCGGCGCCGCGCGAATTCCTTCGCGGAGAAATGCACTGCCATCGTCGTGAGCCCCGTCATCGCCGCCGGCGCATGAGCGTCCGGCGCCTGCAGGCTTGCATATCGGGCCGAGCGGTTTCAAGCTGCGGTCGGCCGCATCGGGGGCGGCGGGCGGAGCTGGGGCATGCTGGACGGGTCGACGATCTTCGCCTTCGCGCTGGTGCTCTTCGTCCTCGTGACGCTGGCGGCGGGCATCCGGCAGGTGCCGCAGGGCTACCATTTCACGGTGGAGCGCTTCCGCAAGTATAACCGCACGCTCACTCCCGGCCTCGGGCTGGTGATCCCCTACATCGAGACCATCGGCAACAAGGTCAACATGATGGAGCAGGTGCTCGACGTGCCGACCCAGGAGGTCATCACGCGGGACAACGCCGCCGTCACGGTGGACGGCGTCGTCTTCTACCAGGTGCTCGATGCGCCGCGGGCGAGCTACGAGGTGGCCGATCTCAACCTGGCGCTGCTCAACCTCGTGATGACCAACATCCGCACGGTGATGGGCTCGATGGAGCTCGACCAGCTCCTCTCCCACCGCGACGAGATCAACGTGAAGCTGTTGAACGTCGTCGACGCCGCGGTCTCGCCCTGGGGCATCAAGACGACGCGCATCGAGATCAAGGACATCGTGCCGCCCCGCGACCTCGCCGACGCGATGGCCCGCCAGATGAAGGCCGAGCGCGACCGGCGCGCCGCCATCCTCGAGGCCGAGGGACTGAAGCAGGCGGCGATCCTCAAGGCCGAGGGGCTGAAGCAGTCGCAGATCCTCGAGGCGGAGGGACGGCGCGAGGCCGCTTTCCGCGACGCCGAGGCGCGCGAGCGCTCGGCGGAGGCGGAGGCGGAGGCGACGCGGCTCGTCTCCGACGCCATCGCCAGCGGCAGCATGGGCGCCGTCAATTATCTCGTGGCCGAGAAATACGTGAAGGCGCTCGATAACCTGGCGCGCAGCCCGAACCAGAAGGTGCTGCTGCTGCCGACGGAGGTGGCCGGGCTCGCAGGCGTGCTCGCCGGCGTCTCGGAGATCGCCAAGGCGGCCAACAGCGAGGCCCCGCCGCCGCGCGATGCGACGCGGCCTCCCGCACGGGCAAAGGCGTCGGAGCGCGACCAGCGGGTCACGCTCGACGACGGCGGCGCGCCGCCGCCGCTGCCGCCGCAGGGCCCTTGGGGCGGCGGCAGGGGCTAGCGCGCCATGGCCGGCATCGCCTCCTCCTGGCTCTGGCTGACGGCGGGGATCCTGTTGCTCGCCGCCGAAGCGGCGTTGCCCGGCGTCTTCCTGTTCTGGATCGGCCTCGCCGCGATGGCGACAGGGCTCGTCCTGTTCGTGGTGGCCCTGCCGCTCATGCCGCAACTCGTGCTCTTCGCGATGCTGGGGCTGGCGGCCGTGGCGCTTGGGCGCTTCCTGCAGCTGCGCTCGCGGCATGGTCCGGACGACGCGCCGTTCCTGAACGAGCGCGGCCGTTCGCTCGTCGGCAAGGTCCTGCCGCTGGAGACCGCGATCGTGAACGGCGCGGGCACCGTGCGCATCGGCGACAGCGTCTGGCGCGTCGCCGGGGCCGATCAGCCCGCCGGAGCGCGTGTCACGGTCAAGGGCGTCGACGGCGGAACGCTTCTCGTCGAGCCGGCGTGAGGGTCCGATGACGGACCTCCGCTCGCCCGCACCCTCCGCCGAGCAGTTCACGCCGAAACTCCTGAGTCAGCTGCGCGAGGGCTATGGCTTCAGCGACCTCAAGGCGGATGCGCTGGCCGGACTCACGGTCGCCATCGTCGCCCTGCCGCTGTCGATGGCGATCGCCATCGCAGCAGGGCTGCCGCCGGAGCGGGGGCTCGCCACCGCGATCGTCGGCGGCTTCGTCATCTCGCTGCTGGGCGGCAGCCGCTTCCAGATCGGCGGCCCCGCCGGCGCCTTCATCGTCCTCGTCGCGGCCGTGGCCGGCCGGCATGGAATCGATGGGCTGGTGCTCGCGACCTTCATGGCCGGCGGAATCATGATCCTGCTCGGGCTGCTGCGGCTCGGCGGGCTGATCCGCCTGATCCCGCAGCCCGTGCTGGTCGGCTTCACCGCCGGCATCGCCGTCATCATCTTCGCCAGCCAGATCAAGGAATTGCTCGGCCTCGACATCGCCAAGGAGCCGGCAGCCCTCCTGCCGAAGCTCGCGGCCATCGGACAGGCGCTGCCGAGCGCGAGTCCCCTTGCCATCGCCGTGGCGGCGGCGAGCCTCGCCATCATCGTCCTGCAGCGGCGTTATCGGCCGACCTGGCCGGGGCTCCTCTTCGCCGTCGGAACCGCGGCTTTCGCGGTCTGGGCTCTGCATCTCGACGTCGCGACGATCGGCACGCGCTTCGGCGGCGTGCCCTCCGGCCTGCCCGCTCCGTCGCTGCCCGACGTCTCGCCCGAGCGGCTGATGAAGCTGCTGCCTGACGCGCTCGCCATCGCCTTCCTGGGCGCCATCGAGTCGCTTCTGTCCGCCGTGGTGGCCGACGGCATGACGGGCCGGCGCCACCGCTCCAACGGCGAACTGGTGGCGCAGGGGCTCGCCAACATGGCGGCTGCGAGCTTCGGCGGCATGCCTGCGACCGGCACCATCGCCCGGACCGCCACCAACATCCGGGCCGGCGCGCGGGGGCCCGTCTCCGGCATGCTCCATGCGGTCTATCTGCTGGCCTTCATGGTGATCGCGGCGCCGCTCGCCTTCCACATCCCGCTGGCGGCGCTGGCGGCGGTGCTCGCCGTCGTCTGCTGGAACATGGCCGAGAAGCGGGATTTCGCCCATCTGCTGACCGGCTCCTGGCGGACGGCCGTGGTGCTGCTCGCAACCTTCCTGCTCACAATCTTCGTCGACCTGATCGTGGGAATCGGCGTCGGCACCGCGCTGGCGGCGATCATCGCACGCCTGCCCCAGCGCCTGTCCGGCGCCGGCTGAGATCTTCTACCAGCAGAGCGCCGCGTTCAGCCGGCGCTTCGTCTTGCAGGCTCCGTCCGGAGCATCGCCGGCGCGCATGCCCCAGACGCCGGAGCAGGCCACGTAGGTTGAGCTCGCGAGCGGCGCGCCGTCGGTATAGCTGGCGCGCTGGCAGGCGTTGCGGGCGGCGATCGAACAGCCCTCGCTCTCGTCGGTCGAGAAGCAGGCGTCGGAGGCGACTATGGCGCGGCTGCGGACGCGGCGCAGCGCGTCCCCCGCATTGTCCCTGAAGTCGCCCAGCGCGTCGTCCACCTGATCCCGCATGCGGCCGAGCCCGGCGGAGACCTGCAGTTGCTGACGCTGCAGCCAGGAACCCATGTCCTCGGCCGGCGTGACGGCCGCGATCAGGGAGGCGCTCCTGTCGCTGCCTGCCAAGCCCATGCAGGAGGCGAGGCCGAGAGCGAGCAAGGCCGCCGCCAATCCCCGCGCCGGGCGGCGCAGGGCAAGTCGTCGACATGATTCGCTCAACCGCATGAACGACGCCTCTGTTTCGCCCCCAGCTTTCAACGAAACCGCCACGGAATTGTTTCAAAGTACCAAGAAAGAGGGCCGAAACACGGCAGAATTCCGGTTGGCCGCTCTTGCCTCGACAAGTCGCGCCCGGCGTGGGAATCCGCTCCCGCGCATGACCCCTCTCGACCATCTCCAGGCCACCTACGGCTATCGCGACTTCCGCGAGGGCCAGCGCGACATCGTCGAGGCGGTGCTCGCGGGCCGCGACGTGTTCGCGGTCATGCCGACGGGCAGCGGCAAGTCCATGTGCTACCAGCTGCCTGCCATCGCCGGCGGGGGCCTGACGCTCGTCGTCTCACCGCTGCTCGCCCTGATGCGCGATCAGGTGACCGACCTCAGGCGTCTGGGGGTCGCGGCGGCGACGCTGAACTCGATGACCGGCGCGGAGGAATCGGAGGATATCTGGCGGGCGCTGGAGCGGCGGGAGCTCCGGCTGCTCTTCGTCTCGCCGGAGCGGCTGGCGATGAACGGGCTTGCTGCCAATCTCGCTCGCCTCGGGGTGACGAGGCTCGCCATCGACGAAGCCCATTGCATCTCGCAATGGGGACATGATTTCCGGCCGGAGTACCGCGCGCTGCCGGGGATCCGCGAGCGGCTCGGCGGCGTGCCCGTGATCGCGCTCACCGCAACCGCCGACCGGGCGACGCGGGACGACATCGTGCGGTCGCTGTTCCCGCAGGAGCCGCTGACCTTCATCCATTCCTTCGACCGGCCGAACCTCAGCCTCGCCTTCCAGGCGAAGGACCAGCCGCGACGGCAGATCGTCGATTTCCTCGAGGCGCAGGGGCAGGTCTCCGGCATCGTCTATTGCGGCGGGCGCGAGCGGACGGAACGGCTGGCGGAGGCTCTCCGGGACAAGGGCTTCGATGCGCTGCCCTATCACGCGGGGCTCGACCAGCGCGTGCGGAACCTGCACCAGGACCGCTTCGTCAAGGACGACCGCGTCGTCATGGTGGCGACGGTCGCCTTCGGCATGGGCGTCAACAAGCCCGACGTGCGCTTCGTGCTGCACGCGGACATGCCGGGCTCGATCGAAAGCTATTACCAGGAGATCGGCCGCGCCGGGCGCGACGGGCTGCCCGCCGCCACGCTGACGCTCTACGGCACGGAGGACATGGCGCTGGCGCGCCGCCGCATCCTGGAGAAGAGCCTCGACGAGGAGCAGCGGCGGATCGAGCTGAAGCGCCTGCAGCCGATGATCGACCTCGCCGAGAGCGCGCTCTGCCGGCGGCAGGCGGTGCTCTCCTATTTCGGCGAGACGCATGGAACCTGCGGACGCTGCGACCTCTGCAACGGCGGCGCGAAGCTCATCGACGAGACGGTCTCCGCCCAGAAGCTGCTTTCCGCCGCCTACCGGACGCGCCAGCGCTTCGGCGCGCATCACCTCGCCGACCTGCTGGTGGGCAACGGATCGGACGCCATCAAGCGCAACGGTCACGAGACGTTGCCGACCTTCGGCGTCGGCAAAGACCGGCCGAAGTCCTGGTGGCTCGGCTTCGCGCGCAAGTGCTTCGCGGCCGGCCTTCTGGAGGAGACCGATGGCGAGAGGCCCGGCTACCAGCTGACGGAGCAGGGCGTCGCCGTGCTCAAGGGCGAGCAGCCGCTGATGGTGCGCGAGGATGGCGAAACCGGACGCCGGCGCGCCGGCCGGGAGCGCCGCGCCGCGGAGGCGCTGACGCTCGACGAGCAGGATAGCGCGCTGTTCGAGCGGTTGAAGCAGCTCCGCCGCAGGCTCGCGGCGGAGGAGGGCGTCGCGGCCTTCATGATCTTCGCCGACCGCAGCCTGATGGACATGGTGCGGCTGAAGCCGGCGACGCGTTCCGACTTCGCGGCGGTCAATGGCGTGGGCGAGCGCAAGCTCGACGCCTATGCCGACGTGTTCCTCGAGGAGATCGAGGCGGCGTTGCGCTGAGAGATCAGGCGCGCTCCGCGTTCTTGAGGAAGGGCCGCACCGCGTCCACGGCGGCCCGGCAGCTGGGCGCTTCGGTCGCGAGCACGTCGAGCGGGTCGGACAGGCCGGCCGCCACGCTGATCACGGTCTTGGCGCCCCAGACCCAGTCGCCCGCGGCCTTGCTCGCAAGGGTCGGCGCCGCGCCGGAGACGCAGGTCTGCATCTGCTGGATGGCGGCGCGGGGCGCCTGCGCCGCGGCGAGCGTCCGGTCGATCTCGGCCTGGAGAGGCTGGAAGAGGAAGACCGACAGAAGCCAGTGGAAGAGTTCGGACATTGGTGGATCGCTCCGTAGGGTGAGTGGATGTCGTCATGCGCCGAAGCGCGGGGCGGCTGTTCCGGCGGTCCCGTCGCCGCGCGTCCGCCACAGGCTGTAGAAGATGCCGGCGCTCAGGATCGCGACCGTGATGCCGAGGCCCCAGGCCGGCGGAAACTTCTCCCACCCCATCGCCCAGGCGATGAAGATCTTCGAGCCGATGAAGATCAGCAGCACGGACAGCGCGTACTTCAGGTAGGTGAAGCGATGGACCATGGCAGCCAGCGCGAAATAGAGCGCGCGGAGGCCGAGGATCGCGAAGATGTTCGAGGTGTAGACGATGAAGGGGTCGGTGGTGATCAGGAAGATCGCCGGCACCGAGTCGACCGCGAAGATCACGTCGGCGATCTCGATGAGAATGAGCGCTAGAAAGAGCGGCGTCATGAACCAGGCCGTGCGGCCCGAGCCGGCCGGCGCCTTGGGGTCCGGCAGCTTGACGAAGAAGCGCTCGCCATGATGCTCGTCCGTCACGTTGAAGCGGCGGCGCACGAAGCAGAGCGCCGGGTTCTGCGAAAGGTCGGGCTTCTGGTCGCCCATCCAGAGCATCTTCACACCCGTGAGGATGAGGAAGACCGCGAAGACGTAGAGGATCCAGGAGAAGTTCTCGACCAGCGGCGCGCCGAGACCGATCATGATCGCGCGCAGAACGATCACGCCGAGGATGCCCCAGAAGAGCACGCGGTGCTGATAGAGGCGCGGCACTGCGAAATAGGTGAAGATCATGGCAATGACGAAGACATTGTCCATCGCCAGCGTCTTCTCGACCGCGAAGCCGGTCAGATATTCGATGCCGGACTGCGATCCGAGATACCACCAGACCCAGGCGCCGAAGGCGAGGCCCATCGCGATGTAGCCCGCCGAGAGCACCAGGCTCTCGCGGACCTCGATCTCGCGGTTGTCCCTGTGCAGCACGCCCAGGTCGAACACGAGAAGGGCGATGACGATGGCGATGAAGGCAAGCCACATCCAGGCGGGCTTGCCAAGCCAGTCCGTGAACAGGAAAGCCGGTTCCAAGTCTCAAGCTCCCAACGCCGGCCCGTGATGTCGATGAGATCCGACATCACGTTCGCGCCGGCGGCGCACGCGAGAGGGGCCCGGATCAGGGATGGCGCCTTTGCTACGTCCAATGATGGCAAATCTATGATCTGAAGCTTCAGGCGTAAAAAGAAATTCGTTCCTTCATGATGATCGCGGTACGCCTCTTGAAAAGGGGCGCAAGCCTTCCAAATCTTTTGTGTTGAACGGGGTCCGGGCCCCTCTGATCGTCTGCCTGCGGACGGTGATGTCGGACTCTCTCATTATGGATGGGCTCTTCAGGGCTCATCTCTTCTTGGGAGAACCAGATGAGTGTATTCGAACAATCCCACCATTCCGCCGCCAGTCGGCCTCGCTTCATAGCGGACCGCGAACCGGAAGTTGCGGCGACGCGGATGCGCCTCGAGGCGCTGGCGCGTTTCCTCGACAGCGCCATCCGGATCCCCGGCACATCGATCAAGGTGGGCGCCGACGCGGCCCTAAACCTCATCCCCGGCCTCGGCACGCTCGCGGCCAAGGCGATGGCTGGCTATCTCGTGCTTGAAGCCCGGCGGATGGGCGTGCCGAAGCGGACGCTGCTGAGAATGGGCCTCAACGTGGGTGCCGACTTCGTCATCAGCGCCATCCCGGTCGTCGGCTGGTTCGGCGACGTCTTCTATCGCGCCAACCTGAAGAACATCGCCCTGCTCAGGGACCATCTCGACCGGCGCTCGGGCATCATCGACGGAAAGGCGACTGCGCAGTGATCAAGTTCATCGTCAAGATCGCCATGGCGCGGGTCGTCGGAGGCATGGCGGGCCGCGTGCGGCCCAAGGGCGTCAAGGGTATGGTGATGCAGGCCCTTCTGCAAAGGCTCATCCGTCGATGAGCCTGCGAACCTGCATCGTGGCGCGGCGTTCTTGGCTTGGCTGGACGTCCCCGGCCGGCTGACCTAACCATAAGCCCATGACATTCTGGCGCTTCATTGCATTCGGCGCGCTTCTCCTCTGCGCGGCGCTCGTCGGCGAGCGGTACTACAATGACTACCGGCTCACCGCCTTCGAGCCGCGGACGGTTTCGGCGCGCGCCGATCTGGGCGGCGATGAGCGACGCACGATCGAGCTCTTCCGGACGGTGGCGCCGTCGGTCGTCTCGATCCAGACCAGCGCGAGTCCCAACCCGTTCTCTCAGGAGGGTGGCGGCGGGTCAGGCTCCGGCTTCCTCTGGGACCGGGCGGGGCATGTCGTCACCAACAACCATGTCGTCGAGAACGCGCGGCGCATCGCCGTCGTGCTTGACGACGGACGCACGCTGCAGGCGACCTTGGTCGGCACTGCGCCCTGGACCGATCTCGCCGTGCTGAAGCTGCAGTCGCCGCCGTCGAACCTGGCGCCGATCGCGGTCGGCACCTCGTCCGACCTGCAGGTCGGCCAGACCGTCTTCGCGATCGGCAATCCCTTCGGCCTGTCGCGGACGCTCACGCAGGGCATCGTCAGCGCCACCGGCCGTCGCCTGCCGACGGAGGGCGGGCGCGAGGTCTCGAACGTCATCCAGACCGATGCCGCCATCAATCCCGGCAATTCGGGCGGGCCGCTGGTGGACAGCGCCGGCCGGCTGATCGGCGTCAACACGGCGATCCTGTCGCCGGCGGGAGCGTCCGCGGGCGTCGGCTTTGCGATTCCGGTCGACACCGTGAACCGCATCGTCCCGGCGCTGATCCGCGATGGCCGAGCGCCCATTCCGGGCATCGGCATCGCCTCGCTTCCCGAGGAGATCAGCGCGCGCGCCGGAGTCCGGGGCGTGATCGTCGCCAACGTGCTGCCGGGCGGGGCCGCGGCCAACGCCGGCCTGCGCGGCATCTCGCCGGGCGGTGAGCTCGGCGACGTGATCGTGGCCGCCGCGGGCAAGCCCGTCACCAAGCTCGCCGATCTCGCGGCGGAGCTGGAGCGCGCCGGGATCGGCGGGCGGGTGCCGCTCACCGTGCTGAGGGACGGCTCACGCCGTCAGGTGGAGGTCGCGGTGCAGGATATCAGCCGATAGCGTGCGGGCGGGCGCTGCATCAATGTGGTGCGTGCTTCGAGACGCGGCCTTCGGCCGCTCCTCAGCATGAGGAGGCGTGATGGCCTGCAAGACCCGACGGTCCTCATCCTGAGGAGGCTGCGACAGCAGCCGTCTCGAAGGACGCACGACCTGCGTGCAGTTCTCTTACCCCTTATCGCGCAGCAGCCGGCCCTTCTCGCGGTTCCAGTCGCGCGCCTTCTCGGTCTCGCGCTTGTCGTGCAGCTTCTTGCCGCGGCCGAGCGCGATCTCGACCTTGGCGCGGCCCTGGTCGTTGAAAAAGAGCTTGAGCGGGACGACGGTCATACCCTCGCGGGCGATGGCGTTGAAGAGCTTCGCGAGCTGCTTGCGGTGGAGCAGCAGCTTCCGCGGTCGCTTCGGCTCGTGGTTGAAGCGGTTCGCCTGCAGATACTCCGGAATCGTGGAGTTGATCAGGAAAAGCTCGCCCTTCTCGTTAGAGGCGTAGCTTTCGGCGATCTGCGCCTTGCCGGCGCGCAGGCTCTTCACCTCGGTACCGGTCAGCACGATGCCGGCCTCGACCACGTCCCCGAGCTCGTAATGGTAGCGAGCCTGCCTGTTGTCGGCGACGAGCTTGTAGCGGCTCTTCTTCGGCTTTCCGGAGGGCTGCGGGCGGGGAACGGCCGGCTTCGTGGGAATGGTGCTCATCGCGCCGCCTTAACGCAATCGCCCCGGCTCAGTTCAGAAGGCCCGCATGGACGAGGGCCTTGCGGATGATCTCCTTCGTGCCGCCCGTCACCGGCAGCAGCGGCAGGCGCACCTCCTCGTTCATGCGGCCGAGGAGATTGAGACCAGCCTTGGCGCCGGCGAGGCCGGGCTCGGTGAAGACCGCGTCATGCAGCGGCACGAGACGGTCCTGCACCGCGAGCGCCGCGGTGTAGTCGCCCTTGAGCGACAGCGTCTGCATCTCGGCGCAGAGCTTCGGCGCGACATTGGAGACGACGGAGATGCAGCCATGGCCGCCGGCCGCATTGTAGGCGAGCGCGGTCATGTCCTCGCCCGAGAGCTGGATGAAGTCAGGCCCCATGAGGTGGCGCTGCTGCGAGACGCGCGCGAGATTGGCGGTCGCGTCCTTCACGCCGACGATGTTCTTCAGCTCGTAGAGCCTGGCCATCGTGGCGTTCGACATATCGACGACGGAGCGGGGCGGGATGTTGTAGATCAGGATCGGGATGCCGACCGCGTCGTTCACCGCCTTGAAATGCTGGTACAGGCCCTCCTGCGTGGGCTTGTTGTAGTAGGGCGTGACCACGAGCAGGGCGTCGGCGCCCGCCTTCTCGGCGTGGCGGGCGAGGTCGATCGCCTCGGAGGTGTTGTTCGAGCCCGCGCCGGCGACGACGGGCACGCGTCCCTTCGCCTCGGAGATGCACCATTCGACGATCTTCTTGTGCTCGTCATGGCTGAGCGTCGGGCTCTCGCCCGTGGTGCCGACCGGCACGAGTCCCTGCGTGCCCTCGGCGATCTGCCAGCCGACATGCTCGCGGAAGGCGGCCTCGTCCAGCGCGCCGTCCTTGAACGGCGTCACCAGCGCCGTGAGAGAACCCCGGAGAGCGCGATGCTTTGACATGGACGTCGAAATCTCCCGTGCTGCGAGGGGAGACGCTTTATCCGCCGGCGGCCGGCGATGCAAAGGGTTTGCGCGGGACGACATGGTTAACGGTCTCTCAACTTTTCCGGCCTGAGACTGTCCGCTTCCTTGCGTGAGGTGGTGTCATGGACCTGAAGCGTCGCAGTCTCGCAGCCATCCTGAGCGCATCGGCGCTGACGGCCCTGGTTCCGCAGCAGGCTTTCGCCGAGAACGTCGATCTGCTTGTCACGGGCTCGATCCCGGCCGGCGCACCGCTGCCGACGACGGGCCTCGACCGCTTCCCCGAGATCGCGACCCTGCGCTCGGCCGCAGAGGCCTACCGCCGGGGCGATGTCGCCGCGGGCGACGGGATCGCCGCGCGCCTCGCCGATCCGCGCACGCGCGTCGCGGCCGAATGGATCGCGCAGCGGGCCGCCGGGCGCTCGCTCGGCCTCGAGCGCGTCGCTGCCTTCCTGGCCGCCAACCCGGCCTTGCCGATCCAGCGCCTGATGCAGCGTCGCGCCGAGGATGCGATGATCATCGAGCGCACGCGGCCCGACCGGGTGATCGCCTTCTTCCGCGACAGGGCTCCGCAGAGTCCCAACGGACGGGCGGCGCTCGCCATCGCGCGGGCGGCGAAGGGCGAGGCGGACGAGGCGGCGCGGCTCGCGCTCTCGGCCTACCGCGACAAGGCGCTGACGCGTGACGTGGCCGAGCTCCTGGAGCGGAGCTTTCCCGATCTGATCGGCCCGGCCGAGCGGGTTCTCAGGGCGCATCGCCTGATCCTGAACGGACAGAGGGCCGAGGGCCTGCGGCTGGCCGCCGCGCTCGGACCGGAGCAGGCGAAGCTCGCGCAGGGCCTTGCCTCGGCGCAGGGCAAGGGTGAATCGATGGCGGCGCTCGACGCCGTGCCGCCGGCGCTGCAGGTCCATGCCTCGCACCTGCTGGCGCGGGCGCAGGTGCTGCGCCGGCAGGAGAAGCTCGGCGAGGCCCATGCCATGCTGCTCAGGCTTCCCCGCGCCGCCGACCAGATCGCGGATCCCGATGAATTCTGGACGGAACGCCGGGTGATGCTGCGCAAGCTCCTGGACCGCGGCGACGGCGCGGGCGCCTATCGCGTCGCCGCCGAACATTTGGGGCTTGGCCCGTCGCGGCGGGCGGAGGCCGAGTTTCATGCGGGCTGGATCGCGCTGCGCTATCTCACGCGCCCGCAGATCGCGCTCGCCCATTTCGAGGAGTCGGGCCGGGTCGCGGAGCTGACCTCGGCGAAGGCGCGCGCCGATTACTGGCGCGGCCGGGCGATCGAGGCCGGCGCCTCGGCGAACGAGACCGCCCGAGAGGCCTATGCCGCCGCGGCGGGGCTATCGTCCACCTATTACGGCCAGCTCGCCGCAGGCCGCTTGGGGAGCGAGGCGCTGCATCTCCCGGCGACCGAGGCGTCCGACATGGACAGGGTGATGGCGCAGGCCAGCCCCGCCGGGCAGCTGATCCAGCTGCTCCTCGACGCCGACCTCAAGGAGTTCGCGCAGCCGCTGGCGATCGAGTTCGCGCGGACGGCTCCCTCCGCCGCGCAGATCGACGCGGTCGCCGACCTTTTCGTGCGCCTGGGCGATGCGCCGGCGGTCCTCGCCATCGGCCGCACCGCCACGGCGCGCGGCCTGCCTCTGGAGCAGCATGCGTTCCCGACCTTCGGCATTCCGCGCTACGTTCCCCTGCCGGGATCGGAGGACCAGGCGATGGTCTACGCCATCGCCCGGCAGGAGAGCGCCTTCAACCCGCGCGCCGTCTCGAGCGCCGACGCCCGCGGCCTGATGCAGATGCTGCCCTCGACCGCCGCCCGGACGGCGAGCCGATTCAAGGTGCCCTTCAGCCCGGACCGGCTACTCTCCGATCCCTCCTACAACGCCATGCTGGGCGCGGCGCATCTCGGCGAACTGATGGAGGAGACGAAGGGCTCCGTCGTCATGGCCTTCGCCTCCTACAACGCCGGCGGCCACCGCGTGCGCGAATGGGTGCAGACCTTCGGCGATCCGCGGAAGCCCGAGGTCGACGTGGTGGACTGGGTCGAGCGCATTCCTTTCTACGAGACGCGCCATTACGTGCAGAAGATCATGGAGAACATGCAGGCCTACCGCGCCCGCTTCGCCGGCAACCGCTCGGCGCTGCTGATCGGATCCGACATGGAGCGCGGCCGGAAGAACTGATCTCCCGGCGACGCGGCCTTCCGCGAATTGCGCCTTCCAGCCTTGCGTCGTCCCGCCTGCCGTGCCTAGCGTCGCGGCAGAGTGTCGCGATTGACTCCTGCGGCGCGAGAAATGCAAATTGTCGACAAAATGAAACGCCGCACCGGCGGCGCGGGCTCTTCATGTCATTCATCACCGCCGACGCCTTCACCACCCGCCCCGAGATCAAGGGCACCTTCGGCGTCATCGCCACGACCCATTGGATCGCGAGCGCGGTGGGCATGGGGGTGCTCGAGCGTGGCGGCAACGCCTTCGACGCCGGCGTGGCTGCGAACTTCACGCTGCAGATCGTCGAGCCGCACCTGAACGGTCCGGGCGGCGACGCGCCGATCATGATCCACGAGGCGAAGACCGGCCACACGAAGGTGATCTGTGGCCAGGGCATCGCGCCGAAGGGCCTGACGATCGACCATTGCCGCAAGCTGGGGCTCGACCTCGTGCCGGGCTCCGGCCTGCTCGCGACCTGCGTGCCCGGCACGTTCGACGCCCTGATGCTGGTGCTGCGCGACTACGGGACGATCCCGCTGCGCGAGGCGCTGGAGCCGGCGATTCATTACGCTCGGCACGGGTATCCGGTCGTCGAGCGCATCACGGCCACGATCAACACGGTTCGCAAGCTCTTCGAGGATGAATGGCCGACCTCGGCCGCGCTCTACCTGCCGGGCGGCGCGCCGCCGGCGCCGGGCTCGCTCTTCCGCAACGAGGCGCTCGCCGACACCTACGAGCGGCTGCTGATCGAGGCCGAGAGCGTGGGCGGTGACCGCGTGCGGCAGATCGAAAAGGCGCGGCTCGTCTGGTCGCAGGGCTTCATCGCCGACGCGATCGATGACTTCTGCCGCCGCGAGGAGCTGATGGATTCCTCCGGCGCCCGCAACCGCGGCGTGCTCACGGGCGACGACATGGCCCAGTGGCGCGCCAGCGTCGAGGAGCCGGTCGGCTATGATTACGGCCGCTACCGGGTGCTGAAGCCGGGCGGCTGGTGCCAGGGCATCGCCACCCTGCAGCAGCTCGCGCTCCTCAAGGGCTTCGACCTCGACGGCATGGACGTCCGGGGTCCGGATTTCGTGCATCTCGTCGTCGAGGCGGCGAAGCTCGCCTTCGCCGACCGCGACACGTTCCTCGGCGATCCGGATTTCGTCGACGTGCCGCTCGATGTGATGCTCTCCGACGCCTACAACGACGAGCGGCGCAAGCTGATCGGTGACGCCGCCTCGATGGAGCAGCGGCCGGGCACGATCCCGGGGCGGGGCAAGGCGATCGCGCTGCAGGTGTCCGATGGCCAGCGGCAGGCGGTGTCCGCCTTCGGCGTCGGCGAGCCGACGGTGGGCGACATCCAGCGGGTGAACACCGGCCACGGCGCGGCCGATCGCGGCACGAACGACGTGATGCGCGGTGACACGGTGCATTACGACGTGATCGACCGGCATGGGAACATGATCGCGGCGACGCCATCCGGCGGCTGGCTGCAATCCTCGCCGATCATCCCGGCGCTCGGCTTCTGCCTCGGCTCACGGGCTCAGATGTTCACGCTCGATCCCGAGCATCCGTCGGCGCTGGGCGAGGGCCGCCGGCCGCGCACCACGCTCTCGCCGACCATGGCGCTGCGGGACGGCAAGCCATACCTCGCCTGGGGTTCGCCCGGCGGCGACCAGCAGGACCAGTGGATCCCGCAGATGTTCCTGCGCCATGTGCACGCGGACATGAACCTGCAGGAGGCGATCGACGCGCCTGCCTTCCACACCGAGCATTTCCCGCAGAGCTTCTGGCCCCGCAAGGCGCGGCCCGGCGTCGTCGTGGTGGAGGGGCGTTTCCCCGCCGCGACGATCGAGGAGCTGAAGCGGCGCGGCCACAGGATCGAGGTCGGCGGGGACTGGACGGAAGGGCGCCTCGTGGCCGCCTCCAAGGAAGGTCCGATGCTCAAGGCGGCGGCCAATCCGCGCGGCATGCAGGGCTACGCCATCGGGAGGTAAGCATGACCTGGTCCATCGTCGCCCGCGATCTCGCCACGGGGCAGATCGGCGTCGCCGTCACCACCTGCGCCTTCGCGGTGGGCGCGCGCGTGCCCTTCGTGCGCACGGGCGTGGGCGCCATCGCCACGCAGGCCTTCGTCAATCCGTTCTACGGGATGCGCGGGCTGGAGCTGCTCGCGGCCGGCGCGAGCGCCGACGATGTGCTGCGCGTGGTCACTGCGTCGGACGAGGGCCGCGCCGACCGCCAGGCCCATGTGATGGACCGTCAGGGCCGGATCGCGGCTTGGACGGGCGACACTTGCGTGCCCTGGTGCGGGCATCTGGTGCGCGATCATTTCTCGGTCGCCGGCAACATGCTGGCGGGGCCGGACGTGATCGAGGAGACGGCGCGCGTCTTCGCCGCCGAGGGCGCGATGCCCTTCGCGCGCCGCATGATCGCTGCGCTCCAGGCCGGGCAGGCGGCCGGCGGCGACAAGCGCGGCAAGCAGTCCGCCGCCATCCTGATTCACGACGAGGAGGAATATCCGCTCGTCGACATCCGCGTCGACGACCATGCCGAGCCTCTGGACGAACTGGCGCGGCTCGAGGCGGTGAGCCGCCAGCGCTACATTCATTATCGCAAGTGCATGCCGAGCCGGACCAATCCATCCGGCGTGGTGGGACGTGAAGAGATCGAACGGCTGATCGCGCAATCCATGGCGGAGGCCGTGGAATAGGACTTGCTTTCAACCGGCCTCGTCCAGAACCCGCCGACGGGCGGCGGGGCCGGACGCCAGCGGCGACTCCAGGGAGACCAACGATGAGATCCATTCTGAAAGTGGGCGCGGCGGCGCTGATGATCGCCGCATCGACGATCGCGGCCTCGGCCCAGACGAACCTGCGCATCGGCCTCGCGGAGGACCCGGACGCACTCGATCCAACGACCGCGCGGACCTATGTCGGCCGCATCGTCTTCTCGTCGATCTGCGACAAGCTCTTCGACATCGACGACAAGCTCAATGTCGTGCCGCAGCTCGCGCTCTCCCACGAGACCGCCGCCGACGGCAAATCCGTCACGATCAAGCTCCGGCCCGGCGTGAAATTCCATGACGGCGAGGCCTTCGACGCGGAGGCCGCGAAATTCAGCCTCGACCGTCACATGACGATGCAGGGCTCCTTCCGCCGGCCCGAGCTCGCCGTCGTCGACAAGGTGACGGTCGTCGATCCGCTGACAATCCGGCTCGACCTGAAGGCGCCCTTCGCGCCGCTGATCGCGCAGCTCACCGACCGCGCCGGCATGATGATGTCGCCGAAGGCCGTGCAGGCGGCCGGGGACAGGTTCGGCCAGAACCCGGTCTGCGCCGGTCCCTATCGCTTTGTGGAGAGGGTGCAGCAGGACCGCATCGTCGTGCAGAAGTTCGCGGACTACTGGGACAAGGACAATGTTCACATCGACCGCATCACCTACCTGCCGATCGCGGATTCGACGGTGCGCCTCGCCAACCTCCGCTCCGGCCAGCTCGACCTGATCGAGCGGGCGCTCGCCACCGACATCAAGGAGATCCGCGGCAACAACCGTCTGAAGCTCGCGACGGCACTGGAGCTCGGCTACCAGGGCATGACGCTCAACGTCGGCAAGGGCGACGCCGGCAAGCTCTTCGGCGACAAGCGCATCCGGCAGGCGCTCGAGGCCGCCATCGACCGGCAGGCGATCAACCAGGTTGTCTTCAACGGCGAGTTCACGCCCGGCAACCAGTGGGTCAACCCGCAGAACTCCTATTACCAGGCGAAATTTCCGGTTCCCGGCCGCGACATCGCCAAGGCCAAGAAGCTGATCGCGGAGTCGGGCGTGAAGACGCCGATCCAGGTCGATTTCATGGTGCCGAACAATCCCGAGACGCGGCAGGTGGCCGAGGTCATCCAGGCGATGGCGGCGGAGGCCGGCTTCGACATGAAGATCCGCGTCACCGAATTCGCGACCTCGCTGACCGAGGCCGAGAACGGCCGCTACCAGGCCTACCTGATCGCCTGGTCGGGCCGCACCGACCCCGACGGCAACATCTATTCCTTCGCCAAGACGGGCCAGTCGCTCAACTACTCGGGCTACAGCGACGCCATGGTCGACGCGGCGCTCGATGAGGCGCGCACCAAGACTTCGGCGGCCGAGCGCAAGGCGGTCTACGAGAAGGCGGCCCAGAAGCTCCTGGAGGACGGCGGCATCGTCTATCTCTACCACCGCCTCGTCATCATCGCGCACAGCACCCGGCTGCAGGGCTACAGCCAGATGCCCGACGGCCTCGTGCGCGTGAAGGGCCTGAAGCTGAACTGAACGGCTGCCTCTGATGCTCCCCCGCTCGCGGGGGAGCTGTCGCGGCGCAGCCGTGACTGAGGGGGCTGCCCCCACCCGTCTCGCTTCGCTCGCCACCCTCCCCGCAAGCGGGGAGGGATCAAGGCGGCGCTTTCGCATTCCGCGTCAACCCATCGAAACCATGCTCACCCTCCTCGCCCGTCGCCTGCTGCAGCTGATCCCGACGATCTTCTTCGTCTCGATCATCATCTTCCTGCTGCAGCAGCTCCTGCCCGGGGACCCCGCGACGATCATGGCGGGGGAAGAGGCCGATCCGCAGGTGATCGCCGAGATCCGCCGGCAGTACCGGCTCGATCAGCCGCTTCCGATCCAGTATCTCTACTGGATCGGCGGCGTTCTGACGGGCGACCTCGGCGAATCGATGCGGCTCAAGGTCTCCGTCTCCGAGCTCGTGATCGCCAAGTTCCCGGTGACGCTGCAGCTCGCCTTCATGGCCATCGTCATCGCGCTCCTCATCGGCGTGACGGCCGGCGTGGTCTCGGCGGTCAAGCGCGACACTTGGATCGACTACGCCGTCAACGTGCTGTCTCTCTGGGGCATCTCGACGCCGAACTTCTGGCTCGGCATCATGCTGATCCTGCTGTTCTCGGTGCAGCTCGGCTGGCTGCCGGCCTCGGGCTATGTCAGCCCCTTCGAGGATTTCTGGGGCTCGATGCAGGCGACGATCATGCCGGCCTTCGTGCTCGGCAACGCGATCGCTGGCGTGCTGATGCGGCACACGCGCGCCTCGATGCTGGAGGCGCTGCAGAGCGACTATGTCCGCACCGCGCGCGCCAAGGGGCAGTCCGAGATGCTCATCATTCTCAAGCATGTCATGCGCAATGCGCTGACGCCGGTGATCACGCTCGGCGCGCTCGAGTTCGGAACGCTGCTCTCCGGCGCGGTGCTGACCGAGCAGATCTTCACGATCCCCGGCTTTGGCAAGCTGATCGTCGACGCGGTCTTCAACCGCGACTATGCGGTGGTGCAGGGCGTCGTGCTGGTCACGGCGACGACCTACATCCTGCTCAACCTGATGGCGGACATCGGCTACATCCTGATCAACCCGCGGCTGAGGAACGGCTGATGAGCGCCGCCGTCGCGATCGCCGCTTCCGCCACCCGCGAAACGCCGCTGCGCCGCGCCTGGGCGCGTCTGAAGCGCCGCAAGGGCGCGATGGCGGCGCTCGCCGTGCTCTGCCTCATCGCGGCCCTGGCGATCTTCGCGCCGCTGATCGCGCCGCATGACCCGATCAAGCAGGGCTGGGCGACTGTGCGCAAGCCGCCCTCCGCGATCCACTGGTTCGGCACGGACGAGGTGGGCCGCGACCTCTTCTCGCGCATCATCTATGGGGCGCGCGCCTCTCTCTCGGCCGGCGTGATCTCCGTGACGATCGCCTTGCTGCTCGGCGTGCCGATCGGCCTGCTCGCGGGCTATCGCGGCGGCTGGATCGATGCGCTGATCAGCCGCTTCACGGACGCGATGCTGGCCTGCCCGTTCCTCATCCTCGCCATCGCGCTCGCGGCCTTCCTCGGGCCGTCGCTGACGAACGCCATGATCGCCATCGGCGTCACCGCGATGCCGATCTTCATCCGCCTCACGCGCGGGCAGGTGATCGGCGTCAAGGTCGAGGATTACGTCGAGGCTGCGCGCTCGGTCGGCGACACGCCGATGCAGATCGCCTTCCGCCATATTCTTCCGAACATCGCGCCGCAGCTCCTGGTGCAGGCGACGCTGACGGTGGCGACCGCCATCATTGCGGAAGCGGCGCTCTCGTTCCTGGGCCTCGGCCAGCAGCCGCCGCAGCCCTCCTGGGGCTCGATGCTCAACACGGCGCAGCGCTTCCTCTCCAGCGCGCCCTGGATGGCGATCTTTCCCGGCCTCGCAATCTTCGTGACGGTGCTGTCGTTCAACCTTCTGGGCGACGGGCTGCGCGACGCGCTCGACCCGCGCACGGGGGATCGCTGACGCGCCGTTCCCGGTTCGGCTTGCGCCGCTCCCCCGCCTCCGCCATTCTCCGGCTCTCCCAAAAAGAACAAGGCCTTCTCCCATGTCCGCGCAGCTTGCCGCCGTCCTCGACCAGATCGACGCCGATCTCGATTCCAGCCTCGGCCGCCTGTTCGATTTCGTGCGCATCCCGTCGATCTCGACCGATCCGAAATGGAAGGCGGATTGCGCGAAGGCAGCCGACTGGCTGGCGGCGGACCTCGCCTCGGTCGGCTTCGAGGCGGCCGTCAGGCCGACGCCCGGCCATCCGGTCGTGGTCGGCCAGGCCAAGGCGGCCGCAGGCAAGCCGCATGTGCTGTTCTACGGCCATTACGACGTGCAGCCCGTCGATCCGCTCAACCTTTGGGACAAGCCGCCGTTCGAGCCGCAGCTCGTCGAGCTGGCGCCCGGCCGCAAGGTGATCGTGGGACGCGGCGCCTGCGACGACAAGGGGCAGGTCATGACCTTCGTCGAGGCCTGCCGCGCCTGGAGGAAGGTCACGGGCTCGTTGCCGATCGGCATCACGGCGCTGATCGAGGGCGAGGAGGAGACGAGCTCGATCAATTTGCCGGCCTTCGTCCGCGACAATGCCCCGGAGCTCAAGGCCGACATGGCGCTCGTCTGCGACACCGGCATGTGGGACCGCGAGACGCCGGCCATCACGACCTCGCTGCGCGGCCTCCTCTACGAGGAGATGATCATCCGCTGCGCCGACCGCGACCTTCATTCCGGCATCTTCGGCGGCGCGGCGGCCAATCCCGCCCATGTGATCGCGCGCATCATCGCGGCGCTTCACGACGGCGACGGCCGGATCATGGTGCCGGGCTTCTACGAGGGCGTGAGCGACCTGCCGCCAGAGGTGAAGGCCTCGCTCGCGAACCTCGGCCTGACGGAGCAGGAGTTCCTGGGCGGCGTCGGGCTCAAGCATTCCATCGGCGAGAAGGGCCGCCTGCTGATCGAGCAGGTCTCCACGCGCCCCACCTGCGACGTGAACGGGCTCTGGAGCGGCTACACCGGCGAAGGCGCGAAGACCGTGATCGCGGCCGAGGCGCGGGCGAAAGTGTCCTTCCGCCTCGTCGGCGAGCAGGATCCAGAGGCGATCCAGAAGGCGTTCCGCGCCTTCGTGAAGGCCCGCGTGCCGGCCGATTGCTCGGTCGAGTTCCTGAACCATGGCGCCAGCCGCGCGATCCAGCTGCCGTGGGACAGCACGGCGCTGAAGGCGGCGGAGCGGGCGCTCGCGGAGGAGTGGGGCCGCAAGCCGGCCATGATCGGCTCCGGCGGCTCGATTCCGATCGTCGGCGACTTCAAGCGCATGCTCGGCATGGATTCGCTGCTCGTCGGCTTCGGCCTGGACGACGACCGCGTCCATTCGCCGAACGAGAAATATGATCTGTCTTCCTTCCACAAGGGTACGAGGAGCTGGGCGCGGATCCTTGCGGCGCTCGCCGAGTGACAGGGAGAAGCCATGCGCCGGGCCGTCAAGTTCCTGCATACGGTCGCCTCCGGCGGCATGATCGGCGCCTTCCTCGGCTATCTCGTGATCCTCGCCTTCTCGCCTCAAGGCAGCCCGCAGGCGCTCGCCGACATGCGCCAGACCGTCAGCGCGCTGTGCAACTACCTGCTCCTGCCGTCGCTGGCGGTGGCGCTGGTTTCGGGCCTTCTCTCGATGGCGGTGCACAAGCCCTTCCTCGAGCATCGCTGGGTCTGGGCCAAGGCTGTGCTGGGCTTGAGCCTGTTCGAGGCGACGCTCGCGGTGATCCATGCCAAGGCCGCCTCCGCCAGCGAGGAGGCGGCGAAGATCGTCACGGGCGAAGGCGATCCGGCCATGCTCGCCAGCATCGTCGCCAACGAATGGATGACGCTCGGCGCGTTGCTCGCGCTCTGCGGCGCGCAGGTGGCGCTCGGCGTCTGGCGGCCGCGGCTCGGGAAAGCCTGACTCAGGCCGGATCGAAGCCGAGCGCGGCGATGGCCTCGCGCGCGGCGGCGAGAGCCGCGAGAAAGGCCGCGCCCTTGGCGCTCTCCGCGAAGCCGCTGCGCACCGCGAAATCATACTCCTCGTCGGCGAGCGGGATGAAGCCGAGGCCGAGCGTCTCGGCGACGGGCCGGATCGCGACGCCCCAGTCGGCGCGACCCTGGGCGATCGAGGCGGCCACCGCATTGTGAGAGCGCGGCTGGTTCCAGTAGCCTGGCGGCCTCGCGCCCTTCAGCAGCCGGTCGATCAGCGTGCGCGTGCCCGCGCCGGCGTTGCGGTTGACCATGAGGCAGGCGGGGTCCGCCAGCGCGGCCGTGACCGCCTCGCCGAGGGCGCGTCCCTCGAAGCGGGCGTCGCCGCGGCGGAAGACGAGGCCCTGCAGGCGGCGCCAGCCCCGGACCAGGGTCAGGCCCTCGCCGAGGAAGGGCTGGTTGTACGCCCCCGTCGCCGCATCGAGGAGGTGGATCGGCGCGATGTCGCATTCGCCGCGCTCCAGCGCCGCGAGGCCACCCTGGCTGCCGAGCGCGAGGACGCGGCTCGTGTACCCCTGTCGTGACAAGGCCGAAGCGACGGCGTCGAGGCCGGTGCAGTGGCTGCCCATGACGACGAGGTCGGGCACGCGGACATGGGCCGAGAAGAGCGTAACCTCCACCGTTGCGCCCGCCGGCATCGCGTCCGCCAGCGCCTCGATGGCGAAGAAGCCGTCAGCCTGCGAGAAGGCGGTGACCGCGCCCGAGCCCTTGCCGACGGGATGCGCGATATAGCCCTCGGCATCCTGCGCCAGGGCTGCCATGACGAATTCCGTTCGCCCGAGGTCGGAGGGCACGCGGACGGGCACCCGTGCGCGGATCATGGTCTCCTGCCGGGCCGGCAGGCCGGCCATGATCCTGAGCACGGGCGCGACGATGTCATGGAAAGTGAACATCGCCGACGTGGGGAAGCCCGGCAGAACGATCACGGGCTTGCCGTCGCAGACCGCGAGGCAGAGGGGCTTGCCGGGCTTCAGGGCGACGCCATGCGTGACGATGCCCGGCCGGCCGAGGCGCGCGACGATCCGGTGGGTCAGATCGCCAGCGCCCTTCGACGTGCCGCCCGAGAGGACGACGGCGTCGCAGCCCGCATGGGCCTCTCGGATCGCCTGCTCCAGCCTTGCCTCATCGTCGGGGATCGCACCCAGGCGGACCGCCTCGCAGCCGTTTTCCGCCAGCGCGGCGGCGATGATCGGGCCGTTGGAATCGTAGATCGCGGCGGGGGCTAGCCTGCGCCCCGGCGGCGTCAGCTCGTCGCCCGTCGAGAGGACCGCGACGCGCGGACGGCGCCACACCGGCGCCTCGGCGGTGCCGACCGCGGCCATCATGCCGATCTCGCGCGCGCCGATGATCGCGCCGGCGTGGAGCAGCGTCTGCCCGCTGGCGATGTCGGAGCCGGCGAAGGCGATGTTCTGGCCCGGCGCCACGGCGCGGGAGACGAGGATGGCTCCGTCCTCCGTCGCTTGCGTCTGCTCGATCATCACCACGGCGTCGGCGCCGCGCGGCAGCGGACCGCCGGTGGCGATCGGCGTCGCCGTGCTGGGGGCAACAGCGAGAGCAGGGTCATGGCCGCAATGGATGGTCTCGTCGTTGAGCGCCAGCCGCACCGGCCGGCCCTGCGAGGCGCCGGAGAGGTCGGCCGAGCGGACGGCGAAGCCGTCGACGACGGAGCGGTCGAAGGGCGGGGCATCGACGGCGGCGCGCAGGTCTTCCGACAGGATGCGGCCGACGAGCTGGTCCAGCGGCACATATTCGCTACCGAGCGGTCTCGGCCGCAGCGCGGCCGTGAAGGCGGCGATGGCCTGGTTGCGCGACTGCACCTCGAGAAACTGGTTCTGGCGGAGATCGGACCCCGCGTCCTTGGCGTTCATGGCGCTGATCTAGGCCATCAGAATGGCCTGTCGAGCGAAATCACGTTGATCGGGGCCCCGGCGGGGGCGCCTTCCGACTCGGGCGCGAGGAGCGCGAAGGCGTCGGTCCGGAGGAGGCGATCCAGGGGCGCATCGCCGACGGCCAGCGGATGCGCCTCGTTCCCCTCCAGCCGCAGCAGAGCGACCTCGCTCCAGCCGACCGTGGAGGCGATCTTGCCGGAGAGGATGGCGGGCGTGGACACGAGGCCAGTGCCGGCGAGCCGCGCCAGGATCGGCAGCGCCAGCGCGCACCAGGCGCCGATCAGCGCGTCGAAGCGGGGTGGCAGTGACAGGCTGACGGTCTGCGCCGACCGCTCGGCCCATGCGGCCCCGCCGGGCGCGAGCGCGATCGCCGGCTTGTCGTCGGCAGCGGGACGGAACAGGAGGTCGGCGCGACTATCCGCATCCGCGATCCGCGCGCCGCAACCCGCAAGACGAAGCGCCAGCCAATCCCGCTCCGGGCTGCTCTTCCAGTCGAGCCGGACCGTTGGTCGGCGCACCGCGACATCGGCAATCCCGGCGACTCCGGCCGCGAGGATCTGCTCCGCGCGGATGCGCTGGCCGGCGGAGAGGATGCGCTTGCTCCCCGTCAGATCCTCGCCGGCGCGACGGACGCCGGCGCCGGGCTCCACGGGCTCCATCGCCTCGGGACCGAAGCGCCCCCGATGGAGCGCCGCCGGATCGAGGATGGCGTCGCAGCCCGGCGGCAGAGGGTCGCCGGCCGCAACCTGCACCGGCATCGCCGGCAAGGGCGCGGGCGTCTGGGGCGAGGCTCCGGCGCAATCCAGTGCATTCACCGCGAATCCGGAGCGGAGCGCTACCGACGCCGGCGGCAGGTCGGACGGAGCGTCGACATCCTCGGCCGCGACGAGATCCAGCGCCTCGCGCCAGGGCAGCCGGCCGGGCGCCGCCGGGTCGAGGCCGGCGAGCATCGGCGCGAGATGCGCGGCGAGGGCGACGAGGGGGCGCGTCATCGGGACAGGCGGACCGCGCCGGCGTCCGACACGTCGAACCCGCCGAGCGCCTCGGCGTGCCGGCGGAACTCCTCTGAGCGCATGATCGCAAGGAGCGCCTGCGGCCCCAGCTGGAAATAGGTGCGGCGGCGCATCGCGAGGTCGAAGCGCTCCCAGGCCAGTGGCAGGAACGCGAGGCCGCGGGCGGCGGCGACAGCGCGCGTGGCAATCCCGCAATCCACGTCCCCCGATGCGATGGCGAAGGCCAGATCGTCGCCGGTGGCGTAGGGGCCCGCCGCGGCGATGGCCGACGGGTCCAGGCCCTCGGCCTTGAGCAGCTTCCGGAGCAGGAGTTCCGCGCCCGCGCCGGGCTGGCGCCGCCCGAAGCGCGCGCCGGCCCTGAGGAGGTCGTGCAGCGTCCTGTGGCCGCCTGGATCGCCTGCGCGCAGGAGCAGTCCCTGCTCACGACGCGCGAAGGCGATGACCACGCCATCCCACAACAGCGGCATGGCGGAGACCGCGACACAGTTCGAATCCTCGTTCGGCGCCGCATCGCCATGCAGATGGATGGCGGCGATCGCGACCTCGTTGGCGGCGAGCTTCAGCAGGCCGGCCTCCGATCCGATGCTGAGCAAGGCGAGCCCGCAGGAGGAGCGCCGCGCCGCCCATTCAAGCAGCGGATCGTTGCTGCCGCCGATGATCGGTGGAGGATCGACCGGGGCAAAGCCTTGCGGGCGGGCCAGTCCGGCCTCGATCCAACGATCGAGCGCGGCGCGGGGGAACAGCCATTTCCCCGTCGCTTTGGAACAGGGCACCGCGCCGTTGGCCACAAGCTCGTAGAGCTTGCGCTCCTTGATGCCGAGATAGTCGGCGGCCTCGGTCGTGCTCAGATAAGTCTTCATGTATTTGCTTGCACTGGAATGCACAAATTCCAGAACCGCCTTTTTGTAATGAAATCAGCTGGCTTTTGTCAATGGAGCGGCTAGTTAGGCCGCTGCATGGACGTCGCCGCCGCCTTCTCCGCCGCCTTCGGCCTCATCGTCGGGCTCGATCCGCAATTCCTGCAGATCGTTGGCCTGTCGCTGCGCGTGACGCTGACGGCCGTGCTGCTGGCGGCAATCGTCGGCTTGCCGCTGGGCGCCTTGCTCGCGATCAGCCGGTTTCGCGGGCGGGATGCGGTCGTGGTGCTGGTCAACGGGTTGATGGGGCTCCCACCGGTCGTGGCGGGCCTGATGATCTTCCTGCTGCTCTCGCGCTCCGGTCCGCTCGGCTCCCTCGGCCTCCTGTTCACGCCGACGGCCATGATCGCGGCGCAGACGCTGCTGGTCCTGCCGATCGTCGTGGCGCTGACCCGCTCAACCGTCGAGGAGCTCTGGACGGAGTATCGCGAGCATCTGGCGTCGCTCGACCTCGCCGGCGTGAGAGCCTTGCCGACCCTGCTCTGGGACGGCCGCTTCGCGCTGGCGACGGGGCTTCTGGCGGGGTTCGGACGCGCCAGCGCCGAGGTCGGCGCGGTGCTGATCGTCGGCGGCAACATCGCCCATCACACGCGCACGATGACGACAGCGATCGCGCTCGAGACTTCGAAGGGCGACCTGCCGCTGGCGCTGGGGCTCGGCATCGTGCTGATGGCGTTGACGCTCGGCATCAACGCCGCCGCCTTCGGCGCGAGCCGCATCGGCGCGCGGTTTGCGGGGTGAGGCCGATGCGCGACATTGCCTCCATCCTGCCGCTGACGGTCGACAATCTCCGCTACGTCGTCGGCGGCAAGTTGCTGCTCGACGGCGTGAGCTTCACCCTTCCGCGCGGCGGCGTGACCTGCCTGATGGGCCCGAACGGCGCCGGCAAATCCCTGACACTCCGGCTCTGCCATGGGCTCCTCGCGCCGTCCGGCGGCGAGGTCCGCTGGCAGGCGGACGGTGGCGCGGGCGGGCCCAAGCGCCATGCAATGGTGTTCCAGCGACCGGTGATGCTGCGGCGTTCGGCGCTGGCCAACATTCTTCATGCCCTCCATGCGGCCCGCGCGCCCGATGCGCCGGAGCGTGCCCGCGAAGCACTGCAACGCTTCGGGCTGGCGGCTCTTGCCGAGGAGCCGGCGCGGCTCCTGTCCGGCGGCGAGCAGCAGCGGCTCGCCATCGCCCGCGCCTGGGCCTTGCGTCCGGAACTGCTCTTCCTCGACGAGCCGACGTCGCAGCTCGATCCCGGCGCGACGCGCCAGATCGAGGAGCTGGTGTCAGCGCTCGCCGCCGAGGGCATGACGATCCTGATGACGACGCACGACCTTGGGCAGGGCCGCCGGCTCGGGGACCGCGTGCTGTTCATGCATCGCGGCCGCATCCTCGAGGATTCGACGGCGGCGCGCTTCTTCGCCGCCCCCGCCACAAGCGAGGCGAGCGCCTTTCTGGCGGGCGAACTGCTGTGGTGACCTCTTGCGCTTCCTTCGAACTCCAGGAGATCCTGTCATGACGCTTTCCCGTCGCCTGCTGATCGCCGCCGGCATGGTCGCCGCTGCGGCCGTGCCCGCGATGGCGCAAACCCCGCCGCCCGCCGGCCGATCGATCGTCGTCTCATCGACGACATCGACGACGGATTCCGGCCTGTTCGAGCATCTGCTGCCGCTCTTCCGGGCGAGGACCGGCATCGAGGTGAAGGTGGTAAGCCAAGGCACCGGACAGGCGCTCGACACGGGCCGACGTGGCGACGCCGACGTGGTTCTCGTCCATGCGAAGGCGCAGGAGGAGAAGTTCGTCGCCGACGGCTTCGGCGTCGAGCGGAAGGCGGTGATGTACAACGACTTCGTGCTGATCGGCCCCAAGGTGGATCCGGCCGGGATCAAGGGCAAGAGCGTCGTCCAGGCCCTGCAGGCCGTGAAGGACAAGGGCGCGCTGTTCATCTCCCGCGGCGACCGCTCCGGCACCCATTCGGCCGAACTCGCGCTTTGGCGCGCGGCCGAGGTCGACATCGAGAAGGCGAAGGGTCCCTGGTACCGCGAGATCGGGCAGGGCATGGGCGCGGCGCTGAACATGGCCTCGGCGCAGGGGGGCTATGTGCTCTCGGATCGCGGCACATGGCTCAACTTCAGGAACCGCGGCGACCTCGCGATCCTCGTCGAGGGCGACCAGCGGCTCTTCAACCAGTATGGCGTGATCCTCGTGAACCCGGCCAAGCACGCCCATGTGAAGAAGGCGGAAGGCCAGGCCTTCATCGACTGGCTCGTCGGCGCCGAAGGACAGAAGGCGATCGCCGACTACAAGATCGGCGGCGAGCCCGTGTTCTTTCCGAACGCTGACAAGCCGGGGGCTTGAGCCGACCTTCACGTCATGGCCGGGTTCGACCCGGCCATACACGTTTTCTCCTGCATGCCTACGAGACGTGGGTGGCCGGATCAGGTCCGGCCATGACGGCCGACGGTCGAATGCTTACTTCTCCACGAAGGCCTTCTCGATCACGTAGGAGCCCGGCGTGGAGCTGTTTCCCTCCTCGAAGCCGCGCGCCTTGAGGATGGCCGTCATGTCCACGAGCATCTGCGGCGAGCCGCAGAGCATCACGCGGTCGTGGGCCGGATCGAGCGGGGGCAGTCCGGTGTCCGCGAAGATCCGCCCGGTCTCGATCAGGTCCGTGATGCGGCCCCGGTTGCGGAAGGGCTCCCGCGTGACGGTCGGATAATAGATGAGCTGCGCCGCGATCATCTCGCCGATCAGCTCGTGCTTCGGCAGGTCGCGCTCGATCTCTTCGGAATAGGCGAGCTCCGCCACCTCGCGCACGCCATGGACGAGCACGACCTTCTCGAAGCGCTCATAGGCGGCAGGGTCCTTGATCAGGCTCAGGAAGGGCGCGAGCCCCGTGCCGGTGCCGATCAGGTAGAGGTTGCGGCCGGGCTTCAGGTTATCGAGCAGGAGCGTGCCGGTGGCCTTGCGGCCGACGACGACCTGGTCGCCCTCCTTGATGTCGCGTAGCCGCGAGGTGAGCGGGCCGTTCGCGACCTTGATCGAGAGGAATTCCAATTCCTCGTCATAGGGCGCGGAGGCGATGCTGTAGGCGCGGAGCAGCGGCTTGCCGTCGATCATCAGGCCGATCATCACGAATTGCCCGCTCTCGAAACGCAGGCCCGGCCCCCGCGTGGTGCGGAAGCTGAAGAGGCTGTCCGTCCAGTGATGGACATGGGTGACGGTCTCGGTGCTCAGCGCGCTCAATGAAATGAACCCTCAAGAATGACGACAAGGCCCCGCGGTCGGGGCTTCATGCCGGATGCAGCCACCGGAACGCAAGTCGTGCGGTTGCGCATTGCGCTGCCGCAATCGTCGCATTCATGCCGTACCCTTGCCCTCCAACAGCGCCGCGAGCGCCGGCGCGAGACCGATCGTCCCGACCGGCGGGAGGGCGGCGGCGCCGGGGGATCGCGGGGCGTTCTCCTCGAGCATGGCGAAGGCCGCGCGGAAGCCGGCCTCGACCGAGCAGAGGACCGGCACGGGGATGCGATCCCGGATCGCCGCAGCGATGCCGACGAGCCCGGCGCCGCCGAGGATGACGGCCTCCGCGCCATCCTGGCGCACGGCGTCGAGCGCGGCGTTGGCGAGGACGCCATGGGCGGCGGCGGGATCGGCCGCAATCTCGCCGCCAGTGGGGGCGACGGCGCGGATCGAGGCGAGCGAACCGGCGAGGCCGAGGCTCGCCAGAAGCTCCTCCAGCATCGGCGGCCAGAGAACGCCGCCCGTGATGATGGAGAAGCGCCGGCCGCCCTTCGCGGCCTCGCGGCAGGCGGCCTCCGCCAGCCCGAGGACGGGCCGGTCCGCGAGTTCGCGCAGGGCCAGCAGGCCCGGATCGCCGAAGCAGGCAAGCAGCACGCCATCCACCTGTCCCGCATGAGGCGCATAGGCGTCGAGCGCGGCATGGCCGGCGATGGCGGCGGCGCTGCGCGTCGAGATGTAGCGGGCCCCGAAGCGGCCGGAGGCGCCGATGATCTCGAGACCGGGCGGCGCCATGGCGCGGCCGGCGTCGACAAGCTTGGCGGTCACGGCATCCGTCGTGTTGGGATTGATGGCGAGCAGGCGCATCGCGGCTGGATTCCTTCTCTCGAGACGGCAGGCCGCCGGCCTCGCGCCGGAGCGTCTTTGCAAGAGCCCTGCCAGACGAGATCGGCCGGACGCAAGTCCCGGCCGTCACCGGCTTTCGGACCTGTCCGGGAGATGCCTATTGACAGGCGGCCCGCGGCGCGGCGCTCTGTCCGTCCTTGCGGCGAGCCATGTCGCGCTCCCGAAACCAGAACCAGGAACGATCGATGAGTGACGAGACGGGCATCCGGCGCGGCCTGACGAACTATGGCGACCGGGGCTTCGCGCAGTACCTGCGCAACTCCTTCGCCCGCTCGATGGGGCTCTCGCGCGAGATGTTGTCGAAGCCGATCGTCGGCATCGCCATGACGCCGTCGGGCTTCAACAATTGCCATCGCTCCATGCCGGAGCTGGTGGAGGCCGTGTCGCGTGGCGTGCTGGCGGCCGGCGCTCTGCCCAGGCCCTTCCCGACGGTGTCGCTGGGCGAGGTATTCCTGAACCCGACGAGCATGGTCTACCGCAACCTCATGGCGATGGACACGGAGGAGATGGTCAGGGCCCAGCCGATGGATGCGGTGGTCCTCATCGGCGGCTGCGACAAGACCGTGCCGGCGCAGATCATGGGGGCGATCTCGGCGGGCGTTCCGGCGGTGCAGCTCGTCACGGGTCCGATGTCGACGGGCCGGCACAGGGGCGAGCGGCTCGGCGCCTGCACGGATTGCCGGCGCTTCTGGGCGAAGTACCGCTCCGGCGAGGTCGAAGGCGAGGAGATCGCGCTTGTGGAGGGCAGGCTCGCGACCACGGCCGGCACCTGCGCGGTGATGGGGACGGCGAGCACCATGGCCTGCATCGCCGAGACGCTCGGCCTCGCGCTGCCGGGCAGCGCCGCGATCCCGGCCGTCCATGCGGATCGGCTGGTGGCGGCGGAATATTCCGGCCAGGTCGCGGTCAACCTCATCGCCAAGCCGATCACGCCGCAAGAGATCGTCACCGAGAAGTCGGTCGAGAATGCGCTGCGCGTCCTGATGGCGGTGAGCGGCTCGACCAACGCCGTCGTGCATCTCGCGGCCATCGCGGGACGGCGCGGCATCAGGATCAGCCGCGAGCGCTTCAACCAGATCTCGGACGAGACGCCGGTGCTGGTCGACCTCAAACCGGTCGGCGAGGGCTACATGGAGGATTTCCATGCGGCGGGCGGCGTTGGCGCGGTGCTGAGGGAGATCAAGCATCTCCTGCATCTCGACACCGTCAACGTGCTTGGCGAGACGCTGGAGCAGACGCTCTCGCAGCCACTGGAATGGGTCGACCGCAGGGTGATCCGGCCCTTCGCCGATCCGGTGTCGCCGGTCGGCGGGCTGATCTATCTCGAGGGCAATGTCGCGCCGGAAGGGGCGATCTTCAAGCGCGCCGCGGCGACGCCGGCCCTGTTCGAGACGGAGGGGCGCGCGGTCGTGTTCGAGAATCTCGAGGATCTGGCGAAGCGGGTCGACGATCCCATGCTCGACGTCGAGGCGAACGACATCCTCGTGCTCAAGAATGCCGGTCCCGTCGCGGCGGGCATGCCGGAAGCCGGCTACCTGCCGATCCCCAAGAAGCTTGCGCAGAAGGGCGTGAAGGACATGGTCCGCATTTCCGACGCGCGCATGTCGGGCACCGCCTTCGGCACGATCGTACTGCATATCGCGCCGGAATCCGCGGTCGGCGGGCCGCTCGGCGCTGTCCAGAACGGCGACCGTATCCGGCTCTCGGTCAGGGAGAAGTCGATCCGGCTGCTGGTGGACGAAGCCGAGATCGCCCGCCGCCTCGCGGAACGGCCGAAGCCCGTCGCTCCGAAGCGCGGCTACCAGGCGCTCTACGCCCGCACCGTCCAGCAGGCCCATGAGGGGTGCGACTTCGACTTCCTCGCAGGCAGCGATTGATGTTTCCGCAGGGCCACGCGGCTCGCCCTCATGACTGCGCGTTTGCACCGATCATCGCGGTTGTCGTAGGCTTCGCCCTAACCTGCCGACGTTTGCCGGTCCCGATAGCCGGCAAGCTTCCGGCTTGACCGGATCGCGCACCAAGACGCGAACCCCAAAGGAGGAAAACATGCTGCGCCGTACCTTCTGTCTCGCCGCCCTGGTCGGCGCGAGCGTCCTCGCCGGCCCCGCGCTGGCGCAAGCGCCGTCAGGCAAGGTCACCGTCATCACCTCCTTCTCGAAGGATGTGACCGACCCGTTCAAGAAGGCCTTCGAGAAGGCCTATCCCGGCGTCACGCTTGAGGTTCAGAACCGGAACACCAACGCCGGCGTGAAATTCGTCGAGGAGACGAAGGGCAACAACCAGACGGACCTGTTCTGGGCCTCGGCGCCCGACGCCTTCGAGGTGCTGAAGGGCAAGGGCCTCCTGCAGAAGTACCAGCCCAAGGCGACCGGCATCCCCGAGAAGGTAGGCGCCTTCCCCATCAACGACCGCGAGAGCTTCTATTTCGGCTTCGCGGCGTCGGGCTACGGCATCATGTGGAACGAGCGCTATGCGCGCGCCAACCGCCTCGCGGAGCCGAAGGACTGGCAGGATCTCGCGAAGCCCGCCTACCACGATCATGTGTCGATCGCCGCGCCGTCGCGCTCCGGCACCACGCATCTCACCATCGAGACGATCCTGCAGGGCGAGGGCTGGGACAAGGGCTGGCGCACCATCAAGGAGATGGGCGGCAATTTCCGGCAGGTGACGGAGCGCTCGTTCGGCGTGCCGGACGCGGTGAATTCTGGCCAGGTCGGCTTCGGCATCGTCATCGACTTCTTCGCCTTCTCGGCGCAGGCCACGGGCTTTCCGGTGAAGTTCGTCTATCCGACCGTGACGACCATCGTGCCGGCCAATGTGGCCATCGTCGCCAATGCGCCGAACCGGCCGGCGGCGGAGGCCTTCGTCGAGTATCTCTTGTCCGTGCCGGGCCAGGAGGTGCTGCTCGAGCCCTCGATCCGCCGCCTGCCGATCAATCCGGCGGTCTATGACAAAGCTCCCGCCGGCTATCCGAACCCCTTCAAGGACCCCTCGCTCGGGGCGCGCGTGAAATTCGACGTCGACCTGTCGGAGAAGCGCACGGCCGTCGTCGACACGTTGTTCGACCAGATCATCACCTTCCAGCTCGACGGGCTGAAGGCGGCGACGAAGGCGATCCACGAGGCCGACGCGGCGATCGCGAAGAAGGACAACGCGCAGGCGCGGACGCTCGTCAAGGAGGCGCGGGACCTGATCGCCGCCATGCCCGTCACCGAGGAACAGGCGGGGTCGCCCGCCATCGCCGCCGCCTTCACGGGCGCCAAGGAGAAGGGGGCGCGGCAGGCCGAGCTCGAGCAGCAATGGGCGTCCTTCGCCAAGGAGCGCTACGCCCAGGCCAAGGCGAAGGCCGACGAGGCCGCCAGGCTCGCGCGTTGAGCCAAGGCGCTCCAGCGCTCGACGGGCTCCGCGCGGCGGAGCCCGGCCGACCCGGCTTCCGGCTGGCGGCGACGCCGGGACAGCTCGCGCTCGCCGGCGTGATCGCACTGTTCCTGCTGATCTGCCTGGTCGTGCCCGTGGCGACGGTCATCTATGTCGCCTTCACGGAGAAGGGGACCGGCGCCTTCACGCTCGTCAACTTCATCGACTTCGCCCGGACCGACCTTTTCGTCACGTCCTTCTGGAACTCAGTCTATGTCTCCGCGATGTCGGTGCTGGTGGCGTCGCTCCTCGCGCTGCCGCTCGCGGCGATCACCACGCGCTTCGAGTTCCGGGGTGCGCTGCTGATCCAGACGCTGGGCTTCGTGCCGCTGATCATGCCGCCTTTCGCAGGCGCGGTGGCGATGCAGCTCCTCTTCGGCCGCAACGGCACGATCAACCTGCTGCTCGACGATCATTTCGGCTTCAAGATCCCCTTCATGGAAGGACTGAACGGCGTCGTCTTCGTGCAGGCCGTCCATTATTTCCCCTTCATCCTCGTCAACCTGTCGGCGGCGCTGCGCAACATCGACCGCTCGATGGAGGAGGCGGCGCAGAATCTCGGCTGCTCCGGCTTCCGGCTGTTCCGCCGCGTCGTCTTCCCGCTGGCCCTGCCGGGCTACGTCGCGGGCGCCTCGCTCGTCTTCGTCAAGGTCTTCGACGATCTCGCCACGCCGCTGCTGCTCAACGTCAAGGACATGCTCGCGCCGCAGGCCTATCTGCGCGTGACCTCGATCGGCATCGCCGATCCGATGGGCTACGTGATCGCGGTGGTGCTGATCGTGGTCTCGATCTTCTCGATGTGGGCCTCGGCCCTGGCGCTCCGCTCCAAGGACTACGCCACCGTGCAAAGGGGTGGGGGCGGTCTGGCGCGGCGCGTCATGCGTCCCTGGGAGAGCGCGCTCGCCTACGCGACCGTGTTCCTGATCCTGGCGCTCGTCCTCTCGCCGCATCTGGGGCTGCTGCTCCTGTCCTTCGCGACGGTCTGGTCCTTCAGCCCGCTGCCGGACGCCTACACGCTCGCGCATTACGGCCGCGTCTTCAGCGAGAGCTCGATCTACATCCGCAATACGCTGCTCTATGCGACGCTCGCGGGCCTGATCGACGTCGTGGTGGGCGGCGCGATCGCCTATCTGGTTTTGCGGACGAAACTGATCGGCCGGCACTGGCTTGACTGGGCGGCTTCTGCGGCGCTGGCGGTCCCCGGCGTCGTGCTCGGCATCGGCTACCTGCGCACCTTCTACAATGTGCAGATGCCCGACGGGCGACCGCTCGCGGGCTTCTGGGTCATGATCGTGCTGGCGCTCGCGATCCGGCGGCTGCCCTATGCGCTGCGCGCCTGCCATGCCGCCCTGCAGCAGATTTCGGTCGCGCTGGAGGAGGCGGCCGAGAATCTTGGGGCGACGAAGGCGCGGACGGTGCGCAGGATCGTCGCGCCGCTGATGCTGGGCGGCATCCTCGCCGGCTTCATCTCGTCCTTTGCCACCGCCGCCGTCGAGCTGTCGGCGACACTGATGCTCGTCCAGAACAACTCGGACGCGCCGCTCGCCTACGGGCTCTATGTCTTCATGCAGTCGCCGGCGGGCCGGGGCCCCGGCGCGGCGCTCGGGATGATCGCGGTGCTGCTGGTCGCGGTCTGCACCTATGTGTCGCATGTCGTGATCGAGCGCAGCCAGCGCGCGCGGGGAGCCAACCGATGAAGGAGACGGCAGGCGTGCCGACGCGTCCGGCGGTCGGCGTGCGCGTCGAGGACGTGAACCTGTCCTATGGCGCGAACCATGTGCTGAAGGGCGTCAACCTGGCGATCGAGCCCGGCGAGTTCTTCGCCTTCCTCGGACCCTCGGGCTGCGGCAAGACCACGCTGCTGCGCCTGATCGCCGGCTTCAACCAGGCGGACAGCGGGCGCGTGCTGGTGGGCGGGGAAGATGTCTCCGGCCTTCCGCCCTGGAAGCGCGACGTCGGCATGGTGTTCCAGTCCTATGCGCTCTGGCCGCACATGAGCGTGCGCCGCAACGTCGCCTTCGGCCTCGAGGAGCGGAAGGTCCCGCGCGCCGAGATCGAGGCGCGCGTGACGCAGGCGCTGGAGCTCGTGGGCCTCGCGGCGCTCGGCGACCGGCGGCCGTCCCAATTGTCAGGCGGTCAGCAGCAGCGCGTCGCGGTCGCCCGCACCGTCGCAGTGCAACCGAAGGTCCTGCTGCTCGATGAACCGCTCTCCAACCTCGATGCGAAGATGCGCGTGCAGGTCCGGCGCGAGCTGCGGGACCTGCAGCAGCGCCTCGGCATCACGACCATCTTCGTGACGCACGACCAGGAGGAGGCGAACACGATCTCGGACCGGATCGCCGTGATGAACGACGGCGTCATCCAGCAGGTCGGCACGCCGATGGAGCTCTACGAGAAGCCGGCGAACCTCTTCGTCGCCGGCTTCCTGGGCACCGCGAACATCCTCGACGGAACGATCGTGGGGCAGGGGAGCGACCGCGGCTTCTCGGTTGCCGGGGTCACCTTGCCGATCCCCGCGGGCGTCTCGCCGCCGCCTGGCGCCAAGCTGGTGTTCCGGCCGCAGGATGCGACGCTCGACGGCTCGGCTGGCGTGGCGCTGCCGGGCACGATCGCGCATCGCGAGTTCCTCGGGGCATCGGTGCGCTACGGCGTCAAGGTCGGCGATCGCGAGATCGCGGTCGATGCACCGTTCCGGGCGGGAACGCCGCTGCTCGATCCGGGCCGCGCGACGCATGTCAGCGTCTCGCCGGGATCCGTGCTCTATCTTGCGGCCTGATCGGCCCCGAGGAGCGCCAGCAGCTCGGTAAGGCTGTCGATCAGGCGGTCGGCGCCGAGTTCGGCGTGGGGTACGTGGCTGTAGCCGTAGGTGACCGCTATCGCCGCCGTTCCCGCGGCGCGGGCCGCGCTGATGTCATGGTGATTGTCGCCCACCATGAGCGCCGCTTCGGCGGGAATGCCCAGTTGTTCGAGCGCATGGAGAATGGGCGCGGGATGGGGCTTGCGCTGGGGCAGCGTGTCGCCGCCGACGACGACCTTGAAGAACCGGGCGAGATCAAGCGCTTCCAGGACCGTTGCGGTCGCCGCTGCCGGCTTGTTGGTGACGACCGCCAGCGGCAGGCCCTTCGCCCGAAGGGCCTCCAGCGTCTCGACCGCGCCCGGATAGGGGCGCGTGAGGTCCGAGGCGTTGGCCTCGTAGATCGCGATAAAGTCGCGATGCGTCTCCGTGAGCGTGGCCGGATCGCCGCCGGTCGCCGCGAGGCCCCGCTCGACGAGCTTGGTGGCGCCGTCGCCGATCATGCCCTTGACCTCGTCGAGGGACAGGCTGCGAAGACCACGCTTCTCCAGCACGGCATTGAGCGCGTTGCGTAGATCCCCGGCGCTATCGACGAGGGTCCCGTCGAGATCGAAAAGGACGGCGCGGAGGGGCCGGGCGGTGTGGGCGGTCATGCGGTTTCCGATCGGGGAGGTCGGCCGCGGGCATAGCGCCGGGCGGCCGGCGAGGCCAGCCCTCGTCCCGCCGCGGTCAGGCCGGATCGCCGGCGGCGGCGCGCAGGAACAGGTCGGGCCCGCCCATCTGGCCGCCCTTCAAAGCGATCTCGAGGCCGTCGTGCCGCGCATCCTGCGAGCGCAGGCGCATCAGCGGCGAGCCGGGCGCCAGCGGGGCCGCGATCTCCAGCGCTTCGGCACCGATCGCCAGCATCGCGTGCCCCGACGTGTCCCCGCCGGCCACGACGGCCCGCTGAAGCGAGAGCTCCTCCCGGGCGCGGCGGACGAGGCGCCCCAGCCCCTCGCCGATGCGCTCATGGACATGGCCAGCCGGGGCACCGCCGGCGGCAAGCGCCTGCATGAAACGTGCGACCGCGGGATCGTCCGGTCCTCGCGCGGTCGCCACGAGCACGTGTCGGCCGCGGCCGAGCGCGGCCAGCATGTCGGCGGCGCAGGCTTCGAGCGCGGCTTCCCACGCCGCCGGATCGAGTGCAAGGGCGGCGTCGAGCGCCAGGACGAGGAAGCCGCCCGCCTCGGCTTCCGCGATCTGCCGCGCCGTCGTGGGCGAGCAGGACCCGGAGACCGTGAGCAGCGGCGCAGCCGGCGTCAGGCGCGGCGGGGGTGGTGCCTCCGCCAGCAGGCCGCTCCGCCGCCAATGGCTGACGAGGGCGTATTCGACGCCCTGGCTGCCGACCGCGAAGACCGGCAGCCCGCCCGGCTCCGGCCAGAGCAGGGCACCGGCCCCGGCGAGCGTGATGTCATCGAAGCAGTCGATGGCGATGATGCGCGCTCCCGCATCCCGCGCCGCCGCGACAGCCTCCCGGCCGCTGCCGGCCACGAGGGCGCGCCAGTCGACCACGGCCTTCGGCAGCGACGTCTGCGCGTCGAGGTGTCGGCACAGGTCTGCTTCGTTCATCGGCGTGGCCGGATGGCGCGCCATCACGGGGTGCCGGTCGAGCCGGTAGGGGGCGCCCTCGAAGGCGGCGAAGAGCGTGCCGAAGACCTGCCAGCGACCGATCGCGGGCGCGCCGACGACGAGCGGGGCCCAGTCCGCGCCCGTCACGGCCAGACCGATCTCCGTCGCCTTTCCGATCGAGCCGAGATGCGGCGCGGAGTCGAAGGTCGAGCAGGTCTTGTAGTGCAGCAGCGGCGCGCCTAGCGCGTGCAGCGATCTGAAGAGTCGCGGCAGCTCGGCCTCCATCCAGGCGGGATCGCGGGAGCGCGCGACGCCCGCCACGCCGATGGCGCGGAGGCCTTGCATCTTGGCCAGCATCGCAGGCGACGGCGCATCCAGAAACAGGGCCGAGGGCAGGCCGGCGAACGCGAGGATCTCCAGCACGGCCGAGGAGCCGGTGAAATCGTCGCCGTAGAAGGTGACCAGCGGCGGCATCAACCGTAGGCCGAAAGCGCCGCCGCGAGCGCGGGGCTGGAGCGCGCCCTGTCCTCGATCGCCTCGCCGTCCATCGCCGCCGCCCAGGCCTCGCGAAAGGCCTCGACGCCGGCCGAGACGCCGCCTGGATGGGCGAGAATGCCGCCGCCCGCGGCGTGGATCAGATCGGCGGAGCCGAGCGCGGCCCAGGTGCCCGCCGCCTGTCGCACGGTCTGGCCGGAGGAGAAGACCGGCATCGCCGCCATCGGCCGATCGGCGAAGAGCGGGTCCGACAGCGAACGCGCGGAGGCGATGACGCTGTCGTCCGGCTCGGTGAACTTGTTGGCGAGGCCGTTGACGTGGAGATGATCCGCGCCGGCGAGCCGCCAGAGCTTCGACCAGGCCGGATAGGACCAGCCGAGCGCCGGGCTGCGCGTCAGGGCGCCCCAGCCGTTGCGATGGGCGTGGATCGGCAGCGCGCTATGGCGCGAGAGGCCGAGGAAGCCCGAGAAGCCGACGGAATTCAGGCTGACCATGACGCAGGTGCCGCCCCGCGCCAGCACATGGTCGTGGCGGCGGCGCATCTCGTCGGTCTCGCCCGTCAGGTTGAAGGCGACCATGGCCTTGCGGCCTTGACGGTCGGCGGCGCGCTCGACTGCCGCCATGACCGCATCGACCCGATCGGCGAAGGGGCAGGCAGGACCGTCCGACTGGAGCTCGTCGTCCTTGATGAAGTCGAGGCCGGCCTCGGCCAGCGCGCCGACGAGCGCGGCCGTCGCCGCCGGATCGAGGCCGACGCTCGGCTTGACGATGGTGCCGATGATCGGCCGCCCCTCGACGCCGGCGAGACGCCGCGTGCCGGCGACGCCGAAGCGCGGGCCGGGATGGCGCTCGGCGAAGGCGGGCGGCAGATGCACGTCCAGCAGCCGGATGCCGGAGAGCGCTTTGAGCTCGAAAAGATTGCCGGCGATCGTCGCCGCGAGGTTGGGCAGGGAAGGGCCGATGACCTCCAGCGGCCAGGAGAGGCGCACCCTTGCCCGCGCGTAGCGGCCACCGGCCTTCGGCATGGCCGCCCCCGGCAGCGAGGGCGTGGACGCCTCGCCCACGATCTCGACATTCTCCACGCGGGCTGCGAAGCGCGCCTTGAGTTCGGGCGTCTCGCCCGGCACCGCGACGAAGGTGCCGGAGGATTGCTCGCCCGCCATCATCTCGGCGGTCCGTGCCGGGTCCAGCGCCGTCTCGATCCAGTAGTCGGCGTGGAACCGTTCGCTCATGGGCAGGCCTATCCGGCGATGGCGAGGGCCGCCAGCCAGAGGCCGACGCCGAAAACGATGTGGCCGACGACGTTGAGCGTGCGGATGCGCGCGGCGTCGGGCTTGCGGGAGGCGGCGACGCCGGCTCCCAGCGCCGGCTGCAGGATGAACCAGCCGCAGCCTACGGTGACGATGCCGACCACCAGCGGGATCGGCAGTGTCGGCGCTTTCGCCCAGGCGGCGCCGCCGATCAGCAGCGTCGCCATCGCAAAGGAGACGCCGACCGCATAGTGGAAGATCCAGCCGATGGTGGCCTCCTTGGCGACAGGAGCCGCACGGCCGATGTCGTCATGCATCATCCGGCCGGCCGGTAGATGCCCGACCCAGCGGCCGACGAAGCCCCAGTTCGGCAGGCCGAAGCCGAAGAGCCGGTTGAGCAGGATCGCCCAGACGTCCAGCAGGGCCGTCGCGAAGACGCCCATGACGAGCGAGCGATAGAGAAAGTCGGAGAGGGTCATGGTCGGTCGTTCAGGCGCAGCGGGCGGTGAGTCCGCCGTCGACGGGCAGGATCACGGCGTTGATGTAGGAAGCTTCGTCGCTCGCGAGGAACACGGCGGCGTTGGCGATGTCCCAGCCGGTGCCCATCCGGCCCGTGGGCGAGGCCTCGTGGCGGGCGCGCAGCATCTCCTCGGGGGAGGCGTATTGGCCGCTGATCTGCTGGTGGATCAGCGGCGTGTCCATGAGGCCCGGCATGATCGCGTTGCAGCGGATCCCCTCGCGCGCATATTGCAGCGCGATGCCGATCGTGAACTGGTTCACGCCGCCCTTCGCGGCGTAGTAGCTGGCGTAGGGGTAGCCCGTGTAGCGCACGCCGGCGACCGAGGAGATGTTGGTGATCACGCCCTTCTTCTGCCGCTGCATGATCGGGATGACGTACTTGCAGGCGAGGAAGGCTCCCGACAGGTTGATGTCGATCTGACGGCGGAAGTCGTCCAGCGAGAGGTCCGGCGGGCCGCCCATCTTCGTCGTGCCGACGTTGTTGTGCAGAATGTCGATGCGGGCGTGCGCCGTCGTCACCGCCTCGACGACGGCCTTCACCTGCGCCTCGTTCGTCACGTCGCAGGCGAAGGCCATGGCGCGGCCGCCCTCGCCCGTGATGATGCCGACCGTCTCGTCGGCGGCCGCCCGGTTCACGTCCACGCAGGCGACGATCGCGCCCTGGCGCGCATAGGCCACGGCCGAAGCCTTGCCGTTGCCCCAGCCCGGGCCGACGGAGCCCGCGCCGAAGACGAGGGCTGTACGATCTTTCAGCCGCATGAAGCGCCTTTCATCGGAAGAGTGCCGGCAACCAGAGCACGGTCTGGGGGAAGATGCTGATGATGATCAGGACCGCGACGCTGGCGATCAGGAAGGGCATCAGCTCCCTCGATTCCTCCTCCAGCGTGACGCCGGCGAACTTGGCGCAGATGTAGAGCAATATGCCCACCGGCGGCGTGATCAGGCCGATGCAGAGGTTGAACACCATCACGAGGCCGAAATGCACGAGATCGATGCCGACGGCCTTCACGATCGGAACCAGCACCGGGATCAGGATCAGAAGGGCCGGCAGGGGCTCCATGAAGATGCCGACGATGAAGAGCAGGACGTTGATGATCATCAGGATGATCACGGGATCCCTGGAGATCGAGGCGATCCACAGGCCGAGCTGACGCGGCAGGCCCGAGACCGCCAGCAGCCATCCGAAGCCGGCGGAGAGCGCGATGATGAACATCACCAGCGCCGTGTCGAGCGCGGTCTGCACCAGGATCGGCCAGATCTGCCTGACCGTCAGCTCCTTGTAGACGAAGAAGCCGACGAAGGCAGCGTAGACGACGGCGATGGTCGCGCTCTCCGTCACCGTAACGATGCCGCCGACGACGCCGGAGAGGATGATCACCGGCATCACGAGGCCCCAGGAGGCGTTCTTGATGTAGGTCGGGATCTCGCGGAAGGGCACCTTCTCCGTGACGGGATAGTTGCGCCTCACCGAGATGATGTAGGCCGCGATCATGAGCGCGATGCCCAGCAGGATGCCGGGCACGACGCCGCCGAGGAAGAGATCGATGATCGGCGCGCCGGCGCCGACGGAGAGGCCGTAGATCACCAGCGGAATCGAGGGCGGGATGATCGGGCCGTTGACGCAGGCGGACGCCATCAGCGCCGCCGCGAAGCCGCCGCCGTAGCCCTGCCGCTTCATGGCGGGGATGAGCACCTTGCCCAGCGCCGATGCGTCCGCCGCGGCGGAGCCCGACAGGCCGGAGAAGATCATCGCGGCGAGGACCGAGGTGAGCGCGAGGCCGCCCCTGAAGCGGCCCACGAAGGCCATGGCCAGCCGGACGATCTGGTCGGTCAGGCCGCCGCCATTCATCAGGTTTCCGGCGAGGATGAAGAAGGGGATCGCGAGGAGCGCGTAGGATTCCGAGCCGACGATGGTGCGCTGGGCGAGGAGCCCCATGGGCAGCGTATCGTGCGCCATGATGGCGGCCACGGAGGCGAGACCCATGGCGAAGCCGATCGGGACGGAAACGGCCAGCAGGATGAAGAACACCCCGATGAGGATGGTCGCGATCACCGTCAGAACTCCCCTGCTTCGCCTTCAGGCTGGCGGCGTCGCGGGTCGACGATCTTCTCGACGAAATAGATCATCATCATCAGGCAGGAGACCGGCGCGGAGATGTAGTACCAGGCCGGAGAAATCTCGAGCGCTCCGCTCGTGTTGGGCAGCACCTGGATGGTCAGCTTGAGGCTGTAGACGAAGAGGACGACGATGAAGACGAGGTTGAGGGCCTCGATCACCCATTTCCAGATCGCGCGATTCCTGGCGTTCAGCGCCATCAGGAAGGCGTCGACGCCGATGTGGAGGTTCTGCCGGTAGAGCACGGCCGCGCCGATGAAGACGATCCAGATGAAGAGCATGTTCGAGACCTGCTCCACCCAGGACAGGGGGCTGTCCATCACGTAGCGCTGCCAGACGGCGCCCAGTGTGATCAGCACGATCGCCGCGATGCAGGCGCCGAGCAGCAGCTTGGCGCCCTCGGTCATGACATCGCAGACACGGATGATGATCGCCTTCATGGCCCCCTCAAGAGACGGCGGCCAGGCGTCATCCGCCCGGCCGCCGAACATGCGCTCAGGCGATCTGGCCGATGCGATCGACCCACTTCTTCACGTGGGGGAATTCCGCGTCCATCCCCTTGATGGCGGCGCGGAAGGCCTCCTTGTCGACGTCGTTGATCGCGATCTTCTTGTCCCTGACGAGGCCCTGTATCCGCTTGTCGTCCTCGATGACACGCTTGCGGAGATCATCCTCCATGTCGCGGCCGGCCTGGACCACGGCCTTGCGCTGGTCCTCGGTCAGCCTCTGGAAGGCCGTCTCAGGCAGGACGATCATGTTGTCCTGCATCATGTGCTCGGTCAGGGCCAGGTTGGTGTTCACGTCGAAGATGCCCGAGTTCCAGCTGAGCGCCATCGGGTTCTCCTGCCCGTCGATGACGCCGGCCTTCAGCGCGGCGAAGACTTCAGGCCACGCCATCGGCGTCGGCGAGGCGCCGAAGCGCTGGAAGGTCTTCAGCCACATCGGCGTCTCGGGCACGCGCACCTTGAAGCCCCTCATGTCGGCAGGCGTCTTCACGACGCGGTTCGACGTGAGCATGCGCGGCATGCGGGGGATCGCGGCGATCGGGCGGAGCTTGGCCTGCGCCGCGACCTCGTCGCCATATTCCTTCATGACGGTCGTCATCACCCGGTCCTTGTGGGCGACGTCCTTGAACATGAAGGGATAGGTCCAGACCTCGGCCGGCTTGTACCAGTTGCCGACGATGGCGGCGCCCGGCGTCGCCACATGCACCGCGCCCAGCAGAAGCCCCTCGACATGCTCGCGCTCGCCGCCGAGCGAGCCGGCGTGATGGGCCGTGATCTCGATCTGGCCCTTCGTCAGCTCCTTCAGCCGCGCCGCGAAGACGTCGAGGCTGATGGCGATGAAGTCGGTCGGCGCTGTGGCCGAAGCGCCGATCCATTTGACCTGCTGCGCGCGAAGGACCGCGGGCATCGCCACGAGGCCTGCCGCCGCTACGGTTCCCCGCAGCATGTGGCGGCGATTCAACGTCATCTTCATGTTTTCCTCCCCAAGAAGCAGCCGTTTCGCGGCCTGCCGATTTGTCATTCCATCAGACGCGGGCTCCGCTCCCGGACCGGCGTCAGGCGAAAGTCGTCTCCATCTCCCGGCGCACGCGGACGGCGATGTCGTCCGCGTCGTAATCGACATCGGCCCAGGTGAGCCGCTGCCCCTGCTTCACATCGTTCTTCAGGCGGACCTGATGCGCAAGCCCCAGCGGCAGATAGCCGTGCTGGAGGGAGTCCTTCGCCGGCGTCTGCTTGCCCCAGACGCAGAAGCCGCCCTCGCCGTCGAGCATCTCGCCGGCCTTGAGATCGCGCTTCGCCGTGGCGACGACGTCGGAGTTGAAGCAGATCGGCTGGCCCGTCGCCTCTTTGCGGAGCGCGGCGCTCGCCACCGACAGGCCGAGCTCGAGGCCGATCATGTGCGTGGGGCGATAGAGCGCGGCGTATTTGCCGGAGCTGTCGGGCAGCAGGTTGTACTCGCGGATGCACTGCTTCGAATAGGCGCTGTCGCTTTCGAACACGACATAGACGCCCATGACGAGATTGTGCGGCACGTCCGTGCCGTCGCGGTAGATCGAGGAGGTCACTTCGGTGACGCCCTTGCCCCAGAGCTGGCCGCCGTCCGCCTTCGGCTTGCAGACCTCGGCATGCTCGAAGCGCGACGCCGGCGGGAAGGAGAGGCCCTCCGGCTGCGAGTGGAGGCCCGTCGCGTTGCAGACCGCCGTCATCTCGATGCCGGACTTCGTGCCGTCGACGAAGGAGTTGAACATCTTCGGGTTGATCGACTGGCGGTTGTCGATCTTCAGGTACTTGTCGAGGATGTCCCAGACCGTCTCCGGCGTCGACTGATGGTAGGTCGGGTGGTAGCGCGTGCCCTTGCCGGCGGCCACGACGTTGAAGCCGTTGGCGCGGGCCCAGTCCACCTGCTCGCAGATCATTGCGGGCTGGTCGCCCCAGGCCAGCGAATAGACCACGCCCGCCTCGCGGGCCTGCTTCGCCAGGATCGGGCCAGCGAGCGCGTCGGCCTCGACGTTGACCATGATGATGTGCTTGCCGTTGCGGATGGCGAGCTGGGCGAGGCGGATGCCAGTGCGCGGGTCGCCCGTCGCCTCGATGATGACCTCGATCGCCGGGTGCTTGATCATCGCCTCGGCATCGACGGTCAGCAGCGTCTTGCCGGTCTTCAGCGCGTCGTCGTAGTCGGCCGCGCCGAACTGCTCGGCCGGCCAGGAGGCCATGGTCAGCTGGGAGCGGGCGCGCTCGACGTTGAGGTCCGCGACCGCCACCACATGCACGCCGGCGGTCAGCCGCGCCTGAGACAGATACATCGTGCCGAACTTGCCGGCGCCGACGATGCCGACCGTGACCGGGCGTCCGGCCGCCTGACGCTCCAGAAGCAGCTTATGCAGGTTCATCGTTCCCACTTCCCTCCGGGCCGCATCCGGGGCGGCCGTCTCGCAACGTCGGAAGGGTTGGAATGGCGCAAGCACAAGCGAGGCGGCGCGGCCTTGCGCCGCGATCCTGCTTCCTCCCCTCGGGCCGTCTTGTTGCAGTGAGCGGCCCTTGTTCCCTTTGATGCTATTCAAGATTGCAAGTATGCGTAAGCGAATAAATTTGCGCGATTACGTGAGCAGGATTCACCGATGGCCTTCAGCATGCCGCCGCTGCAATGGCTTGCGACCTTCCGCGCCGTGATGGCGACCGGCAGCTTCGCCCGTGCGGCGGAGACGCTTCACCTGACGCCAAGCGCGATCAGCCACCAGATGCGCGCGCTGGAGGCGCGGCTCGGTCGGCCGCTCTTCCTGCGCCAGAACCGCGGCATCGTCCCGACCGAGGATGCCATCCTCTACAGCGCCTCGATCGAGGAGAGCTTCGCGCGGCTCGTGACGGCCACGCAGCGCGTCGCATCGCGGTCCGGCGCGCGGCGGCTCGCTATCCACTGCAGCCCGAGCTTCGCGACGCTCCGGCTTGCGCCGCTCCTGCCCTCGTTCCACGCCGCCAACCCGGACATCGACATCGCGCTCTTCGCCAGCCACGAGCCGGCCAAGCTCGCCGACGACGGCATCCTGATCGACATCCAGTATGCCCGCCCGGTGCCGGAACATTGTCTCTCGATCCCCCTCGCCACGGAGACCGTGCTGCCGATGGCAAGCCCCGACTTCGTCGGGCGCACGGGCCTTTCGTCCCCCGCCGACATCGCCCGCGTGCCGCTGATCCATTCGCTGCGCTGCGTGGTGAGCTGGGAGCAATGGGCGGCACGCCATGCCCGCAATGCACTGCTCAACCCGCGCGGCCATCAGTTCGACCGGGCGCATCTCGCGCTCGCCACGGCAGCGGAGGGTCTGGGGCTCGTGCTCGAATCGACCCTGCAGGCCGAAGGCTACATCGCCTCGGGCCGGCTGGTGACGCCGTTCGGCGACCTCGGCATTCCGGTGGTGGCGCACCGGCTCGTCTATCGCCGGGCCGACCAGGGGCATCCCGACATCACGGCCTTCATCGACTGGCTGACGGACGCCATCGGTCCGAGCGGCGAGGCGCAAGCTTGACAAGACCGCCCGCGGTCGTTCCCTCTTGCGCCCCCACCGGACGTCCGACCTGCATGACCATCGCCACCGATACAGACCAACCGCCCGACCGGGCGCTGCTGGCCGATCTCTATCGCCAGATGAAGGTGATCCGGATTTTCGAGGATGTGGCGGTGGCGGCGCATCGCGCCGGGGAGTTCGCGGGCTACATCCATTCCTCGGCCGGGCAGGAGGCGGTGCCGGTCGGCGTCTGCGCGGCGCTGAGGCGCGAGGACAGGATCACCAGCACGCATCGCGGCCATGGCCACGGGCTCGCCAAGGGCTCCGACCTCGACGGGATGATGGCGGAGCTCTACGGCCGTGCGACCGGCCTCTGCGGCGGCAAGGGCGGCTCCATGCATGTCGCTGATTTTTCTGTCGGAATGCTTGGGGCCAACGGCATCGTGGCGGGCGGCATCCCGATTGCCTGCGGCGCGGCGCAGGGGCTGCGGCTGATGGGGTCGGACGCCATCGTCGCATGCTTCTTCGGCGATGGCGCGACCAACCGCGGACCCTTCCTCGAGGGCTTGAACTGGGCCGCAGCCTACCGGCTGCCGGTACTCTTCGTCTGCGAGGACAACACCTTCTCGGCCTTCACCCACAGCCGCACCACGACCGCGGGTCCGGGGCCCCTGGCTCGGGCCGAGAGCTGCGGCGTCACGGGCGAGGCTGTCGACGGCAACGACGTCGCGGCGGTGCGCGCGGCGGCGCTGCGCCTGACCGAGGCCGTGCGTGGCGGCGGTGGCCCGCGCTTCCTCTGGGCGCGGACCTACCGGTTCAGCGGGCACACCTCGACGGATCCTGCGACCTATCGCGCAGCCGGCGACCTCGAGGCCGCGATGCGGCGCGATCCGCTGCTCGTCTGCCGCGAGCGCCTGCTGGCGCTGGGCTCCGGCGCAGCCGAGATCGCGGCCATCGACGCCGAGGCCGCGGCGCGGGTGGCGGCCTCGCAGGAGCGGGCACGGGCCGCGCCGATGCCGGCGGCGGAAGCCGCCTTCACCGACGTGCAGGATTGCGGAGCGCCGGCGTGAGCAACCAACAGGTGAGCAACCAGCTGACGATGGCGCAGGTCGCCGCGCGCACTCTCGCGGAGGAAATGCGCCGTGATCCTGCGGTCTGGGTGCTCGGCGAGGATGTCGAAACCGGCGGCGTCTTTGGTCAGTACCAGGGGCTGCTCGCCGAGTTCGGCGCGGCGCGGGTGGTCAACACGCCGATCGCCGAGGCGACGATCATGGGCGCGGGCCTTGGCGCCGCGCTTGTCGGCACGCGGCCGGTGATCGAGATGCGGATCGCCGATTTCGTCATGCCGGCGATGGATGAGCTCGTGAACCAGGTGGCGAAGGCTCGCTACATGTTCGGTGGGCAGGCGCGGGCGAGCCTCGTGGTGCGCATGCCGCACGGGCTGCTGCGCGGCTCGGCGGCGCAGCACAGCCAGGTGATCGAGAGCTGGTTCGTCAACACGCCGGGCCTCGTGGTGGTGGCGCCGTCCAATGCGCTGGAGGTCGCGGGCCTGCTGCGCAGCGCCATCCGGTCCGACGATCCGGTCGTCTTCTTCGAACCGAAGGCCTTCTTCCGGCAGCCCGTCGCGATGCCGGACGACTGGCCGGCGATCCCCATCGGCAAGGCTGCGCATCTCGCCACCGGCGACGACGTCACCATCGTTTCCTGGGCGCAGGCGATGCCGGCCGCGATCGAGGCGGCGGCACAGCTCGCCGACGAGGGCGTCGGCGTCGATCTCTTCGATCTGCGCACGCTGTGGCCCTGGGACCGCGAGGCGGTGCTCGCCTCGGTCACCCGCACGCGCCGGCTCGTCGTGGCGCAGGAGGGCGTGGGGACCGGCGGCTTCTGCGCGGAGGTCGCGGCGACGGTCGCCGAGTCGGTCCAAGGGCTGAAGGGCATCCGCCGGGTGGCCTCGCCCCGCATCCCGGTGCCGTTCGCGCCGCCCCTCGAGGACGTCTGCCTCGTGACGTCCGGCATGGTGGCGGAGGCGGCGCGGGCGCTCGTGCGCTGACGGCCGCCGCTGCCGGTCGTGCGTTAGTGCGGCTGACCTTTCCCGGTCACGAGCGTGTGCACGTTGTTCGCCGTCTCGGCCTCCGTCTCCGGGTGCGTCTCGTCCTTCGACGGCCCGCGGCCGGCGCGCTTGAGGGCTTCATATCGCTTCTTCAGCTGGATCCTGCTGTCGCGCGCGATTTCAAGCGCGCCCTGCAGGAGAGCCCTCTCCGACTTCTCGCCTTCCAGCTCCTCGGCCAGGCGGCGGTTCGCCGCCTCGAGTTCGCGCCGGACCGTTTCATGCTTGGCCGCGAGCTGCTCGATCCGATCCTCCAGGCCAGAGACGCGCGTGGCGGCTTGTGTCACCTGCACGTCCTTGGCCGAGATCGCCTTGCTGAGCATCTCGCAGCGTGCGGCGAACTCGTCGCGCAGGCGCTGCAGCTCGAGGAAGCGCTCTGACTGACGGGCCATGTCCTCCTGCAGGCTTTCAAGCCGGCGGTCGGCCGATGTCCTGGCGATGACCGCCTCCTTCAGGTTCCTCTCGGCCGCTCTTGCCGCCTGCTCCTGCTCGCGGAGCTGCAGGCGCAAGCGCGCCAGAATCTGCTCGGAGGTCGAGGAGCGATGGCGCACCGCGTCGAGCTTCATGGCGAAGGTCGCCTTCTCCGTCCGGAAGGCGTTCGTCTCGACTTCGAGCTGTCCCTCCGCGCGCTCGCGCGCCGCCACTTCGAGCACGAGCTTCTCCTCGAGGCCGAGCTTCTGCTGCACCTGGATCTCCAGGGCGGCTTCCACCTCCTGCAGCCTGCCCTGCAGGCCGGCGACCTGAGACGTGAGTTCGGCTGCGAGCTGCTGCAGCCGTTCATTGTCCGATTCGAGCAGGCTCGCGCGTTCGCGGATGGCGCCAAGCTCGTGCTCGCTGCGCGAGAGCGCCGAATCCGCGGTCTGGACCTCTTGGCGGAGAGCCTTGTTCTCGCCGGTCAGCGCCTTCGCCTGCTCCGATTCCGCGAACAGACGCCGCTCGAGGCTTTCGATCGTCAGTTCCCGATCGCGGAGCAGAACCCGTGCTTCCTCCAGCTCCGCCTGATGGGCGCCGAGTTCCCGTGCCGTGCTCTCGGCGCGCGCCTGGACAAAGGCCAGATCCCGCGAGAGGGATTCAGACCTGTCGGCAAAGGCGACGTTCTCCAGCCTGAGCTCGGTGATCGCCTGGCGTGCCTGCGCCAGGCCTCCCTCCAGTTCGATGATCCTGGCCGTGGCCCGCGGGAGTTCGGCCGTTATGTCGCCGATGGGCATGATGATGGCGGAGAAATCGCCGGCGAGGGCCTTGAGATCCTCGAGACGCTCCTGCATTTCCCCGATACGCTGGCGGAGGGTCTCGTCGCGCTGGCCGATCACATCGAGCGACGAGGCCACGGGCAGCCGCGTGGAGCTCTCTTTTCCCCGTGTTTTTCGGGTTGCCTCGTTTCCCAGAGGTAAGTTGTCGTCAGTATTGCGTCGGATCAAAGCATTAAATTGTGACCACATCTTATCAACCTCACTATCGTTCAATTCAAAAAAGCGGGCAGGCAATAGTTTTCATGGCCCTATCTATTCAAGGGCGAAGATTCATCATCAATAATAACGCCGCTTTCCTCGACGTGTCGTCGCTCTTTGACCAGAGTCCATCGCGCTGCGCCGGATGTCGCCGGTCAAGTACTGACTGGAACACGGACGAAATGGTCAGGACCTATCTGCCGCAACTGCGTGCGCGGCGCAACGTGATCGACGGGGCGGATCGGGCTCGGCAGTTCCTCGACCGACAGCGCGGCGCGGCGCTTGCGTCGGACCGGATCGGGCACAGGCACAGCAGCGAGGAGCTTCCGCGTGTAGGCGTGCGAGGGATTGCCGAGCACCGCCTCGCGCGGTCCGATCTCCACGATCTCGCCGAGATACATCACGGCGATCCTGTGGCTGACGCGCTCGACGACCGCCATATCGTGCGAGATGAACAGGTAGGCGAGGCCGAATTCGGCCTGCAGGTCGAGCATGAGGTTGAGCACCTGCGCCTTCACCGAGACATCCAGCGCCGACACGGCCTCGTCCGCGACGACCAGCTGCGGCGAGAGCGCGAGCGCCCGTGCGATGGCGACGCGCTGACGCTGGCCACCCGAAAATTCATGGGGATAACGCTGCGCCATCTCCGGCATGAGCCCGACGCGCTTGAGCAGGGCGGCCGTCCGTTCCGCCGCCTCCGCCCGGCCGGCGACGCGATGGACGATCAAGGGCTCCGCGATGGCGGAGCCGACCGTCTTGCGCGGATTGAGGCTGGCAAAGGGATCCTGGAAGATCATCTGCATCTGCCGCCGCATCGTCTGGAGGTCGCCCCGCTTCAGGGCGCCGACGTCCTGGCCGCCGAAGCGGACCGTGCCAGCCGTCGGCTCCACGAGCCGCAGGATCGAGCGTCCCGTCGTCGACTTGCCGCAGCCCGATTCGCCGACGAGCGCCAGCGTCTCGCCCTTGCGCAGGTCGAAGCTGACATTCTCCACCGCGTGCACGCGCCCCTTCAGCTTGCCGAGCAGGCCTCCCCTGATGGGAAAGCGCGTCGTGAGGCCCTCGACGCTGAGGAGGGGCACGGGACCGGCGGCGACCGTGTCTGGAACGAGGCGGGCCGGCGCCAGCTCGGTGCCTGTCGCGGGATCGACCACCGGAAAGCGCAGCGGGCGCGGCTGCCCGGTCATGGCGCCGAGGCGCGGCACCGCGGACAGCAGCGCCTTGGTGTAGCCGTTCCTGGGCTTCGCGAAGATCGTCGTGGCCGCCTCGTCCTCGAGCTTCTTGCCCTTCCACATCACGCAGACGCGGTCGGCAATCTCGGCCACCACGGCCATGTCGTGCGTGATGAAGAGGACGGCCATGCCTTCCTCCTCCTGCAGATGCTTGATGAGATCAAGGATCTGCGCCTGGATCGTCACGTCGAGCGCCGTCGTCGGCTCGTCGGCGATCAGGATCTTCGGCCGGCAGGCGAGCGCCATCGCGATCATCACGCGCTGTCGCATGCCGCCGGAGAGGCGATGCGGATAGTCGTTCAGCCGGCTCTTCGCCGCCGGAATGCGCACGCGTTCGAGGATGCGCACGCATTCCGCGTCCGCCTCGCGGGCCGACATGCCGCGGTGATACTGCAGAACCTCGCCGATCTGCCGCCCGACGGTGAGAACCGGGTTCAGGCTCGTCATCGGCTCCTGGAAGATCATCGACATGGCGTTGCCGCGGAGCTTGCGCATCTCGTCCTCGGGAAGCGCGAGGATGTCGCGGCCGTCGAGGCGGACCTCGCCCTCGACACGGCCGTTGATCGGCGAGATCAGGCGCATGATCGACAGCGCCGTTACGCTCTTGCCGGACCCGGACTCGCCGACGATCGCCAGGGTCTCGCCGGCGGCGACGTCGAAGGAGACGCCGTCCACGGCGCTGCGCCACTGGCCGCCGACGCGGAAGGAGGTGCGCAGGTCGCGTACGGACAGCAGTGGCTCGCTCATCGTTCGCCCTTCAGCTTCGGATCGATGGCGTCGCGCAAGCCGTCGCCCAGAATATTGAGGCCAAACACCACGACCAGGATGGCGATGGAGGGCGATAGCACCAGCCAGTAGCTGTCCAGGATGTTCTCAAACCCGTCGCGGATCATGCCGCCCCAGGTCGCGGTCGGGGGCTTCACGCCGAGGCCGATGAAGGCGAGCGAGGCCTCGGTGCGGATCGCGTTGGCCAGCCAGAGCGAGCCCATGACGAGGATCTCCGGGAAGATGTTCGGCAGGACGTGACCCGCCATCAGGCGCAGGTCGGAGAAGCCGAGCGAGCGGCCGGCGTCGATGAACTCGCGCTCCTTCACCGCGATCGTCGGGGCGCGGGCGATGCGGGCGAAGGAGGGAATCGAGGTGAGCGCGATGGCGATGATGATGTTGAGCATCGAGGGGCCCAGCATCGCCACGAGGATCAGGCCCAGGATCAGCGACGGAAAGGCGAGCAGCATGTCCATGGTCTGCATGACGACGATGTCGAAGCGCCCGCCGCGCCAGCCCGCGACGATGCCGATCAGCGAACCAAGAACGAGCGCGATGACGGTCGAGGCGATGCCGATCACCAGCGAGATGCGCGCCCCGTAGAGGAGCCGCGAGAGGATGTCGCGGCCGTAATAGTCCGTGCCAAGATAGTGATTGTCGAAGGGCGCCTTCAGCTTCGTCATCACGTTCTGCTCGATCGGATCATGCGGCGCGATCCAGGGCGCAAAGAGCGCGAGCAGGACCATCAGCACGAAGATGACGAGGCCGAGCCAAGAGGTCTTGTTGGCGTTGAAGGCGGCGACGGTGGTCTTGAGCCAGCGCCAGCGCGGGACCGCGGCGGGGCCGGCCTCGTGGACGGAGAGGCTCATGACAGCTTCACCCGGGGATCGATGAAGGCGTAGGCGAGGTCGGTCATCACGTTCACGAGCACGACGATCAGCGTGTAGATCACCATCATGCCCTGCAGCATCGTGTAGTCGCGCTGGTTCAGCGCACCGATGATGAGCTTGCCGAGGCCGGGCCGGTTGAAGACGATCTCGGTCAGCACCGAGTTGCCGATGAGAATGCCGAGATAGAGGCCGACGATGGTGACGACAGGGATCAGCGCGTTGCGCAGCGCGTGCCGCCAGACGACGACCGACCAGGGCACGCCCTTGGCGCGCGCGGTGCGGACGTAATCCTCCTGCATCACCTCCAGCATCGCCGAGCGGGCCACGCGGGTGATGTAGGCCGCCATGATGAGCCCGAGATTGAGCGCCGGCAGCGCCAGCGACTGGAACCAGGCCCAGGGCGTGCTGCGGTTGCCGCTGATCACGGGAAACCAGTTGAGGATCAGCGAAAAGGCGATGAGCAGGAGGATCGCCGAGACGAAGGGCGGGAAGGAAAGGCCGATCAGCGAGGCCACCCGCGTCAGGTAGTCGGGCATCCGGTTGCGATTCACGGCGGCCCAGACGCCGAGCGGAACGCCGATGACGGTGCCGAGGATCATGGAGATGAAGGTCAGCTCGAGCGTCCAGGGCAGGACGTCGAGGATCTCGCGGATCACCGGCCGGCCGGACACCAGCGAGATGCCCCAGTCGCCCTTCACGGCGCCGGCGAGAAAGGCCCAGTACTGATCCATCAGCGGCCGGTCGAGGCCCAGCCGCCCGCGCAGCGCCGCGATGGCGGCGGCGTCGGCCTGGTCGCCAAGGATCACCTGCGCCGGATCGCCCGGCACGATGCGGACCACGATGAAGACGAGCGTCAGCACCGCGAAGAGCGTGACCAGCGAGAACAGCAGGCGTTTGACGAGGAACGTGCCCATGGAACGGGGCGGCGGGAGCTGTGCGCGCCCGCCGCTCTCGAGCCTACTTCGTGAACCGCGTCAGCTCCGTCACGGGCGGACCGAGGTTGAGCGATCCCTTCAGCTCGTAGCCGAGATCGAGACTGTCCTTGATCGCCCAGTTCATCAGCATCTCGTTCACGGGAACGGCGCAGACCTCGCGGATGATCTTCTCCTGCGCCGTCTTCCAGAGCGCGATCTGCTTGGCGGAATCCTGCTCGGTGCGGGCGGCGTCGATCTCCGCGTCGGCCACCTTGCAATGCGAGAAGTTGGTCACGGCGGTCGGCGTCTTCACGATCGAGCGCGAGTGGAAGAACTGCGTCAGGTAGACGTCGGCGATCGGGAAGCGGGCCGCCTGGAAATGCGTCACCTGCGAAAGGTCCTGCCGGATCTGCTGGTGGAAGGTCGGATGCTCCACCGGCGTGATGTCGAGCGTGATGCCGGCGCGCTTCAGCTGCGCCTGCGCGGCCTCGATGAAGCTCATCATGCCGGGCAGCGTCGTATGGATCGCCTTCAGCGTCACGCCGTTCGGGAAGCCGGCCTCGGCCAGGAGCGCCCGTGCCCTGGCGATGTCATGCGGCAGCAGCGGCGCGGTCTCGTGCGCGCCGAGATAGCCCGAGGGCACCACCGAGACGGCCTCGCGCGAGATGTTCATGCCGCGGAACTGGCGCATGCCGGCCCGGTCGAGCGCATGGGCCACGGCCTGCCGCACCTTGATGTTGTCGAGCGGCGGCTGCGTCATGTTGAGGTGGACGACCGACATCTCCGCCGGCCCGAACGTCAAGACCTTGAGACCCGGCGTCTGGTTGGTGCGGTCGACCCAGGCCTGCTCCTGGCGGCCGATCATCATGTCGATCTCGCCGGCGCGCAGCGCCAGGTCGCGCGAGGCGTCGGACGGGATGAAGCGGTAGATGATTTCCTTGAGCTTGGGCTCGCCTCGGAAATATTTGGGATTGGCGACGAGCTTCACATATTGCTGCGGGACATATTCCGCGAACATGAAGGGGCCGGTGCCGGACGGCTTCTTGCCGAAGCCGTCCTTGCCCAGCGCTTCGGCGGCCTTTTTGCAGATCATGTTGCCGCCGTGATAGTTCATCACCTGGCCGAGCAGGCTGGGGATCGCCTCCTTCAGCGTGATCCTGACGGTGTGGGAATCGATCGCCTCAACCTTGTCGAAGGCGGAATAGTCGGAGGCGAAAGCGGACGAGTCCTTCGTGCCGGCGCGCTTCAGTGAATAGACCGCGTCCTCCGACGTGAATTCGCCGAGGTCGTGATGGCACTGCACGCCGCGGCGCAGCTTGAAGGTCCATTCCTTGCCATCGGCGCTGGAGGTCCAGCTCTCGGCGATGTCAGGCTCGATCTGGTCCGGGGAGAATTGGCCGGGCTTGATGCGGACGAGGCCGTTGAACATCCAGTTCAGCAGCGCCTTGCCCGGCGTGCCGGAATTGATGTGCGGATCGAGCACGCCCGCGTCCTGGGTCTGCATGCCGACCACCAGCGTGGTCTTCTGCGCCAGCGCCGGCGTCGCTCCCAGCAGCGCGGCGGCGGCCGCGCCCAACATCCAGCTTCTCATCGTCCTCGTCCTCCACAGAATGGCGATCTGCCGCCGCCCCTTGGTCACAGCGTATCCTCAAGGCGGCAATTCACAAGCACTTCCGCCATGGCCGCATTGTTCGGCAGGGCCAGGACGGCGGCGACCAGTTCCGCGATGTCGCCGGGCTGGCTCATCTCGGCCGGAGCCATCGAAGAGGCCGCGGCCATGTCGGTCGCCACGAAGGAGGGGCAGATGGCGGTGGCGCGCACGCCCTTGTCCCAGGCGATGCGGCGCGCGGCATGGGTGAGCGCGATCGTCGCGAACTTGCTCATGTTGTAGGCGACGGCATCATTGCGCACGCGCTTTCCCGAGAGCGAGGCCAGGGTGACGATCCGGCCCGCGCCTGCCGCCTCGAGGTGCGGCAGGGCGCAATGGATCAGGTTGAGCGGAGCCTTGCAATTCACGGACCAGACGCGGTCGAGCTCCGCCTCGTCCGGCGCGCGGAGCGTCATCGCGGAATGGGTCCCGGCGTTGCAGACGAGGCCGTCGATCCGCCCGAAGCGGGCGGCGGCGCCCGCGACCCAGGCCTGGTGCGTGCTCCAGTCCTCCGCGATGTAGCGGGCGACATGCAGCCTATCGGCCGGGGCGGCCAGGCCGGCGGGCGGCGCCGCCGGGTTCCGGACGCCGAGGCTCAGCCGGTAACCGGCTTCGATCAGCCGTTCCGCGATGGCGAGACCGATGCCGCGGCTCGCGCCCGAGATCAGGATCACGCGGCCGGCGGGCTCCAGCATCGCTCAGGCCGCCGTCGTCCTGCGCAGACGTTCGAAGCGATCCAGCCGGAAGGGCCGCATGTCGACGGCGGGCGTGCCGCCCGACACCAGTTCGGCGATCATGCGGCCGGCGCCGGGACCGATGCCGAAGCCATGGCCCGAGAGGCCGGTCGCGAGAAAGAAGCCCGGCATCCGCGGTACCTCGCCGATCACCGGCACGCCGTCGGGCATCGCGTCGACGAGCCCGCCCCAGGTCGCGGCGACCTTCATGTCGCGGAAGGCGGGGAAGGCCTTCACGAGATTGCGCTGTCCCTCGGCGAGGATCGCCTGATCGGGCTGCGGATCGAGTATCCGCGTGCGCTCGAAGGGCGAGACCTCGTCCATCGCCCAGCGACGGGGCGTGCGCGCCTCCTCGACGAAGCGATGGCCGAGGCGTAGCCGGAGCTCGTGCCGCTGCTTGCGGAAGGCCGGCAGGAAGTCCGCGAGGAGGCGGAAGCTGTCCGGCACGATATGGGCAAGGTTCGCGCCGCGGTGGGCGATCGTGTAGCCGCCGTCGGCCCGCTTGCGGAAAGCATAGTCCGAGGCGCCGACGGCATGGGTCGGCGGCCCCTCCATGGGCGTCGTGCGCAGGACCGAGCCCAGGATCTTGAGCTGCGGGAAGTCGATGCCGAGATTGCCGAGGAAGAGCCGAGACCAGGCACCGCCGGAGAGCACCGCTGTCCGACAGCGGATCATACCCTTCTCGGTGATCACGCCGCTGACGCGCCCGCCGCTGAGGTCGAGGCCGCGCACGGCGCAATTCTCCAGCACATGGCCGCCCAGCTCCCGCACCCGGCGGGCGATCGCGGGGACAGCCTTCTGCGGCTCGGCGCGGGCGTCGTTGGGCGTGAACAGGGCGCCCGCGTAGCCGCGGCTCGACGAGCCCGGCAGCACCGCCTCGATCTCCTTGCCGCTGAGCAGCCGCGAGCCGAGCTGGTATTGCTTCGCATGCTCCAGCCAGTCCGCATGCTTGGCGAGATCGGCGGGCGTGTCGGCCACATAGACGATGCCGGAGCGGGTGAAGCCGAGATCGGCGCCGACCCGCTTGGCAAGCCCCTCCCAGAGCCGCTGCGATTCGATCGCCATAGGGATCTCGCTGACGTCGCGCCCCATGACGCGGACCCAGCCCCAGTTGCGGCCCGATTGCTCGTGGCCGACCTTGCCCTTCTCGCAGACGGCGACGGAGATTCCCTTCTCCGCCAGGAACAACGCCGTCGTGATGCCGATGATGCCGCCGCCGATCACCACGATGTCGACATCCTCCGGCCGCTCGGGGGACGGCTCGAACGGGTCCATCACGATGGGCAATGCGGGCTCCTCGGGCAACGCGACGCGCAGGAACGCCAGACTAACCAAATCCGGCCCCGCGTCACGCGCGCAGATGCATTGCCGCCTTCCGAAAATCGCCGCTGTGCTCCGGCGCGCGAGGCTGTAGTCTCGCAGGCTTTACTATCGCCGCGGCGCGGATCGCCGCTGGAGTCGTCGATGCCCCGTTCGCCGCTGCCCGATTATCGCGATCCCTGCGGGTGGAATGCGCTGCTGCCGCCGCGGGAGCCCAAGCCCCGCGCCGAGGGCCGCGTCACCGCCAGCCATGTTGTGGTGGGCGCGGGCTATACCGGGCTCGCGGCGGCACGGCGGATCAGGGAGCTGCAGCCCGACGCCGACGTCGTGGTGCTCGAGGGCTCGACGGTCGGGGAGGGCTCCTCGGCGCGCAATTCCGGCTTCGCCAACCCGCGCGACTCGAAGATCGGCCTGTCACTCGACCAGATGGAGCGCGCGGAGAAGATCAATGCCTTTGCCGGCGAGGGTTTCGCCTATCTGGTCGGGGCCATGGAGCAGGGTGGCTTCGGCTGCGACCTGCAGCGGACGGGCCGCATCCAGGCGGCCGCGACCGAGCTCGGCGCGGCGAAGATCCGCACGATGGTCGAAGGCGCCGTCGCCCATGGCTTCGCGCATGAGGCGCTCGACGGCGCGGGCCTCAGGGCCATCATCGGCACCGACTATTACCGCGTCGGCATCCGCACGGAGGAAGGCTATCTCCTGCAGCCCGCGGCGCTGGTGCGCGGGCTCGCGGACACGCTGCCCGAGGGCGTGCGGCTCCACGAGAATTCGCCGGTGCTTTCGCTGGAGCGGAGAGCGGGCTGGATCCTGCGCACGCCTGACGCCACGATCGAGACCCCCATCGTGATTCTCGCGACCAACGCGGCGGTCAAGCATTTCGGCTACTGGCGCGACGGGCTGGTGACCATCTACACCTATGCGGCGATCACCGAGGCGATGGGGCCGGAGGATGCGGCTCGGCTCGGCGTGCCCGCCTGGGGGTTGCTGCCGGCCCATCGGCTCGGCACCACGGTCCGGCGCGTCGGCGTGGACAGGCACATGGTGCGCTCGCTCTACGCCTATGAGAAGCCGCTCGATCCGGCCGCGGTCCGGGGCGCGCTCGCGGATGGCTTCCACCGCCGTTATCCCGCCCTCGCCCATGTGAAGCTCGAGCATGTCTGGGGCGGCACCACGGCGCTGACCATGAACGGCTCGCCGCGCTGGGGCCGGCTCGACGAGGGGCTCTATGCTTCCGCGGGCTGCAACGGCTCCGGCGTGGTCAAGGGCACCGTGCTCGGCAAAAGGCTGGCCGAGATGATCACCACCGGCGATCCGCAGGAGAGCCTGCAGGCGGTCTACGGCAGCGCCAACCGCATCGCGCCCGAGCCGTTCCGCACGATCGGTTTCCGGGTGATCTCGGCGCTGGAGAGGCGCAAGGCCGGGGCCGAGATGTGAGGGGTTTCGATCCTCCCTCGCGGAGCGGGGGAGGTGGCGAGCGAAGCGAGACGGAGGAGGTTTCCCACCCGTCCGGCTTCGCCGGCCACCCTCCCCGCGAGCGGGGAGGGATCAATTCCCTCAAAAATTCACCCTGTCCGAACCCTTGAGTTCCAGGATCGCCCGGGCCTCCGCCGGCGTCGCGATCTCGAGCCCAAGGCCCTCGATGATCTGGCGGGCCTTCCTCACCTGATCCGCGTTGGATTCGGCCAGCTTCCCGGCGCTGATCCAGAGCGAATCCTCGAGGCCGACGCGGACATTGCCGCCCATCGCGGCGGCCATGGCGGCGACGGGCAGCTGGTTGCGGCCAGCGCCCAGCACCGACCAGCGCAGGTCATCGCCGAAGAGCCGGTCGGCCGTCCGCTTCATGTGCGTGACATCCTCCGGATGCGCGCCGATGCCGCCGAGCAGGCCGAAGACGGACTGGACGAAGAAAGGCGGCTTGACGAGGCCGCGGTCGACGAAATGGGCCAGCGTATAGAGATGGCCGATGTCGTAGCACTCGATCTCGAAGCGCGTGCCGTTCTCGGCGCAGGTCGTCAGGATGTTCTCGATGTCCTTGAAGGTGTTCTTGAAGATGCGGTCGTTCGACCCTTCGAGATAGGGCCGCTCCCACTCGTGCTTGAACTCCTTGAAGCGGTTCAGCATCGGATACAGGCCGAAGTTCATGGAGCCCATGTTGAGCGAGGCGACCTCGGGCTTGAAATGGGCGCAAGGCTTCAGACGCTCCTCGATCAGCATGGTTGGCGCGCCGCCCGTGGTGATGTTGATGACGGCGTCGGTGCGCTGCTTGATGACGCGCAGGATCGGCTCGAAGGCCTCCGGCGACTGGTCCGGCCGGCCGTCGACGGGGTTTCGCGCGTGGACATGCACGAGCGCCGCGCCGGCCTCCGCCGCGCCGATCGCGGCCTCGGCGATCTCGCTGGCGGTGATTGGCAGGTGCGGCGACATCGAGGGCGTGTGGATCGCGCCCGTGACAGCGCATGTGATCATTACTTTGCGGGATTGGGCCATGGTTCTTCTCGTTTGCGGACTGGTCGGGCGCCGGCGTCAGGATGCGACGGGTCTGGGCTTGCGGGGCGCCCGGCGCTTGTGCGCCTTGAGCGCGGCGAGGCGGCTGTCGCGCCAGTCGGACAGGCGCTTCACGCCTTCGGGCGAGGGCGCGTCACCCCATTGCTCGAGGATGCGGGCGACGTTGCGCTTGCCGAACGGGTCGCCGCCCTCGGCCTGGCTCGCCATGTCGGAGAGGGATGGGCCGTAGCGCGCGCAATAGTCGGCGATGCCGCCCGGCGCGTTCAGCTCGATCGTCTCGAACGGGCCCATGAAGGACCAGCGCAGGCCCAGCCCGTCGCGGATCGTCTTGTCGACGTCCTGGGGGGAGCAGACACCCTCGCCGACGATGCGGAAGGCTTCCGCCAGCAGCACCGCCTGCAGGCGGTTGAGGACGAAGCCGGGATGCTCCTTATTGAGCGTGATCGGCACCTGGCCGGCCTTCTCGTAGATGCGGCGCGCCCTCTCCACGACCGCGGGATCGGTGAAGGGGGCGGGCGCGAGCTCGACGATCGGCACCAGATGCGGCGGGTTCACGGGGTGCGCCACGAGGCAGCGGGCCTCGCCCGGCAGCCCGGAGGCGAAGCGCGAGGCGACGATGAAGGAGGTGGAGGAGGCGAGGATGCAGTTCGCCGGAGCGAGCCTGTCCATCTCGGTGAAGAGTGCGCGCTTGGCCTCGACCGTCTCGGGGCCGCTCTCCTGCACCAGCGCCGCGCCCTTCACGGCGTCGGCGAGGTCTGCGGCGAGGCGGATCCGCTTCAGCGAGCCGGCCGGATCCTCGACGAGGCCGTGCTCCGCGAGTTCCTTCAGGTTCTTGCCGATGTGCTTCCGGGCGGCGGCCGCGGCGCCGGGGGCCGCGTCGTGGAGAGCGACCTCGAAGCCGTGGCTGGCGAAGATAGTGGCCCAGGCGCGGCCGATGAGGCCCGAACCGACGATGCCGATCCGCGCCATCTCAGCGGCTCCCCGCGCCGGAAACGATCCAGCACCCGTGTCGCATCGCTGTCATCCTCATAGCCAGAGCACCTTCCTGCGCAGTTCGATGTCCTGCAGCAGCTCGTCGCAGGGACCGACATGCTGCACTATCCCCCGCTCCAGCACCACGGCGCGGTCGGAGAGCGCCAGCGCCAGCTCGAGGTGATGGTCGACGATGATGATCGAGACCTCGTGGCGGAGCTTGTCGAAGGCCTCGAACAGTTCCTCGACGATCGAGGGCGCCAGGCCCTCGAACGGCTCGTCCAGGAGCAGCACGCGCGTGTCGCCCGAGAGCGCGCGGGCGACCGCGACCATCTGCTGCTCGCCGCCCGAAAGATAGTCGGCCGGGGAATGCCAGCGTTCCTTGATGCGCGGGAAGAAGGAGAAGATCTTCTCCTCGCTCCAGTGCGTGCCGGCGCCGGTGCGGCGCTTGAGGCTCCCGAGCTCCATGTTCTCCTTGACGCTCATGCCGGCGAAGAGGCCGCGGCCCTGCGGCACGTAGGAGACGCCGCGCCGCGTGATCAGCGCGGAGGGCTGGCCTGCCAGCGCCTCGCCGGCGAGCGTGATCGAGCCCGACGCGGGCGGGGCGATGCCGACGATGGTCTTCAGCAGGGTCGACTTGCCCGCGCCGTTGCGGCCGAGCAACGCCACGATCTCGTTCTGCCTCACCTCAAAGGAGACGTTCCGGAGGATGTGGCTCTTGCCGTAGAAGGTGTCGACCCTGTCGAGCGCGAGCAGGACCTCCGGCTTCGCCGCGCTGGGCCGCGGCTTGGCCGCGAGCGCGTGGCTGCCGGAGCCGATGTAGACCTCCTGCACGACGCGCGAGGTGCGGGCATGCTCGGCGTCGCCGTCGACCAGCACCTTGCCCTCGTTCATCACGGTCACGTGGTCGGCGATCTGGAAGACGCGGTCGATGTCATGCTCGACGAGTAGCACCGGCAGGTCGGCCGAGATCGCCTTGATCAGGTTGCCGACGCGCTCCCGCTCGGCCGCCGCGAGGCCGGCCAGCGGCTCGTCCAGCAGCAGCACGCGCGGCCGGGTGGCGAGCGCGAGGCTCATGTCGAGGAGGCGCTGCCCGCCATAGCTGAGCGAGCCGGCCTCCGCCTTCTCGACGCCCGAGAGCCCCATCGTGGCGACGACGGCGGCGGTTTCGCGGTTTACCTGCTCCAGCGCTCCTGCCGGCGACCAGGGGTCGAAGGCCCTTGGCGAGCGCGCCTGCGTCGCCAGCCGGACGTTCTCCTCGACCGTGAGCGTCGGGAAGAGGTTGGTGATCTGGAAGGACCGGCCGATGCCGGCGCGCGTGATCGCCTCCGGTGAGAGCCCGGCGATCGGCTGACCGGCGAGCGTTACCGTCCCGCTGTCGGGCGCGAACATGCCGGAGATCAGGTTGAAGGCCGTCGTCTTGCCGGCGCCGTTCGGACCGATCAGCGCATGGAGGGACCGGTCGCGCATGGCGATGTCGACGCCCTGCACGGCCTTGATGCCGCCGAAGCGCTTCATCAGCCCCTCGGCCTTCAGCACGGTCCCGTCGCCCAGCGCCGGCGGACGCAGGAAGTCCGGCAGGCTGACGGCGCCGGCCTTGCGCGAGGCCATCGCCGCATCCTCGGCGAGCGTCTTGCGGAAGGGCTTCAGCAGCCGCTCCGCCACGCCCACGAGGCCCGTCGGCGAGAAGACGATGAAGCCGACGAAGAGCAGGCCGAACCAGAGGAGCCAGTTCTCGGTGACGCTGGAGAGATAGTCCCGGAAGATCACGAAGAACAGCGCGCCGAGCGCGGGACCCAGGAAGGAGCGCATGCCGCCGATCACCACCATCGCCAGCAGCTCGCCCGAGAAAGCGACCGAGATCGGATCGGCCGAGGTCATGCGGTTGTTGAAGAGAAGCAGCGTCCCGGCGAGGCCGGTGAGCGTGGCCGAGAGCGTGAAGGCGAGCAGCTTGTAGCGGTCGGTCGCATAGCCCAGGAACTTCGCCCGCTGCTCGTTCTCGCGGATCGCCACCAGCACCGTGCCGACTGGCGAGCGGTGGAAGCGCCAGAGGCCGTAGACGACCGCGAAGCCGATCGTGGCGACGAGCGTGTAGAAGGTCAGCGAGACGTCGAAATCGATGCCGATGGTCTGAGGCCGCTTGATGCCGCCGAGCCCGTCCTCGCCGCCCGTGACGGCCGTCCAGCGGAAGGCGACCGAGTAGAGCATGGCCGAGAGCGCGAGCGTCAGCAGCGAGAAATAGACGCCCTTCCGGCGCAGGATCAGCGCGCCGAACAGGAAGGAAACGACGCCTACCAGCAGCACCGCGGCCAAGATGGGCAGGATGAAATGCCCGGGCAGAAAGTGCTTCTGCACGAGGCCGGCCGTGTAGGCGGCGAGGCCGAACCAGGCGCCGTGCCCGAAGGACACGAGGCCCGTCGCGCCGACGAGGATGTTGAGCGCCATGCAAGCGATGGCGAAGATGACGACCTCGGTGGCCGACGTGGTGCCGAGGCCCGTGAACCGCATGAAGGCGGGCAGGCAGAGAAGGCAGGCGAAGGCGACCAGGAGCGGCACGCGCTCGCGCAGGGCTTGCAGCATGGTCCGCCCTCACTCGAAGCGCTGGATGCGCTCGCCGAAGAGGCCGCGCGGGCGGAAGAGCAGGACCAGCAGCATCATCAGGTAGATGACCGCCGACGACCATTGCGAAAACCCGAGCCCGATCGTGGCGCCCTTGACGAGGCCGACGAGCAGCGCCGCCGTCACCACGCCCCAGAAGGAGCCGAGGCCGCCGATCACCACGACGACGAAGGCGGGCGTGATGATCTCCTGCCCCATGGCGGGATGGATCGAGTAGATCGGCGCGAGCAGGACGCCGGCGAGCCCGGCCAGTCCGATGCCGATCCCTGCGACCGCCATCATGTAGGGCTTCAGCGAGATGCCGAGCGCGCCGACCATGTCCGGGTTCTGCACGCCCGCCTTCACCACGCGGCCGAAGGCCGTGCGGTTGAGGAGCAGCCAGAGGCAGAGCACGCAAAGGGCCGCCATCAGGATCAACGTTCCCCGGTAGCGGGAATAGATGAAGTCGCCGAGGAAGATCTGGCCGCGCAGCCAGCTCGGGATCGAGAAGGACAGGGGCGGGGCCCCGAAGATCATGCGCAGGAGCTGCTCGGCGACCATCGCGAGGCCGAAGGTCAGCAGCAGGGAGAGGATCGGATCCGACCGGTAGAATCGCTGGAAGAGCAGCCGCTCGATCAGGATGCCCAGCAGAGCCACGAGGACCGGGGCGACCACGAGCGTGCCGCCGAAGCCGATGTGCGGCGCGAGCAGGACCGTCAGGTAGGCGCCGACCGCATAAAAGGCGCCATGGGCCAGGTTCACGATGCCGCCGAGCGAGAAGATCAGGGAGAGGCCCAGCGCGATCAGCAGGTAATAGACGCCGTCGAGCAGGCCGTTCAGCAGCTGTTGGACGAAGAGCATCCGCTCACCTCGAAGGCCGCCGGGGCGGCCGAAGAGCGGCCCGGCGCTCGTCGCGCCAGGTCGCCGGAATCATGTCGTGCGGGACGCCGTCAGGCCGGCAGCTTGCAGCCGGATTCCTCGGGCGTGGGGGCGAGAACCTCGAGGCTCTCGCCGGGGCCCGGCACCGCGGGCGAGGAGGTAAAGAGGTCCCACTTGTTCTTCACCTGGTTGGCCGGAATGGCGGAGACGGCGTACATCTCCTGCATGAGCTGGTGGTTGGAGGCGCGGAAATAGCCCTCGCGGGTCTTCAGCACGTCGAACTTCGCGCCCTTCTCCAGATGCTCGATGATCTTCGGCGACTCGATCGACTTCGCCTCGTTCATCGACTGGGCGAGGATCTTCATCGCCACATAGTCGCCCCAGGCCTGGTTCTCCGGCGGCTTGCCGTACTTCTTCGTGAAGTCGGCGACGAACTTCTTCGTGCCGGGCGTGTCGAGGAGATGGTGCCAGATGAGCGGCCAGGTGCCTGAGAAGTTCTCGGCGCCGGCCGCCCAGGCGAGCGCCGTGTCGAGCGTGAAGCCCGCGACCGTCGCCTTCAGGCCGAACTCGGAATACTGCTTGAGGAAGTTGGTGATCTGGTTGCCGGCGAGGTTCGAGACGACGATGTCCGGGTTGCCGTTGCGGATCTTCAGCAGGAAGGCCGAGAAGTCCGAGGCGTCGGTCGGCACCAGCTCGTCGCCGATGAACGTGCCGCCGTTCGTGCCGATGAACTTCTGGGCGGCGGAGCGCAGGTCATGGCCGAAGGCGTAGTCCGCCGTCAGCGAGTACCATTTCTTGCCCTTCACCATGCCCTGCGCCAGGAAGGAGCGGCCGACGGCGTTGACGTACATCGAGTTCTGGCACTCGACGTGGAACGTGAACTTCTTGCAGTCCTTGCCGCGCAGCGCGTCGGAATTGGCGCCGGTGTTGATGAAGAGCGTGCGGCCGCGGTCGGTCACCTGCGAGATCGTCAGCACGGAGGCCGACGAGATCTCGCCGACGATCGCGGCTACCTTGTCGCGCTCGATCATGCGCTCGGCCTTGGTGGAGGCGGTCTGCGGATTGACCGAATCCTCCTTCAGAAGCTCGATCCTGCGGCCCATGACGCCGCCCGCCGCGTTGATCTCCTCGACCGCAAGATCGGCGGCCATCACCGCATATTCGCCCAGAGGCCCCAGGAACCCGGTGCGCGGCGTGAGATGCCCGATGCGGATCGCGTCGGACTGGGCCCGAACGATGGCCGGCATGCCGATGCCGGCGGTGAGTGCGACGGCGCCGGTGCCTTTGATCAGGCCGCGACGCGACGGACGAATGTAGTCGACCATGCCAATCCTCCCTGTGGCGTTCCTCCGGCTGGCCTCTCCGGGCCTTGCCGCGATCTGTGATCACAGTTAAGCTGCCGCAAATGCCGAACCTTGTCCAGTCATGAATCAGGCGGCCTCCCAAGCCGGGGAACGGCCGGCCGCGGCTCTGGCGGAGGGCGCGGACGGCACGCTGTCGGACCATGCCTACCGTCTGCTGGCGGACCAGCTGGTCTCCGGCCGGCTGGCGCCCGGCGACCGGCTGTCGCTGCGGCAGGCGGCGCAGGAGCTCGGCATCTCGGTCATGCCGGTGCGCGAGGCGATGTCGCGGCTGGCGGCAGAGAACGCGCTCGTCATCGAGCCCAAGCGGGCGGCGACCGTGCCGCTGATGAGCGCGGCGGGCTTCCGCGATCTCACCCGGGTGCGGATCGGGATCGAAGGCATGGCGGCGGCGATGGCGGCGACTGCCGCCGATCCCGCGACGATCGAGGAGATCGCCCGGCGGGAAGCGGCCTTCCGGGCGCTGGCCGATGGCGGCGTGACGCAGCGCGCCTCCGCGGTCGGCGCCAACCAGGCCTTTCATTTCGCGCTCTACCGTGCCGCCGGCTCGGCGGAGCTGCTCGCGATCATCGAGCGGCTGTGGCTCCGGGCCGGTCCCGTGCTCAATCTCGACCTCAGGGAGAACCCGGAACGGCTGCGGTTCGGCGGCGCGGTGCGCTATCACGCGGCGATTCTCGCGGCGGTCCGGGCCGGCGACGCCGAGGCGGCGCGGGAGGCGCTGGCGGGCGACATCGAGGGCGCCGCCGCATTCATTCTGTCGCAGGGGCGGCTGCCCGAAGCATGAAGGACGTTTCATCATGGACATGCAGATCAAGGGCCTGCGCGTGCTCGTCACGGCGGGGGCCAACGGCATCGGGTTGGAGATCGCGCGCGCCTTCGTCGCCGAAGGGGCAAAGGTGCATGTCTGCGATGTCGACGACGAGGCGCTCGCCGCCCTGAGGGCGAGCGATCCGGCGCTGACCGCCAGCCGCTGCGACGTCGCCGACCGTTCCCAGGTGGCCGCGCTGTTCGACACGGCGCTCGGCCAGCTCGGCGGGCTCGACGTGCTCGTCAACAACGCGGGCATCGCGGGCCCGACGGGGCGCGTCGAGGAGATCAATCCCGAGGATTGGGACCGCTGCGTCGAGGTCTGCCTGACCTCGCAGTTCAATTGCGCGCGCCTCGCCATCCCGCATCTGCGCAAGAGCGCCAACGCCTCGATCGTCAACCTCTCGTCGGCTGCCGGCAAGCATGGTTTCCCGCTGCGCAGCCCCTATTCGGCCGCGAAATGGGGCGTCATCGGCTTCACCAAGTCGCTCTCGATCGAACTCGGGCCGGAGGGCATCCGCGTCAATGCGATCCTGCCCGGCATCGTGACGGGCGACCGGATCCGCCGCGTCTTCGAGGCCAAGGCGCAGCAGCGCGGCATCACCTTCGCCGAGATGGAGGCGACGATGCTGCAGCACACCGCGATGAAGAGCTATGTCACGCCGCAGCAGATCGCCGACCAGATCGTCTTCATCGCGTCGCCGCGCGGGCGCACGATCTCGGGCCAGGCAATCTCGGTCTGCGCCGACACGCTGATGCTCGGTTGAGGCTGGCGGCGGTCCACAGAGTGTGCACAATGACGGCCGCGTGAATTGTGCCGGGAACCGGATTGCGTCTAGTCTTGCGCCGGGCGGTGTCCCGAACCGACCGCCGCAGTGGGAGCATCATCATGCTGAAGCGAATGGCCTTCGCAGCCGGTCTGCTAGCGGCCTGTTTCACGGCCGTCCCGGCGAGCGCCCAGCAGCGCGAGTCGATCACCATCGATCTGCCCAACGACGCAGCGACGCTCGACCCGCATCTGCAGTGGGACACCGACAGCTATTCGATCTACCGCAACATCTTCGACAATCTCGTCACCCGCGACACGGGCGGCAAGATCGTCCCGCAGGTGGCGGAGAGCTGGAAGCAGATCGACGACAGGACGATCGAGTTCACGATCCGCAAGGGTATCAAGTTCCATGACGGCTCGGCGCTGACGCCTGAGGATGTGGCCTTCTCGATCCGCCGCATCATCGACCCGGCCTTCCGCAGCCCGCAGCTCTCCCAGTTCGACCAGATCGCCTCGGCCGAGCCCTCGGGCGACACCGTGGTCGTCAAGACCAAGGCGCCCTATCCGGCGCTGATGGCGCAGCTCGTGAAGCTGTCGATCGTGCCGAAGGCGGTGGTCGAGCGCGTCGGCGCTCAGGCCTTCAACCAGGCTCCGATCGGTTCCGGGCCCTACAGGCTGAAGTCCGCCCAGCGCGGCGTGGCGACGGTGCTGGAGGCCGTGCCCGACTACTGGCGCGGCCAGCCGCCTTTCGCCACCGCGACCTTCCGCGTCGTGCCTGACGTCGCGACGCGCATCGCCGACCTGCAGACGGGCCGCGCCGACATCGTGCGGCAACTCGGTCCCGACGAGGCGGTGCGCATTAAGTCTGATCCCAGGCTGCAGGCGCTGGCGGCGCCGACGGAGCGCATCGGCTACATGTTCATCAACGCCGTCGCCGGGCCGACGCAGGATGTGCGCGTGCGCCGCGCCGTCGCCCACGCCATCGACCGCAAGACGCTGATCGAGGCCCTGCTCCAGGGCTACGGCAAGGAGGTCGACATCGTGCTCACGCCGGCGAACTTCGGCTATGTCGAGGGCGTCGGCGGCAATGCCTTCGATCCCGCCAAGGCGAAGGCGCTGCTGCGCGAGGCGAATGCGGTCGGCGCGCAGCTCTCCTTCCTGACCTCGCCGGCCTACGACCGCCGGCTCGTCGAGGCGCTGCAACAGATGCTGCAGGACGTCGGCTTCAAGGTCGACATCCAGACCATGGACCAGCCGACCTTCCTGCGCCGCCGCCAGGGACGGCCGGACGAGGCGGGCTCGATCTCGCTCGGCCGCTGGAGCTGCGCCTGCCAGGATGCGGACGGCGTGATCTTCCCGCTGTTCCGCAGCGGGTCGATCTGGGCCAAGTACAGCAACGCGGACTTCGACAAGGAGGTCGACGCCGCCCGCTCGACGCTCGATGAGGCCAAGCGCCTGCAGCATTACCGCCGCGCCTTCGAGATCCTGCGCGACGAGGTCCCGGGCCTCGGGCTCTACCAGGATTACGCGATCTACGGCGCGCGCAAGGAGATCGCCTGGCAGCCGACGGCGAACGAGAGCTTCTTCCTGTTCGACATGAAATGGCGGAATTGATCGGTGTTTGCAGGGAGGCGGTGCGTCCTTCGAGACGCCCGCTTCGCGGGCTCCTCAGGATGAGGAGCCTTGAGCCAGCCATGACCTCCCTCATGCTGAGGAGGCGCGGAACGCGCCGTCTCGAAGCACGCACAAGCGTCGTGCGGCGGTCCTGACCTGATGCCTCGCTACCTCGCCTCGCGCCTCCTGCAGGCGCTGCTCACGACCTTCGGCGTCATGACGATCGTCTTCTTCGTCATGCGCCTGTCTGGCGATCCCGTCCTGCTGCTCGTGCCGGAGGGCGCGACGCGGGAGCATATCGAGGCGCTCCGGCGCGAACTCGGCTTCGACCAGCCGATCTGGCGGCAGTATCTCACTTTCCTTGGCGGTCTCGCGCGCTTCGAGCTCGGCGTCTCCGTCGTGCAGCGGGTGCCGGCCTGGGACATCCTGGCGGCGCGCATTCCCTACACGCTGGCGCTGGCGGGCGCCGCGCTCGTGGTGGCGATCGGCGTGGGCGTGCCGGCCGGCGTAGCGATGGCGGTCTGGCGCGGGCGCTGGTTCGAGCGGCCGATCGCGGCGCTCGTGGTCACGGGCCAGAGCCTGCCGACCTTCCTCACCGGCATCCTGATGATCATGGTCTTCGCCGTGAGCCTGCGCTGGCTGCCCTCGTCCGGCGTCGACGGGCCGGCCTCCGTGATCATGCCGGCGGTGGCGCTGGGGCTGCTGTCGATGTCGACCTTCGCGCGCATGGCCCGGATCGCCGTCGTGGACGAATTGTCGAAGGATTACGTCCGTGCCGGCCTCGCCCGCGGGCTGACGCTCGGCCAGGTCGTCATGCGCCACGTGCTGCGCAACGCCTCGATCCCCGTCGTCACCATCGCGGCGCTGGAGATCGGCAATCTCCTGGCGGGCGCGATCATCGTCGAGACCGTCTTCGCCTGGCCCGGAATCGGGCAACTCGCGATCCAGGCGATCCAGGGGCGCGATTTCCTCGTGGTGCAGGCGATCGTGCTGTTCGTTTCGCTGGTCTATGTCGCGGTCAATCTCGCGGCGGACCTGATCTATGGCGGCATCGATCCGCGCATCCGGCTGGCGCAGACATGAATTGTTTGCCCGAAGACCTGTGCTCGGCCGCAACGATCCTCATGCTGAGGAGCGACCGCAGGTCGCGTCTCGAAGCACGCACGACCGTGGTGCGTCCTTCGAGACGGCCCTTCGGGCCTCCTCAGGATGAGGCGGGGTGGTGGCCGGCATGAGCGCTGCCGCCGGTCAGGGAATCCTTCGCCGGACTCCTGTCTCAATCCTCGTTGCGGGCGCGATCCTCCTCGGCTTCGTCCTGATCGCTCTGCTCGCGGGCGTGCTGGCGCCGGCCGACCCGGCGCGGCAGAGCCTGATCCAGCGCCTTCGCCCGCCGGGACATGCCACCGCGCAGGGCTTCACCTACTGGATGGGCACGGACGAACTCGGCCGCGATCTCTTCTCGCGCGTGCTGCATGGCGCGCGGGCCTCGATGGCGGTGGCAGTCGCCTCGGTCGCGGTGTCGCTCGTGGTGGGCGCCGCGCTTGGGCTGCTGGCGGGCTGGCGGCGCGGCTTCGTCGAGATCGCCATCATGCGCCTCGTCGACACGATGCTGTCGATCCCCGCGATCCTGCTGGCCGTGCTCGCCGTTGCCGTGATCGGGCCGGGGTTCCAGACGCTGGTGCTCGTGCTCGGCCTCACGCGCTGGCCGCGCTACGCCCGCGTCGCCTATGCGCAGACGCTGCAGGTCGCGACGCTGCCCTACATCCGGGCGGCGGAGCTTGCCGGCGTCGGCACGGCGCGGCTGCTGACCCGCCATGTGCTGCCCAACATCGCGGGGCCGCTGGTCGTCGTGGCGACGGCGGAATTCGGCCTGATGATCCTGTTCGAGGCGGGGCTCTCCTTCCTCGGGCTCGGCATCCAGCCGCCGACGCCGAGCTGGGGCTCGATCATGAGCACGGGGCGCAACTACCTGGAGCGCGCCTGGTGGCTGACGCTCTTTCCGGGCGGCTGCCTGTTCCTGCTGGTGCTGTCGGTGAATGTGCTCGGCGACTGGCTGCGGGACAGGCTCGATCCGCGCTCGCGGGCGAGAGGATAAAGGGGAAGAAGAATGCGGTTCAAAGACCGGGTTGTGGTGGTGACGGGCGCGGCCGGCGTTTTCGGACGCTGGATCACTGAGGCCTTCTGGCGCGAGGGCGCGCGTGTCGTTCTGGCCGACGCCCGTGCGGAGGCCGCGGAAGCCGTGGTCAAGGCGAACGCGATCCCGGCGGACCGGGCGATGGTGCATCAGGTCGAGCTCACCGACGAAGGCTCGATCGCGGGCCTGGCCGCGGCCGTCGAGGCGCGGTGGGGCGCGCCCGACGTGGTCGTGAACAACGCCGGCATCTATCCCGCGGGCGGCTTGCTGCAGATCGAGACGGCGGAGTTCGACCGCATCTTCTCGATCAACGTGCGCGCGCCCTACGCCGTCACCAAGGCCTTCGCCAGGCAGATGATCGCGGCCGGCAAGCAGGGCTCGATCATCATGATCTCGTCCGGCGCGGCCCGCGCGCTGCGCAAGGGCACCGTGCCCTATTGCGCCTCGAAGACGACGCTGGAGCGGATCGCCAAGGGTTTCGCGATCGAGCTCGCGGAGCAGGGCATCCGCGTCAATGTCGTGGAGCCGGGCTTCGCGCCGGGAAGCGTCGTCTCGCCGCTCTCCGACGATTACGTCGAGAAGATGAAGGCGCGCATCCCGCTCGGCCGCACGTCGGGGCCAGGCGATGCGCCCGAGGCGGTGCTCTACCTCGCCTCCGATGCGGCAAGCTTCGTCACCGGGGCGGTACTCTCCGTGGACGGAGGTAATTCGCTCGGCGTCTTCGAGCGCGGGCCTATCCCCGGCAGCCGATGAGCGCGCCCGTCCTCACCATCGAGGGGCTGAAGCTGACGATCGGCGGCGCGGCCGTCGTCGACGGCCTGTCGCTCGACGTCGGCGCGGGCGAGATCGTGGCGCTGGTGGGCGAATCGGGCTGCGGCAAGTCGCTTTCGGCGCTCGCGGTGCTGCGGCTGCTGCCCGACGCCGTACGGCTCGCGGGCGGGCGCATCCTGCTCGAGGGGCGCGACCTCGCGGCGCTGCCGCCCGCGGCCATGGCGAAGGTAAGGGGGCGGGACGCCTCGATCATCTTCCAGGAGCCGACGGCGTCGCTCGACCCTCTGATGAGCGTCGGCGACCAGATCGTCGAGGCGCTGACGGCGCACCAGGCGGTTTCACGCCCCGAGGCCCTCGCCAGGGCGCGCGAGATGCTGGTCTCGATCGGCATCGCCGACGCCGACAGGCGCCTCTCGCAATATCCCTTCGAGCTCTCCGGCGGCATGTGCCAGCGCATCATGATCGCCATCGCCCTGATCTGCGGACCGCGCCTGCTGATCGCCGACGAGCCGACGACGGCGCTCGACGTGACGATCCAGGCGCAGATCCTGGCGCTGATCCGCGACCTCACGGCGGCGCGCGGCACGGCCGTGCTGCTGATCACGCACGACATGGGCGTGGTGGCGGAGACGGCGGAGCGCGTCGTGGTGATGTATGCCGGGCGTGCGGCTGAGATGGCGAGCGCGCAGGCGCTCTTCGCCAGTCCGCGCCATCCCTACACGGCGCTGCTGCTCGCCAGCATCCCGCATGCGGGCATGGCGGCGAAGTCGCGCTTGGCTACGATCGAGGGCACGGTGCCGCGACCCTCCGCCTTCGGGACGGGCTGCCGCTTCGCGACGCGCTGCCCGCTCGCGGTCGATCGCTGCCGCAGCGAGGCGCCGCCGCTCATCGAGATCGCCCCCGGCCACCGCTCCGCCTGTTGGCGGGCCGAGGACGTGCCGTCGCTGCGGAGCGCGGCATGAGCGTGCGGGAGCCCGTCCTGACGGTCGAGGGCGCCGCCGTCCATTTCGGCGGGCGCGCCGGCTTCCTGCGCAAGCCCGGCCCGCCGCTGAAGGCGGTCGACGGCGTGTCGCTCTCGATCGCGCCCGGGGAGACCCTCGGCCTCGTGGGCGAATCAGGCTGCGGCAAGTCCACCCTGTCGAACGCGATCCTCGGGCTCGTGCCGCTCGCCGCGGGCGCGATCCATGTCGGCGGGCGCAAGGTCGACGCCGCCGACCGTGAGGGCCTGCGCGCCATCCGCAGCGAGGCGCAGATGGTGTTCCAGGATCCGGCGCTGTCGCTCAACCCCCGGCTCTCCGTGGGCACGGCCGTCGGCGAGCCGCTGCTGGTGCGCGGGCTCGCGAAAGGCGAGGCGCTGAAGCAGCGCGTCGGCGAACTGCTGCGCAGCGTCGGGCTCGAGGCGGACCACGCCCAGCGCTTCCCACATGAATTCTCCGGCGGACAGCGGCAGCGCATCGTCATCGCGCGGGCGCTGGCGCTGCAGCCGAAGCTCGTCATCTGCGACGAGCCGGTCTCCGCGCTCGACGTCTCGGTCCGGGCCCAGATCCTCAACCTGCTGGTCGACCTGCAGCGCGAGAAGGGCATGTCCTACCTTTTCGTCTCGCATGATCTCTCGGTGGTCAGGCACATCGCCGACCGGGTGGCGGTGATGTATCTCGGCCGCATCGTCGAGACGGCGTCGCGGGAGGTCCTGTTCGCGCGGCCGCGCCATCCCTACACGATCGCGCTGCTGGCCGCCGCGCCGGAACCGGATCCCGGCCGGAAGCGCGAGGCGAGCCGCCGCATCCTGGAGGGCGAGCTGCCGAGCCCGACCAACCTGCCGCCGGGTTGCGCCTTCGCGGCGCGCTGCCCGCGCGCGACCGACCTTTGCCGCCGCGAGCGGCCGGAGCTGCGGCCCTTCGCCGACGGCGCGACCGCCGCCTGCCACCATGCCGAGGAGTGAGCGATGAGCCAGAACGACGAACAGCCCTGGACCTGGCCGGAAGAGGTCTGGCGGGCCAAGGTCAACCATGTGCGCGCCGGACGCAGCCTCGCGCCGAAAGCCTGGAAGGACGGCGCGCGCCTCGCCGTCGCGCTCTCCTTCGACAGCGATCACGAGACGGTGGAGCTGCGCTTCGGCGGCCATTCCTACGGCAAGATGAGCCAGGGCCAGTATGGCGCGCGGCGGGGCACGCCGCGGATCATGGCCCTCCTCGAGAAGCACGGCGTGCCGGCGACCTTCTTCATGCCCGCGGTCTCGGCCATGATCCATCCGGACGAGGCGCGGGCGGTCGTCTCGGCGGGCCATGAGCTCGGCATCCATTCCTGGATCCACGAATTCAACTCGCGGCTCGACCATGCGACCGAGCGCGATCTCGCCTTCCGCGCCGCCGACGTGCTCGAGAAGCTCTCGGGCAAGCGGCCCGTCGGCATGCGCACGGCCTCCTGGGATTTCTCGCCCTGGACGCTGAAGATCATCCGCGAGATGGGTCTGCTTTACGATTCATCGCTCATGGCGGACGACGAGCCCTACGAGCTTCTGGACGAGGGCCAGCCGACGGGCGTGGTGGAGCTGCCGGTGGAATGGATCCGCGACGACGCGATCTATTTCAACATGGACCGCATGGGCGGTCTCAGGCCCTATACGGGCCCCGACACGGTGCTCGACATCTTCCGGCGCGAACTCGAGGTCGCCCACCAGGAAGGCGGGCTCTACGTGCTGACGATGCATCCGCACCACATCGGCCATCGCTCGCGCATCACCATCCTGGAGGAGGTGATCAAGCTCGCGAAGGCGATGCCCGGCGTCTGGTTCGCCACCCACGAGGAGATCGCGCGCTGGTGCGCGCAGGAGGCCGGACTGGGCTGAGGGGCTGAGATCTGACCGTCAGCAGAAGTCTTCAGGATGGATGAAGCAACCTTGAGTTGCTGGTTGCAGCAGATACGGCCTTCTTCTTCAGTATCCGGGTCCTGGCTTGTTTTCAGGATCCGGCTCTCGCTTTGCGTGATGTTAACACATTTTGTCTCCAATGCTGTGCGCATCCAGAGAATGATTGCTGGATCGCGCATGCATTTGAGGTTTGTCTGTTGCTCACTGGATGTTCTTCATTCCCCGTTGATTCAAGGCGTCTGGTGCAAGCCTTTGCAGATGGCGCGCACAAAAAACTCGAGCTGGGTCTCGATCGCCGCCGGGGGCACCGCGAACAGTCTCTGTTCGAGCCCCAGCTGGATGACCCCGTGCGAGGCCGTGAAGAGCGTGTGGGCGAAAAGTTGGCGTGCGTCCGGATCGGCATCCGGCAGCAGGGACGCCAGAGGCCGCAAGATGTGCCGGAACATGTGCTTGCGCTCTCCCGCCATCCAGTCCGGCAGCGGGCGCTCGCTGCTGGACCGCAAGGTGAAGGTCTCGCGCCAGAGCGCGGTGTTGGATCGGGCGAAGGCGAAGTAGGCGATGGCGATGGCGACGAGTTCGTCGGCCGGCGCGCGGCCGTGGGCGGCTGCCTCGTCGGCGGCAGCAGTCAGCGCCCGGTCGAGGCGCATCAGCGTCCGGCCTGCGACGAGGAAGACGATCTCGTCGAGGTCCGACACAAGGTTGTAGATGGCGCCGAGCGCCACGCCGATGTCCTGAGCCAGATCGCGCGCGCGGAGGCCAGCGGCGCCGCCCTCGGCGATGCGACGCTCGGCGGCGTCGATGAGAGCCTCGCGCTGCGTCGCACGGCGCTCGTCGAGGGTGGGCTTTCGGCTATCGGGTTGGGGCGTCATTCACCATGCTTCCAATGGTCGTGAACAATGTTCAAACTAGGGCTTGAACGTCGTTCAAATTTTGGTTAGAAGATTTTTGAACGCTGTTCATAAAGGAGGAGATGGAATGTTCAAGACATTTGTCACGCTGATTAGGGGCCGGGCGGCGGCGGCCGGCGAGGAGATCGCCGACGGCAACGCGCTGCAGATCCTCGACCAGCAGATGCGCGACGCCTCGTCGGCTCTCGAACGGGCCAAGCGTGCGCTGGCGCTGGCCATCGCCCAGGATGCGCAGGAGGGCCGCCGGCTCGAAGCCGTGCGGGCGCAGATCGCCGACCTCGAATCCCGCGTCGGTCAGGCGCTGGACGCCGGCCACGAGTCGCTCGCCCGCGAGGGGGCCGAGGCGATCGCCCGGCTCGAGGGCGAGCGCGACGCCGCCGACACGGCGCGCACGCTCTTCGCCAACGAGATCGCGCGGTTGAGAGCCCATGTCGCGCAGGCCGAGAGCCGCCTCGCGGCGCTCGACCGCGGCCGCCGCGTGGCGCGCGCCTCCGAGGCGGTGCGCGGCCTGAAGAAGGGCCGCGTCGAGGCCGCCGGCCCGTTCCAGGGCACGTTGTCGGAAGCCGAGCAGACCCTGCGGCGCCTGCGCGAGCGGCAGGCGGAGGCGCAAGCGGCCGACGAGGCCCTCGATGCGATCGACGCGGCCTCCGGACCCGTCAGCGCGGCCGAGAAGCTCGCCGAAGCCGGCTTCGGGCCGCGCACGAGAACGACCGCAGACGACGTCCTGACCCGCATCAGGGCCAGGACTGCCGCCTGAGGACTGAGCCCTTTTCCACCAGACCCATCCGAGAAAGGAAATCGATCATGCATCCCGACAATCCCGTCGTCCGCAACACGCACGCCTGGACGATGTTCACCATCGGCGCTTTCCTCGTCGCCGCCTTCATGATGGGCGCGGGCATCCTCTTCATGGAGGCGAGCTTCTCCTCCAAGGGGTTCCACGCCATGGCAGCGCTCATGCTCGTGCACACGACGGTGTCGATCACCAAGACGCTGCGCGACAACGAGGAGTCCAAGCGGCTGATCAACCGCATTGAGGACGCCAAGACGGAGCGTCTCCTGATGGAGGTCAACAAGGCTGCCTGACGACGAACGGAGGACGGCCGGGAGCGTGGACGCGTTCCACGCTCCTCTTCGTTGGTGCTTCCTCCCTTGACGGAGGAAGCCGCGTCAGGCGGTCCGCCGCGCGGCGGCCATGCGGGCGCCGATCGCCATGGCGTTCAGTGTGGCGCCGGGGTGGGCGAGGCCCTTGCCGGCGATGTCGTAGGCCGAGCCGTGCGCCGGCGTCACGAGCGGGAAGGGGAAGCCGCCGAGCAGCGTCACCCCTTCCTCGAAGCCGATGAGCTTCATCGCGATCTGGCCCTGGTCGTGGTACATCGTCAGGACGCCGTCGAACTCGCCCCTGCGGGCGCGGACGAAGACGGTGTCGGACGGGAAGGGGCCCTCGCAGGCGATGCCGTCCGCCTTGGCCGCCTTCACGACCGGCTCCAGCACCTCGATCTCCTCGCGGCCGAAATTGCCGCCGTCGCCCGCATGCGGGTTGAGGCCGGCGACCGCGATGCGCGGCCTTGCATAGCCGCTCTCGCGCATCGCCCGGTCGGTGAGCTTGAGGCCCCGCATCACGTTGTCGAAGGTGATGAGGCTCGCCACCTTGCCGATCGGCACATGCGAGGTGACGCGCGCGTTCCAGAGTGTCGGCAGGATGTTGAATTCGCTCGCCGTCCCGGCGAATCCCAGCATCTCGGCCGTGAAGACGATCTCGTCCTCATAGGCGGCGTGGGCGAGGCGCATCGCCGCCTTGTTGAACGGCGTCCAGGCGACGACCTCCGCCTTGCCGGCGTCGGCGTAGGCGATGGCGCGTCGGAAATTCTCGATGGCGAAGAGGCCCGCTTCGACCGACGTCTCGCCCAGCGGGATCGTCGCCGGATCGAGGTGGCCGAGATCGACGAAGACCGCCTGGCCGTGGGCGGGCTCAGGGCCCTTCTCGGTCGTGCGGATCGCGATGCGCGGCGAGACGCCCGCGGCCCGCGCGCCGGCCTCCAGCACGCGACGATCGCCGAAGACGGTGATCGCGGCCGCCTCGAGCGTGCCGGCGTCGGAGAGGATGCGCGCGGTCAGCTCCGGCGCGATGCCGGCCGGGCAGCCCATGGCGAGGGCGATGCGGCCGCGTCCTGAAGATGTCGGGGAAGGGGGCATGGGATTGCTTTCTGACGGATCGAGGTCCGAGCCTTCTCAGGCCGGAAGCGCGGGCTTGGGCCTGAACCTGGCCGCAAGCGGGACGAGGAGGCAGAGGAGCGCCAGCGCCATGATGGCGCCGGCGAGCGGCGATGAGACGAAGATCGAGAGCTTGCCGCCGGAGATGAGCATGGACTGGCGGAAGGCGTCCTCCGTCCGGTCGCCGAGCACCATGGCCAGCACGAGCGGCGCCAGCGGATAGTCGAGCGCCCTCATGAGGTAGCCGACGACGCCGAAGACCAGCATCAGCCAGAGGTCGAAGGGCGATCCGGCCACGGTCCAGGCACCGACGACGCAGACGAGGGCGATGATCGGGCCGTTGACGGCGAAGGGCGCCTGCATCAGGCGGGCGAAGAGCGGCACGGTGGCGAGCGCCATGATCACGGCGAGGAGGTTCGACAGATACATCGAGGCGATCAGGCCCCAGACGAAATCCGGCTTTTCGCGGAAGAGCGTGGGGCCGGGCGTGATGCCCCAGATCATCAGGCCGCCGAGCAGGACCGCGGCGGTCGCGGAACTCGGCAGGCCGAGCGCCAGCATCGGCAGCATGGCGCTCGATCCCGCGGCCTGGTCCGCCGTCTCCGCCGAGACGAGGCCTTCGGGCTCGCCCTTGCCGAAGTTGCCGCCTTTGGACGAGGTGCGCTTGCCGATGCCGTAGCTCATGAAGGACGCGGCCGTGGGGCCGCCCGGCGCAACGCCCATCCAGCAGCCGATGAGCGCGCTGCGCAGGAGCGCCGCGCGGTAGCCGATCCATTGCCGGGCGGCGCGGAGGACACCCGGCAGGTCGATGCCCGTCGCCACGGGTCTCGCCGCGACGGGGTTCTGCATGGTCTCCAGCAGTTCGGCCACGCCGAAGAGGCCGATGACGACGACGAGGAAGCTGACGCCCCTGATGAGGTCCTGCAGGTCGAAGGTGAGGCGCATGCTGCCGGAGATCGTGTCCATGCCGATCGAGGCGAGCGCCAGTCCGACGAGGATCGAGATCAGCGTCTTCAGCGGATGGCCGCCGCCGAAGGCGATGAAGCTCGCGAAGGCGAGGACGAAGACCGCGAAATACTCCACGGGCGAGAAGAGCAGCGCGAAGCGGGCCACCTGGCCCGCGAGCAGAGTCACCACGACGACGCCAAAGAGCGCACCGAAGCCCGAGGACAGGAAGGCGAAGGTCAGCGCCTTCGTCGCCTCGCCCGCCTTCGCCATCGGATAGCCATCGAAAGTGGTGGCCACCGACGAGGGCTCGCCGGGGATGTTGAAGAGGATCGAGGTGGTGGAGCCGCCGATGAGGGCGCCCCAATAGAGGCTCGTCAGCAGGATGACCGCCGACACCGGCTCCATGGTGAAGGTCAGCGGCAGCATCAGGCCGACGCCGTTGGGAGCTCCCAACCCCGGCAGGACGCCGACGACGAGACCGAAGGCGATGCCGACGAACATGAGCAGCACATGCTTCAACGTCAGCGCGACGAGGAAGCCTTGGGCGAGGGAGGCGAGGTTGTCGAGCAGGTCCGCCTCCTCAGATCATGCCGAGCCAAGGTCCGAGCGGACCCTTGGGCAGAGGCGTGCGGAAGGCGAACTCGAAGAGCAGGAACAGGAGCGTCGGCGTCGCCAGAGAGGCGGCGAGGGCGACCCTCCAGCCGGCGCGGCCGACCAGGCCGATCGCGACCAGCAGGTAGGCGGCGGCCGCCAGATAAAGGCCCAGGAAAGGCACGGCCGCGACCAGACCGACGAGCGGAAGGGCGAAGGAGGCCATGTTCCGCGCCGCCTGCCGCCCGACCAGCCGCCCGCCGCCGCTCCTCCAGGCTTCCGTGCCCAGAAGCAGGAGCGAGGCCGCCACGATCAGGAGACCGATCCGGAAGGGGAAATAGCCCGCCTCCGGTCCGGAGCTTCCCCATCCGGTCTCGAGCTCTCGCGCGCCGGCCATGATCGCCGCGCCGAAGGCGAGCAGGAGCAGCGCGAAGCCGATCTCCGCGCTCCTGCGTGAGAGGATACCGTCTGGCGCGTTCTCGCTCATGGCCGGATGCCTGGACGGGACGTCACTTCACCAGCCAGCCCTGCTCCTCGAAGACCTTGCGGCTGCGCTCCTCGTCCATGGCGATGAACTTGCGGAACGCGTCGCCGGTGAGGAACGTCGCGGACTGCGAGGTCCGGGCGATGTATTCCTTCCACTCCTCGGTCTCGAAGACCTTCTTCAGCACGCCGGACCAGAAGGCGACGGCCTCCGCCGGCACGCCCGGCGGCAGGTAGACGGCGCGCGGCATCTTGTACTCGTCGATGGCGATGCCCTGCTCCTTGCAGGTGGGGATGTCCGACCAGCCCATGGTGTCGGTGACCTTGGGGCCTGCCGCGAGGCGCGCCGCGCTGAAGACGCAGACGGGCCTGCCCTGGCCGGCCTTCCATTGCCCGACGTTCTCGGCGGGGTTGTTGGTGTTGCCGTCGATATGGCCGCCGGCCATCTGCACGGCCGCCTCGCCGCCCGACTTGAAGGGAATGTAGGTCACCTTGATGCCGGCGGCCTTCTCCAAGATCTTCACGAGCGTCTCGTCGAGGTCCTTCGACTGGGAGCCGCCCATCTTGATCTGGCCGGCCTTCGCCGCCGCGACGAATTCCGCGCCCGTCTTCCAGGGCGCATCCTGGCGGGCCCAGAGCAGGAACTCGTCGAAGGCCAGCGCCGCGACCGGGGTCAGTTCGTCGCGCTTCCAGCCGACGCGCGCCACCATCGGCAGCAGCCACTGGTTGGAGGTGCCGAAGACCACGCGATGCGCGTCCCCCGCGCCGGTCTTGCCGTAGACGAAGCCCTCCGCGCCGGAGCCGCCCCCCTTCAGGGTCACGACGATGGGCTGCGGGACGAGATTGTTCTTCTGGATGATGCCTTGGATCGTCCGGGCGAAGATGTCCGTCCCGCCGCCGGCGCCCGCCGTCACCACGAATTCGACCGGCTTCGACGGCGTGAAGGCCAGCGCCGGCGCGGCCGAGCAGGCCATGGCCGCGAAGGCCAGAATGACTTTGGTTCGCATGATCGCTCCTCCCTGAGCCTTTCACGGGCTCGCGAAACGTCCCGTGGCGCGGCGTTATCCGCCGTCGCCTTCCCATGCGGATTATCGTTGCGCCGCTCGCTGCGTCAAGTATGCTGCATACAGAACACAATTCGAGGCCGGAGGCCGGAATGGGAGCGGCACGATCCGCCGAGGCATCGGACTTCATGCGCGGCGTTGCGCCGATCACGCGGGTCACGCTGCACGATGAGGTTCTCACACGGCTCAGGGACATGATCATCGAGGGGGCGCTGCCGCCCGGCTCGCGGATCAACGAGGTGCAGGCCGGCGCCTCGCTCGGCGTCTCGCGCACGCCGCTCCGCGAAGCGATCAAGACGCTGGCGAGCGAGGGCCTCGTCGAGATCCTGCCGGCGCGTGGCGCCGTCGTGCGGCGCTTCGGCGAGCGCGACGTCTTCCACATCCTCGAAGTGCTGAAGAGCCTCGAGCAGACCGCGGCGCGGCTCCTGTGCGCGCAGGCGCCGGACGAGGATCTCGCGAGCCTGTCGGCGCTTCACGAGGAGATGATGGCGCTCTATCGGCGACGGGACCGGCTGGCCTACTTCAAGTGCAACCAGAGAATCCACAGCGGCATCGTGCGCGCGTCCGGGAATCCGGTGCTGGCCGAGACGCACGAGCAGCTGCAGTCCCGCATCAAGCGCGTGCGCTTCGTCGGCAACGACCGCCCGGACCGCTGGGCCGGCGCCGTGGCCGAGCATGAAGAGATGTGCGCGGCCTGGACGGCGCGGGACGGGGAGCGTCTCGCCGCCATCCTCGGCCTCCACCTCGATCGGACGATGGACCGGGTGAAGGATTCGATCTGAGCGGCGTCAGGGGTGGACGAGCGCCACCCCGCCTTCCTCGAGGATCGTCTGCGAGCGCGGGAAAGCCGCGCCCCAGACCGGATCGTCGAGCGCCGGCCTCGGCGTCGCCAGCCGCCTGACGCCGGACTGCACGATGGCGCGGGCGCAATCGATGCAGGGGAAGAAGCTTGTCGCCAGCGTTGCGCCGGCAAGCGCCCGACCCTCCCGCGCCGCCCGGAAGATGGCGTTGCGCTCCGCGTGCTCCATCCAGACGAAGCGACCGTCTCCCTCATGCCGCCAGTCGAGGTCCTGCACGCCGTCCGGGAACGTATTGCAGGCCGTGATCGGAGGGCCGCCGTCGGTCAGCAGGATCGCCGCGCCGACCTGCCGGACCTTGTTGGGGCTGCCGCCCGCCGCCGTCCGCGCGAGATCCATCAGGGCATCGATGTCCAAGGGCCACTCCGGCTTTTTCACTGACTCCGGCAAGCGTAGAAGCTGAGGCGCAGGCCCCGCAAGCCGTGAAACTGCCTCCAACCTGAAGCCATTGCACAAGGCTTGGGCGCGTTCGAAAAATTCGCACATCTCTGACGATAATTGATGCTGGCGCGTACGCCTGTGCGGTGCTGATATGACCTCCGGGAGCATCAACCGCGGGCCCGCCGCCCGCACAGCCAGACGGGGGAAGCCATGACTTCGATGACAAGGCGTGGGGTGATGCAGGGCGCGGTCGCCGCAGGGGCCGCGGCCGGACTGGGCCCTCTGGTCGATATCGGCGCGAATGCGCAGGGCAAGCCTGTGGTCAACCTGCAGCTCGGCTGGCTGCTCTCCGGCAACCAGATCGGCGAAGTCGCCGCCAAGGCCATGGGCTATTACGACGCCGAGGGCATCGATCTTAAGTTCCAGGCGGGCGGTCCCAACATCGACGGCGTCGCGGTGGTGGCGGCCGGTCGCTTCGAGGTGGGGCAGGTCTCGTCCAGCCCATCGCTGATGCTGGCGGCCTCGCAGGACATTCCGGTCAAGTGCTTCGCGACGGGCGCGCAGGTGCATCCCTACACCTTCTTCTCGCTGAAGAAGAACCCGGTGAAGGAGCCGAAGGACCTCGTCGGCAAGAAGGTCGGCATCCAGGCGACCGGCGTCATCCTGCTGCGTGCGCTCCTCGCCAAGAACAAGATCGCCGAGAAGGACGTGACCATCGTCACGATCGGCGCCGACATGGCCCCGCTGCTCACGGGGCAGGTCGATGTCGTCACCGGCTGGCTCACCAACACGACCGCGCTCAAGGTGCTGGGCGACCAGCGCGTCGACATGCGCCTCTGGGACACGGGCGTGCGGCTCTACGCGCTGCCCTATTACGCGACGGCGGAGACGATCTCGAAGAAGGCCGACGTCCTGCAGAAATTCGTCCGCGCCACGGCGAAGGGCTGGGCCTACGCCCACGCCAATCAGGAGAAGGCGGTCGATTTCCTCGTCAAGGAATTCCCGAACCTGAACCGTGCGGATGAGCTCGAGGCGGCGAAGGTCATGCTCCAGTACGCCTTCTCCGACAGGACCAAGGCGGACGGCTGGGGCACGATGGACCCCGCCGTCTGGCAGGAGCAGATCGCGCTCTATGCGGAGCTCGGCCAGTTCACGAAGCGCGTGCCGAAGCTCGAGGAGGTCATGACGCTCGACATCCTCAAGGCCACCGCCGACGCGCGGCCCAAGGTCGGCTGAGGAGCAAGCGAATGGCCGCCGCCCCGGCCGCAGCTCCCGCCGTCGATTGCCGCGGCGTCTCGGTGCGCTTCGTCAACGAGCGCCGCACCGTGACGGCGCTGGACGACGTCTCGTTCGAGGTGCAGCCCGGCGGCTTCACGAGCCTGCTCGGGCCCTCGGGCTGCGGCAAGTCCACGCTGCTGCGCGTGGTGGCGGACCTGATCCCGCCGTCGGAAGGGCGCATGACCGTGCTCGGAACCTCCCCCGAGGAGGCGCGGCGGAGCCGGGCGCTCGGCTTCGTCTTTCAGGACGCGGCGCTGCTGCCCTGGCGCACGGCGTTGCAGAACGTCGAGCTGCCGCTCGAGGTCGGCGGGCGGCGCTCGCTCGGGTCGAACGAGGCGACGCCGCGCGAACTCCTGGCGCTGGTCGGCCTGTCCGGCTGGGAGAACAGCTACCCGCACGAGCTCTCGGGCGGCATGCGGCAGCGCGTCTCGATCGCCCGGGCGCTGCTGGGGGGACCGAGGCTGCTGCTGATGGACGAGCCCTTCGGCGCGCTCGATGAACTGACGCGCGACCGGCTCAACGCCGAACTCCGCCGCATCTGGGCCGAGACGGGCACGACGATCCTCTTCGTCACCCATTCCGTCTACGAGGCGGTGTTCCTGGCCGAGCAGGTGCTCGTGCTCTCGCCCAATCCCGGCAGGGTCGCGGCTCTCGAGACGATCGCGCTGCCGAAGCAGCGCGACCTCGCGATCCGAGACACGGCCGAGTTCGTGTCGATCGCGGCGCGGCTGCGCTCCTACCTCGGGAGCGTGCATTGACTCTCGCGCTCGACAATACGGGCTTCGCACCCTCCCGTGAGGCGGCGATCAAGGCGGCGGAGGAGGCGTTCCGCGCCGAGCAATCGAAGGCCAGGCTGCGCCGCCGGCTGCTGCCCGTCGCCGGCATCGCGGCGCTGATCGCGACCTGGGCCGCGCTCGTCTATCTCTTCAAGGTGCCGACCTTCGTCGCGCCCTCGCCGCAGCTCGTGCTGGCGACGCTCGTCGGCAAGTTCGGCATCCTGATGACGAACCTTCTGCCGACCGCCATCGAAGCGATCTCCGGCTTCCTGCTCGGCAATGCCGCGGCGATCGTCATCGCCACGGTGTTCGTCCACAAGAAGTCGATGGAGCAGGCCTTCTTCCCGGTGGTCGTGCTGATCAACACGATCCCCGTCGTCGCCAAGGCGCCGATCCTCGTGCTGCTGCTCGGCAACGGCATGGAGCCGAAGATCGCCATCGCCGCGCTGATCTGCTTCTTCCCGACGCTGGTGAACATGGTGCGCGGGCTCGAATCCGTGAACCCGCAGTCGCTGGAGCTGATGAAGGTGCTCTCGGCGTCGAAGAGCGAGATCTTCTTCAAGCTCCGGATGCCGAACGCGCTCCCCTATCTCTTCTCGGCGCTCAAGATCGCGGCCTCGACCGCCGTGATCGGCGCCATCGTCGGCGAGTGGATCGGCTCCACCACCGGCATCGGCGCGCTGATCATCCAGTCCACCTACAATTTCGACAGCGCCATGCTCTACGCGACCGTGATCGTGGGCTCCGCCTTCTCGGTCGCCTTTTTCCTCGTGATCACGCTCGCCGAGCGTCTCGTCGTGCGCTGGCAGCCACCGGCGGCGGCCTGAACGGAGACAGGACATGACCATTCCAGCCATGGTGCAGGAGCCGGGCGGGGCCGTCCCCGTCGTCGCGAAATCCGACGTCGTCGTGGTCGGCGGCGGGCCGGCGGGCTTTGCGGCGGCGATCGCGGCGCGGCGCGAGGGCTGTTCCGTCACGCTGATCGAGCGCTATCCCTATCTCGGCGGGCTGGCTTCGGGCGGCATGGTGCTCGTGCTCGACGACATGAACAACGGGCAGGAGACGACCGTCACCGGCCTGTGCATGGAGATGATCGAGCGGATGGCCACGGTCGGCGCCTGCGTTTATCCGCCGGAGGAAGACCGCCGCCAGGGCTGGGACGTGCACCGCAAATGGGCGCACTGGGGCCTCTTCGACTTCCGCTCGTCGTCGAAGCCGATGCCGATCGTCATGGCCGCGGCCTTCGACCCGGACGGCTGGAAGCGCATGTCCAACGTGATGATCGCGGAGGCCGGCGTCGATGTCAGGCTTCATTCCTGGTTCTCCAAGGCGATCGTCCAGGACGGCGCGATCAAGGGCGTGATCTGCGAGACCAAGGCGGGGCGCCAGGCGATCATGGGCGACATCGTGATCGACACGTCGGGCGATCTCGACGTCGCTGCGGCGGCCGGCGCCGAGTTCACCGACGGCTCCTACATGATCACGACGGTCTTCCGGCTCGGCGGCGTCGATGTCGAGGCGGCGGAGCGCTTCCGCTACGAGGAGCCGGAGCGGTTCGCGGCTCTCGACAAGCAGGCCAAGAAGGTGATCGGCGGCTCCTGGGACCGCTGGTGGCTGGCGACGCCGCTGCCCGGAATCGTCTGGTGCAACTGCCCGCACATGACGGGCTACGACGCGATGAAGGTCGAGGACCAGACCCGCGCCGACTTCGACGGCCGCACGCGCATCTACGCCATGGTCGAGTTCGTGCGGGCGAACATGCCCGGCTTCGAGAAGGCCTACGTGGTCGACGTCGCGCCGCAGCTCGGCGTGCGCCAGACGCGGCTGCTGAAGGGCGAGTATGTCGTCACCAAGAGCGACGTGAACGACCGGCTCTGGTTCGAGGATACGGTGGCGCGGGGGCGCGACTATTATACGCCCTACCGCTCGATGCTGCCGGTCGGCATCGAGGGGCTGATCGTGGCGGGGCGGCATTATTCGGCGACGGAATCCGCGCAGAAGCTGTCGCGCGAGATCCCGCCCTGCATGTCGATGGGCCAGTCCGCCGGCGTGGCCGCGGCGCTGGCGCTCTCGCAGTCGATTCCCCTTCGCAAGGTCGATCCGAAGGCGATCTGCAAGCGGGTGCGCGCGCAGGGCGGCGACCCGGGCGACGTGCCCTCGGCCAATGCAAAGCTTCTGGAGAAGGCCGCGTGAGCAACGACAACGAACTTCCCCTGGCGGGCATCCGCGTCATCGACTTCACGCAGGTGATGATGGGCCCCGTCGCGACGCAGATGCTCGCCGATTACGGCGCCGACGTCATCAAGATCGAGAAGCCGGGCACGGGCGATCTCTCGCGCACCGCCTTCCCGAACGACCCGGCCGGGCTCCTTGGGCCCGTCTATTGCTCGCTCAACCGCAACAAGCGCTCGGTGGTGCTCGACACGCGCTCGCCCGAGGGCAAGGCGGCGGTGCTGAAGCTCTGCGAGACGGCCGATGTCGTGGTGAACAACTTCCGCGCCGGCGTCATGGAGCGTCTCGGCTTCGGCTGGGAGAACCTGTCGAAGCTCAACCCGCGGCTGATCTACGCGGTCGGCACCGGCTACGGCCTCGTTGGCCCCTACGCCCACAAGGGCGGGCAGGACGTCCTGGCGCAGGCGATGTCGGGCGTCATGCACCGGCGCTCCGACCCCGACCTGCCGCTGGCGGTCCATGCCACGACCTTCGCCGATTATTCCGCCGGCATGCACCTCGTCCAGGGCGTGCTGCTGGCACTGCTGCAGCGCGCCAAGACCGGGCGTGGGCAGCGGATCAGCGTGTCGCTCCTCGATTCCATGCTCGCCGCGCAGACGCAGGAGGGCACGGCCCACCTGATGCGGGGGCGCGAGGTGAACTGGGGCGCCATGCCGCTCTCCGGCGTGTTCGAGACGACGGATGGCGCCGTCGTCATGGTCGGCGCCTTCAAGGCCAACCCGCTGCGGGACATCTCGACGGCGCTCGGCGTCGACGACCTGTCGCAGGACCCGCGCTTCGCCGACCACCCGCGGCAGGTCGAGAACAAGAAGGCGCTGCACGCCATCTTCCGCGAGCGCTTCGGGTCGAACAGCACGGCCTACTGGCTGGCCCGGCTCGAGGCGCAGGATCTCCTCTGCGCGCCCGTCCGCTCGCTCGCGGAGGCGCTGGCGGACGAGCAGACCGCGATCAACGGCATGGTGATGGAGGCCGACGGCGAGGTCGAGCGCGTGCGCGTCATAGGCTCGCCGATCCACATGGAGAATGCTCCCGTGACCATCCGCATCCCGCCGGCGAAGCTCGGCCAGTACACGGAGCAGGTGCTCGGCGAGATCGGCCTCGCGCCCCGCCAGGCGGCGGAGTGATGCCGGTCCATTTCGAGGTCCGCGACCATGTCGCGCGCGTCACCATCGACCGGCCCGAGGTGCTGAACGCCGTCGACGCCGCGACCGAGCGGGAGCTCGAGCGCATCTGGAGCGCGATCGAGGCGGACCGGGCGGTCCGCGCCGTCGTTCTGACCGGCGGCGGCGAGCGGGCCTTCTGCACCGGCGCCGACATGAGGGGCGGCAGCGGTGCGTCCGGCCTCGAATACTGGGCGGCGGCGCGGCCGAACGGCTTCGGCGGTATCGCCCTGCGGCAGACGCTCGACGTGCCGGTCATCGCCCGCGTCAACGGCCATGCGGCCGGCGGCGGCTTCGAGATGGTGCTCGGCTGCGACATCGTCGTGGCCGCGGAGGAGGCGACCTTCTCGCTGCCGGAGGCGCGCGTCGGCCGGCTGCCGCTCGATGGCGGCATGGTGCTGCTGCAGCGCCAGATCCCGTTCCGCGCCGCGATGGGCATCATGCTCACGGGCCGCCGGGTCAGGGCGCCCGAGGCGCTGGCGCTTGGCATCGCCAACGAGGTCGTGCCGCGCGCGTCGCTCGACGAGGCGGTGGAGCGTTGGCTCGCCGACATCGTGGCCTGCGCGCCGCTGTCGCTGCGCGCCATCAAGCAGACGGTGCGGCGGACGGCGCAGCTCTCGGCCACCGAGGCGCAGGCGCTGCGCCTGCCGGCGCTGGTGGAGGCGCTCGTCTCCGAGGATTCGATCGAGGGCGTCCGCGCCTTCGTCGAAAAGCGCAAGCCGGTCTGGCAGGGCCGCTGATGCTGCATGCGGCGGCGCTCGGCTACTTCCGCGAAGTCGCCCGGGCCGGCTCCATCCGCAGGGCGGCGGGCGTGCTCAACGTCGCCGCGAGCGCACTGAACCGCCAGATTCTCAATCTCGAGGCGCAGCTCGGCACGCCGCTGTTTGACCGGCTCCCCGGCGGCATGCGGCTGACGGTGGCGGGGGAGCTGCTGCTGCAGCACGTCTCCGACACGCTCCATGATTTCGAGCGGGTGCGCAGCGCCATCGACGACCTGCGCTCCGCCCGCTCGGGCCATGTCTCGATCGCTGCGGTTGATTCGCTCCTCGTCGATTTCCTGCCACGCGCTATCGACCGGTTCCGGGTCGATTTCCCGGCCGTGACCTACAGCGTGATGGCGGCCCAGCCGCCGGACGTGATCGCCATGGTCGGCGCGGGCGAGATCGATTTCGGCTTCACCTTTGTCGGCCGGACGCCGCCTTCCGTCCGCTTCCTCAGCGAGATCTCGGCCCCGATCGGCGTGGTGATGCGCGCCGACCATCCGCTCGCCTCGCGGCTGAGCCTCGGCTTCGACGAGGTGGGCCAGTATCCGGTGCTGACGCAGGCGGGTCCGCTGCCGCGCGGCGCCGACGCCGACGCCGCCTTCACGAGCTTCAAGGAGTCGCTCAAGCCCAAGCTCCAGTCGAACTCGATCCAGATGATCAAGCTGGCGCTGATGCTGAACATGGGCATCTCCTTCTTCACCCGGCTCGGCTTCCTGCACGAGATCGAGAAGGGCGAGATCGCCTGGCGGCCGCTGAATTCCGAGGTGATCAACACGCTCAGGATCGGTCTCGTCGCGCCGGCCCAGCGCGAGCTCTCGCCGCCGGCGGAGCAGCTGGCGCGGCGGCTGGGCGACGACCTCAGGCGCTTCGCGGCCGTCTGAAACAGGCCGCCGCGGCCCCGTAGCCATGCCCCCATCCATCTGCCATAGTCGCCGCCAGCCCACGCAGAGGGGCATCAGATGCATCAGGGAGAGAACAGGTCCATGCAACGCAGAGTGTTTCTCACAGGTCTTGGCGCAACTGCCGCCTCGACCGTCTTCGCGCCGTCCATCCTGCGCGCCCAGCAGGTCCCGACGCTGGTCGGCGCCGTCCAGTTCGGCGACGCGCACCCCTTCACGCAGGGGCTTCTCAAGTTCGAGGAGCGGGTGAAGGCGCTCTACAACAAGCCGATCAACTTCACGCTCCACAAGGATTCCTCGCTCGGCCTCGAGAAGCAGTATTTCGAGTACATGGCGCAGGGGAAAAACGTCGACTACGCCATCGTTTCGCCGGCGCACATGTCGACCTTCGCCAAGGCTGCGCCCTTCATCGACGCGCCCTTCGTGTTCCGGGACTTCCCGCACATGGAGGCGGTGGTGAACCGGGGCCTGCTCAACCCGATCGCCGACGAGGTCGAGAAGAAGGCCGGCGTGCGCCTGATCGGCTACGGCGGCGGCGGCGTGCGCAACCTCTTCGCCAACAAGCCGATGAAGAACGTGGCCGAGATCAAGGGCCTCAAGGTCCGCGTGCAGGGCGCGCCGATCTGGTCGCGCACCTTCTCGGCCATCGGCATGTCGCCGACGGTGATCGCCTACAACGAGATCTACAACGCCATCCAGAACAACGTCATCTCGGCCGCCGAGAACGAGGCGGCCGGCATCGAGCAGATGAAGTTCTTCGAGGTCGCGCCGAACATCATCATGACGCAGCATGCCGTGTCGGTGCGGCCGATCTGCTTCTCGATGAAGACGCTGACCAGCCTGCCGAAGGACCTCCAGGACGCCGTGATCCAGGCCGGCAAGGAGGCCGCGGACTACGAGCGCAAGATCGAGTCGAGCGGCGATTCGGCTATTCTCGAGAGGCTCGAGGCGGCCGGGCGCCTGAAGCGCATCCCGTTCGAGGACCGCGCCAACATGCAGAAACTCGCGGAGCCCGTGATGGCGGCCTACGCGAAGGAGATCGAGGCTAGCGGCATCCAGACCGCGATCGCTGGCGCCTGAGCGATCTGGGTCCCGGCGGCTCACACGCCGGCGGGACCCTGACGCCTCCATCGGACGTTTCCCATGCAATCAACCTTGTCCGACAGGCCGAGCCTCTGGCGGCGGTTCACAGCCGCCTATGCCCAGCTCCTGTCGATCCTCGTCGTCGTCTCCGTCGGCATCTTGGTCATTCCGGTGATGCTGCAGATCGTCTCGCGCTACACAGACCTCATCCCCTCCTACATCTGGACCGAGGAGATGGCGCGCTTCCTCTTCATCTGGACGATCATGATCGGGGCGATGCTCGGCGTGCGGGACTCCGCCCATTTCGACGTCGACCTGCTGCCCCGGCTAGGCCCGCGCGGTGACGCAGCGATGCGGATCGTGGCGAAGCTCGGCGTCCTCGTCATCGCGGTGGTCTTCGTGACCGCCGGCATCGAATTCACGCGCTTCGCCTGGAACCGCACTTCCGAACTCGCCGACCTGCCGCTCTGGCTGATCCACATCGCCTGGCCGATCGCCGGCGTCAGCTGGATCGCCTTCTTGGGCGAGCAGTTCCTCGACGACCTGCGCGTGATCTCCGGAAGGTCGCCCTCGCCATGACCGGCAGCGTCCTCTCCTCCGGCCAGGCCGCCTTCATCCTGTTCGGATGCTTCTTCCTCGGCCTGTTCCTTCGCATCCCCGTCGCCTTCTCGCTGGGGCTCGCCTGCCTGCCCATCCTCCTCATCGAGCCGCGGCTCGATTCGATGACGCTGATGAGCGAGACGTTCAACGCCTTCAATTCCTTCATCCTCCTGGCGGTGCCGTTCTTCCTGCTGACCGCCAACCTGATGAATGTCGGCGGCGTGACGGACCGGCTGATGAGGCTGTCGCGCGTGCTCGTCGGGCATTTTCCCGGCGGCCTCGCGCAGATCAACGTCGTGCTCTCGATCTTCTTCGCCGGCATCTCCGGCTCCTCGACGGCCGACGCCGCGAGCCAGTCGAAGATCTTCATCGAGGCGCAGCGCAAGGAGGGCTACGACGACAGCTTCTCCGTGGCGATCACGGCCGTCTCCGCGGTGCTCGCCGTCATCATCCCGCCGTCGATCCTGATGATCGTCTGGGGCGGCATCCTGACGACCTCGATCGGCGCGCTCTTCCTGGCCGGCGTGATCCCGGGCCTGCTGATCGGCGTGGCCCAGATGGCGACCGTCCATGCCTATGCCGTGAAGCGGGGCTATCCGACCTACCCGCGGGCCAGCATGAAGGATCTGTTCGAGGCCGTCCGTTACTCGGTCCTGGCGCTGCTGACGCCCGGCATCATCATCGGCGGCAAGATCTTCGGGTGGTTCACCGCCACGGAATCAGCGGCCATCGCGGTCGTCTACGCCGCTTTCCTGTCGCTGATCGTCTACCGGGAGATAAACCTCAAGGGCCTCTACGCGGCACTGCTCGACACCGGCAAGCTCGCCGGCGTGACGCTCTTCTGCGTCGGCACCGCATCGGCCTTCGGCTGGCTGATGGCCTATTACAAGATGCCGCAGGCGATTCTCGCCGGCGTCTCGTCCTGGGGCATGAACTTCTACGAGACCGGCTTCTTCATCGCCGGCGTCTTCCTGCTCGTGGGCTGCTTCCTGGATGCGATCCCGGCGATCATCATCTGCGGGCCCATCCTCGCGCCGCTCGCGAAGTCGGTGATGATGGATCCCGTCCATTTCGCGATGATCGGGATCGTGAGCCTTGCCTTCGGCCTCGTAACGCCGCCCTATGGCCTTTGCCTGATGATCGCCTGCTCCGTGGCCGGCATCAGCCTGCGGTCCGCCATCAAGGACACGATGATCATGCTGGTGCCGATGTTCGTCGTCCTGGCCATGGTGATCATGTGGCCGAAAGTCTCCCTCTTCCTTCCCAGCCTCATCTCCCCGGAGTTCCTCAATTGACGCTTTTCGCCAACAAGGTCGCCCTCGTCACGGGCGGCGCATCGGGAATCGGGGCGGCGACCACGCGCGCCTTCGCGCGGGAGGGGGCCAAGGTCGCCTTCACCTGGATCACCAGCGAGGCCGAGGCCAAGGCCATCGAGCGGGAGATCAACGACGCCGGCGGCACGGCTCTGGCGATCAAGGCCGACCTGACGAGCCAGGCTGAGGTGGACCGCACCTTCGCGCTCGTGGAAGAGAAGCTCGGCCCGCTCGACGTGCTCTTCGCCAACGCCGGCGGCATCCTCGCCCGCAAGCCGGCGACCGAGACGACGCTCGATCTCTGGAACGAGTGCTTCGACATCAACGTGACCTCGACCTTCCTGACCTGCCAGGCCGCCATCAAGGCGATGATCCCGCGCAGGTCCGGCGCGATCGTCACCATGACCTCGCTCGCGGCCTTCAGCGGCGGCGGCACCGGCGCTTCGCACTACGCCGCCAGCAAGGGCGCGGTGGTCACCTACACGCGCGGGCTCGCCAAGGAATTCGGGCCGATGGGCATCCGCGTCAACGGCGTCGCGCCGGGGCTCATCGCGACGCGCTTCCATGATCGCTTCAACACGCCCGAAGGCCGCAAGGCCGCCGTCGAGGCGACGCCGCTGAAGCGCGAGGGCACGTCGGAGGATGTGGCGGAGAGCGTGATCTTCCTCGCTTCGGAGAAGGCCTCCTTCATCACGGGTGAGATCCTGCAGATCAACGGCGGCCAGGGCATCTTCTGAGGCAGGGCATCGTCCGCGGCGCGGCCGTTTAGGCGGGACGGCCGACGCCAGCGATCATCTGCTCCAGCAGCCGCATGGCGCGGGCGCCGGCGGCGGCGTCCGGGGCATCGACGGGCTGGCCCCGTGCTGCGGCGACGAAATCGCCGAGGAGCGCGTGGTAGCCCTTGTGGTCCTCGTTGGCGGCGACTGTGAAGTTGGGCTCCCAGACCAGCGTGTCGACGGAATCATCCAGCGTCGCATCGGTGCGGCTGACCTTGAAGGGCGGCGCGCGGTAGTGACGGACCTCGTGCAGGTTCCGCACCTCGACGCGCTGGTGGTCGGCCATGACCTGCCACCATTCCATTGGCGTGCCCCGCGACTGGTGCGTGCCCATGACCAGCGTGCCGATGCCGCCGGAGGCGAAGCGGAAGTCGACATGCAGCAGGAGCTTGCCCGGCTCCAGTTCGTGCGACCGGACGCCGAGATCCGTGACCTCGCCCATGAGCCAGGGCACGAGGTCGAAATAATGCACGCAATGGTGCAGGTAGAAGCCGGTGTAGTCGACGTCCTTCGCGAAATAGGTCGGCGCTGTCATGTACTCGCCGAGGAAGCTCGCGGGCTGGCCGAAACGCTCGCCTCGCACGATGTTGCCGGCGATGCGGTTGGCGGTGGAATAGCGCTTCATGAAGCCGAGGATGCAGGGCTTGCCCGCGGCCTTCGCCGCCGCCGCCAGCTCATCCGCCTCGCGCGCGGTGGCGGCGGGCGGCTTCTCGGCGAAGACGGGGAGGCCGCGCTGCAGCGCAGCGATGCCGATGGCTTGGTGGGCGGCGGGCCCGGCGGCGATGCCCACGGCGTCGATGTCGTTCCGCGCCAGGATCTCGCGCCAGTCGCGCAGGCGATCCGCTTCCGCCACGCCGTAGCGCCGGGCCGTGTGGCCCAGCCGCGCCTCGTCCGTGTCGCAGAGCGCGGCCAGCACGACGTCGTGCCGCGTGAGCTGCGGCAGCAGCATCTCGTTCGCGTGCGTGCCGCAGCCGATCCAGCCGATGCGGAGCGGGCTCATGCGGGCCTCCTGGCGAAGGCGAGGGCGGCGTCGAGATAGGCGATGGAGGCGGCGAGGCTCGCGTCCTCGTCCTTCTGCGGCGCGCGCCATTGCGCGAGAGGCACGCCCGGCCGCTCGTCGTCGCGGCGGAAGGGCTCCAGCGTGATCGGCCCGGCGTAGCCGATGTCGCGGATGGCCTTGGCCACCGCGCCCCAGTCGATGTGGCCGGAGCCCACGAAGCCGCGGTCGTTCTCGTTCGCCTGGAAATGGACCATGCGGTGGCCGGCTCGCCGGATGGAAGCCGCGATGTCCTTGTCCTCCATGTTCATGTGGAAGGTGTCGAGCATCACGCCGACGGCCTCGACGTCCGTCATCTCCGCCAGCGCCAGGGCGTGGCCGGTGCTGTTGGCGATGTCGGTCTCGAAGCGGTTCAGCGGCTCGATGCCGAGCAGGACGCCCTTGTCCGCCGCGCGGCGACCGGCCTGGCGCAGCCCCGCGACGATCTGATCGATGCGGCGCTGTCGTTCGTCCTCCGTCACCGGCGCGGGCGCGCGCCCCGCGAAGACGAGGGGCGCGCCGTAGAGAGGCCCGCCGACGATCCCGGCGCCCAGTTCGGCCGCGATGTCCACGCAGCTCTCGAGATAGGCGACGCCGGCCTTGGCCGCGGCTGGGTCGGCGCTCGCGAGGTCCCGCGTCAGGTTCACGCGGGCCGCGAGGACGCAGAAGAGCCCGTGATCGGCGAGAGCGGCGCGCGTCTCCGCGAGGTCGAGCTCGCCCGGCTCCGGCACCAGGAGCTCGACGAAGTCACAGCCGGCATCCTTCATGCGCCTGAAGGTGCTGAAATGCTCGCGCCCGAAGGGCCGGGCGTAGAACATCGAGATGACGCCGATGGGATTGCTGCGTTTCATGGATGGCGCTCGCTTGAGATTGTCACGCGGTGATGGCGCTCATCCCTCCCCCTTGCGGGGAGGGTCCTGAGCGAAGCGAAGGGGGAGGGGGTCGCGCGACGCCAGCATTCATGGGCGGCGCAACCCCCTTCCGGCCCGGCTGCGCCGGTCCACCTTCCCCGCAAGGGGGAAGGACAAGACGCGCTCGTCTTCATGACTTGACGGCGCCTGCTGTGAGCCCCCCGACCAGACGCTTCTGGACGAGCAGGAAGAGGATGGTGACGGGAATGGCGATCAGCGTGCCGCCGGCCGTGAGGAGGCCCCATTGCACGGTGAATTCGCCGATGAAGAGCTGCAGCGCCACGGTGACGGTGCGGACATTCTGCCCCGACAGCATCATAGCGAAGAGATACTCGTTCCAGCTCGTGACGAAGATGTAGATGCCGGTGGTGACGATGCCCGGCGCCACGACGGGCAGGATGACGCGCAGGATCGTCTGCAGGCGGCTCGCGCCGTCGATCCGCGCCGCCTCGTCGAGATCGGCGGGAATGGCGTTCATGTAGCTCGTCAGCATCCAGACCGAGAAGGGAATGGCGAAGGTCGAGTGCCCGAGGATGATGCCCAGGAACGTGTCGATCAGGCCGAGCTGGCGCATCAGCACGAAGAGCGGGATGATGATGAGCACGACCGGGAACATGTTGATGACGAGAAACTGCGTCATCAGAAAACGCCGGCCGGCGAAGCGGAAGCGCGAGAAGGCGTAGGCCGCCGGCACCGACACCGTGAGACCGAGCAGCGTCGCACCGATGGCGATGATCAGGCTGTTCAGCAGGTTGCCGGCGAAGCTCGTGCGGGCGAGCAGCATCCGGTAATGGTCGAGCGTCGCTACCGTCGGCAGGTAGCGCACGGGGAAGGCCGCAATGTCGGCCTCCGGCTTCAGCGAGGTCAGCACCATCCAGAGGTAGGGCGCGACGGCGAAGATCACGATCAGCAGCGCCGGAAGCTCGGTTTCCAGCAGGCGGTGGGTCCTGGAGCGGCGGTCGATCATCGCGAGAGATCCCGGGCGGCGCGGCGCACATAGGCGATGACGACGGTCAGCAGGATGGCGGTGAGGATCAGCGACAGCGCGCCGCCATAGCCGAACTCCATGCCGCTGTAGGCCTTGAGGAAGGCGTAGAGCGGCAGCGTGTGGGTTTCGAGCCCGGGACCGCCACCGGTCATGACGAGGATGACGTCGAGCGAGTTGGCGACCCAGATGGTGCGGAGCAGCAGCGCCGTCGCGACCACCTCGGCGAGCCCCGGCCAGGTGACGAAGCGCAGCACCTGCCAGCGGCTGGCGCCGTCGACCTCGGCGGCCTCGTAATGCTCGGCGGGGATCGTCTGCAGGCCGGCGAGGATGGTGACGGCGAAGAAGGGAAAGCCCTGCCAGATCAGCGCGAGGACGACGGCGTAGAAGGTCGTCGCCGGCGTCGCCAGCCAGGCGACGGGCTGTGCGATCAGGCCGAGCCTCAGCAGTGCGTCGTTGATGACGCCGACGTTGAAATCATACATCCAGCTCCAGCTGAGCCCGATGATGACGCTCGGCAGCGCCCAGGGAATGATGATCAGCGCCCGCGCCGCTCCGCGCCACCAGAAGCTCTGGTTCAGGAGCAGCGCCGCCGCGAAGCCGAGCGCGAACTGGCCTCCCACCACGAGCCCGATCCACCAGATCGAGTTGCGGAGCGACAGCCAGAAGGTCTCGTCGGACAGCGCGCGACGGAAGTTGCCGAGGCCGACGAAGGGTACGTTCCGCGGCCGGAAGAGGACGTAGTCGTGCAGGCTCATCCAGACCGTCTGGGCGACGGGCAGCAGCACGACCGCGAGCGTGACCAGCATCGCGGGCAGCAGGAAGAGATAGGGTGCGGCGCGGTCGAGCGGGGCGCGGGTCATGGCGCCCATCCTTCCCCCTTGCGGGGAAGGTGGACGGCCGAAGGCCGGCCGGAAGGGGGTCGTGCCATCATTGACAACAAGCGTGGGCGCGACCCCCTCCCGACCCTCCGCTGCGCTGCGGGCCACCCTCCCCGCAAGGGGGAGGGATGAGCGCGACGTCCAGGACTTCTCATCCGTGGTAGTGCTTCTCGATCGCCTGCATCATGTCGTCAGGCGAAATCTGGCCGAGCAGCGCGCGCTGCATGTTCTGCGGCCAGACCGTCGTGGCGAAATCCGCCGTCTTCGGGCTGTCCGGCAGGACGCCGGCGTTCGGCAGCGAGGCGAAGCTCGCGTCCACGAAGCGCTTCTGGTGGCCGTCCCAGGTGGCGGCTGCCGAGGAGACGATCGGCAGTTGGCCCGAGAGCTTGGCGTGGGCCTGGTTGTTAGCGCCGGTCGAGAGGAAGCTGATCCACTTGAAGGCGGCGTCCTTGTTCCTCGAGGAGGCGAAGATGGCGTTCGACTCGTCGCCGAAGCTCGTCCAGCCCTTCTTGCCCGGCATCGTCGGCACCGGGACGGCCGAGACCTTGTCGCCAAGCGCGCCGATCATCTCGTTCGACGAGCCGATGTGGTGGATGATCATGGCGGAGCGACCCGCCTTGAAGCCGTCGACGATCTGGCGGAAGCCGTCGGAGGCGACGGAGGGCGGCGTCACCTTGTGTTCGCGGGACAGGGCCACGTACCAGCGGTTCGCTGCCAGCGCCTCGGGGGAGACCATGCCGCCCTTCTGGAAGGTTGCGCCGCCGCCCAGCACGAAGGCGCCCCAGTTGTCCTGCCCGCCGCCGCCGCCGCGCATGCCGAAGCCGAACACGCCGTCCTTCGTGGTGGCCTTCGCCGCCGCGAGAAACTCGTCGAAGGTCTTCGGCGGCTGCACGCCTGCGGCCTGGAACAGGTCGGGCCGATAATAGAGGTAGAGCACCACGTAATGCAGCGGCAGGTAGTACTGCTTGCCGTTGCTCGCGCGATGCAGCGCCCAGACATTCTCGGCGATGTCGGAGCGGCCGGCCCAGCCCTTCAGCATATCGTCGAGCGGCGCGAGCGCGTCCATCTCCAGGAGCCGCGCCTGGTTGTTGAGCTTCACCTGCGCGCAATCCGGCGCGTTGCCGGCGACGATGGCGGCGAAGAGCCGGGTCGAATAATCGTTGCCGCCGCCCCACGGGATCGCCTCGGCCTGGATCTTGATGCCGGGGTTCTCGCGCTCAAATTTCGCCACCAGTTCGGCCGGCGTGTTTTGCGGATTGTCGAAATGATACCACCAGCGGATCGCGGTGGTGCCCTGCGCGATCGCGGGTTTCGCGACGGCGCCGGCGAGCGCGGTCGCGCCGGCCATTTTCAGGAAGCTGCGGCGTTTCATGGTGATGTCCTCCCGTTTGAATTGGCGGCTCATGGGTTGAGCTCTATGGGTTGAAGGTGCAGCGCAGGTGACGCCCCGCGGCGGCGATGGCGTCGCGTGCCGCTGGCAGTTCGCGCGCGAGGCGCTGGAAGCCGTGCACGACCCCCGGCCAGATATCGAGCGTGTGGCGGACGCCGGCGCTCGCGAGGCGGTGGCTCAGCATCGTCGTGTCGTCGAGCAGGGGATCGAGCCCCGCCGCGTTGAGATAGAGTGGCGGCAGGCCCTCCAGCGGCGCGAAGAGGGGCGCGCAGGCGGCCGGCGCGGCGTCGGCCGCATGGGGACCGAGGAAGTTGCTCCAGTACCAGCGCATCATCTCGGTGCGCAGGAGGTACGGTCCGGCGCCGAAGCTGACATGGCTCGCCGTGTCGAAGATCGGCGCGTAGCAGCCATAGAAGAGCGTCGCCGTCAGGGGCAGGGGGCCACCCTCGTCGCGGCGCCTGACGAGGGCGCCCAGCGCGAGGTTCGCGCCGGCGGAATCGCCGGCGAGCGCGATGCGCGTCGCGTCGCAGCCCGCTCCCAGTCCGCCTGCCTCGACGAAGGCAAGGGCGGCCATGACATCGTCGAGCGGGCCGGGAAACGGATGGTCCGGCGACAGCCGGTAGTCGATGCCGAGAACCGCGGCTCCCGACGCCGCAGCCAGCGAGCGCATCGTGCCATCGTGGGTGTCGATCGATCCAAAAGTCCAGCCGCCGCCGTGGGCGAAGAGGACGACGGGAAGTCCCGCGTCGGCGATCGGCCGATGCAGGCGCGCACGGATCGGGCCGGCCGGGCCGGGGATCGCGAGGTCGCGGCTCTCGGCCATGGCTTCGGCACTCCAGACCCAGGGGGCCTGCTGGCGCTCGAAGGTGCGACGCGCCTCCTCGATCGGCAGCGTGCGGAGATCGACGGCCGGCGCGCGGGCAAGATCGTCGAGGATCGCCTGCATGGCGGGATCCACCCAGGGCGCGGGGGCAGCGGCAGTCACGAAGCTTTCCTTTCCGGCGCGATCTCGACGATGCTGTCGATGTGATGGGCCAGGGCGGCGGCCAGCGGCTCGCCGCCCTGGCGGAGGGCCGCGAGAATCGGGCGGTGTCGCGCCGCCGTCTCGGCAAGCGGCCTGCTGTGGCGCGGCTCCCAGAGCTTCTGCCGGTGGGAATGGAGGATCAGACGGAGCAGGATCTGCTCCAGCGCGCGCAGGCCGCTTTCACGGAAGATCGCCATGTGGAACGCGGTGTCGAGCTCGATGACGGCGGCGGCGTCGTGGTTGCGGGCGGCGGCGTCCATCTCCTCCTGGATCGCCTCCAGCCGGGGGATCAGCTCCGGCGTCGCAGCGGCCGCCGTCCGCCGCGCGCCGCTCATCTCGAGCCTTCGGCGCAGCGCCAGCATCTCGGTGGCGGCATCGGCGTCGAGAGGGGTCACGGTCGTGCCGCGATGGCCCTCCCGCAGCACGAGACCGTCCTCCTGCAGGCGCAGCAGCGCCTCGCGCACGGTCCCCTGGCTGCAGCCCATCTCCTGCGCGACGCCAAGCTCCGTCAGCGCGGTCTCCGGCCTCAATTCGTTGAGGAGGATCCGCCGCTTCAGCGTCGCGTAGACTAGTTCCCTCTGCCGCACGTTCGCTCCCGAGCCAGCAATATCAATATCGATATTAAGCGCGCGGCTTCGTGTCAATCATCTGTCGGCGGAGCGCCGTGACGCTCCGCCGGGGTCGCACGTCAGCTCTTGTAGTGATCGTCGATCATCTTCTGCTCGGCCTCCGCCATCTGCTTGACGGCGGCGAGCGGGTCCTGGTTCTGCAGCAGCACGCGGTCCAGCATGTCCTGGAAGAGCTGGCCCTGCGCCTCCTCCGCCACGAAGTCGGTGGTGAAGGCGTCCTTGAGTCCCGCCAGCATCGGGCCGCTCAGGGGATCGGACAGGTTCTTCTGGGTCAGGGCCGAGGCCTTCTTGGCCGGCAGCTCGCCCGTCTTCTCGAACCAGAGCTGCATGGCGGCGTCGCTGGTCACGAAGGCGAGGAACTTGAGCGCCGCCTCCTTCTTGCCGCCCGTGGCGTTGGCGGCGAGGCCATTCACCCAATAGGACGAGTAATTGCCCTTGACGCCCTTGTGGGCCGGCAGTTCGGCGACGCCACATTCGAAGCCGCGCGCCGCGCGGAAGGTGCCGAGACGGAAGGAGCCGTCGATATGCTGCGCCGCGCGCCCCGCCCGGAAGGCCGCCTGGCTCTCGGTCAGGAAGCCGGCCTGGGCGACCTTATGCTTGCGCTGGAGGTCAGTGTACCACGCGATCGCAGCGGCGCCCTGCTCGTTGGCGTAGGTCACCTTCCTGAAATCGTCGGTGTAGGGCTTGCCGCCGTGCTGGCGGACCAGGACCTCGCGCCACCAATGGTAATCCTGGCTCGGGACGCCGATCGTGGCGCCGGCCTGCGTGAGGTTGCCGCCGCCGTCGCGCTTGGCGGAGGCCAGCGCGTATTTCACGTAGTCATCGAGCGTGGCCGCCGGCGTCTCACCGATGTTCGCCTCCTTGAAGAGGCGCTTGTTGTAGAACATGCCCAGGCTGCGCACCGCCGTGGGCAGCGCCCAGTAGCCGTCGCTCGTCTTCATCATCTGGACCACGTCGAAATAGTCGCGGTCGACGTCGGACGGCTTGAACATGTCGGCGGGCAGCGGCTGGATCAGCTTCGCCTTGGCGTATTCGCGCGTCCAGCCGAAGAAGAGCTGCATGACCGTCGGCCCCTCGCCGGCGGGCACGGCCGCGGCGGTCTTGGTGCGGTACTGCGCATAGGGGAAATGCGTGTGCTTCACCCTGATGTTGGGATTGGCGGCCTGGAACTGCTTGATCAGCTCGTCCATCGCCTCGACGCGTTCCTTGAAGAAATACTGCCAGTACTCGATCTCGACGGCCTGGGCCCTGAGGACGGTTGGCGCGGCCACGGCCGTCGCAGCCGCTCCGGCCGCGAAGGCGCGACGGCTCAGCGATGACGGGGCCTCGTTCTTGGTCATGGGACGCTCCCTTGTGGTTGTGGTCGCAAGCTAGCACGATCGCGCCCGCTTCAAAGGGGCTTGGATGCGCAAGATCGATCACGAGGGCCTGACCCTTCTGCGACTGACGGATGCCGCACCGGCTCCGGCGGACTGGGCCTACGCCTTTCCCGCGCATCGAGACGACGCCGACCAGGAGGCGCAGCGGCGCTGGGCGCCCGACGGGACGTTCCACACCGCCTTCACCGTCCATGCCGTGATCGGCCCGGGCGGCGTGGCGCTGATCGATGCCGGGATCGGCCCCGGGCCGGTCGCCTATTTCGGCGGCCTTCGCGGCCGGCTCGACGAGGAGCTGCAGGCGGCAGGGATCAGGCCGGAGGAGGTGACGGCCGTGCTCCTCACGCATTTGCACCTGGACCATGTCGGCTGGATCAGCCGCGCCGGGAAGCCCTGCTTTCCGAAGGCGCGCTACCGACTGCCGGCGGCCGAACTCGATCACTGGCGTCGTCGCGGCGCCGAGGCCGCCCTGCCGCATCACGTCGCGGCCTTCGAGGCCCATGTCGCGCCTCTGCTGGAGCAGGGATCGCTGGAGGGCCTGGAGAGCGGCCAGCCCGCGCCGGGCGCGCCCTTCCTTCGCTTCCTCCCGGTGCCCGGCCACACGCCCGGCCATGCGGCGGTGGTGTCGGACGGGGAGGGCCTCATCGTCGCCGGCGATGCCTGGCACAGCCCGGCCCAGGTCGAGCGGCCGGACTGGGGGCACAGGGCGGATCGCGATCCGGCGGCGGCGGTGCAGGCGCGCTCCGGCCTCGCCCGGCTCGCGGCGGAGCGGTCCTCGCTCGTCGCCGTGGGCCATTTTCCGGAAGCCTCCGGCTTCGGAACGGTGGTCGCGGACGCGGGCGGCTTCCGCTGGGACCCCATCCCCACAACCTGACGACGAGCCTTGCGTCATCGGCGGGGTTTCGGCTTACTGGCGCGGGCCGCCGGAATCGGCGCGACGCCTCCCCGCAAGGAACCGACCAGCGCGATGCGCCTCAGCGCCACCATGACGATCGAACGCAAGCTGGCGCTGCAGGCCTGGATCTTCCTGGCGGTTCCGATCGTCTTCTTCTGCGTGATCCGCTTCTACCCGGCGATCGAATCCTTCGGGCTCGCCTTCACGGACTGGAACCTCCTGTCGCCGCCGAACTTCGTCGGGCTCGCCAATTTCAGCCGCATGCTGGCCGATCCCGTCTTCTGGATCGCCTTCAAGAACACGTTTCTCTACCTGCTGATCGGCACGCCGCTCAGCCTGCTGCTCTCCTTCGTAATCGCCTATCATCTCGATCAGGTGCGCTTCGCGCATGGATTGATCCGCGCCTGCTACTTCATCCCTCATCTCACGACGACCGTCGCGATGGCCTGGGTCTGGCGCTGGTTCTACCAGCCGCCGCCCGTGGGCCTGTTCAACAACCTCCTGAACCTCGCCGGGATGGAGACGCAGCCCTTCCTGCGCTCGACCGTGCAGGCGCTGCCCGCCGTGCTGGCGCCGGCGATCTGGGCCGGGCTCGGCTTCCAGGTCGTGCTGTTCATGGCGGGCCTGCGGGCGATCCCCTCCAGCTACTACGAGGCGGCGCGGATCGACGGGGCGTCGAAATGGATGGTGCTCACCGAGATCACCATCCCGCTGCTCAGGCCGACGCTCGTCTTCCTCGTGGTGATCTCGTCCATCGGCTTCCTGCGGATCTTCGACACCGTCTTCAACATGACGGACAACGGCGCCGGCGGTCCGCTCAATGCGACCAAGCCTCTCGTCCTCTACATCTACGAGACGGCCTTCCGCTCCTTCCAGATGGGCTACGCCTCGGCGCAGACCATCGTCTTCTTCCTGATCCTGCTGGCGATCAGCCTCGTCCAGCTCCGGCTGATGCGCACGAAATGACGGAGCCCGCCGCCTTCGCCGCCCGCGGCGCCTTGAGTCCCTGGCGGCAGCGCATCGCCGCGTCGCCGGGCCGCGTGCTCGCCTGGACGCTGCTCGCCATCGGCGCGATCGTTATGATGACGCCGCTCGCCTACATGGTCGCGACCTCGCTCAAGCCGCCGCACGAGGTCTACGAGGTCAACATCATCCCGCATGAGCCGACCTTCGAGAACTACACCTACATCTTCAAGAACAGCCCTTTCGGGCGCTGGCTGCTGAACTCCCTGATCACCAGCTCGATCGTCACGGTGTCGGTGCTCTTCTTCGACGCGCTGATCGGATACACCCTCGCGAAGTTCGAGTTCCGCGGGCGCAATCTCGTCTTCATCGCCATCCTGACGACGCTGATGATCCCGACGGAGATGCTGGTCGTGCCCTGGTACGTGATGGCCAAGAATTTCGGCTGGCTGAACAGCTACTGGGGCATCATGTTTCCCGGCCTGATGACGGGCTTCGGCGTGTTCCTGATGCGCCAGTTCTTCATGGGCGTGCCGGACGAGTACATCCAGGCGGCACGCATCGACGGTCTCGGCGAGTTCGCGATCTTCTGGCAGGTGGCGCTGCCGCTGGTGACACCGGCGCTCTCGGCGCTGGCGATCTTCACCTTCCTCGGCAACTGGACCGCCTTCCTCTGGCCGCTGATCGTGACGAGCGACCGCGGGCTCTACACGCTGCCCGTGGGGCTCGCCTCCTTCTCGGGCGAGAACCTGACGCAGTGGGAACTCGTCATGGCAGGCGCAACGATCGCCACGCTGCCAACGCTCCTCGTCTTCATCGTCTTCCAGCGCTACATCATCCGCGGCGTCGTGCTGGCGGGCCTCAAGGGTTGATTATGGACCAGACCGCGCCCCATCGGGGCTCCGACGACCGCTTTCCCGCGCCGGAATTCGCCGACGCCGTGCTGGGGCCCGTCTTCCTGCACCAGCAGGCCCATCACCGCGCCGACCTGATGCGGCTGCACCGCGCCCATGGTGTCATGCTGGCGGAGCAGGGGTTGCTGACGGGGGATGAGATCGGAGCGCTCCTGAAGGCGCTCGACGCGGTCGAAACGGACCTCGCCGCCAGGCCGCCAGCCGCCTACACGGGCGAGCATGAGGACATGTTCTTCCATGTCGAGAGTGAGCTGAAGCGCCACGTCGGGCCCGAGACGGCGGGGCGCCTGCACACGGGTCGCTCGCGCAATGACATCGACCACGCGCTCTTCAAGATGAAGCTGAAGCGCGAGACGGATCATCTGACGGCACACATCGCTGCGCTCGTGGAGACGATGATCCTGCGGGCGGAGGCCGATGCCGGCACGATCATCTGCGCCTACACGCATGGCCAGCCGGCGCAGCCCTCGACCTACGGCCATTACCTCGGAGCGCTGATCGAGACGCTCCTGCGCGACGCGGAGCGGCTGGAGCAGGCGCGCCGCGTGCTCGACCTCTCGCCGATGGGCGCGGCGGCCATCACAACGACGGGCTTTCCCCTGGACCGGCGGCGCATGGCTGCGCTCCTCGGCTTCTCCGACATCCTGCTCAATTCCTACGGCTGCATTGCCGGGGCCGACTATACGGCCGGGCTCTTCGCCGCCCTGAAGGTGTTGACGCTGAACCTCGGCCGCATGGCGCAGGACATGGCCTTCTGGACCTCGATGGAGGTCGGCCAGCTCCGCTTCTCGGACGGCTTCGTGCAGATCAGCTCCATCATGCCGCAGAAGCGCAATCCGGTACCCTGCGAGCATATGCGGCTGATGGCGTCGCTTGCCGCCGGCGGCTGCGACATGGTTCTGACGGCGCTGCACAACACGCCCTTCACCGACATGAACGACAACGAGCACGAGGTTCATGGCAAGGGCTACGAGGCCTTCGCCATGGCGACGCGCGTGCTCACCCTGATGCGCGCGGTGGTGCGCAGCGCCAGCATCGACGAGACGCGCGCCCGCGCGAACATCGAGCGCTCCTTCGCCACCATCACTGAATTCGCGGACACGCTGGTCAGGGAGGAGGGGCTCCCCTTCGTGCAGGCCCATCACGTCGCGGCGAGCCTCGCCCGCGCCATGCAGGCCGAAGGCTCGACGCTCTCGACCGTGTCCTACGCCACGATTTCCCGCGTGTTCGAGGCTGTCGCCGGCCGTGCGCCGAAGCTTGGCGAGGAGCGTATCCGCGCCGCGGTGACGCCGGAGCATTTCATCGCGGTGCGCGGGTTGCCCGGCGGCCCCGCGCCGGCTGCCCTGGCGGAGAGCCTCGCGCATTACCGGGCGGAGCTCGGCAGGATGCGTCGACGTCTCACAGACCATGACGCGGCCGAGGAGCGGGCGAAGGCGGAGCTCGCCGCCGCGGCCGCACGGCTGCGGAGCGCCTGAGGATGGCGAGCCTGTCCCTGGAGCGACTGGTCAAGCGCTATGGACGGACGGAGGCCGTGCGCGGCATCGACCTATCCATCGCCGACGGCGAGTTCGCCGTTCTCGTCGGACCCTCGGGCTGCGGCAAGTCGACGACGCTGCGCATGATCGCGGGGCTCGAAAGCGTTACCGAAGGGGCGATCTCGATCGGCGGGCGCGTGGTGAACACCGTCGAGCCCAAGGACCGGAACATCGCCATGGTGTTCCAGAATTACGCGCTCTATCCGCATCTCACGGTGCGCCGGAACATCGGCTTCGGCCTGCGCGCCGCGAAGCGTCCCACAGACGAGATCGACCGCAAGGTCAACGAGGCGGCGGCGATGCTGGGGCTCTCCGAACTGCTCGAGCGCAAGCCGCATGAGCTCTCGGGCGGCCAGCGCCAGCGCGTCGCCATGGGGCGCGCCATCGTCCGCGACCCGGAGGTCTTTCTCTTCGACGAACCGCTCTCCAACCTCGACGCGCAGCTGCGCGGGCAGGTGCGCTCCGAGATCAAGCGGCTGCACCAGCGGATCGGCACGACGACGGTCTATGTCACGCACGACCAGGTCGAGGCGATGACGCTGGCGGACCGGATCGTCATCATGCGCGACGGGCGCATCGAGCAGGTCGGCACGCCGCTCGACGTCTATCACCGGCCGGCCACCGCCTTCGTCGCGGGGTTCATCGGCACGCCGACGATGAACCTGATGGAACTCGAGGTGGAGCGCGGGAACGGCCTGGCGCTCCGGCTCGGCGACGATCTGTCGATCCCCGCGCCCGCGGGCCGGGAGGGGGCGCTTGCCGGGCAGGAGAGGGTGACGGTCGGGCTCCGGCCGGACGATGTCCATGTGACGCCGGACGGCGAGCGGGCCGCGCTCGCCGGCACCGTCGTGGTGGCCGAGCCGCTGGGTCCGACGACGCAAGTCACGGTCTCCGCCGGCGGGCGCGAGATCGTCGGCATGGCGGACGGGCGCTTCCTGCCGCAGGCGGGCTCGCCGGTCGGCCTCGCCTTCGACCTCTCGGCGCTGCATCTCTTCGGCAACGATGGTCGGCGGCTGGGGGACGGCTGAAGGCTCTTCCTTGAGGCCCTCACCCTAAGCCTGTCGATGGGTCGAGGGCCGACGGTGCAGGAAAATCCTCGTCCTTCGACAGGCTCAGGATGAGGATTTTCCGTCAGCGGCCCCTAACCGATCACATGGTCGAACACGGAGGGGTGCGGCTCGACGCCGAGGCCTGCACCCGTCGGCAGGCGGTAGAAGCCCGCCTCGCAGGCCATGTCGCCGGTGACGTAGCGCAGGTTCTTGTCGAAGATCGAGTGCTGGTACTCGTGGTAGGGAACGCGCTTCAGGCTCGCGGTGGCCTGGAGGCTCGCCGCCATGAAGATGCCGATGCCGATGGAGGCGTGCGGGATCGTGTCGACATGGAAGGCATGGGCCATGCGGCCGATTTGCATGAATTCCGTGACGCCGGTGTGGCCCATCTCGGGCTGGATGATCGACATGCAGCGCTTCTCGAAACGGGGGCGATATTCATACGCCGTCCGCCACTCCTCGCCGAGCGCCAGCGGGCAGCCGATGCCGCGCGCCACGATCTCCTGGCCGTCGATGTCCTCCGGCTCGCAGGGGGCCTCGGCGAAATACAGGTCGTGCTCCTCGAGCTGGCGGATCAGGCGCACGGCCTCGCCTGCCGTGAATTTCCAGTGCAGGTCGACCATGAGGTGGATGTCCGGCCCGACGGCTTCGCGCAGCGCCGCCATCTCGCGGACGATGTCCTTCTCCGCGACCGCGGCGGCAAACTTGACGGCACGGTAGCCCTTGCCCACCCATTCGACCGCGAGGTCGCAGCGCTCCTGAAGCGTCGCCTTCGGCAGGCCCGAGACATAGGCCGGCAAGGTCGCGTGGCGCTTGCCGCCGAGCAGGCTCGCGAGCGGCAGGCCGACCCCCTTGCCGAAGAGGTCCCAGACCGCGATGTCGACGCCGGCGAGGCTGTCGACGTAATAGCCACCGAAGAAGCCGCGGACCCGCATGAGGTCGTAGAGGTCCTCGTGGATCACCACTGGATCGGAGGGATCACGGCCGATGATGGCTGGGCCCAGCACCTCGTCGATGATCGCCTTCACGGCCTGCGGCGCGACGATGCCGTAGGTCTCGCCCCAGCCGATCCTGCCGCTCTCGCCCGTGACCTTCACCAACACGGACATGTCGGTGGAGGGATAGATCGAGCGGTTGCCCTTGCGGATCAGGTAGCCCTTGGCGTTGATCGACTCGCCCTCTTTTAGAGGGCCGAGATAGGGCACGTCGCGCGGGATCGAGACGATGAAGGTCTCGACGCTCGTGATCGCGTCAAGCGGCATCCTGCGGTCTCCGGTTTGCTGGCGAGTGAAGGCGGAAGAGGTCCTGCGCCTCGTCGATGAGAGCAGCAAGCTCACGCTCGTCGCCGGCGTCGAGCCTGGGGCCCGCGGCCCGGGCGAAGGTCGAGGCGAGCAGGCCGCGCGCCGCGAGCACGGCCTTCGTCATGCGCACGCGGAAGGTCTGCTGGAACAGGAGCAGCGGCAGCGTGCGCGAGTAGAGCCGGCGCGCGCCACTGGCGTTTCCCGCCCGGTGCGCCTGCATGATGGCGACATGGACGTCCGTCAGCTCCGCTGCGGGCATCGTGCCGGCCGCGCCGCGCGCCACCTCGTCCATGAGGTAGCGTGCGCCAGCCCCGCCGAAGACGCCGTCGAGCCTTCCCGCGCTCGCGGCGAGGATGCGCGTGAGGTTCTGCCCGCAGGGCAGCGTCTCCTCCTTGACGTAGCGGATCGCTGGCACGGCGGCGGCGATCTCGGCCACCGTCTCGGGCGATAGGCCCGCGCCCATGGGCTGAGGCGCGTTCTGCAGCATGATCGGCAGGCTGGTGGCGGCGGCAACCGCCTGGAAGAAGGCGATCTGCGCCGCCGGATCGGCGCCGGCCGCGGCGGGTGCCATGATCATCGCGGCCTTCGCGCCCTGCAGGCGCCCCTCCTCGGCGCGCGCCGCGGCGGCGGCGGGATCGGCGGCGCTAGCGCCCACGATGTAGGGTCGTCGCCCGTCGAGCGCCTGGCCCAGCGCCTCCACCATCCGCAGGCGCTCGTCCGGCGTCAGCGTCTCGACCTCGCTCGCCATGCCGGGATAGACGATCCCGTCGGCGCCAGCCTCGACGGCGAAGTCCACGAGCCGGGCCAGAGCCTCCGGATCGACCGATCCGTCATTATGGAAGGGCGTCGGAAGGACGGGGAAGACGCCTCTCAGACTGGTCATTTCACGGCTCCGGCGGTGACGCCCTGGATGAAGGATTTCTGCAGGATGGAGAAGGCGACGAGGATCGGCAGGGATGCGACCAGCGAGGCCGCCATCGCGCCGCCCCAGTCCGCGTTCGTCTCGTTCAGGTAATTGAGGAGCAATCCCGGCCCGATCGTGCGCTTCTCTTCCGAGACGATCAGCGTCATCGAATAAAGGAGATCGTTCCAGGACCACATGAAGGCGTAGAGGAACACGGTCACTAGCGCGGGCACGGACACCGGCAGGACGATCGTGTGGAAGATCCTGAGTTCGCCGGCGCCATCCGCCCGCGCGGCCTCGATCAGCTCGCCCGGCACTTGGCTGAAGTAGCTGAAGAGCATGTAGATCGAGACCGGCAGCGCGAAGACGATGGAGGCAAGCACCAGCCCCAGATGCGTGTCGAGCAGCCCGACCCTGACAAGGATCGGATAGATGGTGATGAGCAGGAGGCCGAAGGGCAGCACCTGCGCCGAGAGCAGCAGCATCATCAGCGGGCGCCGGCCGCGGAAGTCGAACTTGGCGGCCGCGTAGCCGGCATAGGCCGCGAGCGCCGTGTTGAGCAGGGCGCTGCCGCCGGAGACGATCAGGCTGTTCTTCAGGTTGCCGAAGAGATCGCCCCGGCCGAAGGCGGTGCGGAAATGGGTCAGCACGGGCTCGTGCGGCCAGAGCGTCGGCGTGATCCGGTAGAGCTCGCCGTTGGCCTTGAAGGCCGAGATCGCCAGCCAGTAGACCGGCGAGAACAGGAAGAGCGCGCCGAGGATGGCGAAGCCGCCGAAGGCGAGGCGCGCGCCGCGGGAGGAGAGCTCCAGCATCTCAGACTCCCTTCAAGAGATGGCGGAGATAGAAGAAGGCGGGCGGGATGATCGTCGCCACCCAGAGCAGGCCGACCGCCGCCGCCATGCCGACGTCCCAGCTGTCGAAGGCGAGGCGATAGACCTCGATCGAGAGCACCGTCGTCGCCCGCACCGGCCCGCCCCCGGTCAGGGCGAAGATCTTGTCGAACTGCTGCAAGTTGCCGATCACCGCTAGCACGATCACGACGAGCAGCACCGGCCTCAAGTGCGGCAGGACATGGTCCTTGAGGACACGCCAGTCGTCCGCACCGTCGACGCGCGCGGCGTCGATCTGTTCGCGGTCGATGCTCTGCAGGCCGGCGAGGAAGAAGGTCGTGGTCACCGGAACCGAGATCCAGATCTTGGTGATGACGACCGCCGTCATGGCGCCCGCGGAAGTCGAGAGCCAGGCGACCGAATGGTCGATCCAGCCGAGGCCCAGCAGCGCGCCGTTCAGCACGCCGAAACGGCTGTTGAAGATCCAGGCCCAGATGAAGGCGGAGACCGTGGCCGGCAGCACCCAGGGGATCAGCGTGGCCGTGCGGAGCGCCGCGCGGCCCTTGAAGTCATGATTGAGGATCAGCGCCCAGCCGAGCGCGATCAGGACGGTGAAGCTGGTGGCGAGCGTCACGAAGACAAAGGTCGTGACGAAGGACCCCAGGATCTCCGGACTCGCCGCGATCGCCCGGAAGTTGGCGAGGCCGATGAAGACGGGGTCCGGCGTCCGCAGGTCGTAGCGCGTGAAGGCGAGGCCCAGCGCGCTGACGAAGGGCCCGAGGATGACGCAGGCGAAGGCGATGAGGGCCGGCGCCATGAAGAGCCAGCCCCAGCGCCGCTGCGCCGCCTTGACGCCGCCGCGGACGGCGAGCGGCGAAACCGCCGCATCGCCACTTCCGGCCGTCGCCGCGCTCATCCTGTCGGGTCCATAGGCCATCAGGTCCGAAGGCCTCAGGTCCGCTTGGCCATCGAGGCCTCGAGCCTCGGCTTCATCGCCTGCATCGCGGCCTGCACGGTCTTCTGGCCGAGCAGCACCGCCTGCGTCTCCTCGCTGACGATGACGCCGAGCTCCGGCGCGTTCGACCAGACGCCGAGCTCATGCAGGCGCACCTGACCGGTCGCCTTGCCCCAATCGACGAAATAGGGGTCGTTGGCGATGGCAGGCGCGGCGCGGGCGGCACGGGTGACCGGCAGGGCGGAGAGAGCGGGCGGGAAGGCGGTCTGCACCTTCTCCGAGATGAGGTGACGCGCCCAGCGCGCCGCCGCCTGGTCCTTCGCGGCGTCGCCCGACTTGAAGAACACCACGAGATTGCCCCAGGCCATGGAGATCGGCGTGACGCCCTGCTTCACGGGGATGGGGATCGGCGCCAGCACGCGGTCGAAGGCCTCGCCGCGGCCGGAGAAGGTGCGGGCGAAGGTCCGGGCCTGCGGCGCGTCGATGTAGAAGGCCGCGGCGCCCTGGCCGAAGAGCCGGCGCGAATCCGGCCGGTCGATCTCGGGTGCCACGAGCCTGTCCTTCATGAGCTTCGCCATGAAGTCGAAGGCTTCGGCCGTGGCAGCGCTGTCGCTGACGACCTTGCCCTCGTCGTCGATCAGCCTGCCGCCGTGTGCCCAGACGAGGATGAGAACGTCGAGCGGAATCGAATTCGGGTTCTTGGTCGCCATCGCGAAGGGCACGGAGTTCGGCACCTTGTCGCGCACGGCCACCAGAGCCGCCTGGAACTCGGCCAGCGTCGTCGGCATCTTCTCGACGCCGGCCTTGGCCAGCACCTCGCGGTTGGCGACCATGCCGATGGAGCCGGTGGCGAGCGGCAGGGCGAGCTGGCGCGCGCCGACACGGCCGACGCCGAGCACGTTCGGATCGATCGCTCCCTCGAGCTCCGCCTTGCCGACGAGGTCGTTCAGGTCGACGAGTTCCGGCAGGCCGGCGAAGGACGGCAGCCAGCGCTCCGAGATCTGGGCGCTTGATGGCAGCGTCCTCGAGCGCTGGCGCAGCATCAGGTTGCGCTGCACGTCGCCCCAGGCGGAGCCGATGACCTGCATCGGCACGTTGCTCTCCGCCGCGAAATCGTCGGCGAGCTTCTGCACCAAGGCCTTGTTCGCCTCCTCGGCGAAGGAGAAGCTCATGAAGGAGAGGCCCGACGCCTGGGCACGGGCAGTTGGCGCGAGAGCGGCCGCGGCGGCCGCCGCTCCGAGTGCGCCGAAGCTGCGGCGCGTCAGTCTGGTCTTCCGGTCCGTCATGATGTCCTCCCTTGGTTTCTTTGTTGATCCGTCACACCACGCCGCCGTCGACGACATAGGTCTGTCCGGCGCACATCCTGGATTCACCTGACGCCAGCCACAGCGCCATCCGTGCGATGTCGGCGGGGGCGAGCGGCTCCTTCAGGCATTGGCGTTCGAGATAGCGAGCGAGCTTGGCCGGATCCTCGGCCGCGGCGCGGGCCTTCTGCTTGTCGGTCCAGATCATGCCGGGCGCGATCGCGTTGACGCGGATGCCGAGCGGTCCCAGCTCGCGCGCCAGCGATTTCGTCAGGCCGGCGATGGCGGCCTTCGCCGTCGTGTAGGCGATCAGGCCTGCCGCGCCAAACATCCAAGAGATGGAGCCGAGATTGACGATCGCGCCGCCGCCCGCGTCACGCATCCCAGGCGCCACGGCCTGCGCCGCGAAGAACTGGTGCCTGAGATTGACCGCGAAGCGGTCGTCCCAGAGCTCCGGGGTGACCTGGTCCCAGGGATGGCGGGAATCGTCGCCGGCGTTGTTGATCAGCGCGCGGAAGGGCCCGAGTTCGGCCTGAAGCTCCGCGATGGCGGCCTGCATGGCCGCGATGTCGCGGAGATCGACGATCCGGTGGGTGGCGCGGCCACCGGAGGCGGCTGCCATGGCGGAAGCGGCTTGCGGGTTGATCTCGAGGAAGGCGACGCGCGCTCCCTGGCCGGCGAAGGCTTCGACGATCGAGGCGCCGATGCCGGAGCCGCCGCCGGTCACGAGGACGCTCGCGCCGTCGAGGTCGGGATAGCGGGCTGGGGTCATGCGGCGACCCCGAGCTTGCGCGCGGAGGGCAGGCTCCAAACCCTCTCCCCGAGGGGGAGAGGGCAGGGTGAGGGGGCTCCGAGGCTGACGGCTTCAGGCTGTGCAACCCACTCATCCTGTCCTTCTCCCCCTCGGGGAGAAGGGACGCGCCCCGGCATCGCATTCACCTCGGACATGCCGATCATCACCCGATCCTCCTGCCGTCCCGGTCGAACCGATGGCGATGCTCGTCGGCGAAGGCGAGGCCGACCGGCTCGCCGGTGCGCAGCATGCGCTCGCCGTCGAGGCGCACGACGATGCGGTCGGACAGGCCGTCGACCGCGACATGGGCGAAGAGGTCGGAACCCAGGTGCTCGACCATTGCGATGGCGCCGTTCAGCGTCCCGGAATCCGGCGCGCCCAGCCGCACATGCTCCGGCCGCACGCCGACCTCGGCCGCTTCCGGATCCCCTGCCAGCGTACCCGGCAGCAGGTTCATGCGCGGGCTGCCGATGAAGCGGGCGACAAAGGTGTTGGCGGGCCGGCGGTAGAGCTCCAGCGGCGAGCCCGCCTGCTCCACGCGGCCTGCATGCATGACCACGATCGTGTCGGCCAGCGTCATGGCCTCCACCTGGTCGTGCGTCACGTAGATCATCGTGGTGCCGAGCCGCTGCTTGAGCGCGGCGATCTCCGCCCGCATGTCGACGCGCAGCGCCGCATCGAGGTTCGACAGCGGCTCGTCGAAGAGGAAGAGCCTGGGTTCGCGCACTATGGCGCGGCCGATGGCGACGCGCTGCCGCTGTCCGCCGGAGAGCTGCCGCGGCTTGCGGTCGAGCAGGGCGTCCAGCCGGAGCACGGAGGCCGCCGCCTTCACCCTGCGATCGATCTCGTCGCGCGGCGTGCCGGCGAGGCGCAGCGCGTAGCCCATGTTTCCGGCGACGCTCATGTGCGGGTAGAGCGCGTAGCTCTGGAACACCATCGCCAGCCCGCGCTTCGCCGGCGGCACGTCGTTCACGACCTCGCCGTCGATGGCGATGGTGCCGCCGCTCACCTCGTCGAGGCCGCAAATCAGCCTGAGCAGCGTGGACTTGCCGCAGCCAGAGGGACCGACGAAGACCGTGAATTCCCCGTCCCGGATCGAGAGATCGATGCCATGGAGCACATCCGTGGCGCCGAAGGACTTGCGGACGGCATCGAGAGTCAGTGCGGCCATGGTCGCCTCAGCCCGCGAACGGCGTTTCGGGCAGGCCACGCACGCCCGTCTGGATGGCGAAAACGCTGCCCGACAGCGGCGCCTCCGCCAGCTGCTGCGCCGAGAGCCGGATGCGGGCCGTCGTCACGTAGAGCGTCGAGAGGTCCGGTCCGCCGAAGGCGCAGCTCGTGGGCCGCGGCACCGGCAGGTTGATGACGCGGTCGACGCGGCCATCGGGGTCGTAGCGGGTGACGCACCAGCCATCCCAGTGCGCCGACCAAACGAAGCCCTCGGCATCGACGGCGAGCCCGTCGGGCGTGCCCGTACTTTCCGGCAGGTCGACGAAGGTGCGGCGCCGCGCCAGCGCGCCCGTCTCGATGTCGTAGTCGTAGGCATAGATCCGCCGCGCGCCTGAGTCGGTGAAGTAGAAGCGCCTGTCGTCAGGGCTCCAGCCGAGCCCGTTCGAGATGTGGAAGCCGTCGTCCACCTGCCGGCAGCGGCCGTCGGGGTCCAGCCGATAGAGCGCGCCGTGGCCAGGCGTCGTGTCGATCGCCAGCGTGCCGGCGAAGAAGCGCCCCCTGCGGTCGCACTTGCCGTCGTTGAAGCGGTTGCCGGGCTTGCTCGCCTCCGGCGCGGCGATCGTCGCGATCTGGCCGCTCTCGAGGTCGACGCCCTTGAGGCCGGTCTGCATCGCCGCGAGGAAGCCGCCGCGCTGGCGCGGCACGACGGCGCTGACGAGCTCCGGCATGGGGAAGGTCTGGAAGGTCCCGTCCTTCGGATCGGCGAGGATGACAGAGGGCGCGAGGATGTCGACGAAGGCGAGCTTCCGCTCGGCTTCCAGCCAGGTCGGTCCCTCGCCGAGGAAGGCGGCCGTCGGCACGACCGAGGCGACGTCGCCGCGATCGGGCCCGAGCGGCCGGGGCTTGATGCTGATAGACATGGCGAGTTGACCGGCGTTGCCAGAGATGCGGCGGGCGGCCTCGAGCACGTCGCGGCCCATGGCGTGGAGCCGGTCGAGACCGAGGCGATAGGACGGTCCGACGATGGCTATCGCTCCAATGGCGCGGGCCCTGGGATCGAGGATCGCCGCCGCGACGGAACTGACGCCGACGGTCTGTTCCTCGAAGGACACCGAGTAGCCGCGCGCCTTGGTGAGATCGAGGTGCTGCACCAGCGCCGCCCGGTCGACGATGGTGTTCGGCGTAAAGCGCGGCAGCGTCAGCCGGTTCAGCATCTGCTCCCGCGCCAGCGGATCGAGATGGGCAAGCAGCGCCTTGCCGGCGCCGCTCGCATGCATGGGCTGGCGCGCGCCGACGGCGTTGCCGAGACGGACGGTCTGGGCCGCCTCGCGCTGGTCCACGGTGAGAGCCTCGTCGCCGTCGCAGATCGCGAGGCGCACCGTCTCGCCGGAGATGTCGCGGAGGCGCTCCAGTTCAGGCTCGGCAGCGCTGCGCAGGTCGAACTGGTCCCACACCCGGTGCGCCATCTCGAACAGCCGGAAGCCAAGATGGTATCCCTGGTCGCGCTCGTCGATCCTCACGAGCCCTGCCTCGGCCAGAGTCGCCAGCATGCGGTGCGCGGTGGCGCGCGAGAGGCCCGCCCGGTCGGCGATCTCGCTGAAGCGCAGGCCCGGGTTCTCGGCGACGATATCCAGAAGCGAGAGCCCGCGCCGCAGGGCCTGCGCGCCGGGGATCTCGCGGCCCGCGTCATCGGCGCGCGCCTCGTCCCTCACGAGCGCCAGTCCCCGCGTGTCCTGGATTTTTCTGGATGAGCTTTTCATATGCTGGACAATGTTACGGCGCGGTGATGCCAGCTTCCTTGATCACGCCCTGGTAGAGCGTCAGCTCCTTTTCCATGAAAGCCTGGAATTCCGCCGCCGTGTTGCCGACCCGCACGACGCCTTGCTCCTTCAACCTGGCCTCCGCGGCCGGCGTGCGCAGGAAGGCCATGATCTCCTTCTCGAGCTTCTCGATGATGGCAGGCGGCGTGCCGGCAGGCGCCATCATCCCGTGCCAGGCCGTGACCTCCACGCCCGGCACCGTGTCCCTGAGAGGCGCCAGCTCCGGTGCGAAGAAGGCGCGGTCTGGCGTGGTGACGCCGAGCGCACGCAGCTTGCCCGACTGCACATGCTGCAGCGAAGTGGAGGCCGCATCCATCGCGGCGTCGATCTGGCCGGCGATGAGGTCCGTCAGCATGGGCGCGGAGCCGCGATAGGGCACATGCACCATCTTGGTGCCGGACTTCAGCATGAAGAGCTCCATGCCGATATGCAGCGAGGTGCCGACGCCGGATGAACCGTAGGTCACCTTGCCCGGATTAGCCTTCAGATAAGCGATGAACTCGGGCAGCGTCTTCGCCGGGATCTTTTCCGCGTTGACCACCAGCATGCTCGGCGTGATGCCGACCAATGAGATGGCGGCGAAATCCTTGGTCGGGTGATAGGGGATGCGCTGCGGCTGGAAGGCGGGATTGATGGCGTTCGCCGCGATGTTGCCCATGCCGATCGTGTAGCCGTCGGGAGCCGCCTTCGCGACGGCGTCCATGCCGATCGCCGTGCCGGCGCCCGGTCGGTTCTCGACCACGAAGGGCTGGCCGAAGCGGCCCTGCAGATGCTCCGCCACCATGCGCGCCATCACGTCGGCGACACCGCCGGCCGCCAGCGGCACGATGACCCGCACCATCCGGTTGGGATAGGCGTCGGCACCCTGCGCCGCCGCAGGGCCCGGCAGGTGTACGAAAGCCAGAAGCAGCGCTGCGCCAATGGCAGTCCAGAGACGCGTCAATCCTCTTGCCAGTCCCATCGCAACCTCCCCGTTTGACATTTTGAAACAGCATTTCATATGGTGGACAACATGTCCACTCCCTCTGCACCGAGCGCCACCGGGTCACGCATCGCCAAGGTCGACCATTGGCTCATCCGGATGCCGCTGAAGGAGAGCATCCTCTGGGGTTCAGGCGCGCGCAGCGGCACCACGCGGCTCGTGGTCCGCATCAAGACGGAAGACGGCGTGGTCGGCTGGGGCGAGACGCTCTGCCTGCTCGATGCGATCCCGGCCGTTTTCCGCGCCATCGTCGCGCCGCTCGCGATCGGCGCCGACATCGCGGATGCGGAGCGGATGCATCGTCATGTGCTCGGCGCCGGCTACTACCACCACAAGCGCGCCGCGGTGATGGCGATCTGCGCCCTCGAGATGGCGATGTGGGACGCGCTCGGGCGGCGCGCCGGCCTGCCGCTGCACGCGCTCTGGGGTGGCCGCTGGCGGGATCGGGTCCTGGCCTCGGCCTATGTGTTCGTCAGCGATCCGGCCAAGGTCGCCGACACGGCGCGCCGCTTCCTCGACCAGGGCTTCCGCAGCTTCAAGATCAAGATCGGCGTGACGCGGGAGAGCGACATCAGCTTGGTGGAGGCCATGCGCGCGGCGATCGGCGAGGCCGAGCTGCGCGCCGACGTCAACGGCGCCTGGACGCCGGGGACCGCGAAGCGGCAGCTCGAGCGGCTGAAGCCTTACGACCTTTCCTACATCGAGCAGCCGCTGGAGCTCGACGACCTGCTGGGCCATGCGGAGTTGCGCCGGTCGCAGCCGGTCCCGGTGGCGCTGGACGAGAGCGCCTACACGCTCACCGACGTGGGCAACATCGTCCGGATGGGCGCGGCCGACGTGGTTCTGCTCGATCCGCATCAGGCGGGCGGCCTCTGGCAGGTCGTGAAGCAGGCGGCGATCTGCGAATCGGCGGGAATCCCCGTCACGCTCCATTCGGGCGGGGAACTCGCCCTGTCGCAGGCGGCCTACGTGCATCTGGCGGCGGGGATCCCCAACATGACCGTCTCGATCGACACGGAGCAGACCTATCTCTCCTCCGACATCGCTCCCAACGGCCCACGACTCCGGGATGGCGGCTTCGATGTGCCGGTCAGTCCCGGCCTCGGCGTCGATCCCGACATCGGCCTGCTGGAGCAACTGACCGTCGAGGGGATCGCGGGCGCCTATCTCGACCCGTCGCGGCCCGGCTGGTTCCCCGTCAAGCCGTCGTACTGATGGCAGGGGTTCAGCGCGCGGCCGGCGGTGATCGACAAGGCCGTGGGCTCCATGGTTGAAAGGCAGCCGCGGCGTTTCGGCCATGGGCGGCCGGTGCCGGAGGAAGGCTGAAGGCGATGGAACTGCCCGTGATGGATGAAGCAACGCGCCGGACGCTTGCGCCGACGGGCGTGCTCAGGGCCGGCATCAACCTGTCGAATTTCCTGCTGGTCTCCAGCCGCACGGCCGAAGGCGGGCCGGCGGGCGTTTCGCCGGACATGGCCGCCGCCATCGCGGACCGGCTCGGGCTCGAACTCCGCGCCGTGACCTATGCCAATCCGGGGCTCCTGGCCGATGCGGCGGTCCGCGACGAATGGGACATCGCGCTCGTGGGCGCCGAGCCGCAGCGGGCGGAGACGATCGCCTTCACCACGGCCTACAGCGAGATCGAGGCGACCTACCTCGTGCCGCCCGGCTCGCCCCTCCGGACGATCGCGGACGTCGATGCGCCGGGCGTGCGCATCGCGGTGGCCGAGCGGACGGCCTACGGCCTCTGGCTCGACCGCAACATCCGGCAGGCCACGCTGGTCCCTGCCGCCGGCCTCGACGGCAGCCTGAAGACCTTCGTCGACGGCGGGCTCGACGCGCTCGCCGGCTTGCGCCCTCGTCTGGTGACCGACGTCGAAACGATCCCCGGCGCGCGCCTGCTCGAGGGGCGCTTCATGGCGGTGCAGCAGGCGGTGGGGACGCCGCGCGCCAAGGCCGCAGCGCTGCCGTGGCTGCAGGCCTTCGTCTCGGCGGCGATCGCCTCGGGCTTCGTGGCTTCGCTGATCGCGCGGCATGGCGTGCGCGGCCTCAGCGTGGCGGCATCCGAAGGCTGAGCGGAGGCCTCCGGATGTGAATCCGTCGACGGACGGGAACTCCGGCGCGAGGCGGGACTTGAACGGCCGAGGCATTCGAGGAGATCCGCCTTGGCCGTGCGTGCGTTGTGGAAGGGTTCGCTGGAGCTGGGCGACGTCGCCGTCGCGGTCGGGCTCTATTCGGCAGTATCGTCGGCGGAGCGCATCGCGCTTAACATCGTCAACCGCAGGACGCTCCATCCGGTCCACCGCCGCTATGTCGATGCGGAGACGGGCGAGACGGTCGATCGCGACGAGCAGGTGAAGGGCTACGAGATCGAGCCGGAGCGCTTCGTCAAGGTGACGGAGGAGGAAATCAGGTCCGCTGTTCCCGACAGCGACAAGCGGCTCGCCGTGCGCGCCTTCGTGCGCTGCGCCGACATCGACAAGACCTATTTCGACAAGCCCTATCATCTCGCTCCGGCGGAGGAGGAGGCCGCGCCGGCCTACCGCTCCGCCGTGGCGGCCATGGAGAATCTCGGCGTCGCGGCGCTGGCCCAGACGGTCCTGTTCCGTCGCCTCAGGAACCTGCTGATCCGCGTGGACGAGGGACGTCTGATCGCGACCACGCTCCGCTACGACTACGAGGTCAAGTCGACCCGGGAGGTCTTCGCAGGTCTGGAGGATCTGTCGATCAAGGGCGAGATGCTCGATCTCGCCCGCCACATCGTCAAGACAAAGACGAAGCGCTTCGATCCCGCCACGATCGAGGATCGCTACGAGGAGGCCCTGACGGAGCTCGTGCGCGCCAAGGCGGCGGGCCAGAAGCCGCCGCAGCGCAAGGAGCGGCCCAGCGCCGAGGTGGTCGACCTCATGCAGGCCTTGCGCGACAGCGTCGGCGGCGGCGGCTCGCCTCGCCGCAAGGGAGCTGGCGGCGCCAAGACGGCGGCTCCGAAGAGGAAGGCGGCGGCTCCGAAGAAGCCGACCGCCAGACGGCGCAAGGCAGGTTGAGCCCCATGGCCACGCTCGACGCCTACCGCAAGAAACGCGACTTCCGCCGGACGGCGGAGCCCCGGGGCGAGGGCACTGCGGTGCCCGGCGCGCTCTATGTCGTCCAGAAGCACGCGGCCCGGCGGCTGCATTACGACCTCCGGCTCGAACTCGGCGGGGTGCTCAAGAGCTGGGCCGTGACGCGGGGACCCTCCCTCGTGCCCTCGGACAAGCGTCTCGCCGTCGAGGTCGAGGACCATCCGGTCGATTACGCCGGATTCGAGGGCGATATTCCGGCCGGCGAATATGGCGGCGGCTCGGTGATCGTCTGGGATCGCGGCTCATGGCGGCCGATCGGCGATCCGGAGAAGGGCCTCGCCAAGGGCCACCTGGAATTCGCGATCGAGGGCGAGAAGCTCGGCGGACGCTGGCATCTGATCCGGCTCAAGGGGCGCAAGGCCGAAGCGCGCGTGAACTGGCTCCTCGTCAAGGCGGAGGACGAGCATGCGCGGACGGCGGCCGATCCCGACATTCTCGAGGAGCGACCGGAATCCGTGAAGTCCGGCCGCCTGCTGCCGGGAGAGACCCAGAAGCCCGCCCGGCGCACCCGCGCCAGGCCAGCTTCGAAGGAGGCCACGCCTGAGGCGGGCTCCGCCGAGCTTCCGGAGTTCATCCCGCCCGCACTGGCGACGCTGGCGGCTCGGCCGCCGCGCGGCAAGGGATATGTCCACGAAATCAAATTCGACGGCTACCGCCTGCATGCGCGGATCGACCGGGGCGAGGTCAAGCTCATCACACGCGCCGGCCTCGACTGGACCGCGAAGTTCGGCCGGCCGATCGTGGAGGCGCTGGTCCGCCTGCCGGTGAAGCAGGCCATCATGGATTGCGAACTCGTGGTCGAGAACGACGCCGGCGCCTCGGATTTCGCGATGCTGCAGGCGGCTCTCTCGGCCGGCGCGACGGACCGGATGATCCTCTACGCCTTCGATCTGATGCATGTCGACGGCGAGGATTGCCGGCCGCTGCCTCTCACCGAGCGCAAGGAGCGGCTGAAGGCGCTGCTGCCCGCGGGGTCCGATCTCATCCGCTATTCCGAGCATTTCGGCCAGGCCGGCGACTCGGTCCTGCAACATTCCTGCCGACTGAGCCTCGAAGGGATCATCTCGAAACTGGCTACGGCTCCTTATGTCTCGGGCCGCTCCGGCCAGTGGATCAAGTCCAAATGTACGGCGCGGCAGGAGTTCGTGATCGGCGGCTACGCCGTGAACGCGGGCGATGACCGGGCCGTGGGCTCGCTGGTGCTCGGCGTGCATGAGAACGGCAAGTTGCGCCATGTCGGCCGTGTCGGCACGGGCTGGAGCCGCACCGTTGCGCATGAGCTTCTCGACAGGCTGAGGTCGCTGGACAGCAGCCGCTCGCCCTTCGCGGGCCGCCTCACGGCCCTGCAGCGGCGCGACATCCGTTTCGTCAAGCCGGAACTCGTCGCGGAAGTCGAATTCCGGGGCTGGACGGCGGATGTCCAGGTGCGCCACGCCACCTTCCGCGGCCTCAGGGACGACAAGCCCGCCCGGGACGTGGTGCGCGAGACGCCGCTGGCCGAGCCCGTCGCGGAGGCCGTCGAGGCGCCGGAGCCCAGGCGCAGCGTCGCCCTGTCGAACCCGGACCGGGTGCTCTGGCCCGATCCGCCCGTGACCAAGGCCATGCTCGCGGACTATTACGCGGCGATCTGGCCGATGATCGCTCCGTTCGTGGCGAGCCGGCCACTTTCCATCGTGCGCTGTCCGGACGGCATAGACGGCGAACGCTTCTTCCAGAAGCATCCGAGCAAGGGACGCGGCTCCCGGCTGCTCGCCGCCAGGGATCCGAAGGACGGAAGCGAGCTCATCGCCGTCAATGATCTCGACGGCCTGTTGTCGCTGGTCCAGATGGCGGCGCTGGAGATCCATCCCTGGGGCGCGACCCTCGGCGCTCTCGAAACGCCCGACACGCTGACGATGGACCTCGATCCCGGCGAAGGCGTCCCTTTCGCTACGGTGAAGGCCGCGGCGCTGGAGGTGAAGGAACGGCTCGAGGCAGCGGGCTTGGCCGCCTTCCTCAAGACCTCCGGCGGCAAAGGGCTGCATGTCGTCTCGCCGCTGAAGCCGGCCTGCGACTTTGATGCGCTGAAGCGCTTCACCCAGCGGCTGGCGGCGAGCATGGCGAAGGACGCGCCATCCCGCTACGTCGCGACTGTCGCGAAGGACAAGCGCAAGGGGCGCATCCTCATCGACTACCTGCGCAACCAGCGAGGCGCGACGGCGGTCGCGGCCTACTCGACCCGCGCGCGGCCTGGCGCGCCTGTGTCGGTGCCGCTCCGCTGGGACGAGTTTGATGGGCTCGCCTCGAGCGCAGCCTTCACGCTGCCGACCGTACCCGCCAGGCTAACCGCGGAGGGACATGCCTGGCCGGACTTCCGCCGCGCCGCCCGGCCGCTGGAAGCGAAGAAGGCCGCGCGGGCCGGCTAGGTCTCTCAGGACGCCTTGCGGCGTGGAGGCTCCTCGCCGCCGAGGCTGCGGCGCAGCGCATCCATGATGTCGACGACATTGTCCCCGCCGGACGGCCTGGCTCCGGGTTTCCCCTTGCTCCTCTCCTTGCCCTTGCCCTTGTCCTGGCGGTCCTTGGCGGCGATCAGCTTCTGCAGTTCGCGCTGGACGGGATCCGCCAGCATGTCGTCATCCCAGTCGCGCAGGCGGCGCTGGATGAAACTTTCGATCGCCTTCGCCTGCTCCTTGGCCGGCTTTCCAGCCGCCTTGGTCTCCGGCACTGCGCGGACCTCGTCGCCGTAGCGCAGCGTCCAGGCGATGATGCCCGGCTTGCAGGGCTTGAGCAGGAGGGCCCGCTCCCGCCCGTAAAGCACGATGCGCGCGATGCCGACCTTGCCCGACGCGGCCATCGCATCGCGGATGACGGCGAAGGCCTCCCGGCCGACCTTGTCATCGGGCGCAAGGTAATGCGGCCGGTCATACCAGATCCAGGAAATGCTCTCGGGGTCGGTGAAGAGGTCGATATCGATCGTGTGGGTGCTTTCGAGCGCGACGTCGTCGAGTTCCTCCTCCTCCAGCAGGACATAATCGCCTTCGCCCTGCCTGAAGGCCTTCGCCTGATCGGCGTCATCGACGACGGCGCCAGTCTCGGCATCGACGTACTCGGAGCGGACCGGGTTGCCCGTCTTGGCGTTCAGGGTGTGGAACCGCAGGCGTCCGCCTTCGCTGGTCGCGGGATTGAGCGCCACCGCGCAGGTGACGAGCGAGAGGCGGAGATGGCCTTTCCAGAAGGCGTGCTGCGGCATGGCTTCGATCCTCGCGTGGCGAGGATCAAGCGCCAAGGCCGGCGGGAGGTTCCCGATGCGCCCGCAGCCTCATCCTTCCGCGATGACGCTGACGTGGGCGGCGACGACGCGCCAGCCCTCCGGCATGCGGGCCCAGACCTGGCTTTGCCGCCCGATCCTCCCGGGCATCGAGGGCCGCCGGAAAAGCGTCCAGGCCGTCGCCATGTCGCGGCCGTAGGTGGTGATGACGGTCCGCTCGAGGGAGCGTTCAAGACCCGCCGCGGGACGCGCCGCGCGGAAGGCGGCGATCTCGGCATAACCGTAGAGATTCTCGCCGATGCCGTAGCGGATCGTGTTCGGGCTATCCAAGAATAGCCGGTCCAGCGTCTCGACGTCGTTCGACGTCAGGGCCCGCTCGTACTCCGCGAAGGCGGCCTCGACCTCGGCCTTCACCGCAGGAATGTCGATCTCCATCTTCGCTCCTCACTGCGCGACGGGCGCGCGGCAGATCCCCTGGCGCTCGAGCCACCAGGCGGCGCGCAGGGCCTTTCGCTCCTCCCCCGGCGCGGCGATGATCTGCACGCCGACCGGCATCCCCCGCTCCGGCCAGACAGGCACGGCCACGACGGGCAAGCCGATGAAGGAAACAGGCTGCGTGAAGATCCCGAGATTCGGGCGGACCGGCAACTCGGCCCCGTCCAAGACGAATGTCTTCTGCTCCACGAGCGGCGCGGAAACCGGCGTCGCGGGGGCCAGGATGAGATCGACGTCGGCGAAGAGCTTCAGCACCTCGTCACGGAACCAGCGGCGGATCTTCTGCGCCCTCACGTACCAGTCGGCGGGCAGCATCGCGCCGGCGATCAGCCTGTCCCGCACCTCGGGGTCGAAATCCCGCGGCCGCTCCCGGAGTCGGTCGTGGTGAAGGGCCGCGCCCTCGATCATCGTGATGGTGAAGGCGGCGGCGCGGGCGCGGTGCGCTTGCGGCAGTTCGATCGTCTGGGAAGCGCCCAGCGCCGCCGCCACTGCGTCCACGGCGGCGAACGCCTCCGGCTGGCCCATGCGGGTGAAGTATCCGCCGGCGCGGGCGATGCGCAGGCCGTCGAGCCCCTTGTCCAGCTCGGGCACGGTCGGAGCCGCGCCGGCCGTGCAGACGGGGTCCAGCGGATCCGGGCCCGCCATCGCGTCATGCGCCATCGCCAGATCAAGGGCGGAGCGGGCGAGGGGGCCGACGTGATCGAGGCTGGCCACGAAGGGAAAGGCCCCGGCGCGCGAGAGCCCGCCGTAGGTCGGCTTCAGGCCGAACAGGCCGCAGAGCGAGGCCGGCACGCGGATCGAGCCGTTGGTGTCGGACCCCAGCGTCAGCGCGGCGAAGCCCGCCGCGGCTGCGCCGCCCGATCCGCCCGACGAGCCGCCTGTCATCCGAGCGGGATCGTGCGGGTTGAGCGAGTTGCCGTCATGGGCGTTGCGGCCGGTGAAGTCGTAGGCGTATTCGCCCATGTTCAGGGCGCCGAGCAGCACGGCGCCCGCCGCCTCAAGCCGCGCCACGAGCGTGGCGTCGGATGCGGCCGGCGCATGGTCACGGTTGATCTTCGAGCCGGCGAGGGTGACGAGCCCCTCGATATCGAAGAGATTCTTCACGGCGAAGGGAACGCCGGCCAGCGGCGGCAGCGCCTCGCCGCGCGCGCGGGCCTGGTCGATCGCGGCGGCCCTGGCGCGGGCCCGCGCCGCGGTCACGGCGGTGAAGCTCTTCAGCAGGCCGTCCCGCGCCCCGATGGCGGCGAGATGCTGCTCCGTCACCTCCGCAGCCGTGACGCGGCCGAGGCGCAGGCCAGCGGCGATGGCGGCCGCCGTCTCGCGCGTCCAGTCCGTCATGCTCCGGGACCTCCGGCGCGATAGACCGGAGCAGGGTCGAGGTCGTCGGGCAGAGGATCCTCGAATAGCAGCGCCGCCAGCCGAAAGGCGACAGCGAGGTTGGCCGCGACGTGAGGCACCTGGTCCGGCTCGAGCGGCAGGCCGAGCGCCTGGGCCATCAGGCGGGCGTAGGCGGCCGGATCGACGGTTTCTGGCGTGTCCATGCCCGCACCCTTGCAACTGCCGCGCCAGACCGTTCTGCCCGCCGTCAAGGCGAGAACAGGGAACCGCGCCCGCTTCGGCATGCCGCTTGCTGGACCGCCGGACGGAGGTTCTTGCGCATCATGTCCGACATCCCATCCATCGACCTCGGCGGCCTCGGCACGCCGGACGGGGACCGCCGGCTTGCAATGGAGATCGGCGCCGCCGCACGCGGCGTCGGCTTCTTCACCATCGTCAACCACGGGGTCCCGGCCGAACTGGTGGCGGCCATGATGGCGGCGGGCCGCGGCTTCTTCGCGCAGCCGCCTGCCGAAAAGGCCTCGCTCTCCATCAAGCGATCGCCGCACAACCGCGGCTATGTCGGCCTCTCGGAGGAGGCGCTCGATCCGACCAAGGGCGCCGACGTCAAGGAGGCCTTCAACATCGGGCTGGAGATGCCGGCCGATCACCCCGACGTGCTGGCCGGCAAGCCGTTCCGGGGCGTCAATCTCTGGCCGTCGGACGGTGCGTTCCGGCAGACCGCGCTCGCCTATTTCGATGCCGTATGGGCGCTCGGCGTCGCCCTGCACCGGCCGATCGCGCTCGACCTCGGCCTCGCGCCGGACTGGTTCGCTCCATCACTCGACGCGCCGCTCGCGACGCTGCGCATCCTGCGCTATCCGCCGGCGCAGGGCCCCGAGGCCAGCGGCGCGGGCGAGCATACCGACTACGGCAACCTCACGCTGCTCATGACCGACGACGCGGGCGGACTCGAGGTGCGGACGCGGGACGGACGCTGGACGCCCGTGCCGCATCTCCCGGACGCCTTCATCGTCAACATCGGCGACTGCCTGATGCGCTGGACCAACGACGTCTATGTCTCGACGCCGCACCGCGTCACGCACAGGTCGCCGCGCGAGCGGCTGTCGCTCGCCTTCTTCCTCGATCCGAACCCGGACGCCGTCGTCGCCGCGATTCCGACCTGCGTCTCGCCGGACCGGCCGGCGCGCTATCCGGCGACCACCGGAGCCGCCTACCTGAAGGAGCGGCTGGATGCGACCTACGCTCATCGCGAGAAAGCGTGACGCCATCGCCCGCTTTCTGGGCAATGCGCACAAATCGCGTCCAGATGCCGGCCTCGCACGGCCAAGCTTCACGAGCGCGGCATGGCACGCCCGTTGCTAGACCCTCAATGCCGCCAGCGCAGGGGTGAATGGGGCAAACCGGGAGCGACCGTCATGTCTTTCGATCTTCTCAACCGCCGCCGCTTCATGCAGGGCACCGCCGCCGGCGCGGCCGCGCTGGGGCTTGGCCTGCCAGAGTCCGTCAAGGCCCAGACGAACGTCATCATCGGAATCGTCTATGTCGGACCCAAAGACGATTTCGGCTGGAACCAGGCCCATGCCGTCAGCATCAGCGCGTTGAAGGCGACGCCGGGGGTCAAGATCGTCGAGGAGGAAAACGTCCCCGAGACGGCCGCCGTACTGAAGTCGATGGAGTCGATGATCAACCTCGAGGGCGCGAACCTGATCCTCGCGACCTCGTTCGGCTACTTCAACCCATTCATGGTCGACGCCGCCAAGAAGTATCCCAAGGTGGCCTTCCGCCATGCCTCGCCGCTCTGGGAGAAGGGCAAGCACCCCGACAACGCCGGCGGCTATTTCGGCTACCTCGACCAGGCGCATTACGTGAACGGCGTCGCCGCCGGCCTCGCCAGCAAGTCCGGCAAGATCGGCTTCGTCGCGGCCAAGCCGATTTCGACCGTGCTGCGCAACATCAACTCGGTGCTGTGGGGCGCGCGCTCGGTCAATCCGAACGCCACGGTGCAGGTCATCTTCACCGGTGACTGGGCGCTGCCCGTGCGCGAGGCGGAGGCCGCCAACGCCCTCATCGGCGCGGGCTGCGACGTGCTCACCTGCCATGTGGACAGCCCGAAGGTCGTGATCGAGACGGCCGAGCGGCGCGGCGTGAAGAGCCTCGGCCACAACGCCAGCCAAGCGAGCCTCGCGCCCAAGGGATTCATCACCGGCGCGGAATACAAGTGGGAGACGATCTACCGGATCTTCGCCGACGCCATCGCCAAGGGCCAGCCCGTGCCGAACGTCGCCTTCGGCGGCTATGACAAGGACATGGTGCGCAACACCGCCTTCGGCGCCGGCGCGGACGAGCCGGCCCGCAAGGCGGCCGAGGCGGCGATCGCCGACCTCAAGGCCAACAAGCCGATCCTCAAGGGACCGGTGAAGGACAACAAGGGCAATGTCGTGCTGCCGAACGCGTCGGGCTACGACAATTTCGACCGCGTGCTCGACGGCATGAACTTCCTCGCGGAGGGCGTCCAGGGTTCGATCACCTGACGGGGCGGATGGCGTCCCATGGCTGACGTGGCCTCATCGCTCGCCGCGGGCTCTGCCGCCGCGTCGCCAGCGGCCCCTTTCCTGGGGCTGCGCCGCGGCGCGGAGGCCTTCGCCATTCCGGCGTTGGCGCTCTGCGTCTCGGCCGCGCTGTTCTCGCTCTTCCTGCTGGCGCTCGGCAAGTCGCCGGCGCAGTTCTACCAGCTGGTATGGCTCGGCGGGTTCGGCACGGCCTTCTCCTGGTCGAACACGCTGCTCAGGGCAGCGCCCCTGATGCTGACGGCGCTGGCGGTCGCCATTCCCGCGCGCCTCGGCCTGACCATGATCGGCGCCGAGGGCGCCCTGGTGCTCGGCGGCTTCGGCGCGGCCGCCGTGGCGGTCCCGATGATCGGCGGCGGCGCGCCCTGGCTGATGCATCTTCTCATGTTCACCGTCGCCTGCGCGATCGGCGCGGTCTGGGTGGGCCTCGCGGGGGGCTTGCGCCACTACCGGGGCGTCAACGAGACGATCTCGACGCTGCTGCTCTCCTACATCGCCATCGCGATCATGAATTTCTTCGTCGAGGGCGCGCTGCGCGACCCCGCCGATCCGAACAAGCCGTCGACGAAGGCGATGAGCAGCGCCGAGATGGTCGGCAAGATCCCCGGCCTCGACGTGCATTGGGGCCTCGCCTTCGCGGTGTTCGCCTGCCTCGTCCTCTACGTTTTGATGCACCGGACGACCTTTGGCTTCGCGGCCAAGGTCGCGGGTGGCAATGCGCGCGCCGCGCTGGCGCAGGGACTGCCGGTCGGCCGGCTCATCGTCATCGCCGCGATGCTCGCCGGCGCCTGCGCGGGCATGGCCGGCTACTTCGAGGTCGCGGCCGTGCACGGCAAGGCCAACGCCTCGCTCGCGGCCGGCTACGGCTTCACGGGCATTCTCGTCGCCTTCCTGGCGCGGCACCATCCGCTGGCGATCATCCCGGTCGCGATCCTCTTCGGCGGCATCGCGGCGGCCGGCGGCATCATCCAGCGCCGCATGGGCCTGCCCGACGCGACCGTGCTCCTGCTGCAGGGCCTCACCTTCGTGGTGCTGCTCGCGAGCGAGACGCTCTACGGCCGCCTGCGGCTGTTCAATCCCCATGTCGCCACGGAGCGGACCTGATGACCGGCGGCGACGCCCTCGTCACCGTGGCGATCGCCATGCTTGGCGGTGCGATCCGCGTGACCACGCCGTTTCTCTTCGTCGCGCTCGGAGAGATGCTGACGGAACGCTCCGGTCGCATCAACCTCGGCCTCGAAGGCACGCTGGTCCTGGGCGCGATGACCGCCTACGCCTTCTCGTACCAGACCGGCTCGCCCTGGATCGGCGTCCTGGCCGCCGGCTGCTTCGGCTTCATGATGGGCGGACTGCACGCCACGATCTGCCGGCTGCCCGGCGTCAACGACATCGCCGTCGGCATCGCCCTGATGCTCTTCGGCACGGGCCTCGCGTTCTTCTTCGGCAAGCCCTACATCCAGCCCACCGCGCCGCGCCTGCCCTCGATCCCGCTCGGCGACTGGACCGGCAATGCGCAGGTCGCGCAGGCGCTGCAGATCAATCCGCTCTTCCTGATCGGCGTGGCGCTCGCGTTCTTCCTCGCCTGGGCGCTGAAGAACACGCGCATGGGTCTGATTCTCCGCGTCACCGGCGACAGTGAATCGGCGGCGCGGGCGCTCGGACACCCCGTGATGCTGATCCGGCTTCTGGCGACGGCGGCCGGCGGTTTCTTCGCCGGCGTGGGCGGGGCGTTCCTGTCCCTTTATTATCCGGGAAGCTGGAACGAAGGCCTCTCCTCCGGCCAGGGGCTGATGGCCGTGGCCCTCGTGATCTTCGCCCGCTGGGATCCGATCCGCTGCCTGTTCGCCGCCATGCTCTTCGGCGCGGCCGGCGCCATCGGTCCCGCGCTGCAATCGATCGGCGTCACGCAGGGCTATTACTTCTTCAACGCCGCCCCCTACATCCTGACGCTCTTCCTGATGATCGGCTCCGCCGGATCGAAGAAGGCGCTGCACGATGCGCCGGGCGAGCTTTCGCTGACCCGGTGAGCCGATGCCGACGCTTCCCGCCAACCCCTATCCCTGGCCGTACGACGGCGACCTGACGCCCAGGAACACCGCCCTCGTCATCATCGACATGCAGACCGATTTCTGCGGCAGGGGTGGTTATGTTGACAGCATGGGCTACGACATCGGGCTCACCCGCGCGCCGATCGAGCCGATCCGGTCCGTCCTGGCGGCGATGCGCGCCGGCGGATACTGGATCATCCACACGCGGGAAGGACACCGACCGGATCTCTCCGACCTGCCCGCGAACAAGCGCTGGCGCTCGCAGCGGATCGGCGCGGGCATCGGCGATCCCGGCCCCTGCGGGAGGATCCTGGTGCGCGGCGAGCCCGGCTGGGAGATCATCCCCGAGCTCGCGCCGCTGCCGGGGGAGACGATCATCGACAAGCCGGGCAAGGGCTCCTTCTGCGCGACCGACCTCGAGCTCATCCTGCGCCAGCGCGGGATCGCCAACCTGATCCTCACCGGCATCACGACCGACGTCTGCGTGCATACCACGATGCGGGAGGCCAACGACCGCGGCTTCGAGTGCCTGCTGCTCGAGGATTGCTGCGGCGCGACCGACCGCGGCAACCACGAGGCCGCGGTCAAGATGGTGACGATGCAGGGCGGCGTGTTCGGCGCGGTCGGGAACGCGCGGATGGTCGTGGAGGCCCTGGCATGAGCGCCGCGCCGCTCGCCGCACCCGCCCCCCGCGCGATCGGCCTCGAGGCGGTCGCGATGCGCAAGGTCTTCGGGCCTCTCGTCGCGCTGAACGATGTCTCGCTGAAGGTGCCGGCCGGCACGTTCCATGCGCTGCTCGGCGAGAACGGCGCCGGCAAATCGACGCTCGTCAAATGCATCATGGGCTTCTACCAGCCCGACGCCGGGCAGGTGCTGGTCGATGGCCGCGAGAGCGCGATCCGCAACCCGCGGGAGGCGGCCGAGGCCGGCATCGGCATGGTCTACCAGCATTTCACGCTGGTACCCTCGTTGACCGGCGCCGAGAACCTCGTGATCGCGCGGCCGCGCGGGCCGGCCGTGATCGACTGGGGCGAGGAAAATGCGGCTCTCGCAGCCTTCCTCGAACGGATGCCGTTCCGCGCGCCCCTGGACAGGCCTGTCTACATGCTCTCCGCCGGCGAGAAGCAGAAGCTCGAGATCCTGAAGCAGCTCTGGCTCGACCAGCGCTTCATCATCCTGGACGAGCCGACGTCGGTGCTGACGCCGGGCGAGGCCGACGAGGTCCTGGGTCTGCTGCGCGGCATGACGAAGCGCGGCGAGGTGACCTGCCTGATGATCACCCACAAATTCCGCGAGGTCACGGCTTTTGCCGACGACCTCACCGTGCTGCGCAAGGGAAGCTTCGCCGGGGCGGGCCGCGTGGGCGAGACCTCGACGGAGAGCATGGCGCAGATGATGATCGGCGATACGCCGCTGCGCGAGCGGGCCGCCCGTGTCGAGCGGCCGGACAGGACTGTCGTGCTCGACATCGCGGGCGTCTTCGCGGATGCGGACGACGGCCGGCCGGCCATCGAGGGCGTCAATCTCAAGATCCATTCGGGCGAGATCGTCGGCATCGCCGGCGTCTCGGGCAACGGCCAGTCGGCGCTGGTCGAGGTCCTCTCGGGACAGCGCCCCATGCGGCTGGGACAGATCGCGATCCGGGGTGAGGATTTCACGCCGGACCGGCCGAACATGGCGCGCTTCAAGGTCTTCGGCCTGCCGGAGGAGCCGCTGAAGAACGCGGCGGTCCCGGGCATGACGGTGGCCGAGAACATGGCCTTCCGCTCCTTCGACCGCCCGCCCATTGCCTCGCTCGGCTGGTGGCTCTCCAGCGGCCCGATGCGGCGGCAGGCCGAGGCGCTGATCCAGCGCTACCGCGTCAAGACGCCGGGCCCGGACGCGCCGATCGGCCAGCTTTCGGGCGGCAACGTGCAGCGCACGATCCTGGCGCGCGAACTTTCGGGAGAGGTCGATGTTCTGATCGTCGCGAACCCCTGCTTCGGCCTCGACTTCGCCTCCGTGGCCGAGATCCGCGCCCAGATCATGGACCAGCGCAACCGCGGCGCGGCCGTCCTGCTCGTCTCCGAAGACCTTGACGAGATCCTGCAGCTTTCCGACCGCGTGGCCGTCATGTCCGAGGGCCGCATCACCTATGTCGCGGAGGCCGGCAAGACCGACCGGGCGACGATAGGCGCGCACATGGCGGGAGGCGGGCATTGAGCGCGATCGCCATCCACGCCCGGCCCGACGCCTTTTCCCTGCCGCCGGGGAAGACCGCGCTGATCGTCATCGACATGCAGCGCGACTTCATCGAGCCGGGCGGCTTCGGCGAGGTGCTTGGCAACGACGTCTCGACGCTCACGCCCGCCATCGGGCCGGTCGCGCGGCTGCTCGCGCTGTTTCGGGCGCGGGACTGGCCGATCGTCCACACGCGCGAGTCGCACCTGCCCGACCTTTCGGACTGTCCGCCGGCCAAGCGCCTGCGCGGGAGGCCGGGGCTGCGCATCGGCGACAGGGGGCCGATGGGCCGGATCCTCGTCCGGGGTGAGCCCGGCAACGCCATCGTGCCGGACTGCGCGCCGCTGGCGGGCGAAATCGAAATCGACAAGCCGGGCAAGGGCGCCTTCCACGCCACCGGCCTGGATGAGATCCTGGTGTCGAAAGGGATCACCCATCTCGTCTTCTGCGGGGTGACGACAGAGGTCTGCGTGCAGACCTCGATGCGCGAAGCCAACGACCGGGGTTACGAGTGCCTGCTCGTCGAGGAGGCGACCGAAAGCTATTTCCCGGCATTCAAGCAGGCCACGCTGGAGATGATCCGCGCGCAGGGCGGCATCGTGGGCTGGACGGCGAGGCTCGCCGACGTCGAGAGGGCGCTGGCGTGAGCGAGGGGCGCTGGGCCGGTCGCGATGCACGCAAGGATTCCATCCGGACCGAGATCTGGCGGAGCCTCGAGGAGACGGGCACCGGCATAGGCCCGGTCTGGAGCGCGATCCCGAATTTCGTCGGGGCCGACACGGCGGCCTGGCGCTTGGCGCAGACGCCGGAGTGGAAGGCGGCGCGGACGGTGAAATGCAACCCCGACCCGCCGCAGATTCCCGTCCGGCTCCGGGCGCTCTACGACGGTAAGCTGCTCTATGCGCCGGTCCCCTATCTGACGCGGGACTTTCCCTATCTGCGCATCGATCCGGCAAGGCTCCTCGAGAAGGGCGTCAGCTTCGAGCTCGCCGCCACATCCGAGGGCTACATGCTGCATGGCGAGCGCGTCGGCTTCGAGGAGGTCGAGCCGCTCGACTTCTGCGTCGTGGGGTCCGTGGCGGTCGCCCGTGGCGGCGGCCGCACCGGCAAGGGAGCCGGCTTCGCCGATCTCGAAACGGGCATCTTCCGCGAGCTCGGCAAGATCGGCCCCCATACGCCCATGGCGACGACGATCCATTCCTCGCAGCTTGCGCCGGAGGAGCGCATCGTCATGCAGGCGCACGATTCGCCGCTCGACCTCATCGCGACGGAGGCGGCGCTGATCCGCACCGGCAACAGCGATCCGCGCCCGCGCGGGGTCGCCTGGGACTCGGTGCAGCCAGACCAGTTCGAGAGCATCCCGTTCCTGCGCGAATTGATGGAGCGCATGCGCGGCCCCGCGCCGACCGGAGAGCGGGCGCCCTGATCGTCGGGGCGGCACGAGAGCGACGGACCGGCATGCGGATTGCATCGCAATTGAGCAACTGGCGCGCCCTCGGCCAGGCAACCTGCGAAGGAGTCCGTCCTTGTCCATCATCACCCGCCGCAGTGTGCTCTCCGGCGCAACCGGCATCGGTTTCGCCCTCGCCGCGCCGTCGCTCGTCCGCGCCCAGGCCGCGCGGGCGAAGATGATCCTCAACTGGCGCTATCAGGGGCCGCAGAGCTGGTTCTTCCAGGCGCAGGATATGGGCTTCCTGAAGGAAGAGGGCGTCGACCTGGAGATCGACCAGGGCGAGGGCTCGGCGGCCGCGATCACCAAGGTCGCGACCGGTGCCTACGATGTGGGCTTCGGCGACATGAACGCCTTGATCGACCTGGCGTCAAAACAGGCAGATGTCGCGCCGATCGCCGTCTATGCAATGTTCAACAATCCGCCCTTCACGATCGCCGTCAAGGCGGACGGGCCGATCAAGACTGTGAAGGACCTCGAGGGCAAGACGATCGGCGGACCCGCCAACGACGCGGCGCTGAAGCTCTTCCCGGCCTTCGCCAAGCTCGCCGGCATCGACGCCTCGAAGGTGACGATCACCAACATGGCGCCGAACCTGCGCGAGACGATGCTGCAGCGTGGCCAGGTCGACGGAGTTTTCGGCTTCGTCAACACGATCTCCTTCTCGGCCCGGCTCGCCGGCATCGACCCAGACAAGGACTTCCGGTTCATCAATTACGTCGATCACAAGATGGACCTCTATTCGAACACGCTCGTCGTCTCGAAGAAGCTCGCCAAGGACAATCCGAAGGCGGTCAGCGGCATCGTGCGCGCCTTCAACCGCGGCCTGGCCGAGACGCTGAAGGATTTCGACAAGGCCGTTGCGGCCGTGGCGAAGCGCGAGCCGCTGATCAATGTCGGCGTCGAGAAGGCACGGCTCATCGCCACTCTGAAAGCGGAGATGAGCCACCCCGAGGCGGCGCGGATCGGCATCGGCGACGTCGACGACGAGCGCTTCAAGCGCGGCATCGCCATCGTCGCCGAAGCCAACCAACTCCCGCGCGTGCCCGCCCCGGAGGAAATCTTCTCCCGCGCCTTCCTGCCCCCCGCGGCGGAGAGGATCAGGACGCTCGGCGTCTAGCCGGATCGGCGGCTCAGCCGATCCCGGCCCGCCGCCTCCCGTCACAACGAACAGTCGACAACACCGTGCCGGGCCCCGGGCGCGCGCGGCCTCAGGGATGGAGCAAGCTCAGTCATGGACCTGCAACTGACAGGCAGGGTCGCGGTCATCACCGGACCGGCCAAGGGCATGGGCGCGGCCATCACCCATGCCTTCGCCGCGGAAGGTTGCCGGCTGGCGCTCGTCGGCCGCGATACGGCGGCGATCGAGCCGGTCGCGGCCGAGGTGCGGGAGAAGCATGGCGAGGCGATCGTCATCGGCTGCGACCTGACGGATGCGGCGGCCTGCGACCGCATGGCGCGCGACGTGGCGGCGGCATTCGGGCGCATCGACATCCTGGTCAACGTGGCCGGCGGCTCGGGACCCATGGGCAAGACCGGATGGGAAACGAGCCCGGAGGAGTTCGACGAGATCGTCACGCTCAACATGAACGGCTGCTTCCATACCATGCGGGCCGTCGCGCCTGTGATGATCGGCCAGCGCTACGGCAAGATCGTCAATGTCGGCGGCACCTTCGGGATGCGCGGCAAGGCGGGGCGCATGGCCTATTCCGCCTCGAAATGGGGCCTGCGCGGCATCACCAAGAGCTTCGCGCTCGAGGTGGGCGAGCACAACATCAACGTGAATTGCGTGGCGCCCGGCATGGTCGACGGCCCGCGCTTCCGCGAGAAGGTCGTGCCGACCATGGCGAAGAAGCTCGGCATCTCGCACGACGAGGCGGCGGCGCGCCACGCGGCGGACTATGCGCTCAGGCGCATCACGCTCGACCAGGATGTGGCCAACGCCTGCCTGTTCATGGCGTCCGACGTGTCGCGCCAGATCACCGGCGTCGACCTGCCGGTCGATGGCGGCTGGGCGGCTCTCTAGGACCGAGGCGATGACGACGGACATCCTGGACCTCGCCATCACCGGCGGCACGATCGTCACGCCCGAGGGACGATTCAGGGGCGATATCGGCATTCGCGGCGAGGTCATCGCGACCATTGCCGCGCCCGGCACCCTCGGACCCGCCAGAGAGACGCTCGACGCCACCGGCCTGCATGTGCTGCCGGGCGCCATCGACGTGCATGTTCATTTCCGCGAACCGGGCATGGCGCACAAGGAGGATTGGGACACCGGCACTGCGGCGGCGGCGATGGGCGGCGTCACGACCGTCTTCGAGATGCCGAACACCTTCCCGCCGACCGCGACGCCCGAGGCGCTGGCGCAGAAGTTCGCGCTGGCCGCCAAGGCGCGCGTGGATTTCGGCCTCTATGGCCTCCTGGCGGAGGATAATATCGAGCATCTCGAGGGCCTGATCGCCGGCGGCGCGGCCGCCTTCAAATGCTTCATGGGCAACACGACCGGAAACCTGCCATCGCCCTCCACCGGCGCGATGCTGGAGGGGTTCGAGATCGTCGCCCGGCACGGCCACCGCATCTCGCTCCATGCCGAGACCGCCTCCATCATGGCCTGGCGGCAGCAGCGGCTGATGGCGGCGGGCAAGAATGCGCCGCTCGATCACCTCGCGGCACGGCCCGCCGTCGTCGCCATCGAGGCGGTGGCGCGCGCCGCGATCCTGGCGGAATGGACCGGCGCGCGCATCCATGTGCTGCACATTTCCTCTGCGGACGAGTTGCGTCCCCTGCGCGAGGCTCAGGCCCGGGGCGTCGACGTCACGGGCGAGACCTGCCCCTGCTACCTGATGCTGGACACGGACGATTACGCAAGGCTTGGCCCCGTCATCAAGGTGAACCCGCCGGTGCGCGAACCGCACCACAAGGAAGCGATCTGGCAGGCCCTGCTCGACGGGACGATCGGCCTGATCGCGACCGACCATGCGCCGCATGCGCCGGAAGAGAAGACCCGGGAGGTGATATGGCAGGCGGACGCCGGCTTTCCGGGCGTCGAGACGCAGATGCCGCTGATGCTGACCGCCGTGAACGAGGGCCGGCTGTCGCTGGAGCATTACGTGCGCATCTCTGCGGCGAACCCGGCGAAGGCCTTTGGCCTTTATCCGACCAAGGGCGCGATCGCTGTCGGTTCGCACGCCGATCTCGCTCTCGTCGACATGGCGAAAGAGAGCGCGGTCGACCAGACCAGGCTGCATTCCGTGCGCTCGCGCATCACGCCCTTCCACGGACAGGCCATCCAGGGGCTGCCGATCCACACCATTCTACGTGGCCGCTTTGTGATGAAAAATCAGTCGCTTGTGGCCGAGAGTCTCGGCATCGGCCGGTCGGTGCACAGAATTCAGCACATGCCTGCGCCCCAGCCCCGCCGCGAGGCGCAGTCCCTGCGGGCCGTGACCGCGACCTGAGCCTCCGGCGCCATGCCGGATCCGTGGTTTTGCGGAGTCTGGCACGGCGGTTGCCTTGGCTTCCGGCATGAAGACCCTGGCCCGTCTCAACCCCGCCGAGGATTTCGTGACGCCGGTTGCGCCAATCGACGGATCCGCCCCGCGCACCAGGCCGGTCATCACGCTTGAGAAGGCGACCATCACCTACGGCCGCGGCGAGACCGAAGTGAAGGCGCTCGCCGAGACGACGCTCGACATCGCGAGGGGCGATTTCGTGGCGCTCGTGGGCCCATCGGGCTGCGGGAAGTCGACGATTCTCAAACTCGTCTCCAACCTGATCAAGCCTTCGACCGGCCATGTCTTCGTGGGCGGCCGCGAGGCGGGCGCGGAGAAGGTCGGGATCGGCATGGCCTTCCAGAACCCGACGATGCTGCCCTGGCTCCGCATCCGCGACAATATCATGCTGCCGCTCAAGATCGTCGAGCCCTACCGGTCCTCGTTCCGCGCCAAGCGGAAGACGGAGTTCCGCGATCGTGCCGAGGCGCTGCTCGAGGTGGTCGGGCTCAAGGGCTTCGGCGACAAATATCCCTGGCAGCTCTCGGGCGGCATGCTGCAGCGCTCCAACCTCTGCCGGGCGCTGATCCACGAGCCCCAGCTGCTGCTGCTCGACGAGCCCTTCGGCGCGCTGGACCAGTTCACCCGCGAGGAACTCTGGGCCATCCTGCAGACGCTCTGGATGGAGCGGAAGCCGACCGTCCTGCTGGTCACGCACGACCTGCGCGAGGCCGCCTATCTCGCGACCCGGATCTGCGTGATGAGCGCGAGGCCCGGCCGCATCATCGCCGACGAGCAGGTGCCTTTCGCCCGTCCGCGCACGCTCGACATGACCTTCGAGCCCGCCTTCGTCGCGCTGACGCAGAAGTTGCGCTCGCTCATCGTCGAAGCCCGCACGGCGGCCTGAGGGAGAACCGGCGATGTCCCCCAACACGGTCCAGAAGCTCAAGTCCGCGGCGCTGATCGCGATGTTCTTCGTGATCTGGGAGGTGGCCTGCCTCGCCTTCGGGGTGAAGGAGATCGTCCTGCCCCGACCGACGGTCATCCTGGGCGCGATGTACCAGTTCTTCCCCGGGATCCGGCCGCACCTGATCCAGACGCTCTATACGACGCTCGTGGGCTTCGGGCTCGGCGTGCTCGTCGGCGTCCTCCTGGGCCTGCTGATCGGCACCTCGCGCGTCGCCTACGATACGGCCTATCCGCTGCTCGTTGGCTTCTCCTCGATCCCGAAGGTCGCGGTGGTTCCGATCTTCGTGCTGTGGTTCGGCGCGGGCACGACGCCGGCCATCCTGACCTCGATGGTGATCTGCGTCTTCCCGATCGTCGTGAATGTCGCGACGGGGCTGGCGACGACGGAGCCCGAGCTCGAGGACGTGCTGAAGGCGCTCGGCGCCCGGAAGCTGGACATCCTCTGGAACGTCTCGCTGCCGCGCGCGATGCCCTACTTCTTCGCCTCTCTGAAGGTTGCGATCACGCTCGCCTTCGTCGGCACGGTGCTTTCGGAGACGGTCGCCTCGAACCGCGGCATCGGCAACCTGATGATGATCGCCTCCTCGAACTTCAACGTGCCGCTCGTCTTCGCCGGGCTCTTCCTGCTCGCGGCGCTGAGCGTCGGACTCTACCTGATCTTCTCCATCATCGAACGGCGCGTGGCGGGATGGGCCATGCGCAAGACCGATCTGGCCGTCGCGTGACGGGCGCGGCTGCCTGCCAAGGGGGACGTTCCGACCCGTATCTTCAACAGCCTGCCGCTGGCAGCCAAGGGAGATTGCCGATGTTCAACCGCCGTACCGTGACCGCCGCCTTCATGGCCGGCGCCCTGTCGCTCGGCCTCGGGTCCGCCGCCGCGGCGCAGGAGGCGACGAAGATCAGGTTCACGCTGGACTGGAAATACCAGGCCATGCACTCCTGGTACTATCTCGCCATCGACAAGGGCTATTTCGCCGCCGAGAAGCTGGACGTCACCGTCGATCAGGGCGAAGGCTCGGCCGCCACCGTCAACCGCATCATGTCGGGCGCCTATGACGCCGGCTTCGGCGATGTGAACGCCATCATCCAGAATGCCTCGACCAAGCCCGCCGAGGCGCCGGTGATGGTGTACATGATCTACAACCAGCCGCCCTTTGGCATCGTGCTCAAGGCGAATTCGCCGATCAGGACACCGAAGGATCTCGAGGGCAAGAAGCTCGGCGGCCCCACGGGCTCGGCCACCACGCGCCTCTTCCCCGTCTTCGCCAAGCTCAACGGCGTCGACGCCTCCAAGGTGGAGGTGCTGAACATGGCGCCCAACCTGCAGGAGCAGATGCTGGTGCAGGATCAGGTCCAGGGCTCGCTGATCTTCACCGCGACGAGCTACATGAACCTCGTCGGCATGAAGCTCGATCCGGACAAGGATTTCCGCTGGATGAACTTCGGCGACTACGGCGTCGACATCTATTCGAACGGCGTCATGGTCTCGCCGAAGCTGCTGAAGGAGAAGCCGGAGGCCGTGAGGGGGCTCGTCAAGGCCGTCAACAAGGCGCTGATGGACGCGATCGCCAATCCCGACGCCGCGATTGACGCGCTTCTCAAGCGCGAGCCGCTGCTGAATCGGGAGGTCGAGAAGCGGCGGCTGCAGTTCGCCTTCAAGCACCTGATGCTGTCGAAGGAAGCCGCCGAGATCGGCTTCGGCGACATCAAGGACGACCGCATGACCAAGGCGATCGGTCTCGTCGGCGAGGCCTACGGGCTCACGACGCTGCCGAAGGCGGACCAGGTCTTCAACCGCTCGTTCCTGCCGCCGGCCGCCGAGCGCGCCGTCAGGGTCATGACGAACTGAATGACCGCTGCATCTCGCGAAGGGCTGCTGTCGGTCGACGACAGCAGCCTCATCATTCCGGGCCTCGTCAACGCGCATGACCATGCGCGGCCGCTGTCACCCACCTCCTTCGGCGCGGCCAACCGCCCGTTGGAGGGCTGGCTGCTGCGGCTCGGCTCCATGACGCCGCAGGATCCCTACAATGCCGCCGCGGCGCCCTTCGCGCGCGCGGCGCTGTCGGGCTGCACGTCGATCATGGCGCATTACACCCGCTCCCACGGGCCCATGCCCTTCCCGGACGAGGCGAAGCTCGTGGCGAAGGCGGCGGCGGACGTGGGCGTGCAGGTCGCTTTCGCCGTCGCGATGCGGGACATGAACCCGCTGGTCTACGGCGATCACGGCGCCCTGCTGGGCGGGATGCCGCCCGAGGCGCGCCGCGAGATCGAAAAAATCTTCTGCAACCCGCCGCCGACGGTGGCGGCGCAGATGGACCTCGTCGAGGCGACGGCCGCCGCCGCCCATGGCCCGCGCTTCAACGTGCAATATGGGCCGAACGGCATGCAATGGTGCTCGCGGGCGCTCCTGGAGGCGATCGCAGACGCTTCGGAGCGCACGGGCCGCCGCGTGCACATGCATTTCCTGGAGACGCGCTACCAGCGCGAGTGGGCCGACGCCCACTGCCCGCAGGGCGCCGCGCAGTATCTGAAGGACATCGGCCTGCTCTCGCCGCGACTGACCCTCGCCCACTGTGTCTGGGCGAGCGATCGTGACCTGGAACTGATCGCCGAATCGGGGGCGATCATTGCGACCAACGCGAGCTCGAACCTGCATCTGCGCTCCGGCGTCGCGCCCATCGGCCGGGCGATCCGCCTCGGCTGCAAGGTCGCCGTCGGGCTCGACGGCTCGGCGCTTGACGAAGACGACGACATGCTGCGCGAGGTCCGGCTCGGCCATTTCCTGCACGCGGGCTGGGGCTACGAGGAGAATGTCTCCCGTGAGGCGTATCTGGCCGCGGCGATCAGCCATGGTCGCGTCGCGAACGGCTGCGGCGCATCGGACGACCGCGTGGAGCTCGATCTCGCCGCGCTCGATCGGGACGCCATCCTGCCGGTCGCGCCCATCGACTATCTCTTTACCCGCGCCACGCGAGCCCATGTCTCGCGCGTCGTCGCCGACGGCCGGACCATCGTCGCGGACGGACGGGTGCTCGGCGTCGATCTCGACGCCATCGAGACCGAGATGCGCGCGCGCTACCGCCGGCAGCTGCCGGACCGCGCGGGTTTCCTTGAGGCCTGGCCGCATCTCGACCGGGCCATAGCTGCCTACTACCGCGACCGCATCGGCTGTTGCTGAGCCCGCTGCGCCCTGCCTGAACAGGACCGTAGAACACCCTCCATGCCCCGCCGCGCCATCCTCCATCGCATTCCTGCCGCCGCGCCCGACGACGTGTCGGGGCTGGCCGAGGCCATCGCCGCCGGCGCCATCGATCCGGCCGGGATCGTGGCCATCCTCGGCAAGACGGAAGGGAATGGCTGCGTCAACGATTTCACGCGCGCCTTCGCCGTCCAGTCGCTCCTGCTCGAAATCAAGCGCCACCTTCCTGAGGCGGAGGCGGGCCGCATCTGCTGCGTGATGTCCGGCGGGACGGAGGGAGGCCTGTCGCCACACTGGCTGGTGCTGGAGCGGCAGGCAGTCGGCGACGCCGGCGAGTCGCCCGCGCTCGCGATCGGGCGCAGCCGCACGCGACGGCTGCTGCCCGAGGAGATCGGCCGGATGGCGCAGGTCGAGGCCGTCGCCGACGGCGTTCGGCAGGCCATGGCCGATGCAGGCATCGAAGACTCGGACGAAGTGCATTTCGTGCAGATCAAATGCCCGCTGCTGACGGCCGAGCGTATCGGCGAGGCGCTCGGCCGCGGCCGGGACACGGCGGTCAGGGACACGCTCAAGTCCATGGGCGTCTCGCGCGGCGCGGCGGCGCTGGGCGTCGCGGTGGCGCTCGGCGAGATCCCGGCCGACCGGCTCTCGGACGAGGCCATCGGCCGCGATGCGGCGCTCTGGTCCAGCCGCGCCTCGACGTCGGCCGGCGTGGAGCTCATGGACAATGAGATCGTGGTCCTCGGCATGTCGACCGCCTGGCGCGGCCCGCTCGCGGTCGATCATGCCGTGATGGGCGACAACATCGACATCGAGCCGGTGCGCGCCGCGCTGCGACGGCTGGGGCTCGCTGCGCAAGGACAGCTGACGGAGACCGAGCGTCCCGCGCTGGTCGCGCTGCTCGCGAAGGCGGAGCCCTCGACCACGGGGACGCTGCGCGGTCGGCGCCACACGATGCTGGACGACAGCGACATCTCCGCGACGCGCCACGCCCGCGCCTTCGTGGCGGGCGCGCTGGCCGGGCTCGTCGGCCATGCCGAGATCTTCGTTTCCGGCGGCGCCGAGCATCAGGGACCCGACGGCGGCGGCCCGGTCGCCGTCGTCATCGATCGGTCGAAACGCGACTGAAGGAGAGGATCATGAGCGAAGCCGTCATCCTGCGCGCGCCGAAGGATTTCGAGACCTTCCGGATCAAGCCCGGCGACAGCAACCGCATGGCGCTCTTCATCGATCCGATCCGGGACAAGGTGCCGTTCATCGGTTTCGTCGAGGTCTTCGACAAGGGCGGAGCGACACCGCCGAACACGCATGCCGAAGCCTACGAGGTGTTCTACGTGCTCGAAGGGGAAGGCATCGCCACCTGCGGCGGCAGGACGGTGCCGATCCGGAAGGGCGACTTCCTGTCCGTAGCGCCGGGCCACGAGCATGTCGTGACCAATACGGGCGAAGGGCGGCTGTACTGCATCACCTTCATGCTGCCGAACGAAGGCTTTGCCGAGCTGGTCCGCAGCGGCCGCGAGGAGCCGCTCGATGCCGCCGACATCGAAACGCTCACCCGGTAGGGGAGCAGCTTAAGACCAGCCGAGTGGGGC
>JAESGM010000146.1_pt1 | contig 156859 bp, 143 predicted proteins | sample 9269721 | NCBI WGS metagenome assembly JAESGM01 (sample SAMN15720920, study PRJNA650825) | algae metagenome | isolation source: Komarekiella atlantica HA4396-MV6 and co-occurring heterotrophs from... | place: USA: Theobald House, Kauai, HI | collected 2009-07-29 | reverse complement strand
TCGTCGATGGCGGCATGCATCTCTAGGGAGACAATACGCCGATGAAGATCGTCGACATGAGGGTGCGCTGCGTGGCGATCCCGCTCAATGCGCAGCTTCGCCACAATACCGGGGTCCATCCCGGCTATTTCCTGCGCACCATCCTCGAACTGATCACCGACGAGGGCATTATCGGCCTGGGCGAGGTCGGCGGCGGCGACCAGCGCGGCGCCTTGATGAAGCTGAAGCCGCGCATCATCGGCATGGACCCGTTCCATCTCGAACTGATCAAGCTGAAGACACTGCGGGCGATCTATTATCTCTCCAATGCCCGGCTCTATGCCGCGATCGAGATGGCCTGCCTCGACATCCAGGGCAAGGCGCTCGGCCGCCCGCTCTGCGACCTGATCGGCGGGCCGGTGCGCGACCGCATCCCGATGATCGCCTATCTGTTCTGGCGCTATGACCGGCCGGGCGGCGGCCATGACGAGCATCCGCAGGACATGGCCGATCTCTGCCAGGAATTGCACGAGACGCTCGGCGTCAAGGCGATGAAGCTCAAGGCCGGCGTGCTCCCGCCGGAGACGGAGGCGGCCGCAGTCGAGGCCTGCCGCGAGCGCATGGGGCCGGATTTCGGCCTGCGCATCGATCCCAACGGCGTCTGGTCGGTACCCACCGCGATTCGTATCGGTCAGAGGCTGGAAGCCGTCGGCATGGAGTATTTCGAGGATCCGGCCTGGGGGCTCGAAGGCAACGCCGCCGTGCGCAAGGCGGTGCGCACGCCCATCGCCACCAACATGTACCCCGCCAAGTTCGATGATCTCGGCCCGGCGATCCGCCTCGGAGCGGTCGATATCGTCCTGACCGACATCCACTACTGGGAAGGCCCGCGCGGGGTGAAGGACTTGTCAGCGGTCTGCCGCACCTTCGGGCTCGGCGTCGCCATGCATTCCGGGGCCGAGTTCGGTATCGAACTCGCCGCCATGCTGCACACCGCCGCGACCATCCCGGAGATGAGCTTCGCCGGCGACGCCCATTACCACTACCTGACCGACGACATCATCGAGGGCGGGCTGATGAAGTACGAGGGCGGCGCCATCCGCGTGCCGACCGGCCCCGGTCTCGGCGTTTCGCTCGACGAGGACAAGATGCGCCATTACGGCGCCCTCTACGAGGAGAAGGGCGACTACTACGCCCGCTTCCACCAGGACCCCTATCGCCCGGATTGGCATCCGGTCGTCGGCGGCATTTGAATAGCCGGCTCATTAACTTGAAAAAATGCTCACCACGACCCGATCACGCCGGCAACCATCAGGAACGACACATGTTCGACATTCCCAGGATCAACCGTCCCGCCAAGACGCTTCTCGACGGACTCGCCAGCATCGGCACGGCCACCGCGTCGAGCGAACTCTACAAGATGGGCATTCGAAACCCGTTCATCGCCGGAGCCGTGCCGCACTCGCGCGGCAAGGTCATCGCCGGACCGGCCCTTACGCTCCAGTTCATGCCGAAGCGCGAGGATCTCTATGGCGACGACGAGTACGCCGATCGCGAGAAGCAGCTTCACAGGCACGCGCTCTATCACGTCGAAGCCGGCGACGTCGTGGTGGTCGATGCCCGCGGCGATATCCAGAGCGGCATCTTCGGCGAGATGATGCTGACCTATTTCGCCGGCAAGGGCGGCGCGGGCATGGTCATCGACGGCGTGATCCGCGACGCCGCGAAGGCGTTCGCGCTCGACATCGGCTATTGGATGCGCGGCGTTTCGCCGAACTTCCATACCCAGACGACCCTGATGCCACACGCGGTCAACGTGCCGATAGCCTGCGGCGGGACCTACGTCAGGCCGGGCGACATCATCATCGCCGACGATGACGGGGCCATCTGCGTCCCCATCGCCTATGCCGAACGGCTGCTCGAAGCCGGCAGCCATCATGCCGAATGGGAGGACTTCTCGCGCATGATGCTGTCGAAGGGCGGCGACCTTCGGCGCTACTACCCGCTCGCCCCGGACGCCGAAGGCGAATACCTGGCGTGGAAGGCACAGCAGAAGCGCGATTGAGGCTCGACCGGGGGCTTTCAAATACGTGGGCATCGCCCGGCAAAGCCCTTGTGGCGCAAGCGACCAGGATAAGCCGGGCTGCTGCAATCAGGCTCGCCTGATGGCCCGGATCAAAGCGACCTCCGAAGCCCGCCTTCGTTATGGCTATCGCCGTGTAAACACGCTTGCGCCGTCTTACACTGGTGCCGCGCTCTCCCGCAGAACCTTCGCCAGGCGCCGTACGCCCTCTTCCATGCGCTCGAGCGGAGCGGCCGAAAAGCTGAGGCGCAGCGATGCCGTGACCCGGCTGTCGGGCTGGAAGGCTGAGCCCGGAACATAGGTCACCCCCGCCGCTGCCGCGCGGCTGAGGAGCGCGTGCGCATCGACCTCGGCGTTCAGAGTCAGCCAGATGAAGAACCCGCCCTGGGGCGCGACCCAGCTGGCCTGGTTGCCGAGTTCCGACTGGAGCGCCGACAGTATCGTGTCGCGCCGGATGCGATAGGCCTCGCGCAACCGGCTCGCATGGTCGTTGAGGATGCCGTCGAACAGGTCGAGCAGGCAGGCCTGGGCCAGGCTGCCAGCCTGCAGGTCCTCGCTCTGCTTCATCAGCGCCAGCTTGGCGACCACGGCGCTCGGCGCCACCAGCCAGCCGACGCGAAAGCCGGGCGCAACCGCCTTGGAGAAGGTGCCGAGATAGATCGTCCGCGCCTCCTCGATCGAGCGGGTCCCGATATCCACGGCCAGGAGCGGCGGCAGCGCCTCGCCCTCGTAGCGCAGCACTTCGTAAGGGTCGTCCTCGACCAGGATCGTATCCAGTGCCTGCGCCTGCGCGACGAGGTCGCGGCGCTGGGCGAGCGACAGGGTCGCTCCGGTCGGATTGTGGAAATTCGACATCGCGTAGATCAGCGCCGGCCTGTCATGAGCCGCACCCGCGGCCGCCTCCAGCGCACGCAGCTGTGCGCCATGCGCGAGGAATATCTGCAGCGCGCCGGGATAGGTCGGGCTCTGGACCAGAACACTCGCGCCGGGCTCGACGAGCAGCTCGGCGACAAGGTCGAGCGCCTGCTGGGCGCCATTGGTCAGCAGGATGTTCTGCCTCTCGCACGCCACGCCCTTGGCGCGCATATAGGCGCAGATCCGGTCGCGCAGGGCCGGGTCGCCCTCGCTCGGGCCGTATTGCAGGGCAGCCCTGGCCCTCTCCGGCCGGGCCAGGATGCGGGCGAGGCTGTCGCGGACCTCAGCCACGGGAAACAGCGAGGGGTCGGGCTCGCCCGGACCGAACGAGATGCAATCGGCGGCCTTCGCCATGGTCGCAAGACCGCGGATGGCGGAGGGCACGATGCGGTTCGCATAGCGCGAGAAGCGGTGTTCCATCCCGATCATTCGACATCCCGCAGGTTCGGCGTTGCTCATGGGGCGGCAGGCGCACGCAATTCCGTCAGCTGAGCGACCAGCAGGCTGGCCGACGCGACGAGCAGGAGCACCAGCCGATGCTCCTGCTTCTCGTCGAGACTACGGGCATCGAGGACGAGACTGACGCTTGCGGTGATGCCGAGCTCCTTCGCCGCGATCGGCACGGCGATGCCGACAAGCCCGTCATCGATCTCGCCGCGGGTAATGCAGTATCCGGACCGGCGTATGCCGGCGAGCGCGCCGCGCAGCTCGCCGAGCATTGTCCTCGCGGCCGCTTCGTCGCCGCCGGTCGTCCCGGCGAGGCTCTCGGTCACGAGCCGCGACAATCGGCGGGTGGGCAGCAGCGACAGGATGGTCTTCGACGTGGCGCCCCTGGTCAGCGGCATCGGCCGCCCGCGCTCATAGGACGGGCGCGCCGGCAGGCTTCCGATGGCCGCGTCGGCGACGCACAGCACGGTGTCGCCATAGAGACGCGCCAGGAGTGCCACGCACGGCACGCCCGCCTGAGCTACCAGATCCTGCAGGAGGGAGTGCCCGGCCCGGACCAATGGATCGGTCAGGCGCACGAGCCGGTCGAACTCGACGAAAGCCGGGCCGAGCCGATAATGCGCCTCATAGGCCGGTTCGAGGAAGCCTTCGGCCACCAGGTCCTTCACCGTCCGATAGACCGTGCTCGGCGGCCCGCCGAGAGCGTCCGCCATCTCCTGGACCGTCCAGCTGCCCTTTGCCTCCTGGAACAGCCGAAGCAGCCTGACGAAGCGCCCAAGGCTGCTCATGGCACGCATAGTTCATTGCTCCATTTCTTGAACGAACGATATTATCGATGACACATGTAGATCAATTTCTCATATTTTGAGATTTTGACAAAGTTCATGCGCTTTGCGGCAAAGGCGCCCGCCTGCCGCCGCTCCCGGGAGAGACCATCTTGGTGAAGCTCAACGACCGGCTCAGCCTCAAGACCATGAAACTGATCGTCGGCATCGAACGCCACGGCAACCTCTCGCTTGCAGCCGAGGAGCTCCACATCGTCGTCTCGGCGGCCAGCCGTCGCATCCGCTTCCTGGAAGACTCGCTGGGCTTCCGCCTGATCGAGCGGACGGGTCGCGGCATCGGCTTGACCGTACCGGGGCGCGCGATCGCCGCGCATGCGCACAAGCTCCTTGCCGGCATCGATCAGCTCGAGGGTGAACTGCGCGACATCACCGACGGCGTCCTGGAGCAGATTCGGCTGACGGTTTCCGGGCCAGCGCTGTTCCATGACCTGCCAGAGCAATTGCGCACATTCCTCGGCGCCTATCCCTATGTACGGCTCTCTGTCGAAGAACAGACCAGCAATACGGTCGCCGAGAGCGTCCTCGACGGTCGGGCGGAACTCGGCATTCTCCTCGGCAGCGACGCCAGTCCCGGCCTGCGCCTCAGGCCCTATCGATGCGACGCACTCGGCATCGTCGTGCCCCCCGACCATCCGCTCGCCGACCGGGCCGAGGTCCGTTTCGCCGAGCTGCTCGACCAGGATTGGGTGCTGCCGCCGGATTCCGCTATCGGCAACCTGCTGGCCCGGGAAGCCGCAAGCCATGGCGCAGAGCTGGTCACGCGCATTCGCGTGCACGGGATCGCCTCGATCAGCCGGGTGGTGCAGGGAGGGCTGGGCATCACGGTGCTGCCGATGCACAGCGCCGCACGGGAGGTCGCGAGCCGCGGCCTGGTCGCCATTCCGCTGGCCGAGAGCTGGGGCCCCTGCAACCTGCATCTGGCGACACCGCGCAACGCGATCCCCTCGCCTGCCCTGGCCGCTCTGGTCGACATCCTGACAGCGCAGCCGGAATAGCCGGCGTGAGCGCCGGTACACGGCGGCGCTCCTGATCCGGAAGCTCCGTGCTCCGCAACCCAGCGTCCGTTTCCCCGAATGCGAACAATGCTTGACGAAATGCCGCTCGACGCCCTGCGGCGCGCACGGTCATGCTTTGCGTCACGATAATCGCCTCGCAGTCGAACAGCACTGCGAGCGCCAATAACATTTGGGGGAAAATAATGTCGGTCGCGGCAGTCAGCAATCAATCTGTGCTTGGCAAGAAAGAGCGCTCCAAGGTCGCGCTCTCCTGCTTTCTTGGCTCGGCGATCGAATGGTATGACTTCATGCTATACGGTTTCCTCGCGCCCTTGGTGTTCGACAAGCTGTTCTTCCCTCACGCTGATCCGGTTGCGGGCACGATCGCCGTGCTCGGCATCTTCGCAGTCGGCTTCGTGGCGAGGCCCCTTGGCGGCCTGTTCTTCGGCCATTTCGGCGACCGGCTCGGCCGCAAGCCGGTGATGGCGGCGACGCTGATCCTGATGGGCCTGTCGACCACTGCGATCGGCCTGCTGCCGACCTATGGCTCGCTCGGAATCTGGGCGGCGGTGCTGCTGCTCATCCTGCGCTTCCTGCAGGGCTTCGCCCTCGGCGGCGAATCCACCGGGGCGCCGGTGCTGATGCTGGAGAGCGCACCGGAGGGCAAGCGCGGCGTCTTCGCCTCGATCGCGCAGTCCGGCAATTTCGCCGGCGTCGTGATCGCGACCCTGGTGGTCTCCTTCGTGGCCACGCTGCCCAGCGAGACCCTGTTGAGCTGGGGCTGGCGCGTGCCGTTCCTGTTCAGCATCGTGCTCGTGGCCCTCGGCTTCTATGTCCGGCTCAAGGTCGAGGAATCGCCGGTGTTCGAGGCAGCGCGGACGCCGCCGAAGCGGATTCCCCTGCTTCAGGTGCTCGACAACTACAAGCGGCCGGCCTTCATCGTCTTCTGCTGCGCCCTGGCCGAATCCGGCGTGTTCTATCTGACCTCTATCTTCGGCCTCTCCTACGGCGTGAAGACGCTGGGCCTCGACCAGGCCACGCTGCTGCGCGGCGTCCTCATCGGCAATGTCATCGCGATCGTGATGGTGCCGGTCTTCGGCGCTGTTTCGGACCACATCGGCCGACGCTTGGTGCTGGGCACCGGCTTCGTCCTGGCCGGGCTCTACGTCGCCTTCCTCTTCTTTCCGCTGCTGCAGACCCGCGACACCATGCTCGTCATGCTCGCCATGGCCATCCCGGGGGCGCTCATCCAGCCGATGCATATCGGCGTCACCTCGAGCTTCTATCCCGAATTGTTCTCGGACACGCGCATCCGCTTCAGCGGCGTCTCGCTCGGCCGCCAGTTCGGCACGATCTTCGGCGGTGGCGCCATGCCGGTGATCGCGGCCAGCCTGCTCGCCTGGAGCGGCGGCAGCCTCGTCCCCATCGTGATCTATTTCAGCGTGGTCTCGGTCATCGCCGTGACGGCCGTGCTCGTCGCCGAAGAGACCAGGCTCCGCTCGATCTGAGCAGGCCGACGGCCTTCGCCACGGCCGGATCGAAGAAGGAACCACCATGCAGTCAGTAGATCAGGTCGCCGCTCCGGGCATCGCCGGCGCGGAGCCGGCCGGCACCGTCCGCGACGCGACCATCTCGCTTCTTCGGGAACTCGGCATGACCACCGTGTTCGGCAATCCCGGCTCGACCGAGCTTGCCCTCCTGCACGACTGGCCAAGCGATTTCCGCTACGTCCTGGGCCTGCAGGAAAGCTCCGTCGTCGGGATGGCCGACGGCTACGCCCAGGCGACCGGCAGCGCGGCCTTCGTCAACCTGCATTCCGCGGCCGGCGTCGGCCACGCGCTCGGCAGCATCTACACCGCCTACCGGAACCAAACCCCGCTCGTCATCACGGCAGGCCAGCAGGCGCGATCGCTCCTGCCGCTGCGCCCTTTCCTCGGCGCCGCCTCGGCAACGGAGTTTCCGAAGCCCTATGTGAAATGGAGCTGCGAGCCCACCCGGGCCGAAGACGTGCCGCTGGCCATCGCGCAGGCCCACGCCATCGCCATGCAGAAGCCCTGCGGTCCGACCTTCGTCTCCATCCCCGCGGACGACTGGCATGTCCCCTGCCGGCCAGTGGCTGCCCGGCAGACCAGCCGCGACTTCGGGCCCGACCTCGACCTGCTGCAGGGCTTCGCCGCAGCCCTCGGCGCCAGCGAACGGCCCGCCATCGTCGTCGGAGCGGCAATCGCGCGGGACAACGCCTCTGCGCTCGTCGTCACGCTCGCAGAGCGTCTCCAGGCCGCTGTCTGGACTGCGCCGGTCGCAAGCCGCGCCTCATTCCCGGAGGATCACCCGCTCTTCAGCGGCTTCCTGCCGGCCGCACCTGCGCCACTCGCCAAGCTGCTGCGGCAATATGATCTGGTGCTCGTGCTCGGCGCCCCCGCCTTCACCTTCCACGTCGCCGGCGATCTCACAGGGCTTCAGTCGGGGCCGCCGATCATCCAGATCATCGACGATGGCGATGCCGCCGCCTCTGCGACAGGCGGCGCCAGCCTGCTGTCGACGATGCGCCCCGCCATCTCCGAACTGCTGGCGCGGCTGCCGCAGAAGGAGCGCCGGCCTGGCCGCGCCGGGCGCTTACCGGCACAGCGGGTCATCGCCGCCGATCCGATTCCGGCGAGCTTCGTCATGCAGACGATCGCGGATTTGCGCCATCCCGGCAGCGTGATCGTGGAGGAAGCGCCCTCCCACAAGGAGGCGCTCCAGCGCCATTTGCCGATCCGCGACGGCGGCTTCTACTGCATGGCGAGCGGCGGGCTGGGTTTTGCCTTGCCCGCGTCGGTCGGCATCGGGCTTGCCAGACCGGCACAGCCGGTGATCTGTATCATCGGCGACGGCTCGGCGATGTACTCCGTCCAGGCCCTGTGGACGGCGGCCCAGAACGAGCTACCGCTCACCGTGGTGGTCCTGAACAATGGCGGCTATGGCGCCATGCGTGCCTTCAGCCGGCTGACGCGAAGCGCGCCGCCGCCCGGCATCGACCTTCCCGGCCTCGATTTTCCGGCATTGGCCGCCGGTCATGGCTGCGCGGCGCTGCGCGTCGAGCGGGCGTCCGACCTTGCTCCCGCGCTCGCGCAGGCCTTCGCCAGTTCCCGCCCGACACTGGTCGAGGTCATGGTCGATCGGACCGTGCCCGGCCTCTACGGGCTGGACTGACGACAGCCAGAGCCGCCGCCACCAACACAACAGGAAATCATCCCATGAAACAGCTGCCGCACGCCTTGAACTGGATCGACGGGGAGTGGTGCGACAGCCCGATCCGCGCTCCGAGCATCGATCCGGCAACCGGAGTGACGATCGGATCGTTCGCGGATGCGACACTGGCCGATGCCCAAAGCGCCGTGGCGGCAGCGCGGAGGACCTTCCACGACAGCCCCTGGCGCGACGACCGGCAGCTACGCGCCCGTGCCCTTAATGCGATCGCGGACAGCTTCGAAGCGCGTGCCGAGGAACTGGCCCGGCTGCTCGCGGCAGAGAACGGCAAGATTCTGCCGGAGGCTCGTTTCGAGGTCGCGACCGTCCCCTCGAAACTGCGCTATTGCGCGGCGCTGGCGCTCGCGCAGCATGGCAGGGCTCTGGCGGTTCGGCCGGGCGCCTATTCGATGGCGCTGCATGAGCCGGTCGGCGTCGCCGGCCTGATCGTGCCGTGGAACAGCCCGGTGGTCCTGCTGATGCGCTCGCTTGGTCCTGCGCTCGCCGCCGGCACCTCCGTCGTCGCCAAGATGCCCGGCCAGACCGCGCAGGTGAACGCGCTCATCGCGCGCATCCTGTCAGAGGTCGCCGAGCTGCCAAAGAGCGTCGTCAACATCTTCTCCGAGAGTGGCATTGCCGGCTCGGCATTCCTGGTCGAGTCACCCGATGTCCCGGTGATCAGCTTCACCGGCAGCACCCGGACGGGGCGCGCGATCGCGGCCGCCGGCGCCTCCCAACTCAAGCGTTTCGGCCTGGAGCTCGGCGGCAAGACGCCGATGATCGTGTTCGACGACGCCGATCTCGACGCTGCGCTGCCGGTGCTCGAAAAGGCCATCACGGTTTTCGCCGACCAGTTCTGCATGGCCGGAAGCCGGATCCTGGCGGAGCGCGGGATTGCCGACCGACTGCGGCAGGCCCTCTCGGAGCGGCTGGCCAGGATCAGGGTCGGTCCGGCCTCCGATCTGGCGAGCGAGATGGGCCCGCTGATTGATCGGCACAGCGTCGCGCGCATCGACGCCATGGTGGAGAAGGCACTGGCAGAGGGAGCCCGCGCCATCGTCCGTGGTGGCCCGGCGCAAGAGCCGGCGCTCGCAGCAGGAGCGTTCTATCGGCCTGCGCTGATCGAGGTCGCCGATCCGGGCTTGGCGATCGTGCAGGAGGAGGTCTTCGGACCAGTGGCGACCTTCCAGGTTTTCGAGGGCGAGGCGGCAGCGATCGACCTCGCCAACAACAGCGATTTCGGCCTGGCCGCCAGCATCTGGAGCCGTGATCCCGACCGGCCGCTGCGCCTGGCGCGCGACCTCCAGGTCGGCACGGTCTGGATCAACGACTGGGCGGCGATCCACGACGAGTTCGAGGAAGGCGGCTTCAAGCAGAGCGGCGTCGGCCGGTTGAACGGCCTCGCCTCGCTGCACGACTTTCAGGAGGTCAAGCACATCGCATTCAAGGCGGCGACTTAGAGCATTTTCGCCAGCGTCCACTTCGCTCGAAAATGCTCTAGCTGCACGCCTGTGGGAAATGACCCGTCGCAGGGACTAGGAAGCGATTTCCACCGCGACATCGGCCTCGGCCAGCAGCGTGCCAAATTCACCGGGCGGAGGAGCGTCGGTGTAAAGCGCATCGATACTGGAGATATGGGCGACCTCGACCATAGCACGGCGCTCGAACTTGCTGTGATCGGCCACGACCCAGACCTGGCGTGAATGGTCGATCGCCATTTCCGTCACCTTGACCTCGCGATAGTCGAAATCACGCATCGAGCCGTCCGGCTCGATGCCGGCCACGCCGATGACTGCGATGTCGAAGCGGAACTGGCTGACGAAATCCACCGCCGCCTCACCGACGATCGCATGGTCTCGAGCGCGCACGAAACCACCGCATATGAGAACTTCGATCTCGCGGTTGGTGCTCAGCAGCTGGGCGACGGTCATGTCGTTGGTCACGACGCGCAGGCCGCGATGATGGCGCAGCTCACGTGCCACGGCACAGGTGGTCGTGCCGACCGTGAGCATCAGCGAGCAGTCGTTCGGTATGCGCGCGGCCACTGCGCGCCCGATGCGGGCCTTGGCCTCGGCATTGAGGCTTTCGCGCTGCTGATAGGAATTGTTTTCCGCCGTCGCGCCCGCGCGGACACCGCCATGGAAACGCTCGATCAGACCGCTCTGCGCAAGCTGCTGCACGTCCCGCCGCACGGTCTGCACCGACACCTGCAAGCGCGAAGCCAGTTCCTCCAGGGATACCGAGCCCTGCGAACGTGCTATCTGGACCAGCGTTTCCTGCCTGGGGTTCATCGCCCCACGCCCCTGTGCAGAAAGCATCGCTCACGCCCCTTCAATTCAGCTCAGGCAGATACTGTGCAGCCAGAGACCGAAATGTGTCCAAACCATTCGGCGCATCGGTTTCGGAACCCAGAATTTCGGCGACGCTGCCGGCGGCCTCCAGAGCGGCGGCGGCGTCCAGGAACAGCAGGCGCGAGCGGCGGGCAAGCACATCTCCGACGGTCCGCGCCTGTTCCTCGCGTGCCGCGAAACGCACCATCGCCTCACTGAGCCCCGGCGCAAGCATCCGGTCGGCGCCTGGCAACGCGGCGACGGCCCCCGCTTCGCTGCCATAGCCGTGCAAGCCGGGGAGCATCGTGAGCGAAACGGAATGCCCGGCTCCCTCAGCGCCCACCAGAGGCGTGGACGCGGTGACGCACGGCTTCTGCGGCGCGATCAGCCGGGCGTCGCAACAGCGGTCGAGCACATCCTGCGCCATGGCGCGATAGGTGGTCCACTTGCCGCCCGTCACCGTCACCAGCCCGTCCGGCCGCAGCAATACCGTGTGCTCGCGGCTGATCGACTTGGTCTCCTGGCTGTCGCCCGTGGCCCGCGGATTGACCAAGGGACGCAGGCCCACCCAGACGCTGCGGATATCCTCGCGTTGCGGTGGCTGCGCGAAAAAGCCGGCGCACTCCTGCAGCAGATAGTCGATTTCACCCGCCAGCGGCCGCGGTTCGCGCGGTAGATCGGCCCGCGGCGTGTCGGTGGTGCCGACGATCGTCTTGCCGAGCCAGGGAATGACGAACAGCACCCGGCCGTCGCTGGTCCTGGGCCAGAACAGCGCGGAAGCCGAGGGCAGCAGTGCACGCTCGAAGCTCAGATGCACCCCCTGGCTGGGCGCCACCAGCCCTGGCGCCTCGGCCGCCGGGCCTTCCTCCAGCAGCGCGCCGGCCCACACGCCGGTGGCGTTGATGATGCAGGAAGCGCGCACCAGGAAATCCTGCCCGGTTTCCTGGTCCACGACCTCCACGCCGGAGAGTCGATTGCCGTCACGCAGCAGACTCTTCGCCTCGCAGTGGTTCGCGACAATCGCCCCCTTGCGCTCGGCCGTACGCGCAAGCGCGATCGCCAGGCGAGCATCGTCGAACTGGCCGTCCCAATAGGACACGCCTCCGCGCAGCCCTTCGGCCTTGGCCGTCGGCAACAGGTCACGCACCCGAGACGGAGACAGCCAGCGCGTCCCGCCTATGCTGGCGCGGCCAGCCAGCAGGTCGTAGGCCTTCAGTCCGGCGCCGTAGAACGGCAGCTGCCACCACCGATAGGCTGGCATCACGAACGAGAGCGGCTGCGCCAGATGCGGTGCGTTGGCCAGGAGATTGCCGCGCTCGTGCAGCGCCTCATAGACGAGGCCGAGATTGCCCTGCGCCAGATAGCGCACGCCGCCATGGACCAGCTTGGTCGAACGTGAGGACGTCCCCTCGGCGAAATCGCCTCGCTCGACCAGCGCAACCTGCAGTCCGCGCAGGGCCGCATCCAGCGCGATGCCCAAACCGGTGGCGCCCCCGCCGATGACGACGACGTCAAAGCCTTCCCTGCGCGCCAGCGTCCGGAGAGCCTCCCTCCGCCGCGCGTCGGCTACGTATTGTTCCATGTCCTGCTCTCTCAGGCGGCTCGGCGCGGTGCGATCAGCCGTGCCGCCAGCTCCGCAAAGCCTTCTCCGCTACGGGCTCGCGTCACATATTTCGGCAGCGCCTCCATGCGACCTGCGAAGTCGCGGACATTGGCCACGCCGACGGAGAACGGAAAATGCCCGAACATCGGCGCGTCATTGGGTGAATCGCCCGCATAGGCGAACTGCGCGCGCTCGGCGTCCAGGTCCAGGCCCCAGAGTTCCTGCACCAGCGCGCGCGTCGTCGAGAGCTTGTCATGCCTGCCGAACCAGCCATTGACATGGATCGAGCTGACCTTCGCGGTCATGCCGGCCGCTTCCATGACGCGGACGATCCGGTCCACGCCTGCCTCGTCCACCCGCGGGACATCTTCGCAATAGTCGATCGCGAGATCGTAGAGGCGGCAGAACTGGTCCGATGCCAGCGCCGTACCGGGCACTTCGCGCAAGACCTGAGCCGCAACGGCGTCGATCCGCTTGCGGTTGGCGCGCAGATTGGCCTCGGAGAGCGAGTGGCGTGTCAGCAGCACATGGCGGTCGCGGTCGTACCAATAGCAGACCGCACCGTTCTCGCCGACCACGGCGTCCACGGGCCACATACGGGCGATGTGGTCGCACCAGCCGGCTGGTCGCCCGGTGGTGACGATGATGCGCAACCCGGCTTCCCGCACGCGCTCCAGCGCCGTGTAGGCGGCCGCGGTGAGCAACCCCTCGGTCGTGACGGTATCGTCGATGTCGGTGATGAGCGTATGGATCCCGGCGACATCGCCGGCGCCGATCTCGTCAATTGGAGTCAAAGCCCCCCCATTCGACATAGACGGGCTGGTGATCGGAGAACCGGGTCTGCCCGTCGGTTTCGATGCGCCGGGCCAGTCCGGCGATGTTTTGCGTGGCGAGGACGTGGTCGCAAGCCACCGGCCGTTTCGCATAGGTATTGTCGTAGATGCCGAAGGTCGGCAGCCGCTCCATGTCACCATGGACCGCCACATGCACATCGCGCAGCGCATGCGGTTGCGTGCCGCGCAGCAGGCTGCGGAACTCGCTGCTGGCGGCGTCGCAGTTGAAGTCGCCGCACAGCACGGCGCGGTCCGCGCGCGGCCGTCCGCGGTACAGCCCCCCCTCCGGCTGCCGCGTGCCAGGCGGCTGAACAAGCGCGCAATTCTCAGCGTGGATGTCCAGGATGCGCTGGATCTGCAATGTGCGCTGCGCCGCGGAATGATATTCGAGATGCGTGTTCATCACCGTGACCGGCCCGTCCGCAGCCTGCAGCAGCACAGCGGTGCAGGCTCGCCGCACTGATGGCGTATCCGCCTCCGTGACCAGGGGCAGCAGATGCTGCTCGACCATCAGCACCGGCAGGCGCGAGGCGACCAGATTGCCGAAGCGCTCGCGGCGCCCCTCCGCAGCCGGGCCGTAATCCACTGCCGGCGTGAAGATCACGGTATAGCCGGGCAGCAGCCGCGCCACTTCGGCCGGGCCGTCCAGCGGCGCGGTGCCGGCAAGGCCGGTGAAGCCGTCGGCGACCTCCTGCAGGCACAATACGTCGAAGTCGCACAAGCCCTGCGCATGACGGATCACCCGCGCCGGATCGACTATGCCGTCGACACCCATGAACCACTGGACATTCCAGGTCAGCAGCCTCATCGCGTCACTTCAACCCTGCGCGCATGAAGCTCTGCACGAACTGGCGCTGGAACAGCAGGAAGCCCACCAGCAGCGGCGCCGAGGTCATCAGCGTGGCGGCCGTGATGATCGACCAGTCCACCCCTTGGTCGGTGGATGAGAACACCTGGAGGCCGACGGTAAGCGGCCTCGTCTCCACCGAGTTGGTGATGATGAGCGGCCACAGGAAGTTGTTCCAGTGGTGGCTGACAGAGACCAGTGCGTAGGCGAGGTATACCGGCTTGGCCAGCGGCACATAGACCTTCAGCAATACCTGCAACGCCGTGGCCCCCTCGACGCGCGCAGCTTCGTCAAGCTCCTTCGGAATGGTCTTGAAGGTCTGGCGGATCAGGAAGATGCCAAAGGCCGAAGCGAAGTACGGCAGGCCGACGGCGAAGATCGTGTCGCGCAGCCCCAACGCGTTCATCGTGTTGTAGTTCTCGACGATCAAGACGTCCGGCATCACCATGAGCTGCAGCAGGACGAGCAGGAACACGAAGTCCTTGCCCCTGAACTCGAAGCGCGCGAAGCCGTAGGCAGCGAGTGTGCCCAGCACCAGCTGGAAGGCCAGCACCATGGTCACCAGGATCGTGGTGTTGAGGAAGTATTGTGCGAACGGCGCGGCCTCCCACGCGTCGGCGAAGTTCTTCAACGTGAGCGGCGCCGTGAGATCAAAGCGCGTCGCATTCGCTGCCGGGTGGAAAGCGGTCCACACCGCATAGGCCAGCGGCAGGATCCATAGCAGCCCCAGCAGCCAGGCGCCGACCGTTTCCAGCAGCGGTAGCGCCTTGGGGGAACGGGAGGCGTCGCTCATTGGTAATGCGTCCTCTTGTCGAGATAGCTGAACTTGACCAGGGCGATCGTGCCGAGGATGACGAGGACGACGAAGGTGAGGGCCGCGGCATAGGCTCCATCCCAGAAGCTGAAGCCGACCTGATAGATGTAGAAGAGCAGTAGGGAGCTGGCATTGTCCGGCCCGCCCTTTGTCATGACGATGATATGGTCCACCAGACGGACGGCGTTGATCAGGGCGTTCACCAGAACGAAGACAGTCGTCGGCATGAGCAGCGGAAAGAGAACGCGCCAGAAATACTGCCAGCGCGAGGCTCCCTCCAGCGCAGCCGCCTCAGCCAGACTGGGTGAGACCTGCTGAAGCGCCGCCAGGTAGAAGATCATGAAGAAGCCGGCTTCCTTCCAGATCGCGACGACGATCATGGCGCCCAGGGCCGTGCTCTTGTCGCCGAGCCAGTTGGGCGAGGCGATGCCCAGCGGCGCAAGCAGCTGGGCAATGAGCCCGTATTGCGGCGTGTAGAAGAACAGCCAGATGTTGGCGACGGCGATCATCGGCAACACCGTCGGCGTGAAATAGGCCAGGCGCAGGAAGCCCTTGCCCGGCAGGCGCGCATTGACGAAGAGCGCCATCGCGATCGCCAGCGCGATCGATACGGGCACCGTGACGAGCGCGAACCAGGCATTGTTGCTGAGCGAAGCCCAGAACACCGGGTCGCTCATCATGGTCTGGTAGTTGTCGGTGCCGACGAAGATGGCCGGCCTGGTTCCGGTGGCGTTGCTCTGGAAGCTGTGCCACAGGGTCGCCACCGCCGGATAATGCGTGAAGGCGACCAGCAGGATGAGCGCCGGCGCGACGAGCAGCCACCCCTGCCACTGGCTTCTGGTACTCATGGTTCTGGCTCTTCCTGGGACGGCCCGCCGCCCGGGCGAGGGCAGCGCGGACGCTGCCCTCGCCCGGTTCGGATTTATGGGTTGAAGGGCTTCAGGATGCGGGTCGCTTCGCGCTGCGCATCCTTCAGCGCCTCGGCCGGCGGCTTGCTGCCGGTGAGCGAAGCCTGGATCGCGTCGTTCAGCGCCTTGGTGACGCGCTGGTTCTCATGCGTCGACAGCTCGGCCACGGAGTGCTGCAACTGGTCGCGCGCTACGGTGGCGGCCGGCACGTCCTGCGCATACTTCTTCATCTCCGGCGTGTCCCAGGCCGCGGATGTCGTCGCGACATAGCCGGTCGCCACGCTCCACTGAGCAGCCCGCTGCGGCTGCGTGAGCCATTTGGCGAACTTCACGGCCGCCTGCAGCTGATCCGGGCTGGACTTCTTGAAGAAGTAGATGTTGCCGCCACCGGTCGGGCTGCCACTGCGGCTCTTGGCCGGCAGCATGCCGACGCCGAACGGAAACTGTGCGTTGGTGCGGATGTTGGTCAGGTTCCCGGTTGTGGTCCAGATGATCGCGGCCTTCTTCTCCAGGAAGTCCTTGGGTGTCGTGCCCCATTCGACCACGCCCGTCGGCATGACCTTGTGCTTGGCCGCCAAGTCGACCCAGTACTGCAGCGCCTCGACGACAGGCGGCGCATCGAAGGAGGTGCGGTTGCCATCGGTGTTCATCAGCTCCGCACCATTGGCGATGGCCAGGCCCTGGAACATCCAGTAGGGGAAGCCCGAGGACGGGATCTTCACGCCCCATTGCGCGACATTGCCGTTGGCATCGGTCTTAGTGAGCGCCTTGCTCATCGCGACCAGCTGGTCCCAGTTCGCCGGGCCCTTCTCCGGGTCGAGGCCGGCTTCCTTGAACATCTCCTTGTTCCAGTACTGGACGATGGTCGAGCGTTGGAACGGCACTCCCCAGGTCTTGCCGGTGGTGCGGCTGTTCATCATGAAGGCGGGGTAGAAGTCATCCAGCCATGTCTTGTCGTCGGCCGCGGTGGCGATGTCGCCGACCGGAACGATGACGTCCTGATCGATCAGCGTGAACATGTCGGTGGACAGCAGCACCGCCATGGTCGGCGGTGTGCCGCTCTTGGCCGCCGTCATGGCCTTGACCAGGCTTTCCTGATACGTGCCCGCGTAGATCGGCTTGACCTTGATGCCGGGGTTTTCGGCCTCGAAATCGACCGCAAACTGGTCGATCACCTTGTTCAGAGGCCCGCCCACCGCGATCGGATAGTAGAAGCTCACCTCCACCTGCTTTTGTGCCAGAACCGGCACCGAAAGCAGGGAAAGAACCGTGGCCGCTGCGGCCGCCTTCAACAGGTTGCGTCTCACGTTCACCCTCCCTTTTGTTAGTTGCGTCACACCACTGCTCGCTCGCGCACGTCACCGTCGAAACGGTGCTCCTGCGCGGGATCCCACCCGAGGCGCATGCTCGCCCCCATCTCCGGTTGCTGGTGCCCGGGCAGCTTGGCGACGATCCGCCAGGGCTGCGCATCACCACCGACCTCGCAGGTGACCAATGTGTCCGCGCCCAGATATTCCGAGCCCACGACCGTGCCGATCACGCCGCCGTCGCCAACGATGCTGACGTGCTCGGGCCGCACGCCGATGGAGCGCCCGCCCTGGCCGACCGGAAGGATGTTGGTCGGCGGCGTGCCGATGAAGGTAGCGGCGAAGGTCGTCGCCGGCCGGTTGTAGAGCTCCTCGGGCGCGCCATCCTGCTCGATGCGGCCGTTGCGCATCAGGATCACCTGGTCGGCCATGCTCATCGCCTCGGTCTGGTCGTGCGTCACGTAGACCATGGTCACGCCCAGCTTCCGCTGCAGGTCCCGGATGTCGCGCCGCATTTCCTGACGCAGCTTGGCGTCCAGGTTGGATAGTGGCTCGTCCATCAGGCATACCGGCGTCTCGGCGATCATGGCCCGCGCCAGCGCCGTCCGCTGCTGCTGGCCGCCGGAGAGTTGCCCCGGCTTGCGCTCGAGCAGGCCACCCAGCGACAGCATCTCGACCACACGCGTGAGACGCCGCTCGTAATCAGCCTTGGGTTCCCTGCGGACCTTGAGGCCGAACAGGATGTTCTCACGCACGTTCAGGTGCGGGAACAATGCGTAGGATTGAAACACCATCGACAGGTTGCGCTCGGCCGGGCTCGCATGCGTCACGTCGCGTCCGCCGATCGAAATGCGGCCGCTGCTCGGCAGGTCCAGCCCCGCGAGCATGCGCAGCGTCGTCGACTTGCCGCAGCCCGAAGGGCCGAGCAGCACGGCAAAGCTGCCGGCCTTAACCTGGAAGCTGATGTCGTTGACGACCGTGGTCGCGCCCCAGCTCTTGGTCAGCTGGCTCAGAACGATGTCGGTCATTGCGAGCGGACGCCGTTGCCGACGAAACCACGGCGCGCTGCCCGCGCGCCGCCCCGGCAGGTGAGCCCTCGCTCAGCCCTGATACGAACAGCCCTCGCACAGACCGCGGCGCGAACCGCAACATCGCCCGAACGATTGCCCCGGGTCACATAGCGAGCAAAAGCGAACAAACCGAACGCGGATGGCTGCCCATCGATCACGCGTGCGAGGGGCCTCCGCACTCTGTGTGCGGCCTTGTGCAAGAACGAAGCGTATTTCGGAGAGCGGCGTCCGCCGCCAGCATCACGAGGCTGTCGCGCAGCCCCGCTGTCATCGGGCGCTAGCCCGAAAGATCCCAACATGCCTTGCACGTCAGCCCCCATTTTCATTCTATTGCTTCGCTCAAAACGAAGTAATTTTCTTTTCGCTTTTGTTCGCTCGCTGTTTGTATCGACACAAGCGCGTTGTTGCAACAGGCTGCTTCAGGAAAAGCTGAGCAGCGCGCCAGGGGGCGCCAAATCGCCCATTTCCGCGCTCATGCCTTGAGGTCGAGCGGGTTTGCCGTGCCTGGCGCGCGATCGTTTGGCGAGTTCCGCCTGAAGCTCGTCGCATCGCCCGATTATCTTGCCCGCCGCGGCGTCCCTCAGGTGCCGGAGGATCTTTCGCAGCACGCCTGCCTGCATCAACGCTTCGCCACCAGCGGCAAGTTCGAGCGCTGGCCCTTGCGCCGCGACGGCGCCGACCTCGACATCGTCCCCGCTTCGGCCGCGATCGTGAATACGATCGAGCCGCTGATCCTGATGGCCGAACAGGGTTTCGGCATCGCCTGCCTGCCCGATCTGGCGCTGCGCCGGCAATTCGCCGAGGGCCAGCTGAGAACCGTGCTCGACGACTATGTCCACCATGTCGGGATCATGCGGCTGCTCTGGCCGTCGAGCCGCCATCTCTCCCCAAAGCTGCGCGTCTTCATCGACTTCATGGCCGAGCACCTGTTCCCGGCCGAGCCCGGCGCCCGGGCTGTCGATGCGAGCCCTGCCCCGAGCAATCAGCGATAGCTACGGCAGGAGCTCAGGCCGACTTGCCCTTGACCTCGACGCCCGACCAGGACTCGAACAGCTTCACCAGGGTCGTCAGGTCTTCGTCGCCATGCTCGCGCACCCAGGTGCGCCAGAGCTGCGAGACCAGGCTGGCGATCGGCGTCGGCACCTCGAGTTCGTCGGCAACGCCGAGGAACAGCGAGAGGTCCTTCGCGGCGACGCGGTTGGTCGCTCCGAAATCGAAGGTCCCAGCCAGGACGGCGAGCGGAAACTTGACCTCGGTCGCGGAATTCCTGCCCGAGCCGTTGTTGACGACAGACAGAATGGTCGCGGGATCGATGCCGGCCCTGGCGCCGAGCACCATCGCCTCGGAGGTCGCCGCCATCGCGGTATAGTTCAGCATGTTGTTGTCAGCTTGACGTCTGCGCCTGGCCAGCATTCGGGCCGATCACGACGATGGTCGAACCCACCGCCTCGAAGGCCGGCCGGGCCAGCGCGATATCGGCCTCGGGACCGGAAAAGATGACGGTGAGCTTGCCCTCTCGCGCCCGCGGAACCCCGCCGGTCACCGGCGCGTCGAGGAAACCGGTTCCGGCAGCACGGAACCGATCGGCCATGCGGATCGCATCGTCCGGGCCGGTCGTGGAGAAGTCGATGACGCAGCGCGGCTTGCCGCCTGCAATGATCCCGTCCGCACCGAAGCAGACGGCGAAGAGCATCCACTCGACGTCATCGTCTTCGCCACTGGCTTTCATGGAACGCGCTTCCTCTGGCCCCTCGACATCCGCGGCGAGGACGGGCGCAACCTCGCCGATGCTGCTGGCGAGGAATTGCGGGCCTATCTCGGCCTCGCGCTCCCGGCCTGCCCAACTTCTTCCTGCTGCACGGTCCCAATTCCGGCGCCGGGCATGGCGGGTCCGCGACCTTCCTGAGCGATTGCCAGAGCGACCAGATTCTCGCCAGCCTAACCCATCTGGTCGAAGGCGGCTTCAACGAGCTGGAATGCCGCAGCGACGCCAGCGACGTCTACAATGCCCAGCTCGACCATGACCTCGCACAGATGGTCTGGGCGCATCCCGGCATCGCCAGCCGTTTCCGCAATGCGCAGGGACGCATCGTCACCAACCACCCCTGGACCTCGCAGCACTATTGGGAACTGACCCGCCGGCTCGACCGGCAGGCGTTCGACTGGCGGCCGGCCGGGCGCGGCCTCGGAGCCGGGCGGGGCGCCGAAACCGTTCACGCCCTGCAGGACGAAGCTTCGCCATGCTGAAAAGCCATGGCCGCTACGATTATTCGCCGATCATCGGCCGGCCGGACTATAGCTGGCCGGGCGGCAAGCGCCTCGCCGTCCACCTGTCGCTGAATGTCGAGCATTTCGCCTTCGGCGAGGGCCTTGGCAACGACTATGCCGCCCCGGTGCCGCCGCCGCAGCCGGCGGTCCGCTCCTATGCCTGGCGCGACTACGGCAACCGCGTCGGCGCCTGGCGCCTGCTCGAACTGGCGGAGGCCTACGCCCTGCCCTATGCGCTGCTGGTCAACAGCGAGCTCTACGACTACTGCCCGGAGCTGATCGCAGCCTTTTCAAAGCGCGGCGACGAGATCGTCGGCCATGGCCGCAGCAATGGCGAGCGCCAGGACCAGATGAGCTACGAGCAGGAACAGGCCTGCATCGCGGAGGCGACGCGAACCATCGCCTGTCATGAGGGCAAGCCGCCTTCAGGCTGGCTGGCCCCGTACATCGTCCAGACCCATGACTCGCTCGACCTGCTCAGGCAGGCCGGCTACCGCTACATGATGGACTGGGCGCTCGACGACCAGCCCGTCTGGTTCCGGACCAAGGCAGAGCCGATCCTGTCCGTGCCCTACGCCCACGACCTCAACGACTCCCTGGAATGCGTCACAAGGCGGACGCCTTTCGCAGGACTTCTGCAACAACCTGATCGACCAGTTCGACGAGATGCTGGCGGAATCGCAGCGCCGGCCGCTGGTCATGCCGATCGTGCTGCACAGCTTCATTCTCTGCCAGCCCTCCCGCCTGCGTCAGCTCCGGAAGGTGATCGAGCACATCCTGGCGCATCGCGACCATATCTGGCTGACGCGGCCCGGCGAGATCTGCAGCTTCATCGAGGGCCTGCCGGCGGGGATCGTTCCTGGCAGCGCGTGAGATGCACGGGACTATCCCGCCGACAGGGCAGCCGGATCGATATGAGCGGTCTTGGCCGAGAGCTCGCGCGCTTCGGCAACCACCTGCCTGGCCACCTCGCCGGGCTTGTCCTTGCCCATGCGCGACACCGGGCCGGTGACGCTGAGCGCGCCGATGACGACGCCGCCACGCGCCAGGATCGGCGCGGCGACCGAGGCTGCACCGATCTGACGCTCCTGTTCGGACATCGCGAATCCCTGCCGCCTGATGTCGGCGAGCTGGGCTCGGAGCGACCCCGCATCGACGATGGTCTGCGGGGTAACGGGCTCGAGGTCCGCGGCGAGATAGGCTGCGATCTCGTCCTCCGCCAGAAAGGCGAGGATCGCCTTCGATGATGCGCCGGCGTGCAGCGGAAACGGCACGCCGATCCTGATCGTCACGTTCAATTCGTTCGGCGGGACGATCTGGTCGAGATAAACCCGGTGCCGTTGACGCCTGGCCGAGACCGTCGAGGTCTCGCCGCTCGCCTCGGCGAGACGCCGGAGCGCGCCCGAGGCGATCTGAACCAGGCCGTTCCGGCGCTGGTAGGCATTGCCGATCCGCAAGGCGCCGACGCCCAGGCCGTGGCGTGCCGAATCGGAATGATATTCGACGAAGCCGCCTGCACGCAGGGACATCAGCATCCGATAGGCGCCGGCGCGCGACATCCCGGTCAGGCGGGCCAGTTGCGAGACGCCGATCGTGGGTTCCTCGCTCCTCGCCAGGAGCTCGAGCACCTCCAGCGCCCTTGATACCGCTGCGAGTGGCTTCGCTTCGCGGTCAGGCACCGTGCGTCTTCTCACCCGTGAATCGCGTAAGCAGCGCAAACCATCGTGGGATACCTCTGGAAAATCCCCCAAAACAGGTCACGCAACCTGGATGATCTGCACACACAACTGCCAAGCCTTTGAATTGACCTGACAGTGTGTCTCTCGTCCAGGTAGGGAGAAAGTCCAAGGGTCCGCACTTTTAACCCCAGGTAATCACGGTTTCCAGTACGATTGTTGCGACAAACTCGGCAGGGGAACCGGCCTCCCGGCAGATCTCCGCGACCGGAATCCCGCCGGCGGTCGGCCTCAGGATGAACGCCTTCCCGGCACCCGGGAACTTCGAAGCCTTCATCGTCTTCCGCCCCTTCCCAGCCCGAGGGAACGACGCAGACAGCTCCAGCCCAAAGCGATCCAGCTTCAAGGGCTCAGATCAAGGTCCGAAGAGGAATCGAAGAAGGGGCCGCGTGAACAAATAGCCAAGGCCCAGTTCGTAAGGTTATCTCCGGCAAGCGCTTTATCAGGGCGATGGCGGCCTGATGTTCAATCCGCCGGTCCGACGCAGCGAGACCCAAGCAGCCAGCACGGTACGAAACACGAAACGCATGACGACAAGGCCCGAAACCGTCATCCTGCTCCATGGTCTCGCACGCAGCAGCACGTCGCTCCTGCTCATCGAGAAGCTGCTTGTGGCCGTTGGCTACGACGTCATCAACGAAACCTACGCCTCGACCGATCGCGCGGTCGAGGGCCTGCTGGGCCATGTCGAGACTGCGGTCCATGCCGGCGCCGACGCCCGGCTGCATTTCGTGACGCATTCGATGGGGGGCATCCTCCTGCGCGCCTGGCTGCAGCAGAACCGCCCGCCCGACCTCGGGCGCGTCGTGATGCTGGCGCCGCCCAACCATGGCTCCGAGCTGGTCGACGGGCTCGGCCGGCTGCCGGGCTTCGAGCTGATCAATGGTCCCGCCGGCCAGCAGCTCGGAACGAGCCCGGACAGCCTGCCCAACTGCCTGCCGAAGGCGGACTACGAGCTCGGGATCATCGCCGGCAGCCTTTCGCTCAACCCGCTCCTGTCCCCGTTCTTCACCGGGCCGAACGATGGCAAGGTCTCGGTGGAGAGCACCAAGCTCGACGGCATGGCCGACCATATCGTCCTACCGGTGACCCACACCTTCATGATGAACAACCCGCTGGTCGTCGCCCAGGTCGTAACCTTCTTGAGGACCGGGCGCTTCAACCACGAGCTGACCATGGCGGAGATCGCCCAGAACGTGATGACCTATCTTCAGGGCGTGAAGGGTGGGGCCTGAGCCTATCTCAGCCTCGCGCGATCACCAGCGCAGGCGATGGACGTTGGAGACCCGCCCCGTATGCGCGTTCAGCGTGACCTCGAAGCGATTGCCGCCGCGACGGGCGTGATAGACGAAGAACCGGCCGCGGCAGTCGACGCGGCGGACATCGCGAAATCCCCGGTTCTGCAGCAGGATCTGCCCCTGCCGGCACGAGATCGCCCGGCCATGGTTGAGGCTCGAGCCGACATGGATGGTGACGCTGGCGGCCTGGACCGGCGCCGGGACGGCAATCGGGGCGAGGAGACCCAAGCCCAAGCAGCAGGCTACGAGAGCAATGATGCGCATGGTGTGTAACACTCCCTGATGTCTTGTTGCAGAACCTCCGAAGCGGGCTAGAGCGAGGCCGCTTCATCCTTGTCGCCGCGGCAGAGACCTTCGCCTCAGCCGCCGCGATTGTCGTAGGCGCCCTCCTCGCCGCCGGGATCGTCCGGCCTGCGCTGGGCCTTCTCCCAGAGCAGGGCTTTCAGCGCCGCGAGCTTCTCCTGTGGCCAGCCTTGAATGTTCGCCACCGCGGTCCAGGCCTCGACGTAGTGCTGCGGCGCATAGACGTGCCCGTAGCCCATCGGCACCCTGGTCGCGACCGCCATGTCGAGCAGGAGCTGCAGGCCGGTCACGACCGGATACCAGCGAAATTGCGGCGAGACGTCGGGGCCACGCTGCGGCTGGAGCCAGGCCGGCGCGCGGAAGAAGCTCCGGTCATCGAAGAAGGTCACCGCATCGCTGGCGTATTGCAGATAGACGATCCGCATGATTCCCCAGGGCGTATCGGGCGCCACCGTCGGGCCGTTCTGGTTCATGAAGCGGACGGCACGGCCGTCGCCATATTCCGGCAGCCAGGCCGGCGAGCCGGGATTGCGCCGGGCGGTGATGCCGCGCCAGAAGCGGCTGCCGAAGGGCGGGCCGCTCCACAGGGCGCCGTCGATCGGATCTCCGATCAGCTCGAGCAATTCGACCGACCGCTCCGAATTCATCGCGCCCAGGCTCAGCCCGTGCAGATAGAGCCGAGGCCTCGCCGCCTTGGGCAGCCGGGTCCAGTAGCCATACACCTCGGCGAACAGCGCCCGCGCCGCCTCCGAGCCGTATTCCGGCTGGGCGAGCAGCGAGAGCGGGCTCGACAGATAGGAATATTGCAGGGCGACGCTGGCGACGTCGCCGTCGCCGAGATACTCGATCGGCGCGATCGCCGAGGGATCGACCCAGCCGGTGCCGGTCGGAGTGATGACGACGAGGATCGCGCGCTCGAAAGCGCCCGAGCGCTTCAGCTCCTCCAACGCCAGCCGCGCGCGCGCCTCGGCCGTATCGCCTGCCCGCAGCCCGACATAGAGGCGGATCGGCTGCTTCGCCGGCCGGCCGGACAGTTCAGCGATCTCGGATGCGCTCGGGCGCGAGGCCACGAACTCCCGGCCTGCGCGTCCCAGATCGCGCCACCTCACCAGCGAGGCCTGGCTTCCGGACTGGAGCGGGTCGGTCGGCTGCGGGCTCGCCGGCTCGATCAGGGCGTCGCGCTCGCGGAAGGAGGAATCGAGCGCGCGAAAGCCGACGCGGACCAGGAAGCCGCTGGCGAGCGACCAGACCAGCACCGTCGTGATCGCGAGGCCGGCCACGAGCGCAACCCGCCGCGGCATGAAGGCGAGCGGCCGCCGCGCCAGGAAGAGGGCGACGAGCCTGAACAATCGCCCGAGCGCCAGCAGCACCGCGAAGGTCGCCAGGGCGATCAGGCTGACCTTGAGCGGGTGCGCGCTCTCGATCGGCTCCATCCCCATCACGGCCCGGATCGAATTCTGCCAGCTCGCCGCATTCGCCAGGAAGACCGCGGCGATCAGCAGACAGATGACGGCGACGACGATATTGACGATCCGGCGCATCCGTTCCCTCGGCGCCGGCATCTCCAGATAGGCCCAGAGCCAGCGCCAGAAAGTGCCGAAGCCATAGCCCACTGCGAAGCAGACCCCGCCGAGAACGCCTTGCATCACGGCCGTGCGCGGAACCAGCGTCGGAGTGAGGGAGGCCGCGAACAGGAAGGTTCCCAGCGCCACGCCGATGCCGGACAGGCCGCGGCTCCAGCGCAGTGGCAGGAGAAGGGTTCTGGCGCCGAGGCTCATCATCATATCCGCTGGTCGCGAAGGCTGGTTCGGGTGAAATCGAGACGGCCGCGAGACGACATTCAGAACCTCCAGACCATCGGTACGTAGAACACGGCCATGACGAAGAACCAGAGCATCAATGGCAGGCCCAGCTTCCAGTAGCTGTTGAAGCTGTAGCCGCCGGGGCCCATCACCATCATGTTGGTGGCGGTCGCGATCGGCGTGAGGAACGCGGCCGAACCGGCGATGCACAGGCTCATCAGCACCGGGCGCGGCGAAACGCCCAGGCCCTCGGCGGCGGCCATCGCGACCGGGATGACCAGCATCGTCGTCGCGGTGTTGCTCATCACCTGGCCGAGGACGGCGGTCAGCACGAACAGGCCCGCGAGGAAGGCTAGCGGTCCCGCTTCCCCCGTCAGCGCCACGAGCTGAGCGGCGACGACCTTGGCGGCGCCCGACTGCACCATCGCCGTCGAGAGCGGCATCATCGCCGCGATCAGGATCACCGTCGTCCAGTTGATCGCGCGATAGGCCTGTTCCACCGTCATGATGCGGGCGAGGATCAGCGCGCCAGCCGCCAGCAGACCGGCAACCGCTGGAGGCACGATCCCGGTCGCGAGCATCGCCACGAGACCACCCAGCACGGCAAGGGTGATCCCCGCGCCCGCTCCCATCGGAACCGCCTGGCGCCGGACCAGGTCGGGCGAATTGACGACGAGCACATCGGGATCGTCGAGATGCAGGTCGAGCGCCTCCCAGCTGCCCTCGAGCAGCAGGGTATCGCCGGCGCGCAGGGTCTCGCCCGGCTCGATATCGACGCCGGCCCGCTGCACGGCCAGCACGACGAGGTCGCCACTATCGGTCACCATGCCGGGGAACAGAGCACGACCGATCATGGCCGAGCGCGGCGGGATCACGACCTCGGCGAGACCCGAGCGCTTGCTCAGCAGCCCGGGCTGGTCGCCTTCGCCGCGCAGAGCAAGGTGCTTGTCCGCTGCGAAACTGGCGACGGCCTCGGCATCGCCGCGCACCAGCAGGTAGTCGCCCACGGCGACCGCTCGCTCGCGTACCGGCGACCCGGTTTCCCCGGCCTGCACCACCATCAGGCTGAGCCGCCCGTCCGTCCCGAGGTCGATGGCGGCCGGGGCAAGGCCGATATAATCGCAGCTGGAGCGCACGCGCAGCCGGAAGACGCCATCGCTCAGGCCGTAGTGCTCGACCAATGTCTGGGCGTGCTGGCTGAAATCAGCCGGCAGGCGCGCGCTGCTCTGCACCGGCAGCAGCCGTTTGCCCAGCAGCAGGATGATCGCGATCGTCCCGGCCAGCAGCGGCAGGCCGACCAGGGCGAACTCCGCGAAGGCGAAGCCCTTCAGCCCGGCATCCTCCAGCGACTCGGACACCAGGATGTTCTTCGGCGCGCCGGTCAGCAGCAGGTTGGCGCCGGCATGCGAGGCGAAGGCGAGCGGCATCAAGAGCTGGGAGGGCGATTGGCGCAGCCGCACCGCCGCCATCACCGCGATCGGCATCAGCGCGGCGATCGCACCGCTGCCGGTGATCAGCGCGCTCAGGGCGCCGGCTGCGACCGTCATGATGATCAAAAGACGCGTCAGCCCGTTGCTGCCGGCCCTCGCGATCAGGTACTGACCCGCCCAGGCGGTGACGCCCGTCCTCTCCAGGGCGGCGCTGACGATGAAAAGGCTGGCGACGAACAGCGTCGCGCGATCGCCGAAGCCGGCGAAGGCCTGGTCGAGCGTGACCACGCCCGTCGCCCAGAGCGCCAGCGCCGCCCCGACCGCGACCACGACGACCGGCAGCCTGTTCCAACAGAACAGGACGATCGCGACCGCAATGACGAGGGCCGTGCTGGTGATCGGTGTCATCTCGCAGCCTCCCGCAGAGCTTCGTCAGGTCCGAAGCATCAAGGCCCCGCCGAGCAGGATGGCAAGGGCGATCAGCCCCAGCCCCGCCATCGGCCAGCGCCGCAGATGGACATCGATTTCGCCGATGCGGTTCGAGAGACTGCGCAGGAGCGGCTGCCCGGACTGCGCCAGGACGACGATGTCGCCCTCCGGAATGGCGCCAAGGCGCCGGGGCCAGCGCCGAACCAGCAGCATCGCCCCGGCTCCGAGCAGAAGCGGCCAGGTCACCTTCCAGAGCGCCTCCGGCTGGAGCAGGTATGCGATTGTCTCGCCGGACACCGCCGGATAGAGCGACCACGGGATGACGAGCGAGGCTGCAGCCACGACCAGCCAGGGGACGAGCTGCCCCAACGGCGGCGATGTGACAGGATTATCGGCGCTGTCGCGACGCAGGATCAGCAGCAGGTGCACCATCAGCATGGAGCTGCCCGCCCCCGCGAGCGTCATCGCAGCGGCGAGCCAGCCATAGCCGAGCAGCGGCTTGGTCGCGAGCTTGGCCAGCGCGCCGCTGGTCAGCGGCATGCCGCCAAGGCTCAGCGCCAGCACGGCCGTCAGCAGCAGCACGAGCCGCAGGCCGCGCCCGCCGGTCTTGGCCAGGATGCCGATGCCGAGGAAGAGCGCGCCCTTCACCAGCGTATGATGGACCGCGTAATAGGCCGTCAGGTCCGCAGCCGTCGGATCGGCGGTCGCGAGGCCGACGCCCAGCAGCACCGCCAGCAGCCCCATCTGGCTCACGGTCGAATAGGCCAGGATCGTCTTGGGCCGCGGCTGGGTGATGCCGACGAGCACGCCGTAATAGGCGGTGACCAGACCGACCCCGATCAGGATCGCCCCCCAGAACGGCGCCCCGTCGGCGAAAGGCAGGAAGCGGATCAGGCCGATCACGCCAGCCTTGACCACGACTCCGCTCAGCACAGCCGAGGCCGGCGTCGGCGCCGCCGGATGCGCCAGCGGCAGCCAGACATGCAGCGGCACCAGCCCCATCTTGAGCGCAAAGCCGAGGATGAACAGGACGACGATGCCGTCGCGCATCGGGGATGCCGAGAGATCGGCGACGACGCTGCGAATCTGCGGGTTGGCGTCGGGATGGTTCGCCGCCAGCATGACCAGCGCCATCAGCAGGATCGCCTCGGCCGCCAAGGCGAGCACGACATAGATCGTGCCAGCCCGCCGAGCGGGCGGGCTCTGCTCATGGATGATCAGCCCATAGGCGGACAGACTCGCCAGGGTGAAGAGCAGATAGAAATTCACGACGTCGCCGACGACGAACAGGCCGAGGCTGCCGGTGAGCGTCAACAGCCACCAGATTGCAAAGCGTGGCGCGCTGTCGTCGCGGGCCATCAGCGAGGCGGCATAGGCGCCGGCCGCGCTCCAGAGCAGTGCCGCACCCGCGAGCAGGATCGCGCCGGGCGTGTCGAGCACCAGCGTCAGCCGGAACGGCGCTGGGAAGAGCGCGAAGCCGCCTTTCGGCACCAGGATCGCGGCCGCCAGGGCGGGTAATGGGGCGACGACGAGAACAGCCAAGGCCCGCGCCCTGAACCAGGCCGACAGGCAGCAGAGTGCCAACCCGAGCGGGACGAACAGCGTCGCGGCAAGGAGGAGGCCGGCGGCGCTCATGACAGCCCCGCAAGCGCCAGGCCGTCACGGCCGATCTGCAGGATGCCGAAGGGGCGCAGCGGCACGAGGCCGAGCAGCACGGCCGCGACCGCCAGGACGAGCGCCGCGAGCTCGAGGCGGCGCGGAACCGCCCGGCGCGACGGCAGCGGGCCGGCGGGGACGGCAAGCGCCCGGTCGATCACGCGGAAGACATAGCCGCCGGCGAGAAGACCGCCGGCCAGGATCGTCGCCGCCAGCCAGGGATAGCCCTCGATGACCGCAGCCGTCAGCAGCAGGCATTTGGCGATGAAGCCGCCGCTCGGCGGCACGCCCATCAATGACAGCCCGGCCAGGCCGATGGCCGCCGCGCTCATCGGCAGGACCCGGCCGAAGCCGCCGAGATCGGCGATGCGGTCATGGCCATAGACCCCGATGATGACGCCGGCCGCCAGGAACATGGCGGCCTTGGCCAGAGCATGGGAAATCAGCTGGAGCGCCCCGCCGGTCCAGGCGATGGTTTCCCAGGGCGCCACGCCCGCGCCGCCCGCCGCGAGCGGGAAGACGATGAAGAGATAGCCGAGCTGCGCCACGGTCGAGTAGGCGATCATCAGCTTCAGCCGCGCCTGCCTGAGCGCCATCACGCTGCAGAACAGGATCGAGGCGGCGCCAAGCACGGCGAGCAGCTGGCCCGCGACCGCAGCCGCCTGCGCCGGAGCGACATCGAGCACCAGCCGCAGGATCAGGAACACCGGCGCCTTGATCACCAGCGCCGAGAGGACGGCGCTGGCCGGTGCCGGCGCCCCGGCATGGGCCGGCGGCAGCCACAAATGCAGGGGAAACAGCGCCGCCTTGGCCAGGAGGCCGACGATCATCAGCGCCAGCGCCACCGACAGCGCCGGGTCGGACCGGCTCAGGCGCGACAGCGCGAGCAGGTCAAGCGTGCCGTACTGGCCATAAAGCAAGCCGACCCCGAGCAGATAGAGCAGCGAGCCGAGAAGGGCGAACAGCAGATAGCGCAGGGCGGCGTTGGCGGTCTCGGTGCGGCCGTCGAGGCAGACCAGCGGCACGGCCGCGAAGGTCAGGAGTTCCAGCGCGACGTAAAGGTTGAACAGGTCCTCGCCGACGAAGACGGCGTTCAGCGCGCTCCAGAGCGCGAGCAGCATCACCCAGAAGGTCGTCTGCGCGCGTCCACTGCCGGCTTCGCCCCCGTGCCCGTGCTGGACATGCGCGAACAGCCCGACCGCGACCACGATCAGCGCGGTCATGACCAGCATCGCCACCGACAGCCCGTCCGCCCGCAGCGCGATCCCGAGCGGAGGCTGCCAGGCGCCGACGACATAGGACAGCGCCGCGCCGGTCTGGACCAGCTCGACGACGATTGCGACGGCGACGGCGAGCCCGGCCGCAAGCGTCGCCAGCGCAATCCGAGCCGCACTGCGCGGCCCGCAGGCGAGAATGGCGAGCACCGCACAGACCGGCAGGATCACGGCCAGGACCAGCAGGAAGCCGCCCGGCGTGGTGGCGTGGATGGACAAGGTCACGACCCGCCTCGCGGCTCGGCGGGAGCAGCCTCGTCCGCTCCGGCCTCCACCGCCGGCTCGGCGATGCGCTTCAGCAGGGCGACGGCCAGGGCACTGGCCGAAAAGGCGACGACGATGCCGGTGATCACCAGGGCCTGCGGCACCGGATCAGCCGCAAAGCCGGCGCCACCGCCACGCCGCGCCACGGCGCCGAAGACGAGGAAGATGCCGGCGCCGAGGATGTTGCAGCCGACGATCCGTCGCAGCAGGCCCGGATGCGTGACGACGCTGAAGAGCCCGATACCGACGAAGGCCGCCCCGCAGAGGCCGAACAGGACGCCAGGTTGCAGCGCCGCCGTCATCGCGTTGGCGCTTTCCGGGCGGGACCGGCGACCAGCATGGCGAGCGCCGCGGCGACGGAGAGGGTCAGCGCCGCCTCGATCAGCAGGATCAGCGGCTTCGCCCATGCCTTCGGATAGGCGAGGAAGCCATCGGCGAAGACGAAGCCGAGAAAGGCGATCACCAGGAACAGCGCCGGCCCGCCGGCCAGAGCGAGCCGCAGCGGCAGCCCTGCCGTCTGCGGCGGCGGGCGCAAGCCCGCCAGCATCACCAGGAGCCACATCGCCGCGAGCACGGTTCCAGCCTGGAAGGTGCCGCCCGGCGCATCGGCCCCCACCCAGAACATGTAGACGCCGATCACCACGCCGAAGGGCGGCAGGGTGCGGGCGAGATAAGCGAGCGGCCCCGGGACCTCGCCGGGCCTGACCTCGGGCGTGCCGCCCCAGACGGCATCGGGCGCCAGCGACCAAACCCCGATCAAAGCGAGCAGCACCACGACCTTCTCCAGCAGCGTGTCGAGCGCGCGATAGGCCAGCAGGACGGCGGTGACGGGATTGCCCAGCCCGGTAGCCGGTAGCGCCTCGGCAGCCATCGGCGCGAGCGTCGGGGCCGGAGACGAGAAGCTCAGAACGGCAAGGCCGAGCCCAACCGAAATGGCGGCACAGCCGGCGGCGATGGCGAGCTTGCCGGTGCGCGTCACCGGCTCCTCATGCTTGTCGCGGCCGCGGATCGCCGCCTCCGCCCGCAGCAGCAGGATCCCCGTTCCGCCGCCGCCGATGGCGATCTCGGTCAAGGCGACGTCGGGAGCCGCGAGCCGGACCCAGGCGAGCCCGAGCAGCAATCCGAAGGCGAGGAAGGTGATGATTGCGCTACGCTCGTCCGGCTCGGCGACGACGCGAAGCGCGAGCATCAGCAGCAAGGCGACGAGCGCAAGATCGAACAGCGCCATCATCGCTCGGTTCGCTCGCGATAGACGGCGCGGGCGAGCAACTGGCTCGCCGTTGCGGCCGAGAGCTGCGCGAGCAGCCAGATGCAGACGAGCTTCAGGCCGCCCGCCATGCTCGCCGATTGCGGCAGGAGACCGAGCACGATCAGCCCGAGCCCGAGATTGTCGGCCTTGCTGATCGCATGCAACCGGCTCAGCGTGTCGGGAAAGCGCAGCAGGCCGAGCGCGCCGGCCAGGAAGAGCAGCGCCCCCGCGCTCACCAGGACCACGGTGACGATGTCGAGAAGGGTGCTCATGGCAGCTCTTCCGACGAGGTGCGGTCCGCGTTCGGCCGATCGGAGCCCAGGACGAAAGCCACGCAGGAGAACGCCGCGAACAGCGTCAACAACAGCGCGACGTCGCTCGCCGCCTCGGAGCCGGACGCCGCCCCCAGCAGCAGAAGAACCGCCGCTCCGCCGGTCCCGAGCAATTGCACCGCCATCATGCGTTCGGCCGTGATCCGGGAGCGCAGCACGCGCAACAGCGCGATGGCCGTGACCGCCAGGATGAACAACGCCGCAGCGGACAGAAAATCAGCCATCGCGCCGATCCCGTTCGAGGATCCGACGGAAGGCGACCTCGTCGGCTGCGACCTGCTCGGCCACGGCTTCGCGCAGATCGAGGCAATGGATATGCAGGGTTCCGTCGCTCTCGACGGCAACGGGCAGCTTGCCCGGCTGCAGGCTCATCACCGCGCAGGCGGAATCGCGCGCCATGCCGTCGGGAATGGTGGAACGGCAGGTCGCGAAGCCCGGCTGCAAGTCGATCTTACGCGCAAAGACACGCCGCGCCACGTCGAGCCCGGCGACCAGCGATTGCGGCAGGAAGCGGATCAGGAACCGTGCGAGACCAGCTGGCGAAAGCTTGCCGCCAGCTGGCCACAGTGCCGTACTGGCCCAGACTCCGGCTGCGCTGGCAACGAGCCCGACCGGCAGGTCCATCGGCGCGGGGCCGATCAGGATCACCCACAGCAACAGCAGACAAAGCCCTCGGATACAGAGCGCCGAGAGCCGCACGTCGTCGGCCGCGGCCGCTCCACCCATCGTTTCGTCCGCCTCCGGTCGATACCTTGCCCAGTTCAGCACAAGGGTAGCGCCGACCTTCCCCGGCAACATCAGCCCGATGTCTCATGGCTGTGCGCCGCGTCCCATTCTCGACGCGATGGCTGGCCGGAGCACACCCGATATGCGCAGGATGGCGGCTCGCTCTGTCCGGGGACCGCATGCCGCAGCTCGAGCTTCCTTCGAGGCCGCCCGCCCGGCCGGCCGCACCGCCATGCCGATGATCATCGAACCGCGGCACGGCGATGCGGAGGACGATGCGAGCAGCACCAAGAAGCGCTCGCTGATCGCCATTGCGGGCAGCCTGCTTGGCGAGATCAGCCTGCCCAAGCTGGCGCTGGCCTGGGTCCTGGGTGCCCTGCTGCCCAGCCTCCTGCTCGGCGCGGCCCCCTCGTCATCTCGGCCTGGGTCGCGTCCGTGTCGGGCCGCGTGTCAGCGCTCGCCGGGATCGGCTCGCTGGTGCTGCTCGCCCTGGTCGGTGCCGTCGGCTGGTACGGCTTCCGGCCGCTGTTCCGTCTGGCAGAAAAGAGCTTCTGGTCGCTGAACGCGCTGGTGGTGCAGCCGGGCTACGCTATCTGCCGCGAGGGGCTGCAGCATCTCGCCGAGCGCTTCATCCCCGCTGCCGCCGCTCCGGGCAGGCGGGCAGCCTGGCGCGCGCGGAGCGCGATCGGCGCGGGGCTGCTCGGCTGCCTCGTCGCTGGTGCGGTCGCCGCCATCGTCTGGCCGGCCACGCGCTGGTCCGGCGGCTTCGCCGACTTCGTCGACCCGATCCGGCTCGTCCTTCCCGCCCTCGCCAATGCCGTCGTGCTGATGTCGCTCTATCTGGCGGCGGCCTCGCTGCTCTGGGGTATCGCCGACGGGTCCATGGACCAGCCGCAGGATCTCGACGGCTTCGACATCGTGCCGACCTCAGCCCGCCGGTGGCGCGTCGCACATCTCTCCGACGTCCATGTCGTCGGAGAGCGCTATGGCTTCAGAATCGAGAGCGGGCGCGCCGGCCCGCGCGGCAACGAACGCTTTTCCCAGGTGCTCGACCGACTGGCAGAAATCCATGAAGCCGAGCCGCTCGACCTGCTGCTCATCACCGGCGACATGACCGACGCCGGGCGCTCGGCCGAATGGGCCGAGTTCCTCGACGCCATGCAGCGCCACCCGGCTCTCGCCGAACGCAGCCTGATCCTGCCCGGCAACCACGACGTCAACATCGTCGACCGCGCCAACCCCGCCCGGCTCGAACTGCCGGGCAGCCCAGGCAAGCGCCTGCGCCAGATGCGCACGCTCTCGGCCATGGCGGCTCTCCAGGGCGAGCGTGTGCAGCTCTTCGACGACAGCCGGAGCCGCCTTGCCGGCAGTCTCGCCGCCACGCTGGAACCGCATCGCGAGAGGATCGCTGCTTTCGCCGATTCAGGAGGCTTGCGCCTCGCAAGCGGCCTCGCCGCGATCTGGGAGGATGCCTTCCCGATGGTGCTGCCACCGGCCGAGCCGGACGGGCTCGGCGTCATCCTGCTGAACTCCAACGCCGAGGCGCATTTCTCCTTCACCAACGCACTCGGCCTCGTCGCCGAGGAGGACATGCAGGCGTTGCTCGCCGCGACCCGCATCTTCCCGCAGGCGCGCTGGATTTTGGCGCTCCACCACCACCCGGTCGAATATCCGCGGCCGGCAAAGGCGTTCTCGGAGCGCATCGGCACGGCCCTGATCAATGGCAGCCGGCTGCTGCGGCTGCTGCGACCGGTCGCCTCCCGGATGGTCGCGATGCATGGGCACCGCCATATCGACTGGATCGGCCGCTGCGGCGCGCTGAAGATCGTCTCCGCGCCGTCGCCGGTGATGGAAGCGACGGATGCCGAACCGACCTGCTTCTACATCCACACGCTCGCCGCGGCGTCAGACGGGATCGCGCTGCTGGAACCGGAGCGCATCGTGATCGAACCCGTGCCGCCCGCCGTCACGTCGTGACGGACGAGCCTTCCGCGCCCCTCTCGTCCTTCTGCGGCGAGCCGAAAATCTCGGCCAGCCATCGGCTCGACGGATGCAGGGCGCAGAAGGTGAGAAGGGCGATGGTGATCGGCACGCCGATGAAGGCGCCGAACACGCCCCAGAGATAGGTCCAGAAGAAGACCGAGAATAATACGCTCGCCGGCGAGATCGCCAGCGCGTTGCCGGCGACCCTGGGCTCGACATAGCTGCCGACGATGAACTGGATCAGGTTCAGGCAGGCGAAGACCGCGATCACCGCCTCCCAGGAGCCGAATTGCGTCATCGCGAACAGTGTCGGGAAGACGGTAGCGACCAGCGGGCCCATGAACGGGACATAATTCAGCAGGAAGGCGATAAAGCCCCATTCGGCTGCCAAGGGCAGCCCGACCGCCTTGGCGAAAATCCAGACCAGCAGGCCGGTGATCACGCTCATCAGCGTCCTGACCAGCATGTAGCGCCGGATCTTCGCGGCCGTCGCGATGCTGCCGTTGAGGAGCAGCTCGCCCACGGTGCGATTACGCATTCCTCGGAGCTTGCGGCCGAAATCCTCGATCTCGAGCAGCCCGAGGAGCACGTAGACGAGCACCACCAGCCAGAAGCTCATCGTGCTGTTCAGCCGGCCGCTCACGGTCTGGACCATGCGCAGGATCCAGGCGGTACTGAAATTCTCCGACCAGACCGATGCGACGGCGATGCCATGCCCTTCGAGCCAAAGCGTGATCTGCTCGTAGAAGGCCTGGAAGCGGCCGATGTCGCTGACGATCCAGCGGCCGACGCGGCCGAAGGCCCAGGCGATCAGGGAGCCGAAGGCGACGAAGGCGACGACCATGACGAACAGGCTGATCGCCAGCGCCAGCAGGCGCGGCAGGACGCGCTGCAGCGCCTGCTGCAGCGGCCAGATCAGCGCGATGATGAACAGCGCGAAGGCGACCGGCGCGAAGACCGAGCTCGCGGTCGACAAGGCCGCCACCGCCAGGATGATGGCGATGATGACCTGCGCGGCCTGATGTGACTTGCCGCCCGTGATGGGGCTGTCGCGTTCCGGATGGGCGGCGGCGAAATTCTTTTGCGACGTCACCCGTCAGACTCCCTCGGTGAACTCGGCGAGATCGAGCGTCGAGCGCTTGCCGATCTCGTCGCGATGCGTCCGGTAGAATGCCTCGGCGGAGCGCCTGCCCTCGTCATGGAGCATGGTCAGGAATTCCCATTCGGCATTGAGCTTCGAGGAATAGCCGAGGTCGATCATGGCGTCGCTGGTGATGCGATGAATGCGCATGCGCGCCCAGCGCGCGACCTCGCCGCCGCTGGAAAGCGCCTCGCGCTGCAGCAGCGCCATCATGCGCAGCTCCTTCAGCAGCACCGCGTTGAAGGAGACCTCGTTGAGGCGGTTGAGGATGTCGCGCGCCGTCCGCGGCGTGTCCGGCCGCTCGACCGGGTTGATCTGGACGAGGATGGTGTCGCTGGCCGTGCTCTCCTTGATCAGCGGCGTCATCGTCGGATTGCCGGAATAACCGCCGTCCCAATAGCTCTCGCCGTCGATCTCGACCGCCTGGAACAAAGTCGGCAGGCAGGCCGATGCGAGCAGCACCTCCGGCGTGATCTCGGCGTTCCGGAAGATCCGGTTGCGTCCCGTCCGGACATTCGTCGCGGAAATGAAGAGCTTGATCGGGCCTTTCGCGATGGCGTCGAAATCGATCACTTCGGCGAGGATGTCCGTCAGTGGATTCGCGCCCGATGGGTTGAGGGTATAGGGCGAGACGACCCGGGACATCATGTCCATCGCCACGAAGAGTGGTGAGGTGTCGAGCGTCCAGCGCCCGAGCAGCACGTCGAGCGGGGTGCGCTGGAACGGGCTGAAGCGCGCCGCCTCGGCGACTTTCCGCCAGTATCGGTCGAGCGCCTCCCGAGCTCCCTCGCGCCCGCCGATGGCATAGCCGGACGCCAGCACGGCGGCGTTCATCGCCCCAGCCGAGGTGCCCGAGATCGCCTCGATGGTCAGCCAGTCCTCCTCGAGGATCCGGCAGAGCACGCCCCAGGTATAAGCGCCATGCGCGCCGCCACCTTGCAAGGCGAGGTCGATATTGAGCGGCTTGCGCGGCGGGGCGTTCGCGCCGCCGGTTCGGCTGGAGGAGGCAGGCATCTTGCTCACGACATCACCGTTGTTGGCGGAACCAGCTGTGTCATGACGACTTCACCAGCCCCGAGAAACCCGCGACTGCGAGCAGGCTCAAGGCCCAGCCGACAGCCGATTGGAAGTAGAAATAGCTGATCGCGACGCGCCCTCCGGGCTTCGTCGGATTCGGCCGCCAGAAACTGCGCTGGCCCATGTCCAGCACCGGCAGCAGCGTGTCGAGCGAATACATCCACGGGCTGAAGGCGGGGTAGCTCGAAGCTTCCCAGCGCTGCCGGAAGCAGTCCAGCTGCGTCTGGCCAGGCACAGCCAGCCCCTGTGACGGCCCGCTGGCGACCAGCGGTCTCTGCTCGCCCTGCGCGATGCCGCACAGGGTCCATTCCGGCGCGCGCAGCACGACGGCGCTGTTCGGCATCACTGCGCCTCGGCCTTCGGCATAGGCGAAGATCGCGACGCCCGCGAGCCAGAAGAACGCAAGCCAGACAAGCGCCAAGAGGGGCCTGCGGCCATAGCCGAGCGTGATCCCGAGAATACCGTCGGCGACGAAGAGGAGCGCCCGCCAGACCGGGTTCTCCGTCCGAGCGCGGCGGGCCCGGCGCTGCAGCCGTTCCTTGATGACGAGCACCGAGCTGGCATCCTCGCCATGCCCCATCTCGCGGAAGACCGCCGCGAGCTGCTCGTAGGGTTGCGGCCAGAAATCCTCGCCCCAGCGCGCAGGTGCCTGGCGGGCCAGCCAGTCCAGGCGGCTCGTCGCATCGACCGGTCCGTCGATGAAGGCGCCATAGCGGCAGCGGTTGAGCAGCAGCTCGCCGGGCTTCGGCCAGCAGGCCGCTTCGTCATGGATCGTACCGATCGAGGCGCCGGTGAGCGCCAACGCTCCCTCCAACCGGGCCTCGCGGCGCAGGAAGAAAGCGCCCTTGACGACGGTTCGACTCGCCTGGATGGCGGCGCCTCCGGGATTCTCGACGATCGCACCGGAGCAATCGAGATCGCCGGCGATCTCGGAGCCGGTCAGCTGGATCTCGCCAGCGATGCGGGCACGTGGCAGCAGGATGCTACCCTGGCACACGAGAGCGCTCGCATCGAGCGCAGCCCGCTCGGCGAGCGGGATGGCGGCGCCCGTGAGATCCAGATCCGCCGCCACGACTGCACCGGCAAGGTTGAGGCCGCCGCGCAGAGTCGCGCCGCGCAACAGCACATTCCGCACTTCCAGGCTTCGGGCCAGCAAGCCATGGCCGCTCCGCGCGCGGATGACCGCGCCGTCACATTCGAGATTGCCGCCCAAACGCGCCTGGTCGAGATTGATCTCGCCATCGACCTGGGCGCCGCGCAGATAGATGCCGCCCCGCGCCTCGAGCCGCTCCGCCTGCAGGCCGGGCAGTCGCGAGCCGTCCAGGAACAGCCGGCTGATGATGGCGGCGCGCAGATTCGGCACTGCTTCGAAATGGCAGTCGTTCAGCCCGATATCGCGAAAGACGCGGCAAGCCTCGAGGTCCAGCACCTCCGAAATCCAGGCGCCGCGGACAAGCACGCCCTTTTCGTGCGGGCGGCAGCCGGCCTCGCCTCCCAGGATCAGAAAGCGCAGGAACGGAGCCCGTACGACGCGGGCGGGATCCGCCTCCGTCGGCAGGCTCCCATCTCCGAGCCGGTCGAAGTTGCCGGACTGGAGCCGGGCGACGATCTCCTCCTCTGCCGGAAGCAGAGGCCGGAAATCATCGAGGCGCATCGCCGAGGCCGCCCAAGCGGCGGCCTCGGCGCCCAGGCTCCAGTCCACGATCACGCCGGTGACGCCTCGGTGCTCGCCACGGCCGCGAGGGCCTCGCGCAGTTGCGCTTCCTTGGTCTCGTCGAACGACGTGCTGATCAAGGTCCCGCCGACACCCTTGAGATCGGCCAGGACCTTGTCCGTAGTCATCTTGCGAACGAGCAGGAACAGGCCCGCCGTGTTCGGTTGCAAGGCCGAGGCGGCGTCCTTCATGAACTGGTCGTTGATGCCGACATCGCTGAACTTGCCGCCAAGCGCGCCCGATGCTGCGCCGATCGCCGTGCCGATCAACGGATTGAGGAAGATGAAGCCGATCAGCGTGCCCCAGAGCGCACCCGAAGCGGCGCCCGTCGCCGTCAGGTTGATCATCTGGTTGAGCTTGACGTGGCCCTTGTCGTCCTTGACGACGACGACGGCATCACCGAGCTCGATCAGATACTCGCGCTGGAGCGAAAGGACCTTCTGGCGGACTTCCTCCGCCTTCTGCTCCGTCGGGAAGGCGATGAAAACGAGATCACTCATGACTGTAGTTCCTGCTTGAGCGGGGAGAAAAGATCGCATGGCCCGGCACCGCTCGTGCCCGGCCGACCAGGAATTCCGCCAATAACGGCACCGGGCGCCCTGTCGATCGCCTCCGCTCTGCCGTCGATGCAGTTCCAGCGATGTCCAGATGAGCCCAGGGATAGGCCGTGGCGAAACGGGCAAGATTCGAGGCGGCCGCAATCGCGTCGGCGGGGCATTCGATTTCTTGATCTGCCTCGACATCCCGGCCCGAGGACAACGGCGTGTCATCGTCCCACAGCGGCAGCTGCCATACACCGTCGCCCGATATCCCACCGCATTTCAGCAGCTCCGATGCCAAGCCTTCGTCATTGGCGAACAAGCCGCTGGCATGGCTGCCCAGCGCGACGAAGCTTGCGCGGGTCAGCGCGGCGACGGCGATGACACAGCTCGGCGAAAAATGAGCGGCGTAGCCGAGCACGTCGCCCAGCAGCAAGGGATCCTGCGCTCGGTGGCCGTCATCCCTGTCGATACCCGATGATCCACCTTGACCGGCAACGATGAGGCCCACGACATTCAAGGCGAGCCCCAGCCGCTCGACCGTCCGCATCGCGCCCAGCACGCTTCCGATGCCGTGCATGTCGCAGGCTGGGGGGAGCAAAAACTGCGTGTGCTCCGGAGGCACCTGGAGCGCCGCGACACCGTCACCGATCAGGACGATCGGGCGGCCAGCCGCCCTCCGATGATCGCTCCTCATGACGAAGAGCTTGCAGGCGCCGGCGGCAGCATTCTCTCTTGCGAGAAACCGCGTCATGCCATGTTTCTCGAATTCGTGCCTCCCCAGCACATCGACGCTGAAGCCGAATTGGTTCGACATCGCCTGCACCGTCCGCGCGATGAATGCCGGCGTGCACAGGTCCGGCGAGAGATTTCCCAATTCCTTGGCGAAGGAGACGCCCTCGCCGATCGCCACGCCCTGCCGCAGCGCTCCAACCAACTCCGAAGTCAGGGCCTGTGGCACGAGCAGCGTGATCGTGCGTTTTTCCTCCCGAATGTTTCGATCCGGCAGCCCGAAATCGAAGCGGCCATCGGCGAGAATCCGCGCGGCCTGCTGCATCCGCCAACTGAGCGCCCGTTGCGGCACCTCGTTCTCCGCAAGCGTGACGACCACCTCCGCGACCGGATCATCGTTCAGGGCCACGGCCACCGCTGCGAGCGCCTGCCGATAGGCCCTGTCGGAAAAGCGTCCGGCATAGCCAAGGCCAACCAGCAGAAGGCGCTGCGCCGCGACACCGGGCAGCTTTCCGATCAGGCACGTCGCGCCGACGGTTTCCCCAAGGCCCGCCTGGTCGAGGATGGCGGCAAGCCGGCCGGCCGAGCGATTGTTCACCGCCCTCGCCGAGCCCATCAGCGGCCCGTCACAGAAAACCCCGAGGACGAGAAATTCCGTACCGAGCTTCTCTGCTTCTCCGGCTGCCGGAACGATCTCCATGGCTGCCCTCTGCCAAAGACACTTCAATGTCGGTGGGCCAGGTTCTGGAATGCCGCTCTTCGCAATCCGCACCGGCCTCCGCCCGCGACGATCACGGCGGCACGGACGAAACGGCGGCCTGCTGCCGCGACGAAGCCGGTTGCCCTGGCAACGGCCTGACGCGCTGGCCCGGATGAAGGGCCTGGATGCCGGCCGACACGATCGTCTCGCCGGGCGCCAGCCCCTGGGACAGGATGACCGTACCGGCATCGAACCGCAGTACGTCGATGTCACGCAGGGAGACCGTCGATTTGGCGGGATCGACCACCCATACCGCGGGCGAGCGGCCCTGCTGGGTCAGCGCGCTTGCCGGGATCGAGACGATCGCCGCGGTAGTGAGCTCGATCGTGCCGACGACCGTCGAACCGAGGCGCATCGCCTCCGGCGGGTCTTGCAGCCCGACCCGAACGGCAAAGGTCCGCGTCACCGGATCGGCTTGCGGCGCGATTTCGCGCACCGAGCCATACGCAGTCACAGAAGGAGCATCAGCCAGCGCGACACGGATTCTGGCATTGTTGAGATAGGTGTCGAGCACTGCCGCCGGTACGTTGAACACCGCGTCGCGACTGTCGTCGCGGGCGATCTGGACGACGACCTGGCCGGGCTGCACCACCTCGCCTGGTTCGATCCGGCGCTCGGTGACGACGCCGGCGACTTCCGCGCGCAATTCGGTGAAGCCGAGGCGATCGCGTGCCAGCTCGAGCTGCGCCTCAGCATTTTCCAGCGCGGCCTGCGCCGTTTCCTGCGCCCGCCGGGCCTGATCGTAGCGCGGCCGGGTGGTGAAGCCTTGCGCCATCAGGCGCTCCTGGCGCTCATAGGTGCTGCGCGTCGTGCTGACCTCGCCGCGGGCCGCTTCCAGCGCGGCCGTGGCCGCCGTGAGCGCATTCCGCTCCAAGGTTGGCTCGAGGCGGGCGATGACCTGGCCCGCCTTGACCCGGTCGCCGACATTGACCGGCCGCTCCAGAACCCGCCCGCCGATGCGGAAGGCGAGCCCGACATCCTTCTTCGCCTGGACCTCGCCGCTGAGCTTGATGTCGTCGGCAATCTGCCCCGCCTCGACTGTGACGACGCCGACAGGCCGCCCCTCCTGCGGCGGCGCCTGCTCGCTGCCGCAGGAGACGAGCGCCAGGCCGAGCATTGCGACCCCAATCGGCAGCCCCAGCCTGCTCATTGCTACCTGCCTTGTCGAGCGCGTGCTCATGACCGGGAGGCTCCCGCGCTGGCCGTCAGCTTCGCCGCGCTGCGTGACGTCGCGGCGCCGAAGACGGTGACGTAGAGGACAGGGAGAAGGACGAGGGTCAACACCGTCGCAACCAGCAGGCCGCCCATGATCGCGAAGGCCATCGGCCCCCAGAACACGGTCGGCGCGATCGGGATCATGCCGAGCACGGTCGAGATCGCGGTCAGCACGATCGGACGGAAGCGCGTGCCAGCGGCGTCGATCGCGGCCTCGACGACGCCCTTGCCGGCGGCGCGCTCATCCTCGATCTGCCCGATCAGGATCACCGCGTTCTTGGTGATGATGCCGATCAAGGCGAGGATGCCGAGCAATGCGACGAAGCCGAGCGGCTTGCCGGAGAGCAGCAGCGCGGCGACGACGCCGATCAGCCCGAGCGGCGCGATGCTGAGCACGATCGCGAACAGCCGGAAGCTCTTGAGCTGCGCCATCAGCACCGTGAACATGATCAGCAGCATCACCGGCACCACGGCGATGACCGAGGCTTGCGACTTGGCGCTTTCTTCGACCGTGCCGCCGACGGCGATGTCGTAGCCGGCGGGCAAGGTCTTGCGCAGCGCGTCCACCGAGGGCTGCAGCGCGCTGACCACCGCATCCGGCAGGACGCCCGGCGTCACGTCGGCCGCGACCGTCAGGTTCGGCACGCGGTCGCGGCGCCAGACCAGCGGCGCGTCGAGCCCGTAGCTGAAGCTGACGAACTGCGAGATCGGCACCGAGCGGCCGCTCGGCAGCGCAACCTGCATGCTGCGCAGCGTGTCGAGCGAGGCGCGCTCGGCATCCTGCGCCCGCACCACGACGTCGACGAGGTAGATGGAGTCGCGCACTTGGGTCACGACCGTGCCTGAGACCACCGTATTGACGATCGCGGCGACGGCCGCGGAACTCAGACCGAGCCGGCGCGCCTCGTCCTGGTCGACCCGCAGCCGCAATTCGCGCGATGGCTCGATCCAGTCGAAATTGATCTGCTGTGCCTTGGGATTCGCCGCGACTACCTGCGCCAGCTTCATCGCGATGCCGCGCACCTCCGCAAGGTCGGGTCCGCTCACGCGGTACTGCACCGGCCAGCCGACGGGCGGACCAAGCTCGAGCGGTGAGACCCGGCCAACCACATTCGGGAATTCCTTGGCGAGAAGCGCCTCGAGCTTCTTCTGCAACCGCTCGCGCGCCGCCACATCCTTGGCGACGATCACGGCCTGGCTGAAGAAGTTGTTCGGCAACTGCGCATTCAGCGGCAGGTAGAAGCGGATCGCGCCGCGGCCGACATAGGTGCTCCAGCGTTCGACGTCTGGGTCGCCCTTGAGCGAGGCTTCGAAGCGGTTGACCAGGGTCTCGCTCGCATAGATCGAGGCGTTCTGCGGCAGGGTGAGATCGACGAGCAGTTCCGGCCGGTCCGAGGCCGGGAAGAACTGCCGCGGCACCAGCGGCAGCGCCAGGATCGAGGCTGCGAACAGGCCGAGCGTCACGGCGATGGTGATCCAGCGCAGCCTGATCGCACCCGAGAGCAGCGAACGGAAGCCGCGCTCGACCCGCCCCGGCTCCTTGTCCTTCGCCGAGCCCTCGGGCGCCTTCAGCATGGCGACGCCGAGCACGGGCGCGAACAGCACGGCCACGAACCAGGAGACGACGAGCGCGATCGTCACCACCGCGAAGAGCGAGAAGGTGTATTCGCCTGCCGAGCTCGCAGCGAAGCCGATCGGCACAAAGCCGGCGATCGTCACCAGCGTGCCGGCCAGCATCGCGGTCGCGTATTTGTCGAAGGCGAATGTCGCCGCCTTCAGCTTCTCCTCGCCTGCGGCAAGTCGCGTGACCATGGCGTCGGTCGTGGTCATGGCGTCGTCGACGAGCAGGGCGAGCGCGATGATCAGGGCGCCGAGCGAGATGCGCTGCATGTCGATGCCGGCCACCAGCATGCAGGCGAAGACGATGGCAAGCGTCAGCGGGATCGCGAGCGCGACGACGAGCCCCGGCCGCACGCCCAGGCTGATGAAGCTGACGACGAGGATGATGCCGACGGCCTGCCAGAGCGACATCATGAAATCGTCGATCGCATGCGAGACCGTGACAGCCTGGTCGGCCACCAGATAGGGCTCGATCCCGAGCGGCAGGCCGGCGGTGATCGTCGCCATCGCCTTCTTGACGTTTTGGCCGAGCGCCAGGATGTCGCCGCCGTCGCGCATGGCGATGCCGAGGCCGATCGCCTCGCGCCCGTTCACGCGGAACATCGGCGTCGGCGGGTCGACTTGGCCGCGCCTGACGGTCGCGATGTCGGCGAGCCGCACCATCCGGTCACCGACTGGGAAGTTGATGTTCAGGAGGTCGGTCTCGGACTGGAAGGCGCCCGAGACGCGCACCGAGAACGTCTCGTCCTGCGTCTGGATCTGGCCCGCCGGCCGCACGACGTTCTGGGCCTGCAGGGCCGCGAGCAGTGCGGCGCGGTCGAGGCCGAGATTGGCGAGCTCCCTGACCGAGAATTCGATGAAGATGCGCTCATCCTGCGCGCCGACGATCTCGATCTTCGAGACGTCGGGCACCAGCAGCAGCCGGGATCGGATGGTTTCGACATGGTCGCGCAGGTCGCGGCTGCTGAATCCATCCGAGGTGAAGCCGTAGATGATGCCGAAGGTGTCGCCGAAACGATCGTTGAAAAACGGTCCCAGCGTCCCCGCGGGCAGCGTGTGCCGCATGTCGGCGATGAGGTTGCGCACCCTGTACCAGGTGTCCTGCACCTGGCGACCGGGGACATCGCCCTTGAGGTTGACGAAGATCGTCGTCACGCCCGGCCTGGTGAAGCTGCGCACGCTGTCGAGGCCGGGCGTCTCCTCGATCTGCCGCTCGAGGCGCTCCGTCACCTGGCTGAGCGTCTCCTCCATGCTGGCGCCGGGCCAGACCGCGTTGACCACCATCGTCTTGATGACGAAGGCCGGATCCTCGTTGCGGCCGAGCCTGATGAAGGCGAAGACGCCGGCGACGACCGCCACCATCATGAGGTAGATCACGACCGAGCGGCTCTTCAGCGCCCATTCCGACAGGTTGAAGCTCATCGCGGCTCCGCTCCGATCAGGCGCACCTGCTGGCCTTCGCGGAGAAGTCCGGCGCCGGCGGTGACGACGATGTCGCCGACCTGCAATCCCTTGGCGATCTCGGCGCTCGCCGGATCCGTGTTCGTGACATCGAGCTTGCGCAGCGAGACAGCCAGGGTCTTCGGGTCGACCACCCAGGCGCCGATGTTCTGGTCCCGCCGCGTCAATGCCGTCGCGGGAATGGCAATGGCTCCGCCGCCGCTGCTGCGGATCGAACCAGAGACCGCCGCCCCTAGCCGGAAGGCCGGCGACGGATCGGTGAGGCCAACCCTGATCCTAAAGGTCCGAGTAACCGGATCGGCCTGGGGTGCGATCTCGCGCACCCGGCCGGTCACCTCCGCACCTGCTTCGCCGCTCAGGGCGACCCGCACCTGCATATCGGGCTTGAGGCGGCGCACCAGATCGGCGGGAACTTCGAAGACCGCGTCGCGCCCGTCTCGCCGCGCCAGCTGGACGATCATCCGGCCGGCAGCCACGACCTCAGCAGGCTCGGCTCCGACGCGGGTGACGATGCCCGGCGCATCGGCCTTCAGCGTCGTGAAGCCGACGATGTCCTCAGCCGAACGGACACGCGCCTGCGCGGCTTCGGCCTGGGCGCGAGCGGCCGTCAGCGCCTGCTGCGCGCTCTCGAAATCCGCTTGGGTGGTGACATGTCGCCGGAGCAGATGACTCTGCCGCTCGAACTGGTTTTCCGCCTTGCGCAGGTCGCCCTGCGCGGCGCTCAGCCCGGCCTGAGCAGAGCGGAGATCGTTCAGCTCGTTCTCGGGATCGAGCCGCGCGACCACCTCGCCCTCGCGGACGTTCGCCCCCACTCCGACCAGGCGTTCGGCCACCCGGCCACCGATGCGGAACGCCAGCGCAGCCTGATCCTGGGCCTCGACATGACCGGTGAAGCTGAGATCGGGCGCCTCGCGTGACGGTTCGACGGTCACGGTCCGGACGTAACGCACCGGCGGCGGCGCTTCCTTCTCCTCCGGGCTGCACGAGGCGGCCATGAGCGCGACGGCGGTCACGGCCGCAAGGCGGCCCAGCCGCGATGAAGCTCCGCTGTGCCTCATGCCCGCCCCCTCGCAGCCTCCTGCCGCTGCAGCGGCGCAAGCGAGCGCCCCAAGCCTTGCCTCTGCATCGAACTTTCCCCTGACGGCCGCGATCCCGCGTGCCCACGGGCGCGTTTACGACCCGCAAGGCCCTTTCAGGACGACGCAGAGACGCTAGCAACCCCGGGGAAAAGGCGGATCAGCTCAGAATCCCAACTCTGGGCTGGTCATCCCATTGTTGAACGTGCTGAGTTCCTCAGCGTCACGACAGCCGGCTCTCGAGACGCGGCGAGCGCAGGCCGAAGGCGACGAGCAGCAGCAGCAGCAATCCAACCGCGGCCACCACGGCCATCACCAGGTAGATCTGCTCCCCCCAGCTTTCGTAGAGCCGGCCGGACAGCGTCGTCAGAACCGCCATCACCCCGGCCCAACCGCCGGCGAGCCAGGCCTGGGCGAGCGCCTGCATCCTGCCCGGCGCCAGTCTCGACAGCAGGAAGATGCTGGCGAGATGGGTGGCCGCGAAGGTCAGGCCGTGCGTCAACTGAAGGCACATCAGGGTCACGAGGCCGGGATCCCACGACATCGCAGCCCAGCGTAGAATCGTCGTCGTGGCCGCCACCAGCAGCAGGCCGGCAGCGCTGGCAGATCCGCCTATACGGTAGCCCAGGCATGAGAACACCACGACCTCGGACAGAACGCCGAGAGCCCAGAGCCCACCCATGGCGGCTCCGGAGGTTCCAGCAGCCTGCCAGTGCAGCGTTCCGAAACCATAGAACGCCGCGTGGCTCGCCTGGACGAGCGCGGCACCGGCGATCGTGCCGACGAGAAGCAGCGGATGCGCCGGCCACACCGCACTTTGCACACTATCGCGCGGGCGGTTCGGAGCGATCGTCATGCAACTGGCTGCGGCAACGGCCGTCAGAATCGCCGAGACCAGTAGCAGCACGACGATCGCGTCGGTCGAAAACCATTCGAGCGACCAGCCGGCTGCGAGATTGGCAGCAGCAAAGCCGAGCGACCCCCACAGACGGATGCGGCCATAGGAGAGCTCAGATCGCGGCGCCCCAGCAAGGCGCTCGAGAGTCATGGCATCGGCCAGCGCAATCAAAGGCCCCTGTGCCAAGGCTATCGCGATGACGACAAGGAAAATCGGCCAGAAGCCGCGCACCACGGTCAGGAGGCCGGTGCCGGCCGCAACCAGCATGGCACACAGCGTGAGCGCCATCACAATCCGCCCGCTGCGGTCGGCGAGCGCCCCGACCGCGGGATTCGCCACGACCCGGATCAGCAGCGGAGCCGCCAGGATGACGCCGATCGCGTCGCTCTCGAGCGACTGCGCCTGGAGCCAGAGCGGGAAGAACGGAAGATTGACCCCGAGTTCGAAGAACAGGCAGGCATAAAGCAGCGAAAGCCGGCCGACGGGCACGCCCGACTCGAGGCTCGCTTCCCCGGCCTCCGGCGGCCGGCCACCGGGTCCGGCTCGCATCCCTGAGAATGACGGAAACGGCACGGTTCAGCGTTGGGCGCGAGTCTCGAGCTCGTCGGCGAAGGACCGGGCGAGGCCACGCTCACGTGCTTCCGTCGGGCTGTAGCCGAACTCGCGCCGGAAGGCTCGGCTGAAGGTCGAGTGATCGACGAAGCCGACTTCGTTCCCAATGGCGTGAATCGAGAGCATCTCGCGATGCGAGCTTAGCCGATAATGTGCCTCGTGCAGGCGCTCCCTGTTGATGAAATGGGCCACGCCGCCGCCGTTCTCGAAAAGCCGGTACAGTTTCGAGCGCGACATCGCCAACAGGCGAGCCAGCCGTTCGGGACCAAAATCCGGGGCAGCCATGTTCTGGCGCACGACGGCGCGCGCCCGGTCGATGAGCGCGGCCCCGAAGGCGGACCGCGCAGGCTCCTGGTAGGCCGACGAAGGAGTGATGCAGGCTGCGATCAGGGCCCTGGTCGGCATCTCCAGGTCTGCGGCATGCTCCGAGCTGACGTGAGGCAGATGCCGGACAAGACCATCCATGTAGCCGCTGAGCAGCGGCGCAAAGTCCCGGCTCACTTCGATGCCGTGAGCCCTGTCGAGGCGCTGCTCCTCGACCGGATGCTGGCCACGCGGCAGATAGAGGGTGATGACCTCGCTGTCCTGCGCCTGGCCCTCATAGGGCAGGGCCAGCGAGCGGAAGCTCAGTTCCTCCCGCATCTTGCCATCGCCTGCCACCGCCCGCGCCAGCACGACACACCAATGGTCCAGATAGGATTTGGGGCGATGCCGCCACTGCCGGCCCGGCGCGCCTGAATAGACGACATGCGTCAGAACGAGCTCTCCCAAGGTCCAGGACGAAAACTCGGCGGCAAATCCCACCGATCGCTGGTCCAGTGGCAAAAGCTCGATCGTATCCTTGTGCAGGAAACGCCAAGCATCGAACTGATCGTTCGCCTGCAGTCCCGCCGTGCAAAAATGCGTCACGGAAAACATGCTGACATCCCTCTCTTCCCCGCCCCAAGAGAAAGTCACCAAGTGCTTTGGTCGCCCCCGTATCGTGCAAATTCGGCACAACTACAGAGCAGATTTTACCGCTGATCAGATCAAGAAGCCTTGTTCTAGATCAATCTCCCCTTTCAGCAGAAATATTCCTAAAATATACTTTAAACTTCAATCACTTCTACGATTATCACCCTAGGCGTCCTCAGCGTCAACCCTAGGAGCCCTAGGGTGTCGCCGCCGCGTCGAAGACCCGGATCGGCGCGGTCACCAGGAGCGTCGCCGCGGAGCTGATCACCCCGGCCGCGGCAAGGGGCGCCGGGACATCGGAATCGGTGATGACCTGCCCCTGCAGCAACCTGCCACCGATCAGGCGCACTGCATCCGGACTCGCCGCGAACAGGTCGTGGTTGAGGCGGTCGCCGGCATTGATCGCCGAGAGGTCGATCACCGTGATTCCGGAGAGCCCGGCGAACTGGCTGCGATATTCCTCGCGCGTCGGGTCGATGCCGCCGAGCCGCGTCGAACCGCGAGCGATGAAGCGGGACACCTGCAGGGCGCGGTCATGCTGCGCCGTGAACAGCGTGATCTGCGGTCGCCTCGGTCCCATATCCTCGACCTGGCGCCTGAAGACCCCGGTATCGAGATCCGGCGAGGCCAGGATGAGGTTGCTGATCTTGCGCGGCACGCCGCCATCCTTGAGGGCGATCTGCCTGACGGCCTCGACGGCGGGCCAACTCCCCATCGAATGGGCGAGGATCACGACCTCGCGGACGGCAGGAGCGGCGACGGCCATCCTGAGCAGGTCCGCCAGATCGGAGCGCGAATAGGAGGCATTGTCGAAGTCGCGGCTATAGTCGAGCAGATAGCCGCGCGAGGGCCAGGAGAACAGCACCGGGGCGGCCTCGGCGTCGGCGTCATGCGTCAGTTGCGCGAAGCGGAACACCGCACGGTCGAACGGCGTGTTGAACCCGTGCACGAATACGAAGACCCGCTTCGAACGCGTGCCCGTCGACCTGAACCAGTCGGCGATCTTTGACTTCGGCAGCTCCGTCGAGGCGGTAACGACGAAATCCGTCTGCGGATTGCCCGGCAGCGAGCGTGGCAGCTGGACGGTGCCGATCTCGCGGTTGCGCGGGATCGAAACGACGATGTTTCTGAACGAAACCCCATCGCCCCGCTCACCGCTGAAAAGGATGCCGGGATCGGCCGATGGCGAGCGCGTCGTAGCCGCCAGCATATTGACGCTGTCCGTACCGGGAACAGCGGCCACCGGCTGTAGCAGCCCCTGCGGCGTCGACGCACAGGCGGCCAGACCGGCGCCCAGCGCGAGCGGCAAAAGCCTGAAAAATCTGGCGCGGCGGAAACGGGAACGCCATTCTAATCGCGTCACAGCGCTCCCCTCGAGGCCTCGGGCATTCCTTTCTCCCGCACCATGAGCTTTGCCTCGAAACCTGCATCGCCTCAACTGGTCCAACCATTGGCAGGCGATGGCTTCATGTCGGGCAGACCGTAAAAAGCCGCCTCGCATGGGGCAAGCCCGAGCAGCCATCGGCCGATGGGCCGAGATCGACTTTGGGACAAAAGGCCCAAAGTTTGGGATTCTCTGCCGATGCCCTTCCGGCATCCGGATTTAAGGTCCGCCATTGAGACTCGAAGTCTCGCCGGCGGCTGGAGCACCGGATCCCGGTGCGCCAGCCGCAGACTTGTCGCTGATGGCTTCGGCTCGAGGGGGATATGCGATGACGACTGCCGCTGCCGCGCCGAAGACGACCATGCAGAGGTTCCTCGACACAGTCGAGAGAGTCGGAAACATGGTTCCGCACCCCGTCGTCATCTTCCTCATCCTGATCGGCATCGTCATCGCGCTGTCCGCCGTGCTGGGGCTGTTCGGCGCCGCCGTCACCTTCGAGCGGATCAACCCCGAAACGCACAAGATCGAGACCGCAAGCACCGCGATCCGAAGCCTGCTGACCATCGACGGCATCCGCTTCATGTATTCGTCGCTGATCCCCAACTTCATGAGCTTCACGGCCGTCGGCCTGATGATCGTCGCGATGATCGGCGCTGGTGTCGCCGAGGAATCCGGCCTCGTCACCGCGCTGATCCGCAAGCTGGTGATCGTCTCGCCGAGTTCGGCGCTGACCTACATCCTCGCTTTCGTCGGCATCATCGCCAGCATCGCCGCCGATGCCGGCTACCTCGTCCTGATCCCGCTCGCTGGCATCGCCTATCTCGCAGTCGGCCGCCACCCGGTTGCGGGCCTTGCGCTGGGCTTCGCGGCGGTCGCCGGCGCCTTCACCGTCAACATGCTGATCAAGCCGCTCGACGCGGTCCTGGTCGAATTCACCAACGATGCCGCGCGCCTCGTCGACCCCAACCGCACGATCGGCCTCGCCTCCAATCTCTGGTTCTCGATCGCCTCGGTGCTGTTCCTCACCGTCATCATCGCCTTCATCACCGACAAGATGATCGCCCCACGCCTGGGCCCCTATGATCCGAAGCTGGCAGCGGAGGGAACGGTCACCGAGCAAGGCGCCGTGCTGTCCGAGGCGGAGTCGCGCGGGCTTCGCTTCGCCGGGTTCGGCCTCCTTGCGCTGGTCGCTGTGTTCTGCCTGCTGACGCTCCCCACGGGCGCGCCGCTGCGCAACCCGACCACGGGCGAGCTGATCGGCAACTCGCCCTTCATGAACGGCCTGATCGCGCTGATCATGCTGATGTTCCTGGTCACCGGCTGGGCCTATGGCATCGGCGCCGGCACCCTGAAGACGCTGGCTGAGGTGATCGCCGCGATCGAGAAATCGATCAAGAACATGGGCGGCACGATCTTCCTGTTCTTCGTGCTCAGCCAGTTCGTCGCCTATTTCACCTACACCAATATCGGCACGGTGATGGCGCTGAGCCTGTCGGGCGCTCTGCAGGCCGCCAATATCGGCGCGCTGCCGCTGCTGCTCGGCTTCATCGTGGTGGTCGCGATCATCGACCTCCTGCTGACCGGCGCGATCGCGAAATGGGCGATCTTCGCCCCCGTCTTCGTGCCCCTGCTGATGAAGCTCGGCGTCGAGCCGGAAGCCGTGCTTGCAGCCTATCGCATCGGCGATTCGCCGATGAACGCGATCACACCGCTCAACGCCTATTTCGCCCTCGTGGTCGGCTTCATCCAGAGATACGACCGGAATGCCGGCGTCGGCACGGTCGTCTCGCTGATGCTGCCCTATGTCGTCTGGATGTTCGTGCTGTGGACCGCGCTCTTCGCCGTCTGGAAGATGCTCGGCCTGCCCTGGGGGCTTTGAGCCTCTAGCCCCAGCCCTCCCCATTGCCATTCAACCGACCGGATGCAGATCATGACGACACCCTCCATCCCGCTTGATGTCGAAGCCGCCATCGCGCATCTGATGCGCTTCCTCTCGGTCGAAGGCGTGACCGGCCAGGAAGCCAATATCGGGGCGGCCGTCAGCGATGCGCTGAAGGCCGTGGGCGTGCCGGCCTCGGCCATCCGCTTCGACGACGCCAACAAGCGCATCCCGCTGCCAACCGAGACCGGCAACCTCATCGTCGACCTGCCCGGCACCAAGGCCGGGCCGCGCCTGCTGTTCTCGACCCATCTCGACACCGTGCCGCTCTGCGCCGGCGCCAAGCCGAAGCGCGAGGGCGACCGCATCGTCTCTGACGGGACCACTGCGCTCGGCGGCGATGCTCGCACAGGTGTGGCGCTGCTCGTCGTCCTGGCCGAGACGCTGATCAAGAACAAATTGCCCCACCCGCCGATCACGCTGCTGTTCACGGTCCGCGAGGAAAGCGGCCTGCACGGCGCGCGCGAACTGAACCCGAAGGACCTCGGCGGCGCCGTCATGTGCGTCAATGTCGACGGCCAGCTCGCCTCCGAGCTGCTGATCGGCGCGGTCGGCCAGGAGAACTGGGAGGTCGAGATCACCGGCAAGGCCTCCCATGCCGGCGTCGCGCCCGAAAAGGGCATTTCGGCGACGCTCGTCGGCGCGATCGCGCTTGCGGAAGCCCGCCGCGAGGGCTGGTTCGGCAAGATCGTCAAACCCGATGGCCGCGGCACCAGCAATGTCGGCATCTTCGGCGGCAAGGGCGGCACGGTCGCCGCCGGCGACGCGACAAATGTCGTCACCGACTATGCCTATATCCGCGGCGAGGCGCGCAGCCCCGAGGCTGCTTTCGCCACCAGGATCGCCGAGGCCTTCAAGACCGCCTTCGCCAAGGCTCAAGGCGAGGTGAAGGATGATGGCGGCGAGACGGCGAAGGTGACGTTCACCCACAAGCCGGCCTATCCGCCCTTCGAGCTCGCCAAGGATTCGGCCGTGGTGAAGCGCGCCGCCAAGGCGCTGGGCATCCTCGGCATCGAGCCGAACTACCTGTTCTCCAATGGCGGCCTCGATGCCAACTGGCTCGACAAGCATGGCGTGCCGACGATCACCATCGGCGCCGGCCAGGCCGAGATCCACACGATCAAGGAATATGTGAACCTCACCGAATACGAGAAGGGCTGCCGCCTCGGCATCCTGATGGCGACGCTCGAGGACTGAGATCGTTCGAACGGGCTTGCGGCCGAGACCCCCTAAGGAGCTGATGCGTGAGTCCGATTGCCTATACCGGCATCATCGTCGCCATTACCGTGGTTCTGTTCGTCACGAACAAGGTGCCTGTCGTGCTCGTCGCGATGGGTACGGCCCTCGGGCTCTGGGCGACCGGCGTGCTCACACTGCCTCAGGCGCTCGCCGGCCTTGGTGATCCGGCCGTCATCTTCATCGCCTCCCTGTTCGTCGTCAGCTCCGGGCTCGAGGTCACCGGCGTCACCGCCTGGGCCGGGCAGCTCCTGATCAAGGGCGCGGGCGAGGAAAGCCGGACGCGGCTCCTGCTGCTCATGATGGGACTGGTCTCGCTTCTGGTCGCGCTGATCAGCCTGAACGGCGCAGTGGCCGCGCTGCTGCCGGTCGTCGTCGTCACCGCCGTGCGCCTGCGACGCAACTCCTCGCAACTCCTGATGCCGCTGGTCTTCGCCGGCCATGCCGGCTCCATGCTCGCCTTGACCGGGACGCCGGTGAACGTGCTGGTCTCCGAGGCCGGGCTCGACGCCGGCGTTGGTGGCTTCGGCTTCTTCGAGTTCGCGCTGGCCGGCATCCCGCTGCTCGCCGGCACCATGGCGATCATCATCCTGTTCGGCGAGAAGCTGCTGCCGCAGCGCAACGGCGCGACCATGCCGGCGGATTTCAGCCGCCATGCCAAGACGCTGGTCGAACAATACGGGCTGGCGAGCGGCCTCCACCAGCTGCGCGTCCGGGCGACCTGCCCCTATGTCGGGAAGCCCTCCAATGAGATCGACCTCGGTACATGGTCCGGGCTCCAGCTCGTCGCGATCCAGGACGGCGAAACCGCGGGACCGCTGCGCCGCACGACGATCGCCGATGGCGACCATCTGCTGCTGCGCGGCGATGCCGAAGCCGCAGCCAATTTCGCGGCGCAGATGCATCTCGCCTTTCGCGAGGAGGGATCCGGCGACAGCGAGGAAACCCTGTTCAACCGCCGCTCGGGCCTGGCCGAGGTGGTGATCCCGCCGCGCTCCGGCCTGATCGGTCAGACCGTGTTCCCCGGCATGGTCACAGAAAGCGGCGACCTGATCGTCCTCGCCGTCCAGCGCGGTGCGGGTGACGTTCAGAGCCCTGACGGAACGAAGTCGGCCGGCGTCGTGCTGCAGGCTGGCGACACCATGCTGCTGCAAGGCACCTGGAAGGCCCTCGACACCCATCTCGACGATCCCGACGTCCTCGTCGTCAGTTCGCCAGAGCTGGTCCGGCGCCAGGCCGTGCCGATGGGCCCCGGCGCCAAACAGGCGATCGTCATCCTGCTGGCGATGGTGCTGATGCTGGCGACCGGCGTCGTTCCATCCGCCGTGGCGGGGTTGCTGGCGGCCGGCGCCATCATCCTCTGCGGCATCATGACCGTCGAGCAGTCCTATCGCGCCATCAGCTGGACCACCGTGATCCTGGTCGGCGCGATGATGCCGCTCTCGACCGCGATGATCGAGACCGGCGCGGCGAAGATGATGGCCGATCATCTCGTCGCCATGGTCGGCGATGCCGGGCCGACGGCGCTGCTCGCCGGCCTGTTCATCCTGACCGCGATCCTGGGCCAGCTCATCAGCAACACCGCGACCGCGCTGATCGTCATCCCGATCGGCGTCGCCGCAGCCACCGCCATGGGCATTTCGCCGCGCCCGGTGCTGATGAGCACGGCAGTCGCTGCCGCCGGGGCCTTCCTGACGCCGATCGCCACCCCCACCAACCTGATGGTGATGGGACCGGGCGGCTATGTCTTCAGCGACTACTGGAAGCTCGGCCTGCCGCTGCTGATCTGGTTCTTCGTCGTGGCCGTTTTCATCGTGCCGCTGATTTGGCGTTTCTGAGATTGGTATTCGACGAGATCCGGATGGAACGTAGAGCATTTTTGACCGCACTCCTCGGCGGCGTGCTGACGGCCGCGACAGCCAAGGCGGCGGCGATCGAGGACCGATCCGCGACGGCGACAAGCGTGCTCGACAGGTTGGATGCCGAATTCATGCAAGGGCCTCCACAGCCGAGATCGCCGGACGCAGCAGGGATTTCGACACGCCCGCAAAACCCCAGGCCGCGGCGGAAGAACTGGCACCGCTACCGCCAGCGCAATCGTCGGCCGCTTCCGCCGCCGCCTCGGCACCGCAGGCGCTGACGATCGCGACTGGGAGCATTCCCTTCGCTTAAACGGCGCCGGGAATGCTCCGGCATGCCGCAAGCACACAAGCCGGCGAGCTTGATCTCGGCCTCCGGCTCCAGTCGCCGTGGCCTGTCAAGACGACGTGGCTGGGCGTCGAGGCAGCGAACGGCCGTGAGAACGGCGAAGGCTCGGGGCCGTCATGGCTGGCTGTGCGGCTGGGAGCGAAACCGCCGCTTCCGGTTATAGTGCGGTTGCTGGCGTTGGCTCTGTGCCACATAGACTTGGCCCAGCGCACGCGCTGTCCCTCCTGGCAGCGTTGCCTTGCCTGTCGCGGCAGCGCCGAGCGGTCAGGTCTCTGGCCTCGGGCCGCGAGACTCAAGGCAGACCAAAAGGCGGCCGCTTCCGATGACCGTCAGACGCACGGACTGATTTCAGAACGTCAAGGGCAGCGCGCTTCGAATACGCGCCCATTGCGGTCGCGATAAAGGCAGTTGTTCGGGGTGGTCGCCCGACCAATCACGGCACCGGTGATGCCGCCCACAGCGGCACCAATCGCCGCCCCGCGCCCACCTCCCGCTATGCCGCCAATGACGGCACCGGTCCCGGCGCCAATGGCCGCACCGCCGAGCGTCCGCTGATCGGCAGAATCGGGGTTGCAACCCGCAAGAGCCAAGCCGATGGCGAAGATTGCAATTTTCCCGCGCATCCCAGTCTATCCCCCTCAAAAACAAGTGGCCTTCGGCTTTCGCAGGAACCCGCCCCCCAATGCTGGAGCGCCATAGCAAGCGAGCTTCCGAGCCTGCCGCAAGCCTAGACTGCGCAACCGGAAAAGCATCCGCCGAGCATCTCAAGATCTGTTCTCAGAGTCCCAAACATATTAGCCTCTCGCCCTTTAAAGTTCCGAGCGCAGTTCGCCAGAAGGGTCGGCTATCCGCATCATCAGGCTCTGCCCGGCTCGATCACTTCACAACATGTTCTTGTGGAGCCGGCCGTCCTTCATGATCACAGCGAAATTCCTGTGCGGGTTCTCGAGCAGACGGATGTCGTCGACCGGGTTCCCTGCAACCACGAGAATATCCGCCAGGGCCCCTTCCGCGATGATGCCGAGCTTGCCCGGATAGGGATTGCGCGGGCCGGAGAGCTGCAGCAGCTCGGCATTTCCCGCGGTCGCCATCTGCAGGATTTCGGCATTGCCGTACCAGTTGCTGAGATGGGTGAGCATGATGTTCTGGCGCGGGGCCAGTTCGGGCGAGAACAGGACGTCCGAGCCCCAGGCGGTCTTGATGCCGAACTTGCGGGCAAAACCATAGATCCGCGGCGTCCCGGCAAAGAGCTGGAGGACGCGCTCCGCGCCCGGCCCGGTCTGCGAAGCGGCGTCGTCCATGCTCAGGAAGGGTTGCATGCTGAGCCAGGCGCCCTTCTCGGCGATCATCCGTGCCGTGTCCTCATCGATGAGGTGGGCGTGCTCGATCGAAGCCACGCCGGCCGCCAAGGCGCGGCGAACGGCGCGAGGCGTATAGGCATGCACCGTCGCGTAGGTGTTCCAGTCCTGCACCACGGCGACCGCGGCGCGCAACTCGTCCTCGCTGAAGGTAACGATGTCGAGCGGGCTGCGCGGCGACGACACGCCGCCTCCACCCATCAGCTTGATCTGCGATGCGCCCTGAAGCAGCTGCTCGCGAATGCGCAGCCGCAGATCGCCGACATTGTCGACGATCGCAGCACCTCCGAACAGCTCGCCCTTGCTCAACCGGCCGCCATCGCGCGGAAACTCGGTCGGCAGCCTGAGGTCGCCATGGCCTCCGGAGGTGGTAATCATCGCACCCGACGGGAAAATGCGCGGGCCAGGGATCATGCCGGCATCGATGGCCTGCTTGAAGGAAAAGACGGGGCCGCCCAGATCCCGAACCGTGGTGAAGCCACGCAGCAGGGTGCGCTGGGCCTCGGCGGTCGACGCAGCGTAGATGATGCCGGGGTCGCCGTTCAGCAGGATGGGGAGCGGCACGGCGGCGAAGATCGTATGCCAATGCGCGTCGATCAGGCCGGGGATGAGGACGCCGTTGCGGCAGGCGATGACGGTCGCCCCGCTTGGCGCGGGAGCGTTGCTGAAGTCGACAGAGGCGATCCGGTTGTTCTCGACCAGGACCTGCGCACCATCCCTGACCTTGCCCGAGGCGCTGTCGAACAGCCGCGCCTCGCGAAGCAGAATCTTGGTGGGCGGCGCCGCCGTCTGCGCGGCTGATACTCCCGGGAGCGCGCCGGAGAGCGCAGCTGCTGCGGCGCCGCCGAGAAGGCCGCGGCGCGACAGCAGGTCAAGACGACGGGACGCTGCCTGCAGATCGGGGTTGAGACAGCCGCATCCGGCACGATGAGCAAGATGGCCGTATTTTTGACCGAGTCTCAGCATGCTTGCCTCCCATAGAGCGATCAGACGCAGCTCTGGCCCGTCATTCGACGACCACGTCGCCACCGACGGCCTGGGCACTGTCGAAGAGCATGAACACGATCGGGGTTCCGGGTTCGGCCGTGGCGTCGGTCCGGCGCGCGCCGACCTTGCCGCTGCGCGGCGCCATGTATTCCGCGACGACCTCGCCGAAGGTGTTGCGCTGGACGGCGACCCGCTGCCCCGCCGCCACCTCTTCGTTGAGCTTCACCAGAAGCTCGACGAAACCGCCATGCGTCGTGACGATCGGCAGCATGCCGTCGGCGATGAAGACGTTCGAATCCTTGCCTGTCCTGCCGACGGCACCGGCGACGATGCCATGATGCTTGAGGACGTTCATCGTCCCCTCGACGAAGAGCGCGATCATCTCGTGATCGAACACGCGCGGCCGGCCGATTTCGGGCGTGAAGGACGGGATGCCGGCCGCGATCAGGGCATTTGCCAGGAGGCCGGGATAGGCGGGATTGTCGAAAATCTGCTCGATCGGGTAGAGTTCCGCCATCGCCCTGACCTCGGGCAGGTCCATGCGCGCGAGATGGAAGGCGGTCATGTCCATCCCCGTGGCCGCGGTATGGAAGTCGATGCCGTAATCGAGATTGGGGTGGAGCAGCCGGTTGAACACCAGGCCCGCATGACGGGCCGGTGCGTCCGGCGCGTTCTCGTTGCCGGGAAACAGCCGGTTGATGTCGATGAGGTCGATCCCGCGCCCGGAACTCGGCCAGCGTCGCTCCATCCCTTCGAGCGCCGGACGCGAGACGTCGAACACCGCCAGCACCGTTCCCGACATCCTGGCCGGATCGAGTTGCCTCATCACCGACTGGATAGTGTGGAGCGGGCTCATCTCGTCGCCATGGACGCCGCTGATCAGCCCCAGCCGCTTGCCGGGCGAGGCCCCCTTGGCCACCATCACCGACACGTACCAATGCTGGCCCGTCGGCATCTGCACGCCCCGGAAGTAGAAACTGTGCTTGCCGGGCGCGAGGTCCGAGACATCGAGGGCGCTGATCACACGCTTCCCGTCGATGATATCGCCCGTATAGACGGTGCCCGCCCCGCTGGCAGGAGATGTCGCCGACGGCGCGACCGTGGATTGTGCCCGCGCCTGCTCCGCCGTCAGCGCCATGGCAGCACCAACCGTCGCGGCTGACACGACCATGAAATCGCGACGGTCGAGGTTTTCGGTTCTTTCGATCGTCATCGTTGCGATCTCCAGTGTGCCAGGAGTGCATGCATAGGGAGCGGGTACGACAATCCTATAGCAGCGCCCCTTGGCCTCTGCATGGTCCGCCGCCCCAGCGCGTTAGCGCTACGGACCGTCTCACGTCTCGTGCCGAATGCCCAAATCACACCTATCGGCTCGTCGACCTCGAAGACAGGAATTCGGATCAGATCAAGCCGGGAACGCTCCGCGTTCGCCCGAACGCGATGCCGCCGCGATCTGCAGCCATTCGACGCAGCCGCTCAAGGCGACGCGATCGTCGAGAAGAAGGTGCACGTCGAAATCCGCCATGAACGGGCCCATCCGGCCCTTGGCGCGGAAGGCGTCACGGAAAGTGTCGGTGCCCACGATCAAGGGAGCCAGGGCCCGGCAGACACCGCCATAGAGATAGATGCCACCGTGCGGCAGGAAGGTGAGCGCAAGGTCACCCGCGACCCGTCCGAGCAGGCGCAGGAAGAGATGGGCGGCCGCGGCCGCCTGCTCGTCGGCTCCGACAACCGCGGCGCTGCTGATCTCGGCACTCGTCTCCGCCCGGCACGGCCGGCCGTCGCGTTCGCAGACAAAGGCATAGATCTCGCGCAGGCCGTTGCCGGACAGGGCCCGTTCGACCGATGCGCGACCGCGGCCCGCCGCCAGCGCCGCCTGGAGCGCGCGCTCCTCCTCGCCCTCGATCGCCAGCGTGGTGTGGCCGCATTCGGCGGCCGCGACATGGGGAGCGGCGCCGAAGGCAGGCCAATAGCAGGCAGCGGCATTGAAACCTGTACCGGCGCCTAGGACCATGCGCGTGGCCTTCGGTGGCGCCGGCATCGCCGAGGCGAACACCGGCTGCGTCTCCAGCCGCTGGGGCGCGATCAGGGCATATCCCAGGGCTTCGAAATCGTTCAGGAAGCCGATGAAGGGCGCGCCGGTCAGTGCCTGCAGCCTGGTCCGAGCGATGGTCCAGTCGCGGTTCGTCAGCTGAGCGCCGTCCGGCGTCGGAGCCGCTGCGAGCGCGATGCAGCAGGCATCGAGGCGCCGCTGCCCGAGCCGGGCCAGATAGGTTTCGACCACGGCTTCATAGCTGTCGAAATCGTCATTGGCGAAGCTGTCCAGGCTCGTGGGCACGAGCTCGCCGTCCTCGATGAGACCCAGCCTGGTATTGGTGCCGCCGATATCGGAAACCAGCGCGGTCATCGGATCGCGCTCATTGCCTCATAGCGCGCGTCGAGCATCTGGCTCGCCATGGCGTCGCTCGCGTCTCTGCTCAGGAGCTGATCGGCTCGGCCCGGCCGGAGCGGACCGAGCGATAGGCCGCGTCGATCATCGCGAAGGCCTGGCGGCCGTCATCGAGCGTGACGGGCATGGGCCCGCCCTGCTTGAGGGCTTCGACGAAGGCCCAGGCGACATGCTCGTGGAAGACGCCGGTCTTGAAATGCGGCACCGTCGGCGACGAGGCCCAACTGCCGCCGCCAGCCTCGCGCCGGAAGACCCTGAGGAACTCGCTCTCGCGCGTCGGGCGCGAGGCGATGTCAACGCCGCCGAGCAGGATGGTGCCTTCCGTGCCGTAGATTTCGATCGAGGTGTCGGCGGCGGCGAAAGCCCAGCTCGTCGTCACCTCGGCGATCATCCCGTCCGCATAGCGGAACACCGCCGCGGCGGTGTCCTCCACCGGCAGGCCGAAGGTGTCCGACGAGGTCGTCGCATAGGCGCTGATAGGCATGCCGAACAGCCAGTGCAGGAAATCGGCGGCATGCACGCCTTCGTCGAGCAAGGTGCCGCCGCCCGATTGCGCGGGATCGACGAACCAGGCCTTCTGGAAATTCGGGTCGAAGCCGTGGCCGTGCCCATGCCGGATGCGCACCAGCGTGACGCGGCCGACAGTGCCCTCGCGCAGCAAATCGGCGATCTCGTGGTTCACCGGGTCGAAGCGCTTCGGGAAGCTCTGCATGAAGCGGATGCCGGTCGCCGCGACGATGGCGGCGATGGCATCGCACTGCTCCATGGTAGCGCCGAGCGGCTTCTCGCAAAGGACCGGCAGCCCCTTCTCCGCGGCGGCGCGCACGAGCGCCGGATGGTTCACGGTTTCCGAGCAGATCGCCACCGCATCGCTGCCCGAGAGCAGCGTGGCGAGATCGGCGACGGCCGCGATGCCGTGCTGACGGGCGAAGGCCTCCAGGCGCCCGGGCTCGGCATCGAAGGCGCCCGCGACGCTGACGTCCTCGCTCGCCAGGAAAGCCTTCGTCCAGAAATTGGCGTGGTAGTGGGCGACCCCGAGGATCGCGATCCGCAGACTCATCTCGGCTCCATTCCTGCTGTGGGCGCCGCCGGCAGGCGCTGCCCGGTTCGCGCCGCCTGATAGATCGCCTCGGCGATCTCGACCGAGCGCAGGCCCGCTTCGGCGGTGCCATCAGCCGGCGCCAGGCCGCGCACGACGTCGAGCCAGTGGCGGTGATGAGCCTGCCCGAGCGGCGCATCAGTCAGCGGCGGGGCGACCCAGGCCTTCTCGCCGGTCAAGTCGGGCGCGAAGATCGCCGCCGCCCCTCGTTCCGTACGCAGGAAGACGGTGCCGGCATCGGTGTAGAGCTCAAGCCGGAAGCGATCGCAGCCGGCCCGCTCGGTATAGCTCATCTCATGGCTGGCGATCGCGCCATCAGCCAGGCCGTAGGTCGCAGCGACCGTATCCTCCAGCTCGGTGCGGACCGTCCGGCCATCGGCCAGTCGGCGCTCCGGCCGCGCGGTCCGGGCGCGCGCCTCGACATCGCCGATCTCACCGAAGAGATGGCGGCAGAGGTCGATCCCATGCACGCCGAGCTGCATCACGACCCCGCCCGAGACCTCGCCGGGCCGGAAGAACCAGTCGGCCCAGTCGGCGCCGGGCGTGGCGTTGCGCAGCCGCAGCGAATGGACGGCGCCCAGCCGCCCGCTCGCCAGCAGTTCGCGCAGCCAGAGTACCTCCGGGAAATAGCGATGCATGAAGCTGACGCTCAATGGCGCGGTTGACTGCTTCGCCGCCGCCAGGATGGCGCGGCATTGCGCGCTGTCGAGCGCCATCGGCTTCTGCAGCAGCACGGCCTTGCCGGCAACGAGCGCATCGACGGCGATGCGCTCATGGGTGTTGTCGGGCGAAGCGATGACGACGGCGTCGATCGCGGGATCGTCGAGCACCGCCCGGTAATCGGCTTCGACCCGCGCGATGCCGAGCGCAGCGGCGCGCGCCTCGGTCGTTTCGCGCCGCCGGCCGACCAAGGCTGCGACCTCGGCCCCGTCAGCGGCCCGGAGGCCGCCGACATGATAGTCGGCGATGAAGCCCGCGCCGATCAGCGCGACAGCGACCTTGTCCGACGGGGAGCGGCCCATGATGCCTCGCGTAAAGACTGCGGTTCAGGAGAGGTGAGCGAGGCAACCTCCAGGAGAAGGCCGCCTCGTTCGGCGGTCAGGGCTTCCATCGGCCCTCGATCGCGACAAGAGCCGGATCCACCGCCTTCAGCGGAGCCGTGTAGGTGTAGGCCAGCACGTCCATGGGCTGGCCCGGGATGCGGTTGGTCGCCTTCAGGAAGCCGACGATCGCCGCCATGTCGTCGACATAGGCCTGGTCGACCTTCGAGCCGAAGCTGTAGTCGGCGAGCAGCGCCTCGTTCATCTCGGCGGGCTGCTTCTGTGCGTCGGAGAAGATCTTGATCACTTCCGCCTTGTTAGCGGGATCGGCGACATAGGCCTGCGCCTTGAGCAGCACCTTGACCAGGGCGTTCGCCGCATTCGGGTTCTTGCGTACCCAGTCCTGCGACGCCACCCAGATGGTGCGGTTGTTGGAGACTGGCGCAGCCTCGCCCTTGTTCTTGGCAAAATAGCTGGTCGTTCCGCTATGGACGATCTTGGCGCCCTGCTCCTTGACCGCGCGGTAGGGGAACGGCTCCCAGAACACCATGCCCTGGATCTCGTTGCTGGCCATCGCCGCCATCGCTTCCGGAGGCGCGAGGTTGACGGTCTTGATCTTGCTCGCATCCAGCCCGTAGCGCTTGGCGACATTGTCGAGCAGCGCGCCGGAGGTCGAGCTCACCAGCAGGCCGAGCTTGACCTTGTAGAGATCCTCCGGGTTCTCGACGTCGGCATCTTTGCGGACGACGATCTTCTCCAGGCCGTGGCTGACGGCATTGGTGCCGAGAATCACCACCGGCACGCCGTTATGCGCCATCGAGACCGGCGGCAGGTTGCCGGGCGTCCAGAGCTGGATCTGGTCGGCGAGCAGCGCCTCGCCGGCGAGATTGCCCGAGGCGAAGGTCTTGAACTCGACGGTCTTGAAGCCGGCCTCGGCGAACCAGCCCTTTTCCTTCGCGACGATGTGGACGAGGAAGGGCAGGTCCGGGCCGATGCTGATCGACAGCTTGTCGGTCTCGATCTTCTGCGCCATCGCCGGCAGCAGGCCGGCCAGCGTCAGCAACCCGGCGAACGCCGCGGTCCGCAAATACTTAGGAAATGCCGTCATTCGAACCTCCCCTTTTTTGGTTTCTGGATAGTCGCCTCTAGCTGCCATGCCAGCGGCCGACCCAACGCCGGATCGCCACGCCGATGGCCGCGTCTGTCAGCAGATTGAGCGCGCCGATCAAAAGGATGCCGACGATGATGACGCCGACCGATCCGCCCGTATTGCGCTCATTGATGATCATGTAGCCAAGGCCCCGATCGGCAGCGATCAGCTCGGCGGCGACGAGCACGCCGAAGCTCAAGCCCCAGCCGATGCGCAGACCCGTCGCCAGATCGGGCGCAGCGGCAGGGATCGCGACGCGCAGCAGCAGCGGCACGCCCGAAAGGCCCATGGTCTGGCCGGCGCGGAGCAGCATCGGGTCAACGCCGCGCATGCCCTGATAGGCGGCGGTGACGACCGGAAAGAACGCCCCGAGGAAGATGATGAAGAACTTGGAGGGCTCGCCGAGCCCGAACCAGATGATGGCCAGCGGAATCCAGGCGAGCGGCGGGATCGGCCGCAGCAGCTCGACCAGCGGGCTCACTAGCAGGCCGAAGCGGCGATACCAGCCGGCGAGGATGCCGACCACCACGCCGGCGAGCGCTCCGAGGGCAAAGCCGGAGAAGACCCGGGCCAGGCTCCATGACAGGTTCTCGCCAAGCTGGCGCGCCGTTAGGCGCTCGGCGGCAGCGGCGATAGCGAGCGACGGGCTCGGGAACACCGCCCTGTCGATCAGGCCCGTGCGCACGGCTGCTTCCCAGAGCAGTATCACCGCCAGAGCGCCGATGACGCCGAGCGCAAGATCATTGCTGCGAAGGGTGCTCGCTGTCATCGCCGCACCTGGTCGAGATTGCCGGCCCAGGGCATCAGCAGCCGCTCGAGCCCGGCAAGCCCGCTGGAGATCAGGAAGCCGAGCAGGCCGATCACCAGCATGCCGACGATGGTGATCTCGCTGCGATAGAAGGTGCGGGCTTCCATGATCAGCGCACCCAGGCCCTGGATCGTGCCGATCATCTCGGCGCCGACGATGACCATGAAGCCGACGCCGAGCGCCATGCGGGCGCCGGCGAAGATGCGCGGCAGCGCCGCCGGCAGCACGACCTCGCGATAGAGTTCCGGCCCCTGCATCCCGAAGGAGCGCGCCGCCCGCACCAGCACGGGATCGACATAGCGGACGCCGGCGATCACGTTGGACAGCATGGTCCAGAAGCAGCCATAGCCGATCAACACGACCTTGGTCAGCTCGCCCGCGCCGAACCAGACGATGACGAGCGGCAAGAGACTCAGCGTCGCGACCGAGCGGCAGAACACGATCAGCGGGGCGCTCAGCTTGTCCAGCACCGGCAGGGCGCCGATCAACAGGCCGAGCGGCACGGCGAGAAGGATGGCCGCGACATAGCCCTGCAGCACGCGCCAGATCGTCACGCCCGTATGGGTCCAGAGCGAGACGCCGGTGGGAAAGCCGGTCAGCGACAATTCGATGAAGCCGCGGGCGATCTTGCTCGGCGGCGGGAATTGATAGGGCTTGAGCAGGCCATGGCCGACGGCGAGCTCCCAGGCCGCGAGCAGCACGGCGATGACCGCGAGCGAGCTGGCGGCGCGGGCGAGCCGGGCGCTCATGACGACAGCTCGCTCCAGATCTCGTCATAGAGCGCGTTGAAGGCCGGCTCGGTGCGCGAACGCGGGCGCGGCATCGGCACCTCGAAGATCCGCTGGATCCGCCCGGGATTCGGGGCGAGCAGCACGATGCGATCCGACAGCGTCAGCGCTTCGTCGATGGAATGAGTGACGAAGACCACGGTCTTGCGCCTGACTTGCCAGATGCGCAGCAGCTCCTGCTGCAGTTCGATGCGGGTCAACTCGTCGAGGGCGCCGAAAGGCTCGTCCATCAACAGTATCTGCGGATCGAGCGCCAGTGCCCGAGCAATCGAAACGCGCTGCTGCATGCCGCCCGACATCTCGCGCGGATATTTGTTCGCCGCCGCCTCCAGCCCGACGAGGCGCAGCAGTTCCAGGCTGCGTTCCCGACGTTCGTCGCGCGGCAGGCCGGCCTTGCGGAAGCCGAAGGAGACGTTGCCGAGGGCGGTGAGCCAGGGGAACAGCGCATGCTGCTGGAAGACGACGCCCTGCCCCTGGCCGGGGCCGGTCACCGGCCGCTCGCCGATCGCGATGCGGCCGGAGGTCGCCGCATCCAGGCCGGCGATGATGTTGAGCAAAGTGGTCTTGCCGCAGCCGCTGCGACCGATCAGCGAGATGAACTCGTTCTCGGCGATGTCGAGGTCGATGCTGTCGAGGACCGTGAGCTCGCCGCCCTGGCGCGCTGCGAAGGCCTTGTGCACGGCCTCGATCCGGATGAAGGGCGGCCGGGCCGAGCGGCCCGCCTGTGGCGGCGCGTCCGGCTCGCGCATCGAGACATTGCCGGCACGGCTCATCGACACTCCTCCCCCGGCCTTTGGACCGGCCTTGAGGTCAGGCTAATGCAAGAGCACAAATTGTAAAGTGCAATTTGTATTTCAGCGCATATAATGCCGGCCAGCGAGTCGGAGCCGGTATCTGCAGTTGCAGCGCGCTGGTGGCGATTGTATGCGGCCAAGGCACATCGCTGGCGCCGCATCGGGAGGCTGTCGAGAGGAACCCATGCGCAACGGCTCGGCGAATATCGTCCTGAGGACGCTCTACGACATGATCGAGCGGCTCGATGACGGAGCCCGCCTGCCCACCGTGCGGGACCTGATGAAGAAGCATCAGGTCAGCCAGGCGACCGTCCAGGAAGCGCTCGATCACCTGAAGGGCGAGGGGCTGCTGGTGTCGCAGGTCGGGCGCGGCACTTATGTCACCCGCGGCGGGACAATGCGGGCCGACGGGAGCGAGCGCGAGCGCGAGCTCGACAGCCTCCTCATCCTGTCGAACGCCAGCATGAACGAGCGCTGCGCCCTCGTGCAGAACTACATCGTCGAGGAGATGTCGCGGCAGGATGCCAAGGTGGTGCAGATCTCCTACCACCACACCGAGCATCTGCTCGAGATTCTCAATTCCATCCCGAATTTCGATGCGGTCGTGCTGCAGTCGCATTACGAGAGCATTCCCATCCGCCTGCTCCATCTGCTGCAGCAGAAGGCGAAGGCGCTGGTCGTCGACGGCCATACCGTCTCAGGCGTCGATATCGACCGCATCGGCACCGATTGGGAGGACGCGCTGGAAATGGCTCTGCGCCAGCTCGTCGATCTCGGCCACCATTCCTTCGGCCTGGTCTCGATCAACACCATGGCCCAGCCGATCCTCGCGGCGCGCCGCGCCTTCGGCCGCCATGCAGCGATCGAGCGAGGACGCTTCAGCTTCCACCCGCCTATCGTGCTGGAACGTGTCCAGCACCCCAGTCACAGCGTGCTCGACGCCGTCGCCGAAACGCTGACGCCGCTCTTGTCAGAGGACGGCCGGCTGCCGTTCACCGCGCTGCTGACGCTCGGCATTTCCGACACGCTGGGCGTCACCCAGGGCCTGCAGCGGCTCGGAATCCAGTGGCCGGAGGACCTGAGCGTCGTGGTGCTCGGCCACCGCGACGTGCCGAGCGAGCATCTCGGCGTCATGACCATCGCAGGCAGCTCGCAACGGAAGGCGGCCGAGAAACTGGTGGAGACGATCCGGCGCCGGATCGAGCAGCCGCAGCTCTCGCCGCAGATCGTCTATCTCCACTGCGACCAGGTTGTGCGCGACAGCACCGCCAAGCCGAAGCACCCCTGACAGCCGCGCACCAAAGGTACATTGCAATATATATTGAGCCGCGCTAGCGTGAGCCTCGCGACAAGAAAAAAACCGCGGGTGGAAACGGCATGCTTGGCGAGCGTCTCCCGGAAAGGCTGTCACCCCTGGCCTCACGGGCGGGGGTCCGCCCCTTCTATGGCGACCTGCACAATCATTGCGGCATTTCCTACGGCCATGGCAGCCTCGAACAAGCACTGAAGCGCGCCCGCCGGCAGCTCGATTTCGTCTCGGTCACCGGCCATGCCTACTGGCCCGACATGCCCGTCGACGATGCCAGCGTCGCCCATATCGTCGATTTCCACGTCAAGGGCTTCGCCCGGCTGGACCGGCTCTGGCCGGGGCACTTCGCCACGCTCGCCGCAGCCGACGAGCCCGGCCGCTTCACCGTCTTCCCCGGCTACGAGATCCATTCTTTCGCCCATGGCGACTACACGATCGTCTATCGCGATCTGACGCGGCGCCCGATCCTCAAGGCGGACAGCCCGGCCGAGTTGAAGCCGATGCTGCAGGCCGAGGCCGGCGCGGGCGCTTTCGCCTTCCCGCACCATATCGGCTATCGTCTGGGCGCACGCGGCATCAACTGGGCCTCGCTCGATCCGGAGCTGTCACCGGTGCTGGAGATCGTCTCCATGCATGGCTGCTCCGAAACCTCGATCATGGACCGGCCCTTCCTGCATTCGATGGGACCGAGCGACGGCTATTCGACCGTGCGGCATGGCCTCGATCTCGGCCATCGTTTCGGCTTCCTGGGGAATACCGACCACCATAGCGGCTACCCCGGCTCCTACGGCCATGGCCGCTCCGTCGTCTATGCCGGCAGCAATGATCGCGGTAACCTCTGGGACGCGATCATGCAGCGCCGCACCGGCGCGCTGACCGGCGACAACGCCCATCTCTTCTTCACGCTTGGTGGGGCGATGCCGGGCGGCGAGGTCGAGGCAGGCGCGGACCCGACTCTCAGCCTCGAAGCCGTCGCGCCCGGCCATATCGACTATATCGACGTCATCCGGAACGGCGCGCTGGTACGGCGCGTGGTGCCGGAGGTCGAGGCATCCCCGATCGGCGACGAGAGCGCGGAGCTGGAGACGATCGTCGTGCTGGAGCTTGGCTGGGGCGCCCGTGGCAAGCAGCATCGCTGGAGCGGATCGCTGCGGGTCGAGGGTGGCGAGATCCTCTCGGTCGAACCGCGCCTGCGCGGCAACGAGGTCGTCTCGCCGCTTGAAGGCGATGCCGACGGGCAGGATAACGACGAGGTCTCGCTGGACGGCCACCGGGTCGCCTTCTCGATCACCGCCTCGTCGAACCCGAACAACATGACGCCAGCCATGCAGGCGATCGCGGCGCGCGTGCGGCTGGGCAGCGATGCCCGCCTCGTGCTCGATGCCGACGGCCAGCGTTTCGAGGTCACCGCGGCACGCCTGATGGATGGGGCGCTAGCGGGCAATCTCGGCCCGATCGACAGCCCGGCCTTCAGGCTTTTCCCGCTGCCCCGTCCGCATCAATGGCAATGGCAGGGCAGGATCGCGCTCGAACCGCTGCGCTCGAGCGATTGGGTCTATGCGCGCATGCGCCAGGCCAACGGGCAATGGGCCTGGACCAGCCCGGTCTTCTGCCGGTGAGGACGCGGGCATGAGGAAACACCGTTAAGCTGACGGCAGACTGGCGTGAAACGGTTTCGCAGGGAGGATGAGATGAGCTTCGACTTTCGCATGCCGCGACGCAATCTCCTGAAGGGGATGGGAGCCACCGGACTCGGCGCCGCCTTGGGTACTGGCGGCATCCGGCCGCTCTACGCCAAGGGCGCCGCGCCGATCACCATCGTCGTGAACCAGTCGCCCTGGTTCGCCAGCTTCCGCCGCACGGTCGAGGCCTATGAGGCGGCGACCGGCAACAAGGTCGAGCTCGACGTCAATCCCTTCGCCGGCTCGCTGGAGAAGCAGCGCAATTCGGTCCGCGCCCAGCGCGGCCAGTACGACATCCTGATCATGAACTCGGGCTGGTTCACCGAGATGTATGCCGGCGGCTTCCTCGATGCGATCACCGACATCGACCCCGGCTTCAAGCTCGATCCCGAGATCTACACGCTCGGCGACACCATCTACTACAACGCCCAGAAGAAGACGGTGACGGCCGACGGCAAGCTGATGTCGCTGCCGGTCTCGCCGCTGATCCCGCTGCTCTATTATCGCGGCGACCTCTACAAGCAGGCCGGGCTGTCGGCGCCGAAGACCTTCGCCGAGCTCGAAGCGAATTCGGCCAAGTTCCACAAGCCGCCCGGCATGTACGGCATCGTCCAGCGCGGGGCGCGCGGTCCGCATACCGTCGCCTACGATTTCTACCCCTATCTCTACGGTTTCGGCGGCGGCATCTTCAAGGACCAGTCGGCCGGCGACTATTTGGTGACGCTGAACTCCCCCGAGGGCCGCGCGGCGCTCGACTACTACATCCGTCTGGCACGCACCGTCGGCCACCCCAAAACGGCCGCCTCCGACCAGGCCGAGGTGATCCAGGCGATGGTGACCGGCCATGCCGCTCATATCATGATGGTGATCGCCGCCTGGTCGCAGATGGACGATCCCAACAAGTCGGCCGTCGTCGACAAGATCGAGTTCGCGCCGCCGCCCTCGCAGCCAGGGCTGCCGACCGCTCCGGGCCTCGGGCATTGGCTCGCCGGCATCTCGCGGAACGTGCCGGACGATCGCAAGCGCGCGGCGGTCGAGTTCCTGCGCTGGTTCCAGACCAAGGACGCCCAGATGGAGACGGCGAAGGCCGGTGGCATCCCGGTCCATGCCGCCGTCTACAAGGATCCGATCGCGCAGGAACGCAAATACCGCTGGATGAAGCCGCTGGCGGAGGCGCTGCCGCACGCGGTCAACATCTACCAGTTCCCCGAGGCCAACGACGTCATCGCCGTGCTCGAGATCGGGCTCAACCGGGCCGTTGCCGGTGAGATCACCAGCGTCGATGCCCTCAACGGCATGTCCGCCGAGATCCACAAGATCATGGAGAAGTATTCCTACAAGACCGGCGGGCTCCAGCCGCTCAAGTGACATCCGGGCGGCAAGGGGAGCGGGGCATGGCGGGAGCCGCGGCGAAGGGCGATGCGCATGGCATCGCCGGACAGACGGAGAGTGCAGACCAGCGCCTCTGGCGCTGGCTGACGCTCGCGCCTGCTTTGGTGATGCTGCTGGCGCTCAGCATCATCCCGCTCGTCGGCCTCATCCTCACCAGCTTCCAGAACATCGCCTGGATCGAGGGTCGAGCGGTGCGCAGCTGGGCCGGGCTCGACCACTACAGGGCCTTGTTCAGCGATGCGCTATTCGGCGCCGGCCTCTGGAACACGGGCCTGTTCGCGCTCGGTGCGGTGACCGGGCAGATGCTGCTCGGCTTCGCGCTCGCGCTACTGGTCAGCAAGGTCAGCCGCGCGCGCGTGCTCTACCGGACCATCTTCATCCTGCCGATCCTGATCCCCGGCATCGTCATCGGTGCGATCTGGAAGCTGATGCTCAACTATGATTTCGGGTTGGCCAACCAGATCCTCGGCCTCGTCGGATTGGGGCCGGTCGACTGGCTCGGCAATGGCCAGATCGCGCTGCTCTCGGTCATCATGGTCGATATCTGGCACTGGACGCCGTTCTGCTTCCTGCTCTTCCTGGCAGGGCTCGAATCCTTGCCGCAGGACGTCTACGAGGCCACCAAGATCGACGGCGCCAGCGCCTGGCAGGAACTGCTCTACGTCACGCTGCCGCTGATGGTGCCGACCATCATCGTCACCTTCGCCTTTCGCCTCGTCCTCGCCTTCAAGGTCTTTGACGAGGTCTATCTCTTGACCAAGGGCGGCCCCGGCACGGCAACCGAGGTCATCAGCTTCACGCTCTACCAGCGCTTCTTCACCGAGGACAAAGCGGGCTACGGCTCGGCGATGTCGGTCACGGTGATCTTCCTGGTTTGCCTGCTTTTGGTGGTGGCGCTGTCGGCGCGCCGGCGCTCAGAGGGCCGGGCATGAGCGGCAGGTCGAATGCGTCCTCGGGCTGGCCGATCCACGCCGCCCTCCTCGTCAGCGCGGCGATCGTGCTGGTCCCGGTGATCTGGACGGTGGCCGCCGGCTTTCGCACCCAGATCTCGCTGCTAATGGGCCAAGTGACCTTCTCGCCGGTGCTCTTCAATTTCGACGAGGTGCTGTTCTCCAAGACCTCGGAATTCCTGGTCAATTACCGCAACTCGATCATTGTCGGCGTGGCGAGCACTCTGCTCTGCGTCGGCGCTGCGACGCTCGCCGCCTTCTCACTCAGCCGAACGCGCTGGCGTCGCTGGGTCGTGCAGGTCTTCCTCGCCTGGACGCTGATCTTCCACATGATCCCGCCGGTGGCGCTCGCCAGCGCCTGGTTCACCATGCTGCGCACCGTCGGGCTGGAGAACAGCTTCACCGGACTGATCCTGGCGCATGCGACCCTCAATTTGCCGATGGCGATCTGGCTGATGAGCGTCTTCGTGCGCGAGGTGCCGAAGGAACTGGAAGAGGCCGCGCTGATGGACGGCGCGACCACGCCGGTCCTGCTCTGGAACGTCGTGCTGCCGGTCATCGCACCGGGACTGGCCGCCACCTCCGTCCTGACCTTCGTGTTCTCCTGGAACGAGTTCGCGGTCTCGCTGGCCCTGACCATGAAACAGACCGCGACCGTCCCCGTCGCGATCGCCAAATTCGCCCAGGAATTCGAGATCCAATACACGCAGATGGCGGCCAGCGCCGGCCTTGCCATGCTGCCCGCCTTGATCGTGATGCTCTTCGCCCAACGCTACATCGTCAAAGGCCTCACCCAGGGCGCCGTGAAATAGCGCCCTGCCAGCGAGCCCGAGCCGGGAGATCAATGTGAAGGCCGTATTCGTCCTCTTCGATTCGCTGAACCGCCACATGCTCGGCTGCTATGGCGGCAAGCGCGTGCCGACGCCGAATTTCGACAGGCTGGCGCGCCGCTCGGTGAGCTTCGACCAGCACTATGTCGGCAGCCTGCCCTGCATGCCGGCGCGGCGCGACATGCTGACCGGGCGGCTCACCTTCCTGCATCGCAGCTGGGGCCCGCTCGAGCCCTTCGACAACGCCTTCCCGGAGATCCTGCACAAGGAGACCGGGACCTATAGTCACCTGATCACCGACCACTTCCATTATTGGGAGGATGGCGGGGCGACCTATCACAACCGCTACGATTCCTACGAGTTCGTGCGCGGACAGGAGGGCGATCGCTGGAAGGCGATGGTGCAGCCGCATTGGGAACGGCTGCGCGAGAAATACCATGCGCGCCAGTTCAGCGACGCGCGCCGCAGCTATTTCGGCCAGAACATCATCAATCGCGAGTTCATCAAGGCGGAGGAGGATTTCCCCTCGGTGCGCTGCTTTGCCGAAGGCTTCGACTTCCTCGAGCGCAACAAGGACGCGGACAACTGGCTGCTGCAGATCGAGACCTTCGATCCGCATGAGCCCTTCACCGCCCCGGCCCGCTTCAAGGAAGCCTTCGACACTGGCTGGAACGGCCCGATCCGCGACTGGCCGCGCTATGGCCGCGTCGACGAATTGCCGGCCGAATGCGAGGAGCTCCGCGCCAACTACTACGCCGTCGTGGCGATGTGCGACGACCTGCTCGGCCAATTGCTCGACTGGTTCGACGCCAACGACATGTGGAAGGACACCGCGCTCGTCGTCACCACCGATCACGGCTTCCTGCTCGGGGAACACGACTTCTGGGCCAAGAACCGGATGAACCTCTATGAGGAGGTCGCCCATATTCCGCTCTTCCTGCATGACCCCCGTCATCCCGAGCGCGCCGGCACGCGCTCGCAGGCGCTGACCCAGTCGATCGATCTCGCGCCGACATTCCTCGACCTGTTCGGCGCGACACCCCCGGCCGAGAACGAAGGCATCTCGCTCTGCCGCATGGCCGACGGCACCGCGCTGCGCGACGGCCTGCTGTTCGGCTATTTCGGCGGCGCGGTGAACGTGGCCGATGGGCGCTACACCTATCACCGCTTCCCGGAAGACCTGTCGAAGCAGGAACTCTACCAGTACACGCTGATGCCGACGCATATCTTCTCGCCATTCTCCACGGAGGAGCTGGCGAGCGCGACCATCTCGCCGCCGCTCGGCTTCACCAAGGGCGCGAACCTGCTGAAGGTGCCGGTGATCGAGCGTTCGCCGATGTACAATAATTACGGGCCGGGAGGACTGCTGGAATCCGAGACGCGCCTCTACGACCTCAAGACCGACCCCGGCCAGGAAGCGCCACTGAACGACGCGGCCACCGAGGCGCGGCTCACGGCCCTGATGCGACGCCTGATGATGGCCAATGGCGCGCCGCCGGAGGCTTTCACCCGCATCGATCTTGACCCGGACGCGGCCGGCTGACGATGCGCAAGCCGGCGACCTTTCCCCGCCATCTCGCTGCCGATCCCCGGCAGTTCGCCAGCGTGCGCCGCATCCTCCTCACCGACGGGGCTGAGGCCGGCATCGAGACCCTGGCCTTCTCGACCGGCGGCGGCCTCGATTTCTGGGTCACCGCCGGGCGGCTGATGGACATCGCAACCCTGTCCTGGCGCGGCGTCCAGCTCGGCTGGCAGAGCCCTGCCGGACTGCGCCGGCCCGATACTAGCGCGGTCGATCGGGAGCGGCGCTTCAGCACAGCTTTCGGCGGTTTCCTCAACACCTGCGGCTTCGACCATATCCGCCAGCCGGCCGATGGGCGCCCGCTGCACGGCTCGGCTCCGTTCACGCCGGCGCGGCTCACCGCCTATGGCGAGGACTGGGATGCAGCCGTGCCGATGCTGTTCTGCGAGGGCGAGGCGAGCTGCTGGACCCATGGCGACCTGGGCTATCGCCTGCAGCGCCGCATCGAGGCGCCGATCGGCGGCAGCTCGCTCAGCCTTCGCGACCGCGTCACGGTGATCGGCGCCGAGCCCGCCCCGATCATGGCGCTCTACCATTTCAATCTCGGCTATCCGATGATCGAGGGCGGCAGCACGATCGAGCTCGACGGCGAGCTCCTGGCAGGTCCGCTCCATTTGCCCGAGGAGTCGGTGACGCCAGCCTCGTTGCATCCCGCGGCCTACGCACAGGCAAGCTGCAGCGCGCATGGCAAGACCGCGACGATCGCCTTTCAATGGAACACGGTCGAGTTGCCCTGGCTCCAGCTCTGGCGCGATTTGCGGCCGGGCGCCGGCGTGATGTCGATCGAGCCCTGTTCGATCGGGCGCCTCGACGACGGGCGCAACGCCGCCTCGCCTCTGCTCAAGCCGGGCAGCAGCCGCGTCTTCGCCATCGATATCAACGTGGCCGACCCGGGCGAGACCTGACGTCCCGTTTTTACACGCCCGTGTGGATGCTCTTCCAGATCGCCAAAGGCGTCGCCGGCATGTCGAGATGACGCACGCCATGTGGCGCGAGCGCATCGACGACCGCGTTCATCACCGAGGGCAGCGAGCCCGCGCAGCCGGCCTCGCCGCAGCCCTTGGCGCCGACCCGGTTGGTGCTGGTCGGCATGCCCCGGCTGATGAAGGAAAAGAACGGCACATCCGCCGCGCGCGGCAGCGCATAGTCCATGAAGGAGCCGGTCATCAGCTGGCCGGCCTCGTCATAGGCGGTCATCTCGTAGAGCGCCTGGCCGATCCCCTGCACGACGCCGCCATGCAGTTGCCCCTCGACGATCATCGGGTTCACCACGGTGCCGAAGTCGTTGACCATGACATAGCTCGCGATCTCGACCTGTCCGGTCTCCGGATCGATCTCGACCTCGGCAATATGGCAGCCATTCGGATAGGCTGATGGCGCCGCCTTGAAGACGTGGTCGACATCGAGCGTCTGCGGCAGATCGGCGGGCAGCGATGCTCCCATCCGCAGCCTGTCGGCGAGTTCCATGATGCCGATGGCGCGGTCGGTTCCCGCGATCCTGAAGCGGCCCGCCGCGAACTCGATGTCGACCGCGGCCGCCTCCAGGAAATGGGCCGCCAGCAGCTTGCCTTTCTCGACGACGAGCTCGCTCGCCTCGATGATCGCCGAGCCGCTCGCCATCACCGATTTGGAGCCGCCGGTGCCGCCGCCGGCGATCAGGCGGTCGCTGTCGCCCTGGAACAGGCGAATCTTCTCGAACGGCACGCCGAGCTGGCTCGACAGGATCTGGGCGAAGGGCGTCCAATGACCCTGCCCGTAATCGAGCGTCCCCGTGACGATGGTGACGCTGCCATCGGGCTCGAAATGCAGGCCGCCCATCTCGTTGGTCGGTGGCGCGGTGACCTCGAGATAGCAGCCGATGCCGCGGCCGCGCAGCTTGCCCGCCTTGCGGCTCTGGCGCAGGCGGGCGCCATAGCCTTTCCAGTCGGCGGCTTCGAGCGTGCGTGCGAACAGGGCCGGGAAATCGCCGCTGTCATAGACTGTCCCGATCGGTGTGGCCCAGGGCAGCTGCTTCGACCCAATCAGGTTGCGCCGCCGCAGCGTCGCGCTGTCGATCCCCATTTCCCGGGCGGCGGTGTCGATCAGCCGCTCCATGAAATAATTGCCCTCGGGCCGCCCGGCGCCGCGATAGGCGCCGATCGGCGGCGTATTGGTGACGGCGCATTTCGCCTGCACCTCGACCAGCGGCGTGCGGTACATGCCGACGCTGTTTTTGCCGATATTCAGCGTCGCCATCATCGGCCCGACCGGCGAGAGGTAGCCGCCCATATTGCCGATGCCGGTGAAGCGCGTCGCCAGGAAGCGGCCGCGCGCATCGAGCGCGAGCTCGGCCTCGAACACCATGTCGCGGCCGTGATGGTCGGAGACAAAGCTCTCCGAACGCTGGTCGGTCCACTTGACCGGCTTCTTCAGCAGGCGGGCCGCATGCAGCAGCGCGACATGCTCGGGGAAGACCGAGGCCTTCATGCCGAAGGAGCCGCCGACATGGCCGGTGACCAGCCGCATCCGGCCAGCCGGGACACCCATCGCCGCCGCGAGATTGTTGCGCAGGCCGAAGACGCCTTGGCTCGGGGAATGCAACGTGTAGCGGCCGGCCTTGCGGTCATAACTCGCGATCGCCGAGCGGGGCTCGATCGGGTTCACCACGACGCGGTTGTTGACGATCCTGAGGCGAGCAACATGGGCCGCACCGGCGAAGGCAGCGGCGACCTTTTGCGCATCGCCGGACTGGTAGTCGAGGACGAGATTGCCCGGCACCTCGTCATAGAGTTGCGGCGCGCCGGGGGCGAGCGCCTCCTCGCCCGAGATGACGGCGGGCAGGACGTCGATATCGAGCGCGACCGCCTCGGCCGCGTCGCGCGCCTGCACGGCGCTACGGGCGACGACCACAGCCACGGGATCGCCGACGAAGCGGACCTTGTCGGTTGCCAGCGCCATGCGCACCGGCTTGCGGATCGGCGTCCCGTCGCGGTTGGGCAGATCGATCTGGCAGCGCAGCGGCCCATAGCCCTGACCGTCGAGATCGGCGCCCGTATAGATCGCGACCACGCCCTTCATCGCCTGCGCGGCGGAACGATCGATGCCGTTGAGGACACCATGCGCATGCGGGCTGCGGACGAAGGCGGCGTAGAGCTGCCCCTCCAGCGCCAGATCGTCGGTATAGCGCCCCTCGCCGCGCACCAGGATCGGATCCTCCTGTCGCGGCACCGGCTGGCCGATTCCGAACGACGCCGAGGAAAGCTCGGCGGGAGCTGCGCGCATGTTCATGACGGGGCACCACGATGGGATGTTGGGCAGATCGACGAGCAATCCCGCGGCGGGGAGCAGAACGATCTGCCTACCGATTGTCACATGGAAGGCGTCGTGCTTGTCAAATGCGCCCGCGTCGGGGCCGCCCCGCGTCAAGCGGTCAATAGTGGAAAGTCCAGAGCAGGCTTTCGCTCAACCCCTTCAGCGCCTCGACCGCGTCGGGCCGCTCGCGCGCCAGCGTGGTGATCAGCGCGTCGGCCACTGCGAAGGCCGCGGTCGGCGAATTCGGCAGGAAGCTGTTGCGGGCCGGGGCGAAGAAGGTCATGTCGGCCAACGGCACCAGCGGCGATGACGGCGCATCGGTGAGCGCGATCAGGATGGCGCCCCGCTTCTTGGCGAATTTGGCGAGCTCCAGCGTGGCGCGCGAATAGCGCGGCAGCGAGATCGCGATGACGACGTCCTGCGGCCCGGCCGAGAGCATATGGCGGACAGCACGCTCGGGCCCGCCGCGCGATGAGGCGAAGACGACCTCGGCATCGAGATAGAGCGCCAGCCCATCCTCCAGGAAGGCCCCGACATAATGGCTCGCACCGGAGCCAACGATGAAGATGCGGCGCGCCTTCAGCATCAGCGCGATGGTGCGGTTGACCGTCTCCTCTTCCAGCGTCGCGATCGCCTCGTCGAGATTGGCGGCCTCGCCCTTCAGCGTCGTCGCCATGGTGGCGAAGACCGAGCCGGCCGCCGCGCGAGCGTCGGCGAGCCCCTCCACCGGCGCGAGCGCGACTTTCAGCGCCGTCGACAGCGCCGCACGGAAGTCGCCATAATTGCGGTAGCCCAGCGCCCGGACGAAGCGGGTCACGGTCGCGGTCGAGGTGCCGCTCTTCTCCGCCAGCCCCTCGATCGTCACCGTCGCCGAGTCGAGCGGGCTCTGCAGGACGAAGTCGGCGGCCTTGCGATGGCCCTCGCTCAGCGAGGGGTAGATCCGGGCGATGCGGTTGGCCAGGTCCGTCGTCGGCTTCAGGGCGCGTGACATGGCTCTCCTGCTGATTGACGTCGGATCATTTTCATGTTTGCTACCGCGTGAAAATAAAGCTGTCAAAACGACCAGCTACGGGAACGGAGACCGACCGATGCGTCAGCGCGCGCTCATCACCATCCTGCTCGGCGCCAGCATGCTCAGTGCGCCGGCCATGGCGCAGACCCTGCGCATCGCGCTGGCCTCCGAGCCGACCGCGGTCGACCCGCACTATCACGACCTCACCCCCAACAATGCGCTTGCCCAGCACATCTTCGACAGCCTCGTGCTGCAGGACGAGAAGCAGGCGCTGATGCCCGGCCTCGCCACTTCCTGGGAGAATGATGGCAAGAACCGCTGGACCTTCAAGTTGCGCCAGGGCGTCAAGTTCAGCAACGGCCAGCCCTTCGGCGCGCAGGACGTGGTCTTCACCTTCTGCCGCACGCTGAAGAACGAGACCAAGGTCTCCGGCTCCTTCGCCGACATCACCGGCAACTTCGCCAAGGTCGAGACGCCGGACGCCAACACCCTGGTGATCGAGACCAAGGAGCCGGAGCCGCTGCTGCCGACCTTGCTCTCTGGTCTGCCGATCCTGTCGACCTCGATCGTCCAGCACGGCGCCATCAGCTACGATATCGAGAAGAACTGCGGCGTGACCGGCGCCTGGCCGGCCGTCAACAACTTCAATGACGGCTCGATGGCGATCGGCACCGGCCCGTACAAGTTGAAGTCCTATGTCCGCGGCTCGGCGATCGAGCTCGAGCGCAACCCGACCTATTGGGGCCAGGCCGAGCCTTGGGCGAGCGTACGCTTCGTGCCGGTCACCAATGCCGGCCCGCGCCTCGCCGGCCTGCTCGCCGGCGATTACGATGTGATCGAGAACCCTGCCGCGCGTGACCTTGGCCGGATCAAGAGCGACAAGCGCTTCGGCTCGGTCATCACGCCCTCGACACGGGTCATCTATTTCCAGCTCGACGTCGGTCGCGATCAGAGCCCCTTCGTCAAGGCGCCCGATGGCAAGAACCCCCTGAAGGATGCGCGTGTCCGCAAGGCCATGTCGCTCGCCATCGACCGTGAGGCCATCGTCAAGCGCATTATGGATGGCGCCGCCGAGCCGGCCTACCAGTATCTGCCGACCGGCATGTTCGGCACGCTGGCAAACCCGCCCAAGCTCGCCTACGACCCGGCCGCAGCGAAGAAGCTGCTGGCCGAGGCCGGTTATCCCAACGGCTTCCAGTTGACGCTCTCTGCGACGAACGACCGTTACATCAACGACAGCCAGATCACCCAGGCCGTCGCGCAATACCTGACCCAGATCGGCATCAAGACCGAAGTCGATGCGATGACGCGCGCGATCTACTTCCCGCGTCGCGCCAAGAAGGAATTCAGCGTCGCGCTCGGCGGCTGGGGCTCCGCCACCGGCGAGGCCGCGTCCTTCCTGCGCCAGTGGCCGCCGACCCCGAACGAGACCAAGACGCTCGGCGGCTCGAACTATGGCGACTACAAGAATGACGAGTTCGACAAGGTGATCCGCGCCGCGGTTACGACGCTCGACGACAAGAAGCGCGCCGAACTGCTGCAGCAGGCGATGAAACTCGTGCTCGACGACGGCGCCTTCATCCCACTTCACTTCGAGAGTGGTATCTGGGCTCACAAAGCCGAACTCAACGTCGCCGGCCGCGCCGATCAGTTCATGCTCGCCATGTCGGTGAAGCCGGCGAAGTAAGCCGGCAGCCACTTCGGTAAGGTTCGGCGCATGACCGCCTATGTCCTGCAGCGGCTGATCCAGAGCGTGCTCGTGCTGCTCGCGGTCTCGGTCGTGGTCTTCTTCGCCGTCTACGGTATCGGCGACCCGATCGAGTTGCTGGTCTCGCCGCAGGCCAGCGCCGCTGATCGGGCGGCGCTTATCCAGCGGCTCGGGCTCGATCTGCCGGTCTGGCAGCAATACCTGACCTTCATGGCCAATGCGCTGCAGGGCGACCTCGGCCGCTCCTTCGTGCATGGCGTGCCGGCGGTGCAGTTGATCCTGGCGCGGCTGCCGGCGACCTTCGAGCTTGTGCTTCTCTCGATGACGCTGGCGCTCGCCGTCGGTATCCCGCTCGGGCTGATGGCGGGCCTCAATCCCGACAGCCGGAGCGCTCGCATCGTCATGGCCGGCACCGTGCTCGGCTTCTCGCTGCCGAGTTTCTGGAAGGGCATGATGCTGATCCTGCTCTTCGCCGTCTGGCTCGGCTGGCTGCCGACAGCCGGGCGCGGCGAGACGGTCTCACTCCTCGGCATCCAGACCAGTCTTCTGACCTGGGATGGGCTGCAGCACATTGCCCTGCCAGCTCTCAACCTCGCGATCCCGAACCTCGCTTTGATCATCCGGCTCGTCGCAGCCGGCACCACCGAGACGATGACGCTGGACTATGTGAAATACGCCCGCGCCAAGGGCGTGCGGCCCAAGCGCATCGTCAACCGCCACATCCTGCGCAACATCCTGATTCCGGTCGTCACCGTCGTCGGCGTCGAATTCGGCAGCCTCGTCGCCTTCTCGACCATCACCGAGACGGTCTTCGCCTGGCCCGGGATGGGTAAGCTGTTGATCGATTCCGTCTACCAGCTCGATCGCCCGGTGGTCGTCGCTTATGTCCTGCTCGCGACGCTGCTCTTCGTCACCGTCAATTTCCTGGTCGACGTGCTCTATGCCGCGCTCGACCCGCGGGTGAAGCTCGCCGGAGAGCAGGCATGAGCCTGGACGCATCCCGCCTCGCCGGCCCCATCCAGGCCGATACGCCTCTGCGCGAAAAGGTGCTGCGTCATCTGCGCAACCGCCCGACCACGCGCGGCGCCGCGATCCTGCTCGGCATCATGGTGGCGCTCGCCTTGCTGGCTCCATTCATCACGCCGCAGAACCCGCATGATCTCGGCTCGCTCAGCGTGATGGACAACCGGCTGGCGCCGGGCGAGCAGGGCATGAGCGGCTTCACCTACTGGCTCGGCAGCGACGCGCAGGGGCGCGACATGCTGAGCGCCATCCTCTTCGGGCTGCGCACCAGCCTGCTCGTCGGCCTCGCCTCGACCATCGGGGCGCTCTCGATCGGCATCCTCGCCGGGCTCGCCGCGGCGCAGTTCGGCGGCGTGGTCGACGCTATCATCATGCGCATCGTCGACTTCATGCTCGGGTTCCCATCGATCCTGGTCGCGCTCGTGCTGCTCGCCTCGATCGGGCGCGGCGTCGACAAGGTCATCCTCGCCATCGTGCTGGTGCAATGGGCGCAATATGCTCGCCTGATGCGGGCGGCGGCGCTGGTCGAGCGGCGCAAGGAGTATATCGAGGCGGCCGTGAATTTCGGCCTGCCGACACGTCACATCATGCTGGCGCATCTCCTGCCGAACTCGGTCGGCGCCGTGCTCGTCGTCGCCAGCATCAGCATCGCTTCGGCGATCACACTGGAGGCGACGCTCTCCTTCCTCGGCGTCGGCGTGCCGGTGACGCAGCCCTCGCTCGGCCTGCTCATCGCCAACGGCTTCGAATTCCTGCTCTCCGGCGAATACTGGATCGCCGTCTTCCCCGGTATTGCACTCGTGCTCCTGATCATGTCGCTCAACCTCGTCGGCGATCGCCTGCGCCGCAGCTTCAACGTGCGCGCATGAGCGAGGCTCCCCTCCTTTCCGTGCGCGGCCTCAAGACCGTGTTCCATGCGCAGGACGGCGCCTGGCCGGCGGTCGATGGCGTCGATTTCTCCGTCGCCAAGGGCGAGGTGCTCGGCCTCGTCGGCGAATCCGGCTCGGGCAAGTCGGTCACCGGCTTCTCGCTGGTGCAGCTGATCGACCCGCCGGGCGAGGTCGTCGCCGGCGAGATCCTGTTCGACGGCGACGATCTGCGCGCCGCCTCGCAGGAGCGCCTGCGGCAACTGCGCGGCGACCGGATCGCGATGATCTTCCAGGACCCGCTGATGACGCTGAACCCGGTGCTCAGCATCGGCGAGCAGATGAGCGAGGCCATCCTCGAGCATCGCACCTGCAGCCGGCAGGAAGCGCTCGCCAAGGCGGCGAAGGCGCTGGCCCGCGTCGGAATCTCCTCGCCGGAAACACGCTTGAAGCAGTACCCACACGAATTCTCTGGCGGCATGCGCCAGCGCGTCGCGATCGCGACCGCGCTGCTGAACGATCCCGATCTGATCATCGCCGACGAGCCGACCACCGCGCTCGACGTCACCATCCAGGCGCAGATCCTCTACGAGGTGCAGAAGCTCTCGCGCGAGAGCGGCGCCGCGGTGATCTGGATCACCCACGACCTCGCCGTCGTCGCCGAGCTCGCCGACCGGGTGGCGGTGATGTATGCCGGCCGCATCGTCGAGATCGGCGAGGTCGAGACTGTGCTCGACCGGCCGCGCCACCCCTATACGCTCGGCTTGCTCAGCTCCTCGGCGACCATGGTCGAGCCCGGCGAGCGCCTGCACCAGATCGACGGCATGGCGCCGCGCATCGATTCGCGCCCCTCCGGCTGCCCGTTCCGGCCGCGCTGCGAGCGAGCCCTGCCGGTCTGCGCCAATAGCGACCCGCAGCCGCAGGTGCATGACGGCCGCACCTTGCGTTGCCACAATCCCGTGCCGGACCGGGTGGCGGCATGAGCGAGACCTTGTTCGAGCTGCGCGGTGTCCGCAAATATTTCCGCGGCAAGGCCAATATGGCCGAGCGCATCCTGACCGCGATCGGCCGGCACGCGCCGCCCGCGACGCTTAAGGCGGTCGACGGCGTCGATCTCAGCGTCCGCAAGGGCGAGGTGCTCGGCCTCGTCGGCGAATCCGGCTGCGGCAAGTCGACTTTGGCACGCATCGCCACCGGCATCCTGCCGCCGACCGAGGGCGAGGTCTTCTACAAGGGGCGCTCGGCCGCGGCGCTGAAGGGCAAGGACAGGCTGGATTATCTGCTGAAGGTGCAGATGATCTTCCAGGACCCTTACGCCTCGCTCGATCCGCGCATGCGGGTGAGCCGCATCGTCGGCGAGGCGCTCTCGGTCCACAAGCTGGTGCCGAAGGCCGAGATCGACGGCGCTGTCGACCGGGCGCTCAGCGAAGTCGGGCTCGACCTCGCCTATCGCGAGCGCTACCCGCACCAGTTCTCGGGCGGCCAGCGCCAACGCATCGGCATCGCCCGGGCGCTCGCGGTCAAGCCCGATTTCCTGGTCTGCGACGAGCCGGTCTCGGCGCTAGACGTCTCGATCCAGGCGCAGGTGATCAACCTGTTCATGGATGTACGCGAGCGGCACGGGCTGACCTATCTCTTCGTCAGCCATGATCTCGGGCTCGTCCGCCATATCAGCGACCGCGTCGCGATCATGTATCTCGGCCGCATCGTCGAGATCGGCAGCGCGACCGCGATCTTCGCCGAACCGGCGCATCCCTATAGCGCCGCCCTGATCAAGGCGATCCCCTCGGCGGCGCGGCGCAAGAGCGCCTTCCAGCCGCTCAAGGGCGAATTGCCCTCGCCGCTGGCGCCACCGCCCGGCTGCCCGTTCCACCCGCGCTGCGAACACGCCATGGCGGTCTGCTGCGAGGTCCGCCCGGACCTCACGGAGATCGCGCCCGGCCGCAGCGCCGCCTGCCACCTGCATACGACTGCGAAGGCCGCATGAGCACGACGCTTACTCTCGATCCGCCGCATGGCCGCAGCACCCTGCCCTTCATCGACGCCCGCCATCCGCAGCGGCCGCTGGAGGTGAATTTCTATAGGCCGGCACGGCATCGCCCGGAGGACGAGGTCGTGTTCGTCCAGCATGGCATGCTGCGCAATGGCGACGACTATCGCGACTTCTGGATCGAGGCCGCCGATAAGCACAACCTGCTGATCGTCGCACCGACCTTCGGCAACGAGCATTTCCCCAAAGCCGAGGGCTACAATAACGGCCTCGTCGTGGGCGAGGATGGCGCCATCGCCGTATCCGAGGACTGGCTCTACGCCGTCCCTGCCCGCGTGCTGGCGGCGCTGCGCAAGGCCGGCGTCACCACGCGCGACAAGGTCAAGCTGTTCGGCCATTCCGCCGGCGGCCAGTTCGTCCATCGCCTGCTGGCGACGCAGAGCGAGACGCCGTTCGAGACCGCCTTCCCCGCCAATTCCGGCTGGTACACGCTGCCGACGCTGGAGCGGCGCTTCCCCGAAGGGCTCGGCGAGCTCGGCCTCGGCGAGGCCGAGCTCGCGCGCTGGCTCGCCTGGCCGATGGTCATCTTCGCGGGCGACCAGGACATCGTCACGGATGATCCGAACCTGCCCGCGCAGCCGGAGGCACTGGCGCAGGGGCCGATGCGCTATGCCCGCGCCCATTTCATGCTCGACTTCGCCAAGGCGGAAGCGGCCAAGCGCGGCCTGCCCTGCAACTGGTCGCTGATCACCGTGCCCGGCATCGGCCATGACGGGGCGGCGATGTCGCGCGCCGCCGCCGCTTGGTGGTACGAGGGCCGCATCCCCTCGATTGAAGAATTGAAGCCGGAGGCGACGGCCGTCGCCTGAGGCTCGACCGGCTTCGCTCGATCTGCGACATCTCACCTGCGGGCATGGTGGAGGCCGATCGCGATGAAGCTGCTGCTGGCGGGTGCCACGGGTCTGGTCGGCAGCCATGTGCTGGCGCAGGCGCTCGCCGATCCGCGTATCGATGCGGTGATCGCTCCAACGCGCCGCGCCCTGCCGGCCCATCCGAAGCTACTCGCTCCAACCGTCGATTTCGAGGCGTTGCCCGAGGATGCGCCGTGGTGGGCAGCCGATGCCGCGATCTGCGCGCTCGGGACGACCATCGGCAAGGCCGGCTCGCAGGACGCCTTCCGGCGGGTCGACCACGACTACCAGCTGAGCGTCGCCCGGCTTGCCAGCCGGTACGGGACGCCGAGTTTCGTGCTGAATTCGGCGCTTGGGGCCAATCCGGGCTCGCGCATCTTCTACAACCGGGTGAAGGGCGAGCTGGAGCGCGATCTCGCCGGCCTCGACTTCGCCTCGCTCACCTTTGTCAGGCCGGGCCTGATCGGCGGCGAGCGGGAAGAGAGCCGTCCGGCCGAGCGAGCCGCACTCGTCCTGCTCGGCATCCTCGGCCCGGTGTTGCCGCGCGTCTGGCGCATCAATCCAGCCAAGCGCATCGCTGCCGCCATGATCGAGGCCGCGATCGCCGGGACGCCGGGGACGCATGTCGTCAGCTCGGCAGAGCTCGTCTGAGCGAGAATAGCGCGAGCGGGGCGATGACGACTGCGAAACGACAGGCCGATGTGATCGTGCTCGGGGCCGGCATCGTCGGCGTCAGCGTGGCCCTGCACCTGCAGGAACGCGGCCGCAATGTCCTGCTGGTCGACCGCGGCGAGCCCGGGGCCGAGACCAGCCATGGCAATGCCGGGCTGATCGAGCGCGCCTCAGTCGTCCCCTATGCCTTCCCGCGCAGCCTCGCGACCCTCGCCGCCTTCGCCTCGAACCGCTCGATCGCGGTGCGCTACCGGCCCGCGACATTGCTGCGGATGGCGCCCTGGCTGGCGCGCTATTGGTGGCACTCGGCGCCCGAGCGGCTCGACCGGCTGGGACGCGCCATCCTGCCGCTGATCGAGCGCTGTATCGACGAGCACCGGCACTGGACCAAGGCAGCCGGAACCGAAGCGCTGATGCGCAGCGAGGGCTGGATCGAGCTCTATCGCACTCGCCGTGGCTTCCAGGGAGCCGCCAGGGCCGCCGAAGAGCTCGCTTCCTACCACCTCACCTACGATCTGCTCGACGAAGCCGCGCTGCGGGCGCGCGAGCCGAGCCTGCTGCCGGGTACAATCGCTGGCGCGGTGCATTGGCGCGATCCGGTGACCGTCAGCGACCCCGGCGCGGTGACGCGCGCCTATGCCGCCCTCTTCACTGAGCGCGGGGGTCAGTTTCTGCACGCCGACGCCAGCGCTCTGCAGCATGACGGTTCGGGATGTCGCCTGCCGGTCGGCGCCGAGACCTGGCGGGCTTCGGAGGCTGTTGTCGCGCTGGGCCCGTGGTCAAACGACCTCTGCGGGCAGCTCGGCTATCGCTTTCCGCTCGGTTTCAAGCGCGGCTACCACATGCACTACGCTGCTGCCGAGGGGGCCGTCCCATTTCATCCGGTCTGCGATGTTGAGGCCGGCTTCGTCCTGACCCCGATGGCGCGCGGCATCCGCCTCACCACCGGCATCGAGATCGCGGCGCGCGACGCACCTTCCGATTCCTGGCAGCTCGACCAGGCCGAACGCGTCGCCCGGCGGCTCATGCCGCTGGGCCAGCGCCTTGATGCCGAACCCTGGCGCGGCGCCCGGCCCTGCCTGCCGGACATGCTGCCGATCATCGGCCCGGCGCCCCGGCATCGCGGCCTCTGGCTCGCCTTCGGCCACGCCCATCACGGCTTCACACTCGGCCCCGCGACCGGGCGATTGCTGGCCGAGATGATGACCGCGCAGGCGCCATTCTGCGATCCCGCGCCGTTTGCGGCGGCCCGCTTCCAGCCCTGAGCCGACCGGCCTAAGCGGCCTTCTTCTCGGCCGCGTGCTGCTCTTCGCTGACGCCGGCGCGCCAGTAGCTGACGACGAGATGGGCGTCGACCTCCGGCCGCAGATACTGGCGCGCCGCCGCACGAATCTCGCGGAAGGCGGCATGCTCGCAAGCGGCCCAGAGATAGAGGCTGCCTTCGCCGGCCGGCCAGTCGAGCGTCGCCAGCGCGTCGGTGAGCAGGTTCGTCGAACCCGGAGCGGCGCCGTCGCGATGGAGCCAGCGCAGGCTGAAGCCCACCGGCATCGCCAGAGACTGGCGCTCGCCGGCATCGGCGATCTCGACCAGCGCCAGCCCGGTCGCATCCGCCGGCAGGTTTTCCAGCATACGGGCCAGCGCCGGCAGACCGGTTTCGTCGGCGAGGAAGAGATAACGTTCAGCCTGTTTCAGCCCGCGCCCTCCCGGCCCCGCCATGCCGATACGGTCGCCGACCTGCACGCGCGCCGCGAAGGCCGAGCCCGGGCCGGCATCGTCATGCAGCACGAAATCGATGGCGAGCGTGCCGGCCACGACGTCGATCTCGCGGATCGTGTATTTGCGGATCGCCGGCCGCTGCTCCGGCGGCGGCGCCTGCAGCAGGCCGTCGGCGCCAATCATCGGCCAGACAGGCTCGGCGAGACCCGCGGGCGGGATGAACAGGCGCACATGCAGCGCCTCCAGCGAATCGTAGCGGGCAAGGTCCTCGCCGCGGAAGCGGATGCGGCGCATATGCGGCGTCAGCTGTTCAACGCCGGTCACGGTCAGAACCCGAAAATCCGGCGGCAGCATCGGCTCCGCGCCGTCTCCACTCCAGCGGATCGTCAGCGCGGCGCCCTCCGGCGCGAATTCGACGACGTGGCTCGCGATGGCGAACTTGCTGCCTTGCAGCCGGGCGAGATCGGAGGCCTCGATCACAACCGAAAGCGCCCCCGGCGCCGTCCTCAGCTCGGCCTTGCTGTCGCCGAACAGGATCGTCGTCACGTTGCCGACCTCGCTCACCTCAGCCTCATGCTCGATGAGATGCTCGCAGAGCGGCCGCAGCACGGCGGCAGGATCGGGCAAGGCGATACGCGTTTCGGCGCGAAGCATGGTCATGGAGGTATCCTGTCGCGGCCCTGACACTCAGGGCTTTGCCTGGCCGGTGCTCTCGATCCAGAGCGGACCGTCGAGCGGGATCGCCGAGAAGCGGCGGGAGATCTCGTTCAGCGTCGCCTGCGGATCGACATCGGCGAAGCGGTCGGGGTGGAACCATTTCGCCAGCTGCTCGATGGCGACGATGTGGAGCGGGGTGTCGTTGAAGAGGTGCCAGAGCCCATAGGCGCGGCCATTGCGTATCGCAGCGAGCGCCGAGAGGCCGGGCCGGCCGAGCAGCGCGGCGAAGCTCTGGGTCGCGGTCTCGCGCGAGACGCCGAGCCCGAGGACAAGACCATTGAGCTTTGCCAGATGCGTGCCGCCGGTCGCGACATAGATGGCGGGATCGGCGGCCAGCAATTGCTCCAGGCTGATCTGCCCGGTCGCGCCCGGCAGGATCGCGGCAGCGATGTTGCGCCCGCCGGCTACGCTGATGAAGTCGTCGAAGGTGCCCTTGCCCGGCGTCGGGCAGCAATCGAAGCCGCCGGCATGGGCATGCATGAAGACAGCCGGACGCTCTGCGCCGCGCACGCGTTCCTCGATCAGGCGCCGGCGCTCCTCGTAGAAGCGGATATAGGCCTCGGCCTGCTCCTCGCGGCCAATCAATTTGCCGAGGACACGCAGGCTCGGCAGCGTGTCGCGCATCGGCTGCAGGTAGAAATCGACGACGGCGACCTTGATGCCGGCGGCCTCGAAACGCTGGACGAGATCGCCCGGTCCGCGCCGCGTCCCGGCGAGCGACGCGCTGAGGATCACCAGATCGGGCGCGAGTGACACCGCCTTCTCGAATGAGAAGCCGTCGGGCGTCGCGCCGTCGCCAACGGTCGGCACGGCTTCGATTGCCGGGAATTTGTTGAGGTAGCGGGCATAGGCATCGGGATTCTGCCGACGATGGTCGGCGCCCCAGCCGGCGAGCAGGCTGATCGGGTCGGGATGGATCAGGCCGAGGGCGTTGAGCTGGCGGCCCTGAGCCAGCACGATCCGCTTTGCCGGACCGGGCAAGGTCACGCTGCGACCGAGCAGATCGGTCACCGTGACGGGCTCGGCGTGGACGGGCAGCGCCAAAGCCGACAGCAAAGCGGCTGCGACGAGGAGCAGCCGTGTCAAAGGCCGCGACGGCAAAGCGATCATGGCGAACCCTTCTGCCTGGCCTCTCCGCCGAGCGTGAACGCGACCGCGCGCGACAGCATGGCCGGGACGACCGAGATGTGGTTCTCGCCGGACAAGACGACATGCTCGCATGCGACCCGCCCGGATGCCGTCAGCGCTTCTGCCATCTCGGCGGCATTATCGATCATGCGGGCCATGCGCAGGCGCGCCGCGCGCTGCGGATCGCGCCGCTCGTCACCGCTCTGCTCCTCGCCGCCGACGGTGATCAGCAGGCGCGGTAACGGCCCCGTCGCGGGCGAGCTCAGGAACTCGCCTCGCGTCGCCAGGATGGCGCGCTCCTCCCACCAGATCGACGGGCTTCCAGCGACATGGCTGCGGAACAGGCCGGGGCGGGTGAACAATGCGTGCAAGGCGAAGAGCCCGCCAAAGGAATGGCCGGCCAACGACAGGCGGGTTCGATCGACTGGTGCGAGCCGTTCGACCTGCGCCAGGATCCCGCCGGCAATCAGATCGAGGAAACGGTCGGCGCCACCATCCGCCGGCAACAGGTCCTGCCGCCGCCGCTCGGCATCGAACGGTCTCGCGCCGGGATAGCCGATACCGAGGATCACAGCCGGGCCGACGCCGGAGACCTCGGGACGCCCGGCCTGCAGCCGCGCGGCGGACAGCGCGGTCGGGAACAGTGCGTCACCGTCGACCAGGACCAGTACCGGAAAGCCTTCGGCCGGCGCCGGCTCGGGCGGGATCGCGACCAGCAGCCGGTACTGCGCCCCGCCAGGCGCAGTGAAGGCGAGGCTAAGCGTATGCGGCAGCTCGACCGGCCGAGAAGCCGGGGCTTCATGCCCCTCGAAAGCGAACCGCTCCGGCCGCAGCATCGCGCCTGCCCTCACCAGCGATAGGACAGAGTCGCGAGGACCGTGCGGCGCAGGCCGAAGGAGCACTGCACGGTGCCGTAGCAGCCGGCGACATACTCCTTGTCGAACAGGTTCTGCGCGTTGACCTGCACCTTCCAGCCCTTCATCGCGGCGTTCGCGGCGCCGAGATCATAGCTGATCGCCGCATCGACCAGCGTGTAGTCGTCGGTGAAGAAGGTATTGCCGGGATCGCCGGCGCCCTTGCCGACATAGCGCACGCCGGCGCCGAGACCGAGGCCTGCGAACAGGCCGCTCTTGAAGGTGTAGTGCGCCCAGAGCGAGGCCATGTGGCGCGGCACCACCGTCGGCCGCTTGCCGAGATCGACGCCAGTGCTCTTGGTCACCTCGGCATCGGTGAAGGTATAGGCTGCGACGAGATCGAGATTGTCGAAGACGGTCGCCCGCGCCTCGACCTCGACGCCGCGCGCCCTGACCTCGCCGGTCTGGATCTGGAAGCCGGGATTGTTAAGGTCCGCCACCTGCACATTGGTCTGGGTCAGCTGATAGGCGGCAGCCTGCAGGAAGGCATTGTAGCCCGGCGGCTGGTATTTGAAGCCGGCCTCGTATTGCTCGCCCTCGGTCGGCTTGAACGCGACGCGGTTGAAGGTCGTGCCGGCGACCGGCTCGAACGAGGTCGAATAGCTGGCGTAGGGCGCAAAGCCGTTGTCGAAATTGTACATCAGCGCGACGCGGCCGGTATTGGCTGTGTCGTCCTGCTTGGTCAGCGCGCCATTGGTCATGTTGCGCGTGCGCGCCATCGCCCGGTCGAAGCGGCCGCCGACCACCAGCGAAAGCCGGTCGAGCTTGATCTGGTCCTGGATATAGACGCCGTATTGCTGCTGGACCTGGCCCGTGCCGGGGATCGCCGGCACAGCGAAGGGCATGCGGCCATAGACCGGATTGAAAGCATCCAACGTCTGCACCGTGCCGCCGGCGCCAGTGAAGGCAGTGCCGTCGCTCCAGTAGCCGTCGACGCCGAACAGGACCTTGTGGGTCAGCGCACCCGTGCGGAAATCGGCCTGGAGCTGGTTGTCGACGCCGAAAGTCTGCGCCTTCTCATTGGAGGTGGTGACGCGGCGGGTGAGCGTGCGCTGGTCGGCCCCGAGCGAGGCGGCCGCGACCGTGCGGAAACGCGATTCGAGATCGCTGTAGCGGACGTTCTGGCGGAAGCTGAAGACGTCGTTGAAGCGATGCTCGAAGGCATAGCCGAGCGTCAGGTGATTGCGGCTGTAGCCCTCATAGTTCGGCTCGCCCGGAAAGAAATTGCTGCGGATCTTGCCGTTGCGGTTGGGCAGCGCCGTGCCGACCGCGGGGATGAAGCCGTAGAAGCCGGTCTCCGGATCGCGCTGGAACGAGGTCAGCAGCGTCAAACTCGTTGCCGCGTTGGGCTGGAAGGTGACGGAAGGCGCGATGTAGAGGCGCTCTTCCTTGGTGAAGTCGACCTGCGTGTCGGCGGCGCGGCCGAGCCCGACGATGCGGTAGAGGATCGTCTTGTCCGGGGTCACCGGCCCGCCAATGTCGAAGGCGAGCTGCTTGCGCTCAAAGCTGCCGAACTGGACCTGGACCTCGCCATGCGCGACATCGCGCGGGCGCTTGCTGACCATCTCGATCAGGCCACCGGGCTTGACCTGGCCGAAGATCACCGAGGCCGGACCGCGGATCACCTCGACGCGCTCCAGCCCCCAGGGATCGACGCTCGGCACCAGGAAGTTGACGCCGCGCTGCAATCTCAGGCCGTCGAGGAAGTTGACGAAGCCGGCGCCGGTTCCTGCACCACCGAAGCCGCGGATGAAGACACTGTCATAGCGGCCCATCGACAGGCGCGTCTCGCCGAGCACGCTCGACGAATAGCGCAGCGCCTGGCTGACGCTCTGTGCGCCCTGGTCGTCCATCTGCTGGCGGGTGACGACAGTGACCGATTGCGGCGTCTCGATCAGCGGCGTGTCGGTCTTGGTCGCGCTCTCGCTGCGCCGCGCGACATAGCCGTTGACCGGCCCGTTCGCCCGCTCGCCCTGAACCTCGATCGTATCCAGGCTGACCGCTTCGCCGCTCTGCGCAAACGCGGCGCCCGGCCAGGCCGCAATGAGTGCGCCGAAGGCGACGCCGGCCGCCAAAGCGGCGCGATTGCCGGTGCTGAGAACCCCGTTCATGCCAATACCCTTGCCCCTTCGCCATTCTGGCGGCCCGTTGGCAGGGTTCTTTCAGGAAGCAGGTAGCGCCGGCAACGCCGTCGTCTTTCGATTGCGGCAGTATTTCTTTCGGCACAGTTTCGAGCCTTTCCAGCTCTGAAACAGCAGCGCTCCGTCACCGCAGCGCGCTCGGCGGCATGCCGAAGCGCTTGCGGAACAGGCTGGAGAAATGCGCCGGCGTATAGCCGACGCGGAAGGCCGCCTCGGCGATGCCCGCCTCACCTTCGGTGATCAGCGCATGCGCCTGCTGCAGCCGCCGCTCCTGCAGATAGCCGAAGACGCTGGCGCCGAACTCGGCGCGGAAGGCCGAGGTCAACTTGGTCGGGTTGAGGCCAGTCGCACGGGCGAGCTCGGCGAGGCTCGGCGGCTCCTGCATCGCAGCGACGAGCATGTCCCGGGCAGCATGGACCTGCTCGCGCGTCCTCGCCGGAAGGCGCGCCGGCCGCAAGGGAGGCTGGCCGACGATCCGGTCGAGCGCCATCGCGGTGAGCTCCAGCGCCTTGCCCGCGAGGTAGAGCCGCCGCAGCGGCGCCGCTACCGGGCATTCCGCGATCGCAAGCGCCAGCGCGCAAAGTTCGGCATCAGCCGGACGGACCCAGACCCCGGCATCTCCGGCTCCCGCCAGTGCGAACAATTGCTGCATGGGCGCGGCGAACTCCCGCTCGACGAAATCGAGATCGAACTGCATCAGCACGCAGCGGACCTCGCCGCCGCTCAGGCCGGTACGCTGCTGGACATGATCGCCGCCATTGGCCGCGACCAGCAGGGCCGGGCCGCGCACCACCACGGCGGGCTGGTTGTCGATCTCGAGGGATTGTCGCCCATCGAGCATGACCGCGATCTTGAGGCCTCGGCGCATCGGCCCGACCACGCGCTCGCCCTCTGGAACAGGAAATGTCCCGGCCGACAGCGACAGCTGCTGCGAGAACAGCGGCAGGCCCACCAAGGATTCGTGATTGGAAAGTGGCTGGATCGAGGTCACGCGCGCAGCATAATTCAATCGCCGCCCGCCTCAAGACTTCGGCATAAGATTAAAAAACTTCCAAACTCCGCGCCTTTCACCGCATCGAGCCTCTCTTCGATCACGATCCACGATAAATCGCGGCTGCATGAAACGGTGCAGGCAGTTGCCGGCATCGCCGCTGCCATATGCGAGCCGTGGCGTCAGGATTGATCTTCATGCCTTGAGGTGGTTAGGTCCGCTCATGCGATTTCGGTCCGCCACCCGGGGCCTGACCCTGCGACTTAGCCGCCCGGCGCTGTGAGCGCGCCGGGGTTCAAAGGCCTGTCCATCGCATGACGGCGCAGCAAGGTCCCGAACAGGCCTGACGCCGCATCCTTCGCAAGGGTTGTCCCATGACCACGATGCCGATTTCCAAGTACCGCGCCTATGCGCCGGTCAACCTGCCTGACCGCAAATGGCCGTCGCAGGTGCTGACCAAGGCGCCGATCTGGTGCTCCGTCGACCTGCGCGACGGCAACCAGGCGCTGATCGAGCCGATGGGCGTCGATCGCAAGGAGCGCATGTTCAACCTGCTGGTGAAGATGGGCTTCAAGGAGATCGAGGTCGCCTTCCCCGCCGCGTCCCAGACCGATTTCGACTTCGTCCGCTCGATCATCGAGAGCGGCGCGATCCCCGACGATGTCGCGATCCAGGTGCTGACCCAGTGCCGCTCCGAATTGATCGAGCGCACCTTCGAGGCGGTGAAGGGCGCGAAGAACGTCATCCTGCACTTCTACAACTCGACCTCGACGCTGCAGCGCGACGTGGTCTTCCGCTCCGACCGCAAGGGCATCATCAAGATCGCGACCGATGCGGCCGCCCAGATCAAGGCCCTTGCTGCGCAGGCGCCCGAGACCAACTTCACCTTCGAGTATTCGCCGGAGAGCTTCACCGGCACCGAGCTCGACTACGCCCTGGAGATCTGCGAGGCGGTCAAGGCGGTAATCCAGCCGACGCCGCAGAAGAAGCTGATCCTCAACCTGCCGGCGACCGTCGAGATGGCGACGCCCAATGTCCATGCCGACCAGTTCGAATGGTTCGGCCGCAACATCTCCGACCGTGACAGTGTGCTGCTCTCGATCCATCCGCACAATGACCGCGGCACGGCGGTGGCGGCCGCCGAGCTCGCGCTGATGGCCGGCGCCGACCGCGTCGAGGGCACGCTGTTCGGCAATGGCGAGCGCACCGGCAATGTCGACATCGTCACCATGGCGCTGAACCTGTTCACGCAAGGGGTCGACCCCGAGCTCGACCTGCGCGACGTCAACGAGATCCGCAGCGTCGCCGAATACTGCACGCAACTGCCGGTGCATGAGCGCCACCCTTACGTCGGCGAGCTCGTCTACACCGCCTTCTCCGGCTCGCATCAGGACGCGATCAAGAAGGGCTTCGACGCGCAGGAGAAGCGCAACGATCCGCTCTTCCAGGTGCCCTATCTGCCGATCGATCCCAAGGACGTCGGCCGCGACTACGAGGCGGTGATCCGGATCAACTCGCAATCGGGCAAGGGCGGCATCGCCTATATCCTGCAGGCCGATCACGGCCTCGATCTGCCGCGCCCGCTGCAGATCGCCTTCTCCAAGATCGCCCAGGAGCAGATGGACGAAGAGGGCAAGGAACTGACCAGCGCGGTGCTCTGGTCCCTGTTCAGCAAGACCTATCTGCTAAGCGACGCGCCGCTGGAGTTGATCACCCACAAGACCTTCCCGGACGCTCATGGCTCGCGCACGCTGACTGCGGAGCTGAAGCAGGACGGCGCTATCCGCACCATCGAAGGCGTCGGCAACGGGCCGATCGACGCTTTCGTCGACGCGCTGAAGACGACCTATGGCGTCGAGTTCTCCTTCCTCGACTATCACGAGCATGCCGTCGGGCGCGGCGCCAACGCGACCGCCGCCTGCTATGTCCAGCTCCAGGACGAGAAGGGCCGTGTCGTGCACGGCGTCGGCATCGACCCGAACATCGTGATGGCCTCGCTCAAGGCCGTGCTCAGCGGCATGCAGCGGGTGATGGCTGGCCAGCAGGGCTGAAATTCCGCTGTCATCCAAAGCCGTCCGGTTCGCCTGGTCGGAGACAATAGAGATGCGGGGAACCATCTCCTGGAAGGAGAGGGCAGGGTGAGGTGTGGGCGGCCTGACCAGTTCCGTGAGCGCCGACCGCGCGGTTTGGGTCAGGCTACCGTTTCCGCTCCGAACACCTCACCCCTACCCCTCTCCTTCCAGGAGAGGGGTTCCCCGCGCCAGCCAAGCGCCGGCGCGATCAGCGCGGCGAAATCGCCGATGATCTGGCGGTAATCCGCGATCGAGAAATTGTAGGGCAGCTCCAATCGCAAGGTGTCGACCAGCGGCAGCACCGGATCGGCGTGCAGCCGCTCGACGATCTCGGCGGAGGTCCCGACGAGATCGGGCGTAAACAATGTCCGACGCTCGCCCTGCGGCTGGAGCGTGCGGGCATGGCGGCTTTCGGCATAGTCGCGATAGCGCCGGCGCGTCGCTGCATCAGCGCTGTCGAGCGGCACGATCACGCGACCGACCGCGACCTTCGGCTCTCCCTCTCTACGCCAATGGGCGCGGAAGCTCTCGATATGGCGGCGCTGCGCGACGAAGAAATCGTCGGTCTCCTCGCCGGTGTTGAGATTGCCGACGAGCAGCTGGAAGCCGTTCTCGGCCGCCCAGCGCGCCGAGCGCAGCGAGCCGCCGCCATACCAGAGCCGCTGGCGCAGGCCCGGCGCATGCGGGCGCAGGCGCGGGCGATGCTCGCCGGCTGCAGAGGTGATGCGGGTATCGGCATCACCAAGCCAGTCACCGTCGAGATTGTCGGCGAGCCTGGCGACGCGGGCATGCGAGAAATCGTAAAGCTCGGGATCGGCGTCGAAGAAGCGCTCGCCCAATAGCTTGCCGAAGGGCGGCGGGCCGGCGCTCAGCCCGACATTCAGCCGCCCGCCGGAGAGCACGTCGACCAGCGAGAGGTCCTCAGCCAGCCTGAACGGGTTCTCATAGCCGATCTGGATCACGGCTGTGCCAAGTCCGATCCGGCTGGTGCGCTGGCTCGCGGCAGCAAGGAAGGTCGCGGCCGAGGAAACGCCAGGCTCGAGATGGCGCTGGCGCACCCAGGCGCTGTCGAATCCGAGCGTCTCGCCATATTCGAACAGCGCGAGCGTCTCCTCCAGCCCGGCGCGCGGATTGGCATCGTCATAATTGCCGGGCGTCAGAAAGGCGATGTGCCGGATGGCGAGCTTGGACATGACGGCTTTCAGTATTTCGGCAGGCCGGGCGGATTGGTCTCGGAACGGTCGAGCGCTTCCTCCTCCAGGCTCCAGCGCGCCAGCGATGCCCGGAACTTGCCGTTGGCGATCAGCCCGTTGGTCGCGACGGTGAGCGCATCGACCAGGCCGCTGCCCTTGCGCGTGGTAATCGCGACATCCGATTTCAGCGGCCAGCCGGCGCTGAGCGTGCCGACCCGCCTGATGTCCTTGTCGCGTGCCGCGATGAAGACGAGCTGCGCATGCGGCTGGACGATGACGTCGACGCGGCCCGAACGCAGCGCGACGAGCCGCCCGGCCTCGTCGTCGAAGAGCTGCAACTCGATCGGCTTCAGGCCGGCGGCGACGTTCTGCTTGCTCCATTCGACCAGGATGCGCTCCTGATTGGTGCCACCGCCGACGCTGATCTTGAGGCCGGCCGCATCCTTCGGCTCGTTGATTCCGGTAACCTTGCTGTCGGCCTTGACGAAGAAGCCGTGCAGGCCGTGGCGATAGGTCGAGAAGTCGAACTTCTCTTTGCGCTGCTCGGTGACGCCGACATTGGAGATGACCGCGTCATATTTGCCGGAGGCAAGCCCAAGCGGCCAGTCGGCCCAGGCGATCGGCTGCAGGTCGAGCTTGAGGCCGAGGCTGTCGGCGATCAGCTGGGCGAAATCGGCATCGGCGCCGACCACGGTCTTGGCGTCGGTCGCATAGGTCGCGAGCGGTGGCCCGCCGGGACTGACAGCGACGGTGAGCACGCCCGGCGTGGCGAATCTGAACCCCTTCGGGATCGCAGCAATCGCCTCCGGCTGCTTCTCGGCCCTGATCCGGCCCGGCTGTTCCGGGCCGAGGTCGAAGGGCGCCTGGGCCAGGGCCTGATCCCGCGCCGGGCCGAAGATGGCCAGGCCACCAACCAGAAGGGCCAACATGGCGCGCACTCGCAACATCATCGTCTTTCCGTCTTTCCTGATGAGTTGGGCGCCACAGCCGCTCGCTGCGGCGCCCGCCGCGCTCACTTGGCCGGCAGGCCGGGCGGGTTGGTGCGCGACTGCTCGATCGCTTCGGGGGCGAGGTTCCAGCGCCCCAGCGCCTTGGCGTAGTTGCCATTGCCGATCTGGGTGTTGACGGCGTGGGTGATCGCCTCGGCGAGGCCGGCGCCCTTGCGGGTCGTCACCGCGATCTCGGCCAGCACCGGCCAGCCACCGGAAAAATTGCCGGCGAGGCGGGTCTTGCTCTCCTGCGCCGCCTTGAAGCTCAAAAGGGCGTTCGGGCCGAGATAAGCGTCGGCGCGGCCGGTCTCGAGCGCGAGATAGAGCACGACGTCGTCGTCATAGTACTGGACCTCGGCCGGCTTCAGCCCGTCCTTCACGTTCTGCTCGTTCCAGCGCAACAGGATCTGCTCCTGATTAGTGCCGGAGCCGACGATGATCTTGAGGCCGGCGACATCGCGCGGCTCGCGGATCTGGATCTCGTTGTCCTTCTTCACATAGAAGCCGAGCAGATCCTTTCGGTAGGTCGAGAAGTCGAACTTCTCCTTGCGCTGCTCGGTGACGGTGATGTTCGAGATCGCCGCATCGTATTTGCCGGAGACGACTCCGAGCGGCCAGTCAGCCCAGGAGACCGGGACGATCTCGAGCTTGCGGCCAAGCGCATCGGCGACGAGCTGGGCGATGTCCGGCTCCGAGCCGACGATGCTCTTGGTGTCGCTTGCATAGCCGGCAAAGGGCAGGCGGCCGGTGGCGTTGGCGACCGTGAAGACGCCCTCCTTCACGAACTTGGCGTCCTTGCCGATCAGCTTGATCGCAGCTTCGTCGCGCTGCGCCCGCGGCCGGCCGGGCTGTTCGGGCGAGAGGTCGATCGCCTGCTGCGCGAAGCCGAGCGAGGGAAGAAGCGCGCCGGCCGAGGCGGCGCCGAGCAAGCCAAGCGTGTTGCGTCTGGTAATCATGATCTGCTCCTTGGAAATGACTGGTCAGAGGACCTTGGCGAGGAATTCGCGGGTGCGGGGATGGTCGGGCTCGGCGAAGACGCGAGCCGGCGGGCCGACTTCGAGGATGCGGCCGGCCTCCATGAAGACGACCTCGTCGGCGACCTCGCGGGCAAAACCGATCTCATGGGTGACGATCACCAGCGTCGTGCCGGAGCGGGCGAGCTCCTTGATGACGTCGAGCACCTCGTTGACGAGCTCGGGATCGAGCGCCGAGGTCGGCTCGTCGAAGAGCAGCACCTTGGGCTTCAGGGCGAGCGCCCGGGCGATGGCGACGCGCTGCTGCTGGCCGCCGGAGAGTTGACGCGGATAGGCGTCGGCCTTCTCGGCGAGGCCGACGCGGGCGAGCAGTTCGCGCGCCTCGGCCAGCGCCTGCTCGCGGCTGACACCGCGTACCGAAAGCGGCGCCTCGATGACATTCTCGATCGCGGTCAGATGCGGGAACAGGTTGAAGCTCTGGAAAACCATGCCGACATCGACGCGGCGCTTCAGGATCTCGCGCTCCTTGAGCTCGTAGAGCGTGTCTCCGTCCTGACGGTAGCCGATCAACTCGCCATCGATGGCGATGAAGCCCTCATCGACGCGTTCGAGATGGTTGATCGAGCGCAGCAGCGTCGACTTGCCCGAGCCGGACTGGCCGATGATCGCGGTGACGCTGCCGGGGCGAAGCACCAGGCTGACATCGTCGAGCACCTTGAGCGGGCCAAAACTCTTCGAGACGTTGCTGATGCGAATCTCGCCGCCGCTGCGCCGCAAGCTCGCCAGCGACGGAGCCACCGCCGTGGATGAACTCGGCTGGGCCAAAGCAGCCTCGGTACGCCGCGCCGCTGCGGCATCGCGCGAGCGGCCGAAGCGAGCCAGTGCCAGGGCGATCAGCGAGGGCGGCGGATTGCGTAGCGCGCCGCGCGAGTAATAGCGCTCGATATGGTGCTGGACGAAGGAGAGCACGCTGAGGATGACGAGGTACCAGACCGTCGCCACCATCAAGAGCGGGATCACCTCGAGATTACGCCGGTAGATGATCTGGATGGTGTAGAACAGCTCCGGCAGCGCCAGGATGTAGACCTGGGAGGTGCCCTTCGCCAGCAGGATGATCTCGTTGAAGCCGTTGGGCAGGATGGTGCGCATCGCCTGCGGCAGCACGATCCGCGAGAACTGGCGTCGTCGCGGCAGGCCGAGCGCGGCCGCCGCCTCGTGCTGGCCCTGGTCGACCGAAAGGATGCCGCCGCGCACGATCTCGGAGGAGAAGGCGCCGGCATGCAGCGTCAGCCCGAGCACCGCCGCGAAGAACGGCGTGATCAACTGCGTCGTCGACCAGCTCGCGAAGGTGATCTCGGTGAAGGGGATGCCGAGCCAGACGGTCGAATAGAGATAGCCGAGATTGTTGAGGATCAGCAGCAAGACGATCAGCGGGATCGAGCGGAACAGCCAGACATAGGCCCAGGACAGGGAAGCCAGCAGCGGCGAGCCGGAGACCCGCGCCAAAGCAAGGCCGGTGCCGAGCAGGAAGCCAAGAACGGTGCCGAACAAGGTGAGCAGCAAGGTTCGGCCGAGCCCTGCCAGCACCGGCTCCGAGAAGAACCATTCGGCGAAGACGTCCCAGCCCCAGCGTGGATTGGAGAGGACCGAGTTTGCGATCGCGAAAATCACGACGACCGCGAAGACGGTACCGATGGTGCGAGCCGGATAGCGCGCCGGCACGATGCGGTAACGGCTGAAATCGCGAGTCGGCGGTGTGCTATGGGCGCGCGTCGGCAGGCCCGCGAAATCGCTGGCGAGACTCATGGCTGGAATTCGTCCCCTTGAAACTTAGGAAGCGGCGCGCTCAGGCCGCGCTGGCAGGCAACTGCTCGGCCGGTGGCCGCGGCTTATAGGCCGCGACGGCGAGGTCCTTCTCGAAAGCGAGCTTCTTATAGACCTCTGGATCGACGGCAGGATCGAACAGCGGCGTATAGCCGGTGCTGAGGTAGAGATCCCGCGCCTCGGGCTGGCGGAAGCCGGTGGTCAGGAAGATCTTGCCATAGCCCTGGCGCACCGCTTGCGCCTCCAGCTCCTCGACGACGCGCCGAGCGAGGCCCTGGCGGCGGAAGGCATTGTCGGTCCACATCCGCTTCAGCTCGGCGGTCTGCGCGTCATAGCGCTTGAAAGCGCCGCCGGCGATGGCGCGGCCGTCGCGCAGCAGCAGCACGAAATTGCCCTCGGGCGGCGCGAACAGCGAGGCGGGGTAGCGGCTCATCTCGGCGCCCGGGGGCTCGCCGAAATAGCTGCCATAGCGGGTGGCGTACTCCCAGGTCAGCTGCTCGACCAGCGGCTGGGCGAGCGGATCGAGCGGGGTGGTGTAGAAGAATTCGTCGGCCATAGGACAGCCTCTCGGAAAGCGGGCTTCTGGAAACGGGTTCAGGCCTTCAGCCGGCCTTGCGCGGCGCGGATGCCGGCGCGGAGCGGGCATAACGGCTCTCGCGGCGCGGCAAGCCGAGATGGTCGCGCAGCGTTTCGCCCGGCAAGGTGCGATCGTAGACGCCGCGCGCCTCCAGCACCGGGATGACGAGCTCGACGAAATCGTCGAGCCCCTGCCCGATCACCGGGAAGCCCAGGATGAAACCATCCGCCGCCTGCTTCTCGACGCGCTCGATCAGGATATCGGCGATCTCTTCGGCAGATCCGATCAGGTCGGCGCGCGGTGTCGCGGCTTCCAGCGCCGCCTCGCGCAGGGTCTGGCGTTTCAGGGCGGCGGTGCGCTTGATCCGGTCGGTGGTCGAGCGGAAGCTGTTCTTGCCGATCTCGCCGAGCTCCGGGAAGGGCGCATCGAGCGGGTAGACGCTGAAATCGTGATGGTCGAAATAGCGGCCGAGATAGGCAAGCGCCTCGTCGATCGAGACGAGATCGCGGATCGCCTGGTACTTGTCCTCGGCCTCCTTGCGGGTGCGCCCGACGATCGGCCCGGCGCTCGGGAAGATCTTGACCTCGTCGGCCAGCCGCCCCTGCGCGATCGCGCTGGTCTTGATGCTGCGATAGAAGGCCTGCCCCTCCTCCAGCGAGACATGATTGGCGAAGACCGCATCGGCATGGCGGCCGGCGAGACCGATGCCGGCATCGGAGGCGCCGGCCTGGAACAGCACCGGCTGGCCCTGCGGCGAGCGCTGGATGTTGAGCGGCCCCTCGACCTGGAAGAAGCGGCCCTTGTAGCCGAGCGTGTGCAGCTTCTCGCGATCGAAGAAGCGGCCGGCCTCGCGGTCGCGGACGAAGGCGTCGTCGTCCCAGGAATCCCAGAGCCCCTTGGCGACGTCGAGATATTCGTGGGCGATCTCGTAGCGCAGCGAGTGCTCGGGATGCGGGCGGCCGTAATTGCGGCCGGAGCCTTCCAGCGGCGAGGTCACGGCGTTCCAGCCTGCGCGCCCGCCGGAGATCAGGTCGAGCGAGGCGAATTGCCGGGCGATGGTGAAGGGGTCGCTATAGGAGGTCGAGACCGTGCCGACGAGGCCGAGCTTCTTCGTCGCCGTCGCCAGCGCCGAGAGGATGGTCAGCGGCTCGAAGCGGTTGAGGAAATGTGGGATCGACTTCTCGTTGATGTAGAGCCCGTCGGCGACGAAGGCGAAGGAGATGCCGTTCTCCTCGGCCTTGCGGGCGTTGCGGATGAAGAAGTCGAGATTGACGCTGGCATCGGCCGGATTGCTCGGATGGCGCCAGGCATTCATGTGGCTGCCGGGGCCCTGCAGCATCAGGCCGAAGGTGAGACGGGTCTTGCTCATCGGGTTCTCCTGTCGGCTCAGGCGGCCAAAGCCGGTGCGTCGCCGGCGAGCAGCGTGATCGAGGCGAGGCGCTGGGCGGTAGCGGCGGCCGGGGTGTCGATGACGAATTCGGCGATGCCGAAGCGGGCGGAGAGCGCGTCGAGCTCGCGCCGGACATCCTCGGCGGTGCCGGCGAGGATGCTGGGGCGGCGGATTTCGATCGTGTGGGAGGCGGCCCCGGCCTGACGGGCGAATTCGGCCGCCTGCTCCTCGCTGCCGAGATTGACGCTCTGGCCATTATCCAGCGTCACCCTGATGACGCGGAGCTGATCGGTCAGCACCCGCGCTTCCTCGGCGGTTGCGGCGGCAAGCGCGGCGATGCCCAGCAAAGGCAATGTGCTGGCGCCGGCCTTGGCGTATGCGTCGAGGGCGGCCTCGAGCGCCTTCGGGTCACCGTTCAACTGGCCGGCGAAAACGAAGCGCCAGCCGAGATCGGCGGCAAGGCGGGCGCTATCCGGGCTCGCGCCAAGCAGGAAGCGCTCGGCCGATACGGGTGGCTTGGGCAAGGCCTGCGCGCCGGCAAGCGGATCATTCGCGTCCAGCGAACCCGAGAGGAAGCCGTCGAGTTCGGACAGCAGCGCCTCGAAGGAACGAGCACGCTCCGAATCGTGCTGGATGCGCAGCGCTTTGGTCGAAAGCGGCAGGCCGCCCGGTGCCTTGCCGATGCCGAGATCGATGCGATCAGGCGCCAACGCCGCGAGCAGGTTGAAGGTCTCGGCGACCTTGTAGGGGCTGTAATGCTGCAGCAGCACGCCACCGGAGCCGATGCGGATGCGGCGGGTGCGGGCGACCAGATGGGCTACCAGGATTTCCGGCGCGGAGCTGGCGAGGCCCGGAAAGCCGTGATGCTCGGCGAGCCAGAAGCGGCGATAGCCGAGCCGCTCTGCGGCCTGAGCCAGCGCGATCGTGCGCTGCAGGGCGTCGATGGCGGTTTCGCCATCGAGGATCGGGCTCTTGTCGAGCAGGCTGAGGGAATAGGCCATGGGATGTCTCGCCGGGATCAGATGCCGCGCAGGCCGAGCGCCGTGCGCGCCTCCTCGGCCATCCAGCCGAGGCGCTCATAGTCGCCGCGCCAATAGACCAGCGCCGCGTCGTCGCCGCCGAGCCTGACCTCGCGCACCCGGCCGATGACGATGGCGTGCGAATGCCGTTCGATCAGCTCCTCGACTTCGCAGTCGAGCGCGGCCAGTGCGCCTTCCAGCAGCGGCGCGCCGGTGACGCCCTCGATCCAGTTCGCCCCGGCATAGCGGGCCTCGCCCTTCTCACCGGCGCGACCGGCGAAACGGTCGGCAATCTGCTTTTGCGTCGCATTGAGGAAGTTGACGCCGAAGCTGCGATGGCGGGCGAGCACCGGAAAGCTCGACGAGCTCAGGTTGAGCCCGAACATCACCGTCGGCGGCTCGGCGGAGAGCGACGCGAGCGAGGTGACGGTCAGGCCGGTGCGATCCGCGCCCTGCCCAGTCGTGATCACGCTGACGCCGCCGGCGAGATGGCGCAGCGCTGCCCGGAAGCTCGGCGCCTCGGCTTGCGCTGATGCAGCTCGACCGAACGGACGGGACGACGTGGATGCTGGGGTGACAAGCGAGACAACGGTCATGCAGACCTCGGCTGGCAAGAGGGCGCAGCGAAACGTGCGTCGTCATGGAACGACGCTCCGGCCGGGCGAGCCGGCACGCTGATGCTGCTAGGGAACGATAAGTCCTGCGGTCAGGCCGCAGGACGAAGGATCAGGAACATCGCGGCAGATTGCCGACGTGATCGAATTCCAAAGTATTGCTCGATTTCATCGACGTGTCTCCGCGCTCGGAGCCCACGATTATCTCGTGGTGCTTTTAGCATTGTTGACGCGGTGCAAGCTGCTCCAGCAAATCCCGCGACCGGGCGCAGTGATCAGCGCTCGATACTGACATTCTTCCTGCGAAACCATGCAGGGTCAATGAAATGTCTTTTCAAAGATGCGGCCGGCAGGAGGCGGAAGCGCTCGCCTCCTGCCGCTGGCGCGGCAGGTTTCTGCTCTACCGCCGCTCAGGCCGCAGCGGTGCGGCGCTGGCGGAACAGCCGCCAGGCCGGCGTCAGCAGGATGGCGGCGCTAAGCAGGGCCAGGATGACCGCGATCGGCGTCGAGACCAGCGCCGAGGCGTTGCCGCCTGAGATGGTCAGCGCCAGCCTGAGCTGGCTTTCCACCATCGGGCCGAGCAGCAGGCCGAGCACGATCGGCGCGCTCGGATAATCAAGTCGCTCCAGCACATAGCCGATCAGCCCGACGCCGAGCAGCACCCAGAGGTCGAACAGCGAGTTGTTGACCGAATAGACGCCGATGGTGACGAAGAGCAGGATCACCGGCGCGAGCACGATGCGCGGCAGGCGCAGCACCTGGCCGAAGATGCGCGTCGCCGCCAGGCCGCCGACGATGGCGAGCAGGAAGGACGTTACCAGGAACTGCAGCATGAAGCCGTAGACGATGTCCGGATGCTCGCGGAAGAGCTGCGGCCCGGGCCGCAGGCCATGCACGAGCAGGCCGCCGAGGATGACCGCGGCGACGCCGGAACCGGGAATGCCGAGCGCCAGCGCCGGAATCAGCGAGGCTGCATTGTCGGCGCCGTTGCCGCATTCGGAGGCGGCGACGCCCTCGGGATTGCCGTGGCCGAAGGTCTCGGGATTGCGGGCGACGCGCTTGGCCTCGTTATAAGCGAGGAATGACGACATGCTGCCGCCCGCTCCCGGCAGGATGCCGATGATGATGCCGATGATCGACGAGCGGATCCAGACCGGCGTGAAGAAGCGCCATTGGCGGAGCGCCGAACCCTGACGATGCAGCTTGAGCTTGTCGCCGCTCATGCCGGTCTTCACCGCTTCCTCAACGATCTGCAGCACCGGCGGCACGGCGAAGAGCCCGGTCAGCAGCACGATCGCGCTGAAGCCGTCGAGCAGGTCGAGCTGGCCGAAGGTGAAGCGCTCGGTGCCGTTCGAAATGTCCTGGCCGACCGCACCGATCAGGAGGCCGATGCCGCAGGCAATCAGCCCCTTGGGCAGGTCGTCGCCGAGCAGGGAAGAGACGGTGGCGAGGCCCAAAATGCCAAGCCAGAAATATTCGATCGGCCCGAACAGCAGGCTGAACGAGACCAGAGGCGGTGAAAGCAGGATCAGCGAGATCGAGGAGAGCACACTGCCGATCACGCCCGAGAGCAGCGCGACCTGCAGCGCATAGGCGGCCTTGCCCTGCTGCGTCATCTTGTAGCCGTCGAGCACGGTCGCGACCGAGGCCGGCGTGCCCGGCACGCGCATCAGGATCGCGGGAATAGCGCCGCCATAGGAGCCGCCATTGTACATGCCGGCCATCATGCCGAGCGCGAACATCGGATCGAGCCCGAAGGTCAGAGGGATCAACACGGCAAGGCCAGTGACGACGGTCAGGCCCGGCAGGCAGCCGACGACGAGGCCGGCGATCAGGCCGATGAACATGGCGAGGATGTTCATCGGGGCGAAGACGAGCGGGATGGCGTGCAGCAGCGCGTCGATCATCTGAGCTTCGCCAGCAGGGGTGAGAGGAGGTCTTCCGGGATCGGACGACCAAGCGCGTAGACGAAGATCAGCAGGATCGAGACGACGCAAACCACCCCGACCAACGCCGCCAGCCCCCAGCGCCGGAAGCCCACCGCCGCCGGCAGGAATACGCAGAGCGCCAGGCTCGGCAGGATGAAGCCGATCAGGCTGACCGCGGCGAAATAGGCGACGAGCGCGGCGACGCCGATGGCGAGGCGCGGGCCGTGCTCTGCGAAGGCGCCGGGCGTCGGCTTGCTCTGGAGACGGCGCAGGACCTCGCGCGCCGCGATCCACAGGCCGAGCACCGCCATGCCGGAAGCGATCGCGACCGGATAGGCGGCGCTCTCGAAGGGATAGTCCGACGCTGTCGCGATGACCGCGAGCGAGACCGCGACGAGAACGAGCGCGAAGACGATCTCGACCGGGCTGCGCGAGCGGCCCTCGGGCGCTGCCGACGCGCTATCACCCGTCACTTCCACGGCGTCGCCTTCCAGGTCGCCTCGAGATCGGTGGTGGCGCGGTCGAGGAAGGCCTTGAAGTCGCCGGAGGCGAGATATTGCAGCGGGATCTCGGCCTTCTTGGCGGCGTCGAGATATTCAGGATCCTTCAGCGCCTGGTCGATCGCCTTCTCCAGCTTGGCGACGACATCGGCCGGCACACCCTTGGGCGCGGCGATGCCGCGCGAGGCGCCGACGACGACATCGTAGCCGGCTTCGCGGAAGGTCGGCGCATCCGGGAGATAGGCGGAGCGCTCGGCGCTCATCACGCCGATCACCTTGATATTGCCCTCGCGCGCGATCTGGAGCGCCTCGGACAGGTTCATCGTCGCGGCGGGCACATGGCCGCCGAGCACCGCCTGGCGGACCGGGGCGGTGCCGCCGAAGAAGGCCGGGGTGAACTTGGTGTCGGCGAGGCGCTGGAAGTTCAGCAAAGCGATGTGCTCGGAGGAGCCGCTGGCGCCGGAGGTGCCGATCACGAGCGGCGTCGAGGCCTTCTTGGCGGCGTCGATTAGGTCCTTCAGCGAGCCATAAGAGCTGGTCTTCGGCACGACGAGCACGCCGGGGTCGTAGACGAGATTGGCGATCGGCTGCAGGTCGCTCATCTTGAACTTGGTCTTGCCCTCGACGACCAGCGCGTTGATCGCGGGAGCATTGATGAAGCCGATCGTGTAGCCGTCGGGTTTGCCCTGGGCGACGGCGGTCCAGCCGATCTCGCCGCCGGCGCCGGGCTTGTTGATCACGCCGATGCGCGCGTTGCCGCCGAGATATTTCTCCATGTAGCGGGCAATCGAGCGGGCGGCGACGTCGGTGCCGCCGCCGGGCGCGAAGGCAACGATCATCTCGATCGGCTTCTCCGGATAATCGGCCCGGGCCGCGCCGGTCATGAGGAGCGTGGCCGCGAGGGCTGCAGAGATCGACAGATGCTTGATCATCGAGGCACTCCTTCAGGAGGTGGAAACGGAGAGGTCGGCAGGCATGGCGTCGGCATCGGTCCATTCGTCGCCGAGCAGTTCGGGCGTGTCATAGGCGACGAGCGAGCGGTAATGTGCCTCGCGATCAGCGACGAAGAGGGCGCGTGCGATGCCGCGACCGAGCCGGTCGGCCCCGGCGCTGACGGCGGGGACGTCGCCGGAGAGCTTTCCGTGGCTCAGCATCGCCGGGTAGTTGAAGCAATGGATGCGCGCCAGCGCCGGGCAAGAGCCGGGCTGCTTCTCCTGGAACTCGAAGGAGGGGCCGAGATCCGGCGCGCTTTCCAGCTCGGGATTGTCGATTCCCTCCGGAACGTAACGATCCCGCCAGAAGCGGATGAAAGGCGCGACCGCGGCGAGTTCCGGCCGCTCACCGAGATCGACCGAGAAGCCGGTGGCGAAGATCAGGAAGTCGAGGACGTAGCTGCCCTTCGGCGTCGTCAGCGCGAGCGCGCCGCCACGCTCCTGTAAGCCGAGGATCGGGCTGCCGAGATGGAAACGGGCATGGGCATGGCGCGAGACGCGCAGGGTCGAGTCGCGCGGCGGCGGCGTCTGCGCCTTCAGCGCGTAGTCGAAGAAGCGCCATTTCCAGTCATCCGGCAGGCCGGCGACGCCGTGGACGACGCCCTGGCTGCCGATGCCGGTGAACTTGTTGATGCGCGGCAGTTCCTTGCGGCGGATGAACAGGTCGAGACTGGCGACGCCCTCTTCCAGCGCGGTCGCGGCATTGTCCATCGCTGAGGCCCCGGCGCCAACGACGCCGACGCGCTTGCCCTTCAAGGCCGCGAAATCGATCGCGTCGGCGCTATGCGCCCAGAAACGACGGTCGACGGTTCCAGTGATCGGCGGCACCCAAGGCGCCCCCAGCCCGTCGCGGCCGGTGGCGAGCACGAGATGACGGGCAAAGATCGTACGCGAACCCTTGGTATCCGAGACCGTCAGCGCCAGCAGATCGCCCTGCGGGGTGGCCGCATCGACGTTAACGCCGTTCTCGACCGGCAGGTTCAGCACCTTCCGGTACCAGACGAGATAGTCCATCCACATCGGCCGCGGGATCTTGCCCAGCGCCTCCCAGGCGGCGCGGCCATATTGCGCCTCATACCAAGCCCGGAAGGTCAAAGCAGGCAGGCCGAGCGCAGGACCGGTGAGCTGCTTCGGCGAGCGCAGGGTCTCCATCCGCGCATAGGTCACCCACGGGCCTTCGCGGCCGGCAGGCGCCCGGTCGAGCACGGCGATGTTCGAGAGGCCCAGCCCCTTCAGCGCCCCGGCGGCAGCGAGGCCGCACATGCCGGCGCCGACGATCACCACGTCGCGGACGCGCTGGCCTTGATGCTCGCGGGGCGGCACCCAGTCCTTGGCTGGCCATTCCAACCATTCCAGGTCCTGGCGCAGGCGCTGCTCCAGCGCCGGCAGGCCAGTCGGGATGGATGCGACGGCGTTCATGCCGCGCCCCGGACCGGCTTGGGGCCGAACAGGTCCGCCATCAGCCGCTCGCGCGCCGTCGGCGGGTGCTTGACGAAACCGGGCAATGTCTCGCGCGAGATCGCCTCCAGCGCCGCGATCAGCCCATCGACCAGCGGCGTCGCCGGGCGGCCATAGGGCGTCACCACGCCCCAGAGGAAAGAGATCGGAACGTCGAGCTTGCGGATCGCGACGCCTTCCAGCGGCATGCCATAGGCGATGACCGGTTCGAGGATGGCGATGCCGAGCCCGGCCCGTGCCGCCATCAGCGCGGTGTTCGAGGTGTTGGCGTCGAGGAGACCTGCGGGTCGCACCCCGGCGCGCTCCAGCGCCGCATCGACGCGCCGGCGCCAGCGGAAGGGATTGGCCATGGCGATCAACCGGCGGCCGGCGACCGCGGCGAGCGGGATCGTCTCGGCCTCAGCCAACGGATCGTCGGCGCGCACGGCAACAACGCAGGGCGCCTCTCCGATCCAGTGCAGTTCGAGGGCGGGATGATCGACCGGCAGGCTGGTGACGCCGATCTCGGCGACATGGGTCGCGACCGACTGCACGACCTGCTCGGCCAAGGCCGCGCGGATATGGACCTGCCCGGGCAGGGCCTCCTCGCCGAGCCGCGCCAGAGCGGCGGGGAGCATGCCGGCGGCGAAGGAGGCGATCGAGGCGATCTCGAGCGAGCGCGGCTTGTCTTCGGCGATCGCGGCCGCCCGCTCGCGCAATTGCCGGAGCCACGCAATCACCGGCTCGACCTCCTGATGGAAGCGCAAGCCCTGTTCGGTCGGCGTCACCCGCGGCCCGGCACGGTGCAGCACGCTGAAGCCAAGGGTCTCCTCCAGCTCCTGGATCTGCCGGGTCAGCGCCGGCTGCGAGCGGCCGAGCAGCCTGGCGCCGCCGGTGATGCTGCCGGCGGAGAAGACTGCGGCGAAGGCTTCGAGCTGGCGCAGGTCCATGCGTTCACGGGCTGGATCATTATTCCTAAATCGGATGATAGATACTCCTTGATGCAGGTCAAGCATGAAGCATAGGCTGTGCGTGATCGCTTCGCAGGCAGCCTGGGAGAGAATGCAGATGAGCAGCCCCCATCTCATCGAAACCCTGTCCGGCGCGGGCTCCGGCCTCGCAAGCGTGCTGGCCGAGCGGGCGGAAATCCTTGGCCTCAGCCAAGCCGCGCATGATGCGGTGCTGCTACCACGCGAGCCCGGCGGCATCAGCCATGCCGAGCGCGCCGCATTCGCCGTCCGCATGGCCCGCGCCAACGCCGACGACGCGCTCGCCGAACACTACCGGGGTCTGCTCCGCCGGGCCGGCGAGAGCCCTGCCCTGCTAGCCATCGCCGATGGCTCCGCTGCCGACACCGACGCACGACTGCGCGCCATCGTCCGCCATGTCGACCTGGTGACGCTCTCGCCCAAGGACGCGACCAAGGCCGATATCGCAGCGCTCAAGACCACCGGCCTGTCCGAGCCCCACATCGTCCGGCTCGCCGAGCTGATCGCCTTCGTGAACTACCAGGCCCGCGTCATCGCCGGCCTGAGGCTGCTGGGAGCGATCGCATGAGCGCCGTCGTCCACGACTTCACCGACAAGGTTCCGCGCTGGTCACCCTATGTCACGCCGGTCGTGCTTGCCGAGGCGACGCCCGAGCAGCTCGACGCGATGCAGGTGACGCCGTCGAACAAGACAATCTCCGACTACGTGCTGACGCTGGCGCATGATCCGGAATCGCTGAAGGTGCGCTCGCCTTTGTTCAACGCGATCATGTACGGCAAGGGCGGTTTGTCCTCGGCCGAGCGCGAACTCGGCGCCACCGCCGCCTCGATCGTCAATCGATGCGTCTACTGTGCTGCGGTGCACGCCTCACGCTTCAACGCCCTGACCAAGCGCAGCGACGTGATCGATGAGATTTTTGCCAAAGGGCTCGACGCCGAGCTGGAGGAGCACCAGCAGGCGATCTTCGATTTTGCCGCGAAGCTGTCGAAGACCCCGTCCGAAGCCACGCCCGACGACATCGAAAAGCTCGCCGATCTCGGCATCTCCAAGGTCGAGATCCTCGATCTCATCCTTTCCGCGGCGATCTTCGGCTGGGCCAACCGACTGATGCACACGCTCGGCGAGCCGGTCAGGGACTGACCCTCAGCCCTCGCGCAACTGGCGGTGCAGCTCCGCGGGCGTGAGCCCGCCGAGCCCTAGCGCCGGAAGAAGGTCGTTCTCGGCCCGGAAATCCCGGGCGCAGATCGCGTCGAACAGCGCGATGCCCGCCCTGTGCAGCGGCATATCCATGCCGGCCACCGCGCCGAGCAGCTCCAGCGGCACGAGGCCGAAGGGCACGTCCTCGGTGATGAAGCGGGTGTCTAGGGATTTCGGCCCGAGCAGTTCCGGCCGCTTGCGATAGACCTCGGCCGCCATCTCGCCGACCGGGGCAGGCTCAACCCCGAAGGAGAGCCGGTAATGATCCTGCACACTGCGGACCTCGAGTCCGAAGGCGCGTGCCAGCCCCAGCCGCTCACCATCCATGGCGTCGATGATGCGGCCAACGCCTTGCGTGATCGAGCCGTAATTCGGCCAGTCCTCGCCCTTCTCGGCCCGGGTCAGGTTGCCGAGCATGGTCGCCATATGCGCCGGCGGATTGAGATTGCTCAGCATGATCGCGAGCAGATCCGGGCGCGGCTCGAAGCGATCCCCAAAAAGAGCGCGGCAGAGCGCAAGCCCGGTCTCGGCATGACGCAACGGCAAGGTCGCGACGTCGAGCCGGGAGCGAATGCCGGAGACGTGGACGCTGCGCGGGCCGCTCTTGCGTGCGGTCAGAGCCGTCGTCGCCCAGGCGGCGATCGGCAGGTCGACCCCGCGCGCTGACAGCAGACGATGCAGATAAAGCGCGGCGAAGGAACAATGCGCGCTGACGATCACCGCCTGCCCGGCGCGCAGATGCGGCCCCAGAGCATCGAAGACCGCCCGGAAGCCATTGGCCTGCACGGCGACGATGACGACCTCGGCTCCCTCGACCGCCTCAGCACAATCGCGGGCGAGCGCGAGCGGGAACGTCCCTTCGAGCTTGCCGGTGACGGACAATTCCACCCCATCGGCGAAATCGGCGAGCGCCGCGCCGCTGGGCGACCATAGCACCGGCTGGTGGCCCTGCGAGCTCAGATAGGCAGCATAGCCGCGCCCAATTCCGCCCGAGCCGATGATCGCGACGCGCATGAAGCCCTCATATCCCTGGGACGATGCCGGGCAGAGCCGGCATCAGCCGATCGGAAACTCATCCGAATCCTGGCAATCGGTATTCGGCAGTCTCGACCGGATGCGTTCTGCCGGACAACCCGTGGCCGGGCAACCCGGCTATGTCCGGCCTCGCGGTGCCGGTCGGACCGAACCTGCGCCGCATGCTAGCGTTCAGTCTCCGGCAGCGGCTCGCCAGGCCGCGCCCTTCTCGCCGACCATTGCCCATGGAGGCGGCGATGCCTGAGGCCATGGACTTCACTAGCGCCCGCCAGAGGATGGTCGAGCAGCAACTGGCCGCCCGCGGCATTCGCGACGAGCGGGTGCTTGACGCAATGCGGCAGGTGCCGCGCGAGGCCTTCATCGCAGCCGAGCTGGCGGAATTCGCCTATCATGACGGCCCGGTCCCGATCGGCGAGGAGCAGACGATCTCGCAGCCCTATGTCGTCGCCCTGATGATGGAGGCGGCCGCCATCACCGCGTCGGACCAGGTGCTCGAAATCGGCGCCGGCTCAGGCTATGTCACGGCGCTGCTCAGCCGGATGGCGCACAAGGTCTACGCGATCGAGCGCCACGCCAGATTGGCGGCCGAGGCCGCGACGCGGTTACGGCAGCTCGGCTGCGACAATACCGAAATCCTCTGCGCCGACGGTACGGAGGGCTGGCCTGTTGCGGCGCCGTTCGACGCGATCATTGTCTCGGCCGGCAGCCCCGAGATTCCTGAAGCCTTGAAAGGGCAGCTCCTCATCGGCGGACGGTTGGTCATCCCGGTCGGACTCGGCGGGCGCGGCCAGATGCTGACCAGACTGATCCGGCAAAGCGAGGACGCCTTCGAGAGCAAGCCCCTCGTGCCGGTCAGTTTCGTTCCTCTGATCGGGCGCTACGGCTGGGCCAAGTGAGAGGAGGCGCCGCCGGATCGGAGCAACCTTGCGGCCCGTTCCCGCAACGCCGCACCACGGTATCAGGCTCGCTGAGCAGCCATTGAGCAGCCTCGAAAGTCGCCGGTTGACAGTTTTGCAATCGATTACATAATTACTTTCGAAGCGGCTCCGCAGAATGGGCCACTCACGGGAGGAGGCAGGTCATGCACGGCAGCATCGTCGTTTCATCGGCTTTTTCCGGCGCGGCCACCGCGCTGCTGCGCCGCTGATTGCGGCTGCGAAAGCCCGGGCCATGGTCCAGATCGGCTTCAATCTCCTGACAGTCGGCGGCTTCATCGACGAGGCGCATCTGCCCTTGTGCGAACGCATCCGGGAGATCGGCTATGACGGGGTCGAGGTTCCCGTCTTCGAGGGCGATATCGGCCATTACGAGCGGCTCGGCCACCGCCTCGACGCGATCGGCCTGAAGCGCACCATCGTCACCATCGTCGCCGAGGACAGCAACCCGCTCTCGCTCGATCCGGCCACACGCCAAAAGGCGCGCGAGCGCCATCGCTGGGCGGTCGACTGCGCCGCGGCGCTCGGCGCCACCGTCATCGCCGGCCCCTATCATTCGCCGGTCGGCGTCTTCACAGGCGAAGGGCCGCGCGAGGACGAGCTCGCTTATCTCGCCGAGGCGCTGCGCCTCATGGCGGATGATGCTGGCAAGGCCGGGATCGCGCTCTCGCTGGAGGCGATCAACCGCTTCGAATGCTACGCGTTGAACACGATGGAGGCGGCGAGCGCGCTGCGTGCGAAGGTCGACCATCCGAACTTCGGCTACATGTACGACACCTTCCACGCCAATATCGAGGAGCGGAACCCGGTCGGCGCCTACAGAAGCTACGCTTCCGAGATCAACCACATCCATCTCTCCGAGAACGATCGCGGCATCGTCGGGCGCGGCCATGTGCCGTGGGCCGAAACGTTCCGTGCCATCCGCGCCACCGGCTATGATGGCTGGCTGACGGTCGAGGCTTTCGGCCGGGCGCTGCCCTCGCTGGCGGCGGCGACGCGGGTCTGGCGCGACCTCTTCCCCGATCTCGACACGCTCCTCGTCGAGAGCCACGATTTCATCCGGCGCGGCTGGGCCGCGGCAGGTGCGGCATGAGCGCGGGCACGCCGGTCCTTTCGATGCGCGGCATCGGCAAGAGCTTCACCGGCGTGCGGGCGCTCGACGACGTCAGCCTCGATTGCCATTCCGGCGAGGTCCACGCCATCTGCGGTGAGAACGGCGCCGGCAAGTCGACGCTGATGAAGGTGCTGGGCGGCATCTATCGGCCCGACGAGGGCGAGATCCTGCTCGGCGGGCAGCCCGTCGCCTTCCGGCATCCGGTCGAGGCGCGCCGGGCCGGGATCAGCATCATCCACCAGGAGCTCAGCCTGCTGCCCGAGCGCAGCGTCGCCGACAATATCTTCCTCGGGCTGGAGCCGACCAATGGCGGAGTGCTCGACCGCGCCGCGATGCAGGACGGTGCGCGCCGGCTGCTGGAGCGTGTCGGCGCCAGGGTGGATCCGGATGCGCTGGTCAAATCGCTCTCGATCGCCGAGCAGCAACTGGTCGAGATCGCCAAGGCGCTGGCGCTCGATGCGCAGATCATCGTCATGGACGAGCCGACCGCGGCGCTCGACGAGCGCGACGCCGGCCGACTGCTGGAGCTTGTCGGGACGCTCCGGCGCGAGGGTGCCGCGATCCTCTACATCTCCCACCGCATGGCCGAACTGAAGGCGATCGCCGACCGCATCACCGTGCTGAAGGACGGCAAGCTGGTCGCGACGCGTCCGGCCGCAGCGCTGACGCCGGCGATGATCGTCAGGCTGATGGTCGGGCGTGACCTCGCCGACTTCTTCCCGCCAGCCGGCGATCCAGCGCGGCTCGGAGCAGTCGTGTTGTCCGTGCAGGGCGCGGGCAACGCCATCCTCTCCGACATCGCTCTCGACCTGCGCGCCGGCGAGATCGTCGGCGTCGCCGGGCTCGAAGGCTCGGGCAAGGGTGCGCTCGGGCGTGCCCTGTTCGGCGACGAGCCGTTCACGCGCGGCCGTATGACCATCGATGGGCATGACGGGCTGATCGCCTCGCCGCGCGCCGCCATCGCCGCGGGCATCGGCTTCCTCTCCGACGATCGCAAGAAGGAGGGCATCGCCCCGCAGCAATCGCTGCGCGACAATGTCCTGATGACGCTGCGCGCCTTCGCGCGCCGTCTGCTGCCGCCGGGTTCCGCAGACATGGGACGCGCCGCAGCCGACCGGCAATTGACCGAGGTCGATGTCCGCGCCGCCGGGTTTGCGCAGGAAATCCGCGAACTCTCCGGCGGCAATCAACAGAAGGTCGTGATCGGTCGCTGGCTGGCGCGCGATCCAAAAGTGCTGATCTTCCTCGAGCCGACCCGCGGCATCGACGTCGCCGCCAAGGCGGCGATCTACCAATTGATGCGCAACCTCGCCGACCGCGGCCGCGCCATCCTGATGATCTCCTCCGATCTGCCCGAGATCATCGGCGTCAGCGACCGCATCCTCGTCATGCACGAAGGCCGTATCGTCGGAGAATTGAAGCGCGGCGCCAGCGAGGAAGACGTGATGCACCTCGCGCTGGGCACCGGGACGACGGAGGCCGCGGCATGAACGCCAGCGCCGACATCGCCACCGCTCGCCCCACGCGAGACCTGCCGGTGGCCCCGCTGCTCTTTGCCGGCTCGCTGGCGCTCTATGTCGCGACCGCGCTCGCGACCGGGCAACATGCCTATCTCACCGGCGAGGGCTTCGTCGGCCTGACCCAACGCATGGTCGCGCTCGGCATCGTCGCACTCGGGCAGACGCTGGCCATTCTGGTCGGCTCGATTGACCTCTCGGTCGCAAACCTGATCAGCGTCTCGGCGGTGCTGGCTTCCTTCATCATGAAGGGTGAGCCGGCGATGATCGCGCCCGCCGTGCTGGCGGTGCTGGCGCTGTCAGCGGCTGTGGGCCTCGTCAACGGGCTGATTATCGCCCGGCTCGACGTCAATCCGCTGATCGCGACGCTCGGCGTCGGGCTGATCCTGCAAGGGCTGCTTTCGGCGAGCTTCAGCAATTTCGCAGGCTCGGTTCCGGCAGCCTTCCAGGCCTTCGCCTATGGCCGCATCGGCCCCCTGCCCTGGTCGGTGCTGCTGCTGTTCGTCCTAGCCTTCGCGATCTGGTTGCTGCTGACCCGCACGCGCTTCGGCGCTCATCTCTACGCTACCGGCGGCAACCGCGACGGCGCCCGCCTCGCCGGCATTCGCACCGAGCGCGTGATGATCGGCGCGCATGTGCTGTGTTCGCTCATGGCCGGCCTCACCGGGCTCTATCTCGCCAGCCGCCTGCGCGCCGGCGCGCCCTGGGTCGGCCGCGACGGTGTCTACGACCTCGAATCCATCGCAGTGGTGGTGATCGGCGGGACCTTGCTTGCCGGCGGGCGCGGCGGCGTCTGGGGCACGCTGGCCGGCGTCTTCCTGTTCGCCACGCTCGACGCCGTCTTCAACATGACCGGCATCGACGCCTTCCCGAAGCAGGTGCTGCGCGGCGCCATCGTCATCCTCGCGGTCGCCGTCTACGCGGTGCGCAGCAAGGGGCATGTCGCATGAGCGCCGTAGCCAGCCATACCGCCCCCTCGGCCGCGCTGCGCTTCGCCCGCGGCATCAATGTCGGCCTCGCCGTCTTCCTCGTGCTCTACGGCACGATCGCCGTGCTGCAACCGGGCTATTTCGAGGTCGAGGGCTTCCTCAACTTCCTGCGCCGGGCCGCGCCATTGATCATCCTCGCCTGCGGCCAGCTCTTCGTCATCGCCGGCGGCGGCTTCGACTTGTCGATGGGCTCGCTGGTGACGCTGACCGTGCTCGGCGGCTCGATGCTGGCGGGTGGCAATCCCGACAACACCTGGTGGACGATCGCCGTGCTCTATCTGATCGGGCTCGGCGTCGGGCTGGTCAACGGGCTGGTCGTCACCCTGCTCAAGGTGCCCTCGATCATCGCGACGCTCGGCATGCTGCTCTCGCTCAACGGCGCGGCGCTGATGTGGTCGGGCGGGGCGCCGCGCGGCTATCTGCCGGAGAATTTCCGGGCGCTCGGCCGCCTGGTCTACCGCGACGTCCCGCTGACCGGGATCATGCCGCTCTCGGTTATCATCCTCATCAGCTTCGTCGGGATCGCCGCCTGGCTGCTGCACGCAACCGTCTTCGGCCGGCAGGTGCTGGCGGTCGGCGACAATCCACGCGCGGCCGAGCTTGCCGGCGTGCCAGTCGGCGCGACGCGGGTGCTGGTCTTCGTCATCTCGGCACTGTCGGCGGTCACCGCGGGCATCCTGCTCGGCGGCTTCGCCGGGGTCTCGACCGCGGTCGGACAGGGGCTGGAGCTGCAGGCGATCGCCGCCTGCGTCATCGGCGGGGCGCAATTGCTCGGCGGGCGCGCCAGCGTGACCGGCGCGGTCGCCGGCGCTCTCAGCCTGTTCGCGCTGTTCACGCTGCTCAACCTGATGGGCCTGCCGCAGCCGCTGCGCGAGACGGTGCAGGGCCTGATCCTGATCGCCGCGGTGGCGTCGAGCGCCTGGCGCATGCGGCGCGCCTGAGACTTCAGAGTTTTCGGAGACGTGATCCCACGTTCTCCGCCAGAGGCCGCCAACAAGGCGGCGCGACAGAGGGAGGTGAGTATGAAGACGCAGATCGGTTTGACGGCGCTGCTGGCGGCACTGTCGACGGGCGCCATCGCCCAGAACTTCAACGACCCTGCCGAGTTCGAGCGCCAGAAGGCGTTGCTCACGGTCGCCGCGCAGGGTCCGGACGGCAAGCCCTGGGAGCAGAATCTCGGCGGCGAGAAAGTCGACACCGCCAAGTACAAGAAGCCCGGCCCCTACAAGCTCTGCTTCTCGAACGCGGGCGTGAACAATCCCTGGCGCGTCGTCGGCTTCACCAACATGCAGGCCGAGGTCGATGCCAACAAGGCCGACATCGCTTCGTTCACTCATGCCGATGCCGAGGGCAAGGACGACAAGCAGATCTCGGACATCAACGCCTTCGTCAACAGCGGCCAGTGCGACGCGCTGATCGTCTCGCCGAACACCACCGCGGCGCTGACGCCGGCGGTCGAGGCCGCCGCCAAGAAGCTGCCGGTCGTCGTCTTCGACCGCGGCGTCGACAGCAAGGCGCCGGTCACCTTCATCAACCCGATCGGCGGCTACGGCTTCGGCATCCAGGGCGCGAGCTTCATCGCCGAGAAGATCCCGGCCGGCGGCTCGGTGCTGGCGCTGCGCATCCTGCCCGGCGTCGACGTGCTGGAGAACCGCTGGGCGGCGGCCGAGCGCATCTTCAAGGAGAAGGGCATCAAGGTCGTCGGCGCCGAGTTCACCAATGGCGACAATGCCAAGACCAAGGCGATCGTCGAGGACTACATCAACCGCTTCGGCAAGATCGACGGCGTCTGGATGGATGCGGGCGCGACCGCGGTCGCGGCGCTCGAAGCCTTCGAGGATGCCGGCAAGCCCTATCCGGTGATCAATGGCGAGGACCAGCAGGACTTCCTGCAGAAGTGGAAGAAGAATAAGCTCACCGCGATCGCGCCGACCTATCCGACCTATCAGTGGCGCACCCCGGTGATCGCGGCGATCCGCATCCTGAAGGGCGAGCCGGTGGTGGGCCCGACCTGGAAGCTGCCGCAACCGGCGATCACGGCCGAAAACCTCGACAAGTTCGTCAACGACAAGATGCCGCCGTTGCACTACGCGCTCTGCGGCTGCGAGCAGATGGCGAACTATCCGGCCCGTTGGGGCGGCAAGTAACGCAACAAGTAACGACGCCGGTGGGCGCCAGCATGGTACGGGCGCCCACCCCTGCCCTATCGGCACCGATTGCGGCATGATGGGCGTCCTGCCTCCTCCTGCCGATTCGCTGCCGCTCTTTTCAGATCACCCATCTTGCAAGACACAACCCAAGCCGCACCAACCATCGCCGAAGTCGCCCGCCTCGCCGGCGTCTCGACCGCGACGGTGTCGCGCGCGCTGGCGATGCCGGAGAAGGTCAAGGCGCGAACCCGCGAGCGCGTGCTCGAAGCGGTCGCGGCGACCGGCTTCATCCCCAACGCCCAGGCACGCAATCTCCGCCTGCAGGCGACGCGCACCGTGATCCTGCTGGTGCGCGACATCAGCAACCCGTTCTATCTCGAAATCTACAAGGGCGTCGAAGAAGCGGCGATCGACGCCGGCTACAAGGTGCTGATGGGCGATGCCCGCGACGATGACGAGCGCATCCTGCGATATGTCGACATGGTCAGGGAACGCCATGCCGACGGGCTGATCCTGATGGTCGGCCGTTTCCCCGAGGCCCTTGCTGCCCGCGGCCGGCTGCCGCCGATCGTGGTCGCCCTGGAGATGCTGCCCGGGCTGAACCTGCCGACGGTCAAGGTCGACAACCACGCCGCGGCGCGCGCGGCGGTCGCTCACCTTGCCAGGCTCGGTCATCGCCGCATCGCCCATATCGCCGGGCCGATGCCGGATCCGATGAGCCTCGACCGCCGCGACGGCTATCTTGCCGGTCTCGCCGATGCGGGCATCGCAGCCGATCCTGATCTCGTCGTCGAAGGGGATTTCGGCCTCGCCGCCGGCCGCGCCGCGATCCGCACGCTCGACGCCAGCGGCGTCGACTACACCGCCGTCTTTGCGGCGAGCGATCAGATGGCGGTCGGCGCGATGGGCGAGCTTCGCGCACGTGGCCGAAACGTTCCTGATGACGTCTCGATCGTCGGCTTCGACGACATCGTGCTGGCGGAAGCGGTAGAGCCGCAGCTCACCACCATCCACCAGCCACGCCGCGAGATCGGCCAGGCGGCGATGAAACAGCTTATCGAACAGCTCTCGGGCGGCGGTGTCTCTCCCGATCTCGTGCTGCCAACGCAGCTGATCGAGCGTGCCTCGGCTGCCGCGCCGCCCAAGCGAACCGAGCAGGCCGACAAAGCTTAGGCCGCGGCCGCCGTCGTGCGCCGCGCCATGGCGGCGCAGACCGCCTTCTCCAGATCGGCCTGCCAGAACGGCTTGTTCAGCCGCAGAACGCCCGCTTTGGCGCCCGCGGGCAAGTCGGCATAGCCCGTGGCGAGGATAACCGGCAGAGCCGGCCAGCGCTCCCCCACCTCCGCGATCAGCTGTGCGCCAGTCATCTGTGGCATGGCGTGGTCGGTGATCAGCAGGTCGATCTCCGTGCTTTCCAGCGCGGCGAGCGCTTCGCGCCCAGAGCTGGCCTCAATGACCTTGTGGCCGAGATCCTCCAGCAGGGCCGTGGTGTTCATCAGCACGAGCGCATCGTCGTCGACCGCCAGAACGGTGAGCGGTCGCGGCGCCATGTCGGCCTCGATCCTTGGCTCGACCGGCCGTGGCGCAGGTTCGGTTGCAATGGCGGCCGTCGCGGCCGGCAGCCAGATCTCCACCGTCGTCCCTTGGCCGAGGCGGCTGTCGAGCTGCAAACGGCCGCCGAGCTGCTCGGCCATGCCGTGCACCATCGAGAGCCCGAGCCCGGTGCCTTTGCCGACCCCCTTGGTGGTGAAAAAGGGCTCGGTCGCCTGCGCGAGCGTTTTGGCATCCATGCCGCTGCCGGTGTCGACGACAGACAGGCGGATATAGTCGCCCGCCGGCAAGCCGGTGTGGTGCCCGCTGCCGACAGATTCGTTGCTGGCCCGGATGCGCAAGGTTCCGCCTTCAGGCATCGCGTCGCGCGCGTTGACCGCGAGGTTGAGCACCGCGGTTTCGAGCTGGTTCGGATCCGCCGATGCCGTGGCGAGATCGGCGGGGAAATCCGTCTCGATCCGGATCAGCGGTCCCAGCGAGCGCTGCAGCAGATCGCCCATCTCGGCAACGAGCACATCGACCGCCACCGGCTGCAGTTCGAGCTCCTGCTTGCGGGCGAAGGAGAGCATGCGCTGCGTCAGCGAGATGCCACGGCTCGCGCCCTTGATCGCATTGTCGATCAGGCCGAGCTGACGCTCGTCCCCGATCTGGCGCCGGACCAGTTCGAGGCTGCCCAGCACGGCCGTGAGCAGATTGTTGAAGTCATGTGCGACGCCGCCGGTAAGCTGGCCGAGCGCCTCGATCTTCTGAGATTGAAACAGCGCCTCACGGGCCGCGTCCAGTTCTGCCTGGACCTTATGGCGTTCAGTCAGGTCGCGCGTGACTTTGGCGAAGCCGATGATCTCGCCGGCATCATCGCGGATCGGATCGATGACGACGCTCGCCCAGAAGACCTCGCCGTTCTTCCTGACCCGCCAGCCTTCCTTCTCCAGGCTGTCATTGTCGATCGCGGCCTGGAGCGCCTTTTGCGGCTCCCCGCTCTCGCGATCCTCGGGCGTATAGAACAGCGAGAAGTGCTGCCCGATGACCTCCTCCGGCGCATAGCCCTTGATCCGCTCTGCACCGACATTCCAATTGGTCACGATACCGTCGGCATCGAGCATGTAGATCGCGTAATCTGTCACGCCCTGCACCAGCAGGCGGAACTTCTCCTCCGAGCGCCGCAGCGCCTCATCGGCCTGGCGCCGCTCGGTCAGGTCGCGCGTGACCTTGGCGTAGCCGAGCACCCGGCCGGTCGCCGGGTTGAGGATCGGGTCGATAACGACATGGGCCCAGAAGCGCGTGCCGTCCTTGCGGATGCGCCAGCCTTCCTTCTCGAAGCGGCCTTCCTCCGCGGCTGTGCGCAAGGCACGCTCCGGCAGGCCGGCAGCGCGATCCTCCTCGGTATAGAAGCGCGAGAAGGACTGACCGATGATCTCGTGATCTTCGTAGCCCTTGAAGCGACGGGCACCCGGGTTCCAACTGATTACCGTGCCCTGTGGATCGAGCATGTAGATCGCGTAATCCGTGACGGATTCGACCAGCAAACGATAGCGCTCGGCGGTCACCGGACCTTCCGCAATCTGAAGCACGTTTGGAACCTTGGACTGTGACATGTCGAACGCGCTGAACGCGGCGTTGCACAAAAGGTTCCCGGTGGAACAAAGAAAAATTGACCCAGGGTCAGCGGGCGGGTTTAGGCGAGACCAGGATCGCGCCCGAGGCCGCGACGACGAGGACGAGGCCGAGCCAGTCGCTCGCTGCCGGACGCTCGCCGAGCAGCAGCACCGAACCCAGCGCCCCGACGGCCGGAACCATGAGGGTTCCGAGGCTGGCAATCCCGGCCGGGAGCCTCGCGATCACGGTGAACCAGAGGAAATAGGCGAGCGCCTGAGCGCCGAAGATGTGGAAGGCGAGCGCTGCCGCGACCGGTGGTGACAGGGCCTTCGGAACCGGCACGCCCTCGAAGATCAGCATGCCGATGCCGGCCGCCGCGCCACCGATCAGCAATTGCCAGGCAGCGATCGTCAGCGTCGGCGCCGCGACAGGCCAGCGCTTGGTGACGATGGTGCCGAGCGCCCAGCTGAAGCTGGCCAGCAGCGCGAGCGCAAGTCCCGGCGAGAATTGTCCGGCCCGGATCAGCGGCAGGCCAAGGCAGAGCAGCCCGGCGATGCCAAGACCCAGGCCGACCAGCCGCGGCCGATCGAAGCGCTCGCCCAGCATCGGCCAGGCCATCAGCGTCGCCCAGACCGGCATGGTGAAGGTCAGGATCGCGGCGCGCGAGGTCGGCGCCATCAGTTGCGCGAAGGCGAGCAGGATGTTGAAAGCGGCGATCGAGAGGATACCGGCGACGATCAGCCTCAGCCAATGCTCTTTCGGCACCTTGAGGCTGACGCCTCGCGCCAGCGCGACCGCGACCAGAGCAAGGCCGGCGAAGGTCATGCCGCCGGCCCGCAAGGTCCAAGGCGCGATCTCGGTCAGCGAGATCCGGACCGCCGGCCAGTTGAAACCCCAGAGCAGTCCAAGCAGCGGGACGAGCAGGAGCGAGCGGGCGGAGGCTTGCGGCATGTCGTGACTATGCGTGAGGGTGCGCCTGCGCCGTCATGTCATTTCGATGGAGGCTCGATGCACGGCAGGCGCGCATCGGGGCTTGCATCATGCTTCGACCGGCTCGACGCCACACCATTCGGCGACGAAGAGCGCCATGGTGCCGGTGATGCGCTTCAGCGACGCCAGGCTGACGCGCTCGTCGAAGGCGTGGATGTTTTGCGAGATCGGCCCGTAGCAGAGCGCCGGCACCTTGTCGTAGAGCGCATAGACGCGGGTATCGAGATAGCCGGGGGTCATGAAGCTCTTCAGTGCTTTGCCGGTCGAAGCCTTGTGAGCATTGCCGAGCACGGCCTCGGCCTCGCTGCCGGGCTCGAGCACATAGCCCTCCGACCAGAAGCCGTTGAAGACGACCTTGGGCGGGTTGTTGGACAGGAACGTGTCGGAGCGCGCGAAGGCGAGCACCTTGGCCTCGATGCGCTTGCCGAGCTCCTCGGCCGACATCCCGGGATAAAGCCCGATGCGGCAATCGACCCTGCACCAGCACGGCACCGAAGAGGCCCAGTCACCACCTTCGATCTTGCCGATGTTCAGGTTGATCGGGTGGGCGATGTCCTCGAAATGCTTGCGGCCATGCTTCTCGCGATTGAGCGCGGCTTCGAGTTCGCGCAATGCGCCGATGACGCGATAAGCCGCATCGATCGCATTTGCTCCGGCCGCCATCTCGCGCACATGCATCGGCACGCCGCGGACCTCGAACTGGAACCAGAGCACGCCGGTATTGGCGCGCACCAGCATCTCCTCCTCCGGCTCCGGGATCAGCACCGCATCGGCCTCGTAGCCGCGCAAATGCGTCATCAGCGCGCCGTTGCCGGTCGATTCCTCCTCGACCACCGACTGGACATAGACGGTTCCCGCCGGCTGCAGGCCGATGCGCCGAAGCGCATCGAGGCAATAGAGGTTGGCGGCACCGCCGGCCTTCATGTCGGCGCCGCCACGGCCATAGAGCCAGTCGCCCTCGATGACGGGATCGAAGGGCGGATGCGTCCAGAGTTCGGCCGGGCCGGTCGGCACCACGTCGACATGCGACTGCAGGATCAGGGAGCGGCCCTTTTCTTCACGCGGATGATGGATGCCCACAACGATCGGTGCGTCCGAATGGGTCTCCGAGAACCGCGCACCGCCGGGGTGGCGGCCGATCGCCTCGCGGTCCATGGGAAAGCGGTCCATGGTGAAGCCGCGCTGCTTCAAGGCGCGGAAGATGAAATCCTGGACGGTGTGCTCGTCACCGCGGGTCGAGGGAAAGCGGATCATCTCCTGGGTGAAGGCGATCTGCTCGGCGAAGCCCGCTTCGACGGAGCTAAGGATGCGGTCGCGCAAGGCGGGGTCGAGCGGCATGGGAGGTCTCCGATAATCGTAGGGCTATGCCGTCATGCTCGCCCTTGTGGCGAGCATCCACGTCTTGAACACCGCCTTCGACCAGCGAAGGCGTGGATGGTCGGGACAGGCCCGACCATGACGAGGTGTGGTCACCGTCCGAACCGCTCCCCGCCCGGAACGGCGGCGAGCAATTGGCGGGTGTAGTCGTGCTGCGGGGCGGCGAAGAGCGCGGCGGTTGGGCCCGCCTCGACGATCCGGCCGCGCTGCATCACCGCGATCTTGTCGCAGATCTGGGCGGCGACGCGCAGGTCGTGGGTGACGAACAGGATGGCGAGGCCGAGGCGGCTCTGGATGTCCTTGATCAGCTTGAGGATCTGCGCCTGCACGGAGACGTCGAGCGCCGAGACCGCCTCGTCCGCGACGAGCACGTCGGGTTCGAGCGCCAGCGCCCGGGCGATGCCGATGCGCTGGCGCTGGCCGCCAGAGAATTCGTGCGGGTAGCGGTCGATCGCGTTGGCGGAGAGGCCGACCAGCTCCAGTAGTTCCTTCGCCCGGGCCAGCGCGTCCTTGCGCGACACGCCATGCGCGACCGGCCCGTCCGAGATGATCCGGCCGACCGTCTGGCGCGGATTGAGCGAGGCGAAAGGGTCCTGGAAGACCATCTGGATGCGCTTGCGATGCGGGCGCAGCGCCGCGACGCTGAGATCGGTGATGGCGAGATCGCCAAGGGTGATACGGCCGGAATCCGGCTCGATCAAGCGCAGGCAGCAGCGCCCGACCGTCGATTTGCCCGAGCCGGACTCGCCGACGAGGCCGAGCGTCTCGCCCCGCGCGAGCGTGAAGCTGACGTCATCGGCCGCCTTGACCTCGCGGCCGGGGCGGAAGAAGGCGCGCTTGCGATAGACCTTGCCGAGCTTCTCGACGGTGAGCACCGGCTTGCTCTCCGGCAGCACCGGCCGCTCCGGCGGCGTCAGCGAGGGCACTGCGGCGAGCAGCTTCTGCGTATAGGGATGGCGGGGCGAGCCCAGCACCTGATCGACGGTGCCTTCCTCGACGAGCACGCCCTTTTCCAGCACCGCGATGCGGTCGGCGATCTCGGCGACGACGCCCATGTCGTGGGTGATGAACAGCACCGCCGTGCCGTGCTTGTGGCGGAGATTGTCGATCAGCTTGAGGATCTGCGCCTGCGTGGTGACGTCGAGCGCGGTGGTCGGCTCGTCGGCGATCAACAGCTTGGGTTCGAGCGCCAGCGCCATCGCGATCATCACGCGCTGGCGTTGGCCGCCGGAGAGCTCGTGCGGATAAGCGCGCGCCAATCGCTCGGGCTCGGGCAGGCCGACCTCGGTCAGTAGCGCCACCGCGCGAGAATAGCGCTCCGGCTTGCTCAGCAGCTTATGCGCCTCGAAGGTTTCGACGATCTGGTCCGCCACCCGCATGACCGGGTTGAGCGAGGTCATCGGCTCCTGGAAGATCATGCCGACCTCGCGGCCGCGCACGTCCTGCATCGCGTCTTCCGACAGCGCGAGCAGGTCGCGGCCGGCGAGCTTGATCGCGCCCGCGACCGGCTTCACCGCCTTGGGCAGCAGGCCCATCACCGCATGGGCGATCATCGACTTGCCGGAGCCGGATTCGCCGACGACGCAGAGCGTCTCGCCTGCGGCGATCGCGAGCGTCGCGTCCTCGACCGCATAGGGGCGGTCGGCCATGACAGGCAGAGCGAGCTTGAGGCCTTCGATCGAGAGAACGGGAGCGGCCATCATTCCCTCTCCCGGGCAAGGCGCGGGTTCATTGCGTCGTTCAAACCCTCGCCGGCGAGGTTGAGCGCCAGCACCGTCAGGAAGATCGCGACGCCCGGGAAGAAGCTGATCCACCAGGCGTCGAGCAGGCGCGTGCGGCCGGCGCCCACCATGTAGCCCCAGCTCATCAGATTGGGATCGCCGAGGCCTAGGAAGGAGAGCGAGGATTCCAGCAGAATCGCCGAGCCGATCATCAGCGAGCCCATCACGATGATCGGCGCGATCGTATTGGGCAGCACCTGGCTCCAGATGATGCGCGAGGTCGGCTGGCCGATGGTGATCGCCGCCTGGACATATTCGCGCGTCTTCAGGGAGAGCACCTCGCCGCGCACCAGGCGCGCCACCGGCGGCCAGCTGACCACGCCGATGGCGAGCACGATCGAGCCGAGCTTGGGCTGGAGGATCGCGACGAGGACGATGGCAAGCGCGAAGGACGGAATGGTCTGGAAGAACTCGGTGAAGCGCATCAGCGCATCGTCGACGATCCCGCCGGCATAGCCGGCGATGGCGCCGAGCGGCACGCCGATCAGCAATGCTACAATCGTCGAGACCAGCCCGATCGTCAGCGAGACGCGGGCGCCATGGGCGAGGCCCGAGGCGATGTCGCGGCCGAGTGTGTCGGTGCCGAGCGGGAAGCGATCCATCACGAAGGGCGCGAGGAAGGGCCGCGCCACGGTACGCCAGGGCGATTGCGGATAGAGCTGCGGCGCGATGATCGCGAACAGGATCACCACGATCAGAATGGTCAAGCCGATCAGGGCGCCGCGATTGCGGGAAAAGCGCTTGAGGAAGCTCATGACACCGCCTCGATGCGCGGATCGGCCAATCGGTAGACGAGATCGGTCAGGATGTTGAAGCCGACGACCATGGCCGAGGACATGAAGAAGACGCCGAGCAGCACCGAATAGTCGCGCTGCACCAGGGCATCGAACATCAGCCGGCCGATGCCTGGCCAGGCGAAGACGGTCTCGGTCAGCACCGCGCCGCCGACGAGCTGGCCGGCCTGCAGGCCCGCCAGGGTCACCACCGGCAGGATTGCGTTGCGGGCGACATGCCGGCGCGAGACGAGGCCGGGCGCCAGCCCCTTGGCGCGGGCGGTCTTGACGAAATCGGCGCCGGCGACCTCGAGCATCGAGGCCCGCATCATCCGGGCATAGAGCGCGGTGAAGAACAGGCCGAGCGTCAGCGCCGGCAGGACGAGATGGCTGGCGATATCGAGCGCGCGGGCGAGCCCCGTATAGTTCGCGCCGATGGTCTCGTAGCCGACATTGGGCACGAGGCCGAGCTTCAGCGAGAAGACGATCTGGCTCATCAGCGCGACCCAGAACAAAGGCGTCGCATAGAAGACCAATGCCAGCGTGGTGATGACGCTGTCCTGCCAGCGGCCGGCGCGACGGGCGGCGAGCGCGCCCATGAGCGTGCCCAGTCCGAGCGAGACGATGAAGGCGGCGCCGGTCAGCAGCAGCGTCGCCGGCAGACGGTCGAGGATCAGGCTCAGCACGCTCTGCTGCTGGCGATAGCTGAAGCCGAGATCGAAGGTGAGATAGCCCTTGAGATAGACCCAGAGCTGGGTGAGCAACGGCTGGTCGAGGCCGAAGCGCTCGCGCAATTGGATCAGCAACTGCTCGTCGGCGGCGCCGGCCTCGCCGGCCAGCACCTGCGCCGGGTCGCCCGGTGCGGCCCGGATCAGGAAGAAGTTCAGCACCGCGATGGCGAAGAGGACGACGATCCCCTTCGCAAGGCGACCAGCGAGGAATTGCGCGAGGTTCATTCAGACCCGTGTTTTGCTTGCCGTCGTCCCGGGCGACCGCAGGGAGACCCGGGACCCATGCCGGAACGGTTCAGGCATGGGTCCCGGATCAGCGCCGCTCACGCGGCTTGTCCGGGACGACACTGCCCAAGCGATCAGCCCGGAAGTCACTCCTTCCAGGCATCCCGGAAGCCGTCGTTCACGCCGACGCCGGTGGTGACGAGGTTCTTGACGTTGCAGCGATAGATCGTCGGGAAGTCCATCTCCAAGAGCCAGAGCACCGGCAATTCGTCGGCGAGGAGTTTCTGCACCTTGGTGTAGAGCTCCTGGCGCTCCTTGTCGGTCGGCGCGATCGCGGCGTCGGCGAAGAGCTTGTCGACCTCCGGGTTGGAGTAGCCGCCGACATTGGCGAAGGGATTGCCCTTGGCGATGTTGCTGGTGATGTAGCTGCGCGCCACGCCCATGGCGGGATCGCCGAGCTGGTAGAGGAAGTTGAAGTTGAGATCGAAGTCCCAGTTGCTGGCCTTCTGGGTCCAGCCGGGCACGTCGGTGTTCTCGACCTGCACCTTGACGCCGACATCCTCGAGGTTCTGCTTGATCGCCTCGGTCCAGCGCGTCCAGGTCTCGCCATAAGGCAGATTGAGCAGGCGGATCGTCTCGCCCTTGTAGCCGGAGGCCTTGATCAGCTCCTTCGCCTTCTTCGGGTCGAAGGCGTATTTCGGCACATCACCCGAATAGAACTTGGTCTTCGAGGAGATCGGCCCGGTCGGCAGCTTGCCGAGCCCGCCCCAGACGACCTCGCGGCCGAATTCGCGGTCGATCGCGTACATCAGCCCCTGGCGGAACTGCTTGTTGCCGAGAATACCGTTGCGGACGTTCGGGGTGAGCCAGGCATGGGGAGCGAACATCTCCCAGCCCTTGGTGGTCATGCAGGTGTTCGGCAGCTTGGAAAGGCGGGCGACGTCGTAGACGTCGACCGAGCCGCCGGTCAGCACGTCGACCTTGCCGGTCTCGTAGGCGACGGCGCGCGCTGCCGCATCCGGGATGATCTGCCAGTAGATCTCGTCGAGGTTCGGCCGGCCCTTCAGCCAGTAGTTCTCGTTCTTGACGAGGTGGATATAGGAGCCCTTCTTCCACTCCTTCAGCTTGAACGGGCCGGTGCCGATCGGCGTGTTGTTGGCCGGATTGGCGCGGTAGTCGGTGCCATCATAGATGTGCTTGGGGATCATCGGCGCGGAGGCGACCTCCTGCGTCATGATCATCGGGCCGAAGGGCTGCTTCAGCGTGATCTTCACGGTGAGGTCGTCGACCTTCTCGATCTTCTCGACCTGGGCGTTGACGATCGGGCGCCAGCGCGGATGGACCTCGCGCAGGAACTTGTCGAGGGTGAAGACGACGTCGTCGGCGGTGAACGGCTTGCCGTCATGCCAGGTCACGCCTTCCTGCAGCTTGAAGGTGTAGACCTTGGCGTCCGGCGAGATCTCCCAGCTCTTGGCCAGCGAGGGCTGCGGCTCGAGCTTCTCGTTATAGCGCAGCAGCGACTCGTAGATGTTGCCGGCGACCATGTTGGTCGGGCCGTTCTGGTTGAGCCCCTGCATCAGCATCGGTGGCTCGGGCTGGACGACGACGTGGACCGTGCCGCCCTTCTTCGGTTCCTGCGCCTGCGCCACGCCGAGCGCCAGGACGGAGGCGGCGAGCGCCAGGCCAAATCTCAATCCCGTCATCGTGGTTCTCCGTTCCCAGCGCCGGGATCCGCATTACGCAGCGGTCCAGGCGTCCCCGTTTATCGTTCACCGGCCAGCTCAGGCGGATCGCACCCGATCGGGCGCCCGTTGGCAAGCTCCACCACCATGAAAGCGAGAGACAAATTACGTGTCAAGGATTGACATGCCGTGTTATTAGGCGACACGCTCGGCAAACGAACATGGCGTACCCACACGTGCGATGACCCAGAAAGACCTGGACAAGGCTGCGCAACTGCCGCCGGGGGTGCCGATCGTCAGGGCGGTCGATCGCGCGATCGCCTTGCTCAAGGCTTTCCGCCCGGAGCACCCTCGCCTCGGCCTCAGCGAACTGGCCCGGCAGGTCGGGCTCGACAAGGGCACGACCCGGCGCCTCCTGCTGACCCTCCAGCTCAACGAGCTCGTCGAGTACGATGAGCATTCGCAGAGCTATGCGCTCGCCGTCGGGCTGATCGAGCTTGGCAGCGCGGTGACCACAGGCCGCGAATTGCGCGACATCGCCGGCCCCTATCTGACCGCCATCGCCGAGAAGACCGGCGCCACCGCCTTCCTCTGGGTCCACATCGCCGGGCGCGGCCTCTGCGTCGATCGCGTCCGCGCCTCGCTGCCGCATGTCGACGCGACCTGGTTCGCGGTCGGCGCGCAGGCGCCGCTGAACTGCGGCGGCGGTCCGCGTGTGCTGCTGGCCTATCTCGACGACGAGCAGCGCCGGCAGGCGCTTTCGATCGAGCTGCCGAAGCGCGCGCCGGCGAGCCAGACCGATCCGGCGCTGCTCTGGCGCGAGGCCGACCGCATCCGCGCGCAGGGCTGGGAATTGGCTGCCGACGACTTCTTCATCGGCCTGACCGGCGTCGGCGTTCCGATCTTCGACCGCTCAGGCGCGCTCGCCGGGGCGCTCAGCATCTCCTCGCTGACCTCGATCGTCGCGCCGGAAGGGCACCCTGTGCATCTCGACGCGCTGCTCGATGCGGCGGCGCGGATCGGGGCGCGAGTGCTGCCGGCCTGAGCTAGCGCTCGATCCGGGTCGAGAGGATGATCGAGGACATGGTGCGCTCGACGCCTTCGAGCGCGCCAATCCGGTCGATCAGCCCGTCAAGCTCGCCGATCGAAGGCGCCACCACGACCGCGATCATGTCGAACTGGCCGCTGACCGAATGCAGCGTCCTGATCTCGGGGATGCGGCGCAATTCAGCCTCCACTCGGCCTGCGAGCTTCGGCAAGGCCGTGATCAGCACATGCGCCTTGACCTGGCCCTTCTCGTAATCCTCGGAGAGCCGTGCCGTATAGCCGGCGATGACGCCGCGGCGCTCAAGCCGCTCGATCCGGCTCTGCACCGTGGTGCGCGACAGGCCGAGCTTGCGGCCGAGCTCGGCCACCGGCGCGCGGGCGTTCTCGGTGAGCAGGGTCAGGAGCTGGCGATCGGTCGGGTCTATCGACATAACGACGAAAGCTTACGGCGTTTCGCTGAAAAATCCCATATGAATCGTCGCGTCGCCGGCTTCTAACCGACGAAGCCCCGAGCGAATCTATCTGACAGAAACAGATTCATCGGGGGAACCATGAAAAACGTGGTCGTCATCGGCGCTGGCAAGATCGGCGCAACCATCGCAGACCTGCTCGGCGCCACCGGGGATTACCGTGTGGTGATCGCCGACCGCTCCAACGAACAGCTCGCCGCGATCAAGACCAGCCCGACGATCTCGACCCGCCGGGTCGACATCACCGACGCAGCCGAGCTTGCCCAGATCCTGAACGGCGCCTTCGCCGTGCTCTCGGCCGCGCCCTACGACCTGACGACGCGCATCGCCGAGGCGGCCGCGGCGCAGGGCGTGCACTATCTCGACCTGACCGAGGATGTCGCCTCGACCCGCCGCGTCAAGGAGCTGGCGCTGACCGCCAAGGCGGCGCTGATCCCGCAATGCGGGCTGGCGCCGGGCTTCATCTCGATCGTCGCCGCCGACCTCGCCCGCGACTTCGATCAGCTCGACAGTCTGAAGCTGCGCGTCGGCGCGCTGCCGCAATACCCGTCCAATGCGCTGAACTACAACCTGACCTGGAGCACGGACGGGGTCATCAACGAGTATTGCGAGCCCTGCGAGGCTATCGTCAGCGGCGAACGCACTCTGGTTCCGGCGATGGAGGAGCGGGAGGAGTTCTCGCTCGACGGCGTCACCTATGAGGCCTTCAACACCTCCGGCGGGCTCGGCACGCTCTGCGACACCCTCGCCGGCAAGATTCGCACGCTGAACTACCGCACTATCCGCTATCCCGGCCATTGCGCAATCATGAAGGCGCTGCTGCAGGATCTGCGCCTCGCCGATCGCCGCGACGTGCTGAAGGACATCTTCGAGAACGCGCTGCCGAGCACGCTGCAGGACGTGGTCGTGATCTTCGTCACCGCCAGCGGTCGGATGAACGGCCGGCTGACCCAGCAGACCTATGCCAACAAGGTCTACAGCGCCGTGGTCGGCGGCGTGATGCGCAGCGCCATCCAGATCACCACGGCGTCGGGCATCTGCGCCGTGCTCGACCTGCTGGCGGAAGGCAAGCTGCCGCAGAAGGGCTTCGTCAAGCAGGAGGATATCGGCTTCGACGCCTTCCTCGCCAACCGCTTCGGCCGCGCCTATGCCCGGCCCGAGGATCTCGGCCATGCGCCCGGCGAGAGCCACGCGGCCCGCGCCGCCTGAACTCGCGCGAAGCATATTCGCCCCTGCCCCGCAAGCGGGCCGATGTGAGGGGACGCATGAACAGGTCCGGGCTGGCAAACACCCGGACCCACGCTACAAAACAAAAAATGGTTCCATAGGGAACGTTTCCGGGGGAACGATCGCACGATGGCCAGACGCGTCCTGATCGCGGAATTCATGCACGAGACGAACACCTTCAGTGTTCAGCTCACCGATGAGGCGGTGTTCCGCCATCACGGCGTCTTCCGCGACAATGAGGTGCCTGCGGCCTTCCAGGGCACGCGGACCTCGATGGGCGCCGCCTTCGAGGCGGCTGAGAAGTTCGGCTGGAGCCTCGTTCACCCGCTCGTCACCGGAGCCAACCCTTCGGGCCGTGTCACCGACGCGGCCTTCGACGTCTTTGCCGGGATGATCCTTGCCGCCTGCGAGCGGCTCGACGGCGTGCTGCTGCATCTGCACGGCGCGATGGCGACGGAAAGCTCGGACGATGGCGAGGGCGAATTGCTCAAGCGCATCCGCGCCAAGCTCGGGCCGGACGTTCCGGTGGTCGCGATCCTCGACCTGCACGCGACGCTCACCCAGCTCATGGCCGACAGCGCCAATGCGCTGATCTCCTACCGGACCTATCCGCATATCGACCAGTATGAGCGGACCTGGCAGGGCGCCGAACTGCTGGACCGGGCGATGCGGGGCGAGATCAAGCCGCGCGTCGCGGTGGCGCGCCGGCCGATCCTCTATGCGCTCGATGGCGGGCGCACGACCTCGCCCCCCTTTATGGAGCTGCTGCGCCGCGGCGATGTGCTGGAAGCGGCGGGCGATGCGCTCGTGGTCAGCGTCCAGGCCGGGTTTTCATCAGCCGATGTCCACGATATCGGCCCGTCGATCGCCGTCACCCATGACGATCGCGGCAAGGCGCAGGCCATCGCCGAGGAGCTGATGGACTATGCCTGGGAGCAGCGGCATTTCTCGTCGATCCACTTCACGCCGCTGAAGGAGGCGATGGCGAGGGCCAAGGCGGGTGAAGGCACGCTCGGGCCGGAGGCTGGCGGCAAGCCGGTGGTGATCTCCGACTATTCCGACAATCCCGGCTCTGGCGCTTATGGCGACGCGACCAACCTGTTGCGCGCCGTGCTCGACGCCGGCCTGAAGAATGTCGGCTTCCACGCTATCCGCGATCCCGAGGCCGCGCTTGCGGCCAAGGCGGCCGGCGTCGGCAACCGCGTCAGGCTCAAGCTCGGTGGCAAGGTCGATCCGAACACCGGCGGCGGCCCGCTCGAGCTCGATGCCCATGTCGTCGCGCTGACCGACGGCCATTTCATCTGCTACGGCCCGATGGCCGGCGGTGTCTGGCGCAATTACGGCCTCTCGGCCCTGCTGCGGGTCGACGATGTCGAGATCATCGTCATCACTCATAACGGCCAGGCGACCGACCTTGCCCAGTTTACCTCGCTCGGCGTCGATCCCACGCGGAAATCGACTGTCATCGTCAAGTCGATGCAGCACTTCCGCGCCGCCTTCGAGCCGATAGCCCGCGAGGTGATCGAGGTCGACACCGGCGCGCTCTCGACCAAGAATTTTAAGGAGCGCCCCTACCAGAAGGTGCGCCGCCCGATCTTCCCGCTCGACGATATCTGAGAGGCGAGGTGCTGACCGATAATCCCGCCTCGCACCGTCCTCGCGCGACGAAAATTGGCCCGATCTGCGAAAAGATATGGCCCGCTCGGTCGCACACGATACTGGGTCGCGACATATCGTCTTTTAGCGGTCAGCACTGTGGGTGGGGCTGGGGTGGACGGTACGAAATCAACGAGTTGCGTTGGCTTTTTAGCTGGGCGACCGACCTCATGATGCCCGGCCGCAAAGTGCCGGCGCAGACAGTCTAGGCAGGAGAAGACCATGGTGGTTCAGGCCGATATCGTGCTGCGCGGCGGGCCGATCTGGTGCGGGCGCGAAGAGGGCGTAGTCGAGGCGCTGGCGCTCTGGGGCGACAAGGTGCTCGCCGCCGGCAAGGAGGCCGAGATCGCCGAGCTGGTCGGGCCATCGACCAAGGTCATCGACCTCGCCGGCCGGCTGGCGACGCCAGGGCTGAACGATTCCCATCTCCACCTGATCTCGGTCGGTCTGACCATGGACTGGGTCGATGCCCGTCCCGCGGTGGCGCCGACATTGGAAGCACTGCTAGGCCAGATCGCCGCACGCGCCGCGAAGGCGAAACCAGGCGAGTGGGTGTTGGCGCGCGGCTACGACCAGACCAAGCTCGATACCGGCCGCCATCCCTTCCGCGAGGAGCTCGACCGCGCCTCCCCGAACAATCCGGTGATGCTGGTCCGCACCTGCGGCCACATCTCGATCTGCAATTCGCTGGCACTCAAGCTCGGCGGCATCGACGAGAACTCCCCGACCCCGCCCGGCGGGCTGATCGAGCAGCAGAACGGCCGGCTCACCGGCATGCTGGCCGAGAACGCCCGCGCTCCGGTCAAGGCCGCGATCCCGGCGCCCAGCGACGAGCAGTTGATTGCGGCGATCGAGCGCGGCGGCAATTATCTGCTCTCGCTCGGGATCACCAGCTGCATGGATGCGGCGGTCGGGATGGTGACCGGCTTCAACGAGATCGCCGCCTATCACAAGGCCAAGCGCGACGGCCGCCTGCCGGTGCGGACCTGGCTCGCTCTGCTCGGCGACGAGGGCCGCTCGATCGTGCCGCAATGCCATGAAGCAGGGCTGATCTCCGGCACCGGCGACGACATGCTGATGATCGGCGCGGTCAAGATCTTCCTCGACGGCTCGGCCGGCGGGCGCACCGCCTGGATGAGCGAGCCCTATCTCGGCGAGGACAAGACCACCGGCGTCCAGATGCTCTCGGACGAGGATCTGGAACGGCAGGTGCTCGACGCTCATGCCAAGGGCTACCAGCTCGCCTGTCACGCCATCGGCGACGCGGCGATCGAGCAGTTGATCACCGCCTATGAGAAGGCGCTGGCGGCTCATCCCGACCCCGACCGGCGCCATCGCATCGAGCATTGCGGCTTCTCGACGCCGCAGCAGCACGAGCGGATGGTCAAGGCCGGCATCTATCCCTGCCCGCAGCAGGTCTTCATCCACGATTTCGGCGACGCCTACGTCAAGGTGCTCGGCGAGGAACGGGCGCTGCCGAGCTATCCCTTCCGGACCTGGTTCGACCTTGGCCTGAAGCCGGCGACCGGCAGCGACGCGCCGGTCTGCGACCCCGATCCGTTCCCGAATTTCCACACCATGCTGACGCGCCAGACTTGGCGCGGCACGGTGATGGACGCGGCCCAGCGCGTCTCGATCGAAGAGGCGCTGCAGGCCTATACCGAATACGGCGCCTTCTCGCAGAAGCAGGAAGCGGTGAAGGGCAAGCTCGTTCCGGGCTTCCTAGCCGATGTCGCCGTGTTCTCGCGCGACCTCCTCTCGGCCTCGCCGGCGGACATCCTCAAGGACACCCGCTGCGACCTCACCATCCGCGGCGGCAAAGTCGTCTACGAGCGCTGAGGCGGCAGCGCCTGAACGCGCTGCACAATGGAAACAAGAAGACAGGGCGTGAAAGCCCGCTATGGTTTCAAATGGAACGAATACCGGCGCCGGCCAACGGCGTCGTCCTTAAAGGGTTTCACGGACAAATTGGGAGGTTTCGACGTGTTGAAAAAGCTTGCCTTCACGACCGCGCTGACATTCGCGGCCGCCTTTACCCTGCAGGCGCAGGCCCAAGAGCCGCGCCGCGGCGGAACGATCCGCTTCACGGCGCCCTATGGAGCGTCCTTCGTCAGCAATGACAGCCATGTCTCGAACCAGATCCAGGACGAGATTTACGGCTATGCCCTGCACGGCATGCTCTACAAATGGGATGCCAAGAACGGCAAGCCGGTACTCGACATCGCCGAGAGCGTCCAGGTCTCGGCCGACGGCAAGACCTATACCTACAAGCTGCGCGACAATGCGCTCTTCCATAACGGCCGCAAGCTGACCTCAGACGACGTCATCTGGTCCTATACCCGCATCATGGACGGGTCGAAGAACTATCCGGGCGCGCGCTATGTCGCCCGTATTGCCGGCGCGACCGATGTCCAGAAGGGCCAGGCCAAGGAGATTTCCGGCCTGAAGAAGATCGACGATTCCAGCTTCTCGATGACGCTGACCGACAAGGCCGATCCCGGATACTTCCTGTTCCAGGCACAGACCGCGATCCTGCCGGCCAAGGAAGCCCAGGCCGCCGGCTTCTTCGACAAGCCGATCGGCCTTGGGCCGTTCAAGTTCGTCGAGCACGTGCCGGGCTCGCGCATGGCCTTCGAGCGCTGGGAGAAATACTACCTCACCGGCAAGCCCTATGCCGACAAGCTCGTGATCTCGCCGATGGGTGAGGCGGCAGCGCGCGACGTCGCCTTCCGCAACAAGGAGGTCGACGTCTCGATCCTGGGCTCGACCCAGTACGTCGCCTACAAGGCCGACCCGAACCTGTCGAAGGGCATTTTGGAGGTCGCCGAGGTCTTCACCCGCAACATGGGCATGAACCCGACATTCAAGCCCTTCTCCGACAAGCGGGTGCGCCAGGCGATCAACCACGCCATCGACAGCGAGTTGATCATCAAGCGCCTGGTTCGTGACAAGGCCTATCGCGCCTCGAGCTGGCTGCCGCTGTCCTCGCCCGCCTTCGACAAGGACGCCAAGCCCTACGCCTTCGATCCGGAGAAGGCCAAGAAGCTCCTGGTCGAGGCCGGCTATCCCGATGGCTTCGAGTTCGAATGGACCGCGACGCCGAACGAGAGCTGGGGCGTTCCGATCGTCGAGGCCACGATCCCGATGCTCGCCAAGGTCGGCATCAAGGTGAAGGTCAAGCCGGTCGAGACCTCGGCGCTCGGCGGCGTCGTCGTGGGCGGTGACTTCCAGGCCTATATTTGGTCGAACACATCCGGCCCGGACACGCTGACGGCGCTGAAGTGCTTCCACTCCTCGACGCCGCGCTCGTCCTGCAACTACACCACCTTCAAGAACCCGGCCTATGACAAGCTGATCGACGACGCCTCGAACGAGGCCGATGCGGCCAAGCAGCTCGACCTGCTGAAGAAGGCCAATGCCTTGCTGCAGGAAGAGGCACCGGTCTGGTTCTTCAACTACAACAAGGCGGTGCTGGCCTATCAGCCCTGGCTGCACGGGCTCCAGCCGAACTCGACCGAGCTTGCGCTGCAGCGCTATGAGGAGCTCTGGGTCGACACCACCTCGCCCGCAGCGAAGTAAGCCCATCCCGAGCCCCCGCCATCGCATGGCGGCGGGGGCTTGTCCGCCTCCGCCCGCCGGTCACGACCAGGCGCTCAGGAGCCTATTGTCATGTTGCCTTATGTCTTTCGCCGGCTGCTGCAGGCCATTCCGATCCTGCTCGCGGTCGCGGCCCTGATCTTCGTGCTGTTCAGCGTCATCCCAGGCAATTTCGCCACCAGCCAGATGGCTGACGGCCGCAGCAACATCGACGCTGCGACGATCGCGCGGATGAACGAGCAGTTCGGCCTGAACGATCCGCTGCCGCTGCGCTTCGTGAAATATGTCGGCGGGCTCGCGACCTTTGATCTCGGCGATTCCTTCCGCACCCGTCAGCCGGTGATCAACCTGATCGGCGAACGGCTCTGGCCGAGCCTGCAGCTCGCGCTTGCGGCCATGGCCTTCGCCATCGTCATCGGCGTCCCGCTCGGCTTCCTGGCCGCGCTGAAACCGGGGAGCTGGGTCGACATGCTCTCGATGGTCTTCGCGGTCTCAGGCTTGTCACTGCCGATGTTCTGGCTCGGCCTCTTGCTGATGTACGCCTTCGCTTTGACGCTGAACTGGTTCCCCAGTTTCGGCTATGGCGACGGCGATCCCCGCTACATCGTGCTGCCGGCGATCGCGCTCGGCGTCTCGCCATTGGCCCTGCTCGCCCGGACCGCCCGCGCTGCCGTGCTCGAGGTGATGCACGCGGATTTCGTCCGCACCGCCCGCGCCAAGGGAGCGAGCTCCTACCGCGTCATGCGCTGGCACGTCGCCCGCAATGCGCTCGTCATCGTCCTGACCACGCTCGGCCTGCAATTCGGCTCGGTGCTCGGGCAAGCGGTGGTGGTCGAGAAGCTCTTCGCCTGGCCGGGCCTGGGCTCGCTGCTGGTCGACAGCGTCACCTGGCGCGACATCCCAGCGGTGCAGGGCTGCATCCTGACGATCGTGCTCTTCTTCCTCGTCGTGAACATCGCCGTCGACGTGCTCTGCGCCGTCGTCGATCCGCGCATCAAGTACAGCTAGGTCGCCCCATGAAGTTCCGTGCCAACCTCTGGATCGGCGCCACCTGCTTTGCGCTTGTCGTCGCCGGCGGTGTCTTCGCACCCTGGCTCGCCCATACCGATCCGGTCATGGACGCCAACCTGATGAACGCGGAAGTTCCGCCCGGCTCCGAATTCTGGTTCGGCACCGACGCGCAGGGCCGCGACATCTATAGCCGCGTACTGCATGGCGCCCGCATCTCGCTGACGGTCGGCATTGTCTCGCAACTGATCAACACCTGCATCGGTGTCGCGCTCGGCCTTTCCGCCGCCTATTGGGGCGGCTGGTGGGACGATTTCGTCAACGGCCTCACCAATATGATGCTCGCCATCCCCTCGCTGATCTTCGCGCTGGCGATCATGGCGATCCTGCAGCCGGGCCTGACCAGCCTCCTGATCGCGCTCGGCCTGACCAACTGGTCGTTCACCTGCCGGCTGACGCGGGCCGCCACGCTCTCGGTCAAGCAGCTCGGCTATGTCGAGGCGGCGAGATCGCTGGGCTACGGCACCTTCCGGATCATGTTCACCCAGATCCTGCCCAACATCGCCGGCCCGATCATCGTCATCGGCACGCTCGGCATGGGCGGCGCCGTGCTGGCGGAGGCTTCGCTCTCCTTCCTCGGCCTCGGCATCCGCCCGCCCTTCCCGAGCTGGGGCTCGATGCTGTCGGATGCGCGCGACCAGATCTCGACCGCGCCGTGGATCTCGATCTTCCCGGGCCTCGCCATCTTCCTGACCGTGCTCGGCCTCAACCTGCTCGGCGACGGCCTGCGCGACATCCTCGATCCGCATTCTCAGACCCGCAAGGCCTGAACTCCTCTTCCGACGAGAGCCTATCCCGTGACCACCACCGACCTCGACGACGGCCCGCTCGAAACCACCAGCTTCATCGGCCTGAAGCCCGGCCCCAAGCTGATCGTCACCGGTGCCGTCCATGGCAACGAGCCTTGCGGACCGACCGCGATCCGCCGCGTCATCGAGGAGTGCCGAACCGGCAAGATCAAGATCCTGCGCGGCACGGTCACCTTCCTGCCCGTCACCAACCCCAAGGCTTTCCGCCTGAAGACGCGCGAGGGCGACCGCAACTTCAATCGCGACCTCCGCGAGCGACCGCTGGCCGGCGATTACGAGGACCGGATCGGCAACCCGGTCTGCGCGCTGCTGCGCCGGCACGACGCGCTGCTCGACATCCATTCTTTCCGGCAGGACGGCGAGCCCTTCGTCTTCTTCGGCCCGTCCAATAATCGCGGCGAGCTCGAACCTTTCGCCCGGGCCGAAGAGGAATTGGCGCTGGCCTCCTGCCTCGGCGTCTCTACCGCGATCCATGGCTGGCTCGACAACTACGCCCGGCTGCTCGACATCCGCTCGCGCCTTCCGGTGCCGAAGCTCAACGTCACCGAGGGCTATGGCACGACCGAGTTCATGCGTTTTTGCGGCGGCTATGCGGTGACGCTGGAATGCGGCACGCATGACGACCCAAAGGCTGCCGATATCGGCTATGCCGCGATCCGCAACACGCTGGCGCAGTTGCAGCTGGTCGACGCGCCGCTGCCGCCCGTGGCGCTCAGCGACGTGATCGAGATGATCGAGGTCCTGCTCTGCGAGAAGGAAGGCGATCGCGCCGAAGCCGGCTGGCGCACCGGCGATGCGGTCAAGGCCGGCGCCACCCTCGCCCACCGCGCCGACGGCACCAAGGTGACGGCGCCGCGTGACGGCTACATCATCTTCCCCAACACCGCGCCCAAGCTCGGCGAAGCGATCTGCCATTTCGGCGTCGCCAGCGGCCGGGGGCTCGCGGCGTCGGCGGGCTGACCTCCAGACGGCTCACCGGCAGACCATTCGCAGCACCGTCTCGACCACATGACTCCGGCGCCGGTCGCGGATGTCCGGCTCGGCAGTGTCGCGGCCAAACAGCCCGCGGATGGTCGCCTGGTTGGAGACATTGAAGAAGCCGAGCGCGGCAATGGTCAGATGGATGTCGAGCGGGTCCAGCCCCTCTCGGAACACGCCCTCGCTCACCCCGCGCTCATAGAGCGTCCGGACCGTCTCGATCGCCGGCAGGTTGAGCGGGCCGAGCGTCTTCGAGCCCTGCAGATGGCGGGCATGGTGGATGTTCTCGACCATGATCAGCCTGACATAGCCGGGATCGTCGGCATGGTAGTCGAAGCTGGCGGCGACGAGCTTCGCCAGCGCCTCGCGCGGCGGCAGGGCCGCGAGATCGAGCTTTCGCTCGCTGTCGCGCATGCGCTGATAGGCGTCCTCTAGAACGGCGCGGTAGAGCCCCTCCTTGTCGCCGAAATAGTAATAGATCATGCGCTTGCTGGTCGCCGTCCGGGCGGCAATCTCGTCGACGCGGGCGCCGCTCAGGCCCTTCTCGACGAATTCGGTGCGGGCAGCGGCAAGGATGTCACGCCGGACTCCATCCGGGTCCTGCGTCCAGCTCGCCGCCCTGTCCCGCGCCCTGCTTGCCCGTGTCATCATCCGCCTCGCTTGCGATCACCCTAGCGCAGGCCGGTGGAATGAACCATCCGGTTAAATTCTGTTGACCGAATGGACTGCCCGGTTCATTTGGAAGGAAGGCCGGATCATGCGCCGGACCGGCGGCCGATCAACGGCAATGACACACGCGCCCAGGGAGTCCGCCATGTCCCGCCTCGTCTACGTCCTCAACGGACCGAACCTCAACCTGCTCGGCAAGCGCCAGCCGCACATCTACGGCTCGGAGACCTTGGCCGATGTCGAGGCTTCCTGCCGGGCGCTGGCGAAGGAACTCGATATCGAGATCCGCTTCCACCAGTCCAACCGCGAATACGAGATCATCGACTGGATCCACGAAGCGCGCGAGCAGGCCGTCGGCATCGTCATCAATCCCGGCGCCTTCACCCACACCTCGGTCGCGATCCTCGACGCGCTCAACGCCTTCGACGGCACGGTGATCGAGTGCCACATCTCGAATGTGCACAAGCGCGAGAGCTTCCGGCACCATTCCTACATGTCGCTGCGCGCCGACGGCGTCATCGCCGGCTTCGGCACCCAGGGCTATCTGCTCTCGCTGCGCCGGGTGGCCAAGCTCGCCGACGAGAAGAAGAACTGAACCAAGCCAGCACTCGCAAGATGGCGCCGGCCTCGCCAGCCGGCGCGGGAATCGAGATCGACAGAAAGAAGGCGGCCAGCGCCGTCCTGGGCCAAATCGTACCCTCTGTAGAAGCAGTGAACTCCGGGCAAACAGTTTTTAGTTTACAACAACTAAAAACAACTAGGACTGAGCGGTGACAGCAACAACGCTGCTCATCTGCGCCGACAACTTGCTTACGACGCGCGAATGCCCTAACCGCATCTCGGCCGCGCCGATCGGCTGCTGCAACGAGAGCCCCTGACGTGACCAAAGCAAGCCTTCTCCTTACCCTGCTCGCCGGCTGGGTCATCCTGCCGGCCAACTCCGCCTTCGCCCAGTCCGAAGCGCCGGCGACCGAGCAGGCCGAGGATGCAGAACCGGCTCCGCGCGCACCGGCTGCACGGCCCGCTCCCGCGGCACGTCCTGCCCCCGCGGCGCGTCCGGCAACGGCGAACCCGCCTGCCCGCCCGGCCAACCCGCCGGCCCGGCCCACGGCGGCGCAGGCTCCGGCCGCCGCCCCGAGCGTGAGCCAGCCCGCCACCGCGGCAGCGCAATTGCCGAACGGCGCCACGTCGGTCAACGAGGTCTATGGCGACTGGACGGTCGATTGCCGCATCACCGACGGCCAGAAGCTCTGCCTGCTGACGCAGTCGCAGGGCGACAGCCGCACCAATCAGCGCGTCTTCGCCATCGAATTGCGGGCGCCGAAGGATGGCCGCGCCGAGGGCACGATCCTGATGCCGTTCGGGCTCAAGCTCGAGAACGGCGCCGTGCTCAAGCTCGACGAGAAGGACCTCGGCCAGGGCCTGCGCTTCTCGACCTGCGTGCCGGCAGGCTGCCTGCTGCCGGTGTCCTTCCCGACGGTCGCGACCACCGCGATGAAGGGCGGCAAGACCCTGACCGCAGCCGCGCTCAACCTGTCGAACAACGACATCGTCTCGTTTAACATCGCGCTGAACGGCTTTGGCCCGGCGCTCGACCGGCTGGTTCAGCTGTCGAACTGACGGTCAGGCCGCCTCGGCGTCGCAGCAACGAGGCGGCGTCGATCATCTCCGGTGGCTATCGCCCCGAGCCGTTGACGCAGTTCATATAGGCCATATGTGCGGCCGTGCCCGGCTTGGCCCAGGTCCAGCGCTGGCGCCCGGAGCTGCGGCCCGGATCGTGCTTGATCTGCCCGCCATTGTTGAGCGCGCAGGTGCAGGCGCGCGGGTTTCCCATGCTGCGGCATTCCGGCCGGATGCCGCCTTGAGCAGATGCAGGCCCCGGCGAGCCGAGCGCGATCAGCACGGCACCGCCGAACAGAAAAGCAAGACGCATATCGAATCCCCAGGCCGCAGCTCAGGGTTGCATGGCTTGGGGACCTGCGTCCACAGCTTTCGCCACGACGGGCGCGCGCCAGACCGGCCGCTATTCCGGTCGGCGGCGGGCATAGAGCTCGCCGTAATTGTTCGAGCGGCCGTTCATGTCGGTCTCGCTGGTCCAGTTGAGGCGGGTGAACTTCTCGACCGTCGCCGGCGTCTTGCCGACCTTGGCCCAGCTGATGATCGGACCGTGAACGGTGTCGTCCATCACCGCCTTGCCGACGTTAGTGGGCGCCTTCGGCGCCGGAGCGCCGCGCGAGGCGACTTTGCTCTTGATATAGGTGACGCGGCCCGACCCGGCGAAATGATAGTAATAGTAGTTGCCGTCATAGACCTCCCACCAGCCAAGCAGCCAGCCGGGCAGTGCGCTCCCGCCCGCCGCAGTGCCGTCATTGACCTCCCAGAACCAGTAGGGAAAGGCGCTGGCGCCGCTGGTGAAGCGCGAGTCCATGGCCTGCAGCCATTTATCGCCGTCCCAGAGTTCGACATGGGCGCTGCCCATCACCAGGATGCCACGCTTGCCCTTGATCGACGATAGATCGCCCTTGGGAACCGCATCCGTGCGGCCATACTGCCAGTCGAGCCAGTCGTGCAGTTCGTCGACCGACAGGATCATGTACTGGCCCATCAGATAGGTGTTCTGGCGCAGCTTGGCGCCATTCTGAGGCACCGTGTCGGCGGTGCTGTTCAGCCCCAGGCTGAGCTGCATCACGCAGGACGTATTCTTGCCCTTAAGCGGTTTCTTGCCTTTGTCAGGATCGATACCGGCCGCCCGGTTTTGCTGCTCGATCAGCTCGTTGTTCTTTTTGATCTCGTCGTTGTCTTTCTCGACCTGATCATTCCATGTTTTCAGCTGGTTCTTGATCTCGAGCGGAAAATCCTCGGCATTATACGTCTTGTAGCCGGCTCTCAATTGATCCCAGCTCAGCGGAATCTTGGCGTAGGCCATCGCACGCCTCCCGGTAAGGACCGGGTGACGATAGAGCATCGCCTGTCAGATTGGCAGTGATTTCGCCGCTCGGCGGCACCGGAAAACCGTCTCGGTGCCGCCGTCTGCGTGTTGGCTGCGGTCAGATCTTGGCGCGCGGATCGTGCTTTGCGAGGCGGCCGAGCAGGTAGTCGACCTCGGCCTTCGCCGCCGCGGTCAGGCCGGGGCCGGGCTTGCGCTGCGCGTCGCTCGCGAGGATGCCGCGCTTCATCATCACATATTTGCGCACGGCGAGGCCGACGCCCTGCTGCTGCTCATAGCGCAGCAGCGGCAGATGCGCGTCGAAGATGTCGTGCGCATCGTCGCGGCGGCCGGCCTTGCTGGCCTTGACCACGTCAATCAGCAGTTCGGGGAAGGCGTAGCCGGTATTGGCGCCGTCGGCACCGCGCTCCATCTCGAAATCGAGGAAGAGCCCGCCATTGCCGGTCAGGATCGCGACGCGCCGCAGCGTCCCTTCTGCTTCGAACTTGCGCAGGGTCGAGATCTTCTCCAGGCCCGGCCAGTCCTCATGCTTCAGCATCACGCAGGATGGATTGTCCTGGATGATCTTGCGGATCACCGCCGGAGTCATCACCACCGAGAGCGTCAGCGGATAGTCCTGGATGACGAAGGGGATGTCGGCGCCGATCGCCTCGACGGCCTGGGCGTAATAGCCGGTGATCTGGTCGTCGGTGCGCAGATTGGTCGGCGGGGCGATCATCACGCCGCCGGCGCCCAGTTCCATCACCTGTCGGGCCAGCGAGCGCATCGCGGCGAAGCCCGGCGCCGAGACGCCGACGATGATCGGCTTGCCGCCCATCTTCGCCACGGCACGCTTGACCAGTCCGATCGATTCCTCCGGCTCGAGCTTGGGCGCCTCGCCCATGATGCCGAGCACCGTGACGCCATCGGAACCGATGCCGTGATAGAACTCGAAGAGCCGGTCGGCGGAGGTCCAGTCGACGCTGCCGTCCGGATTGAACGGGGTCGGCGCGATCGGGAAGACGCCGGAGGCTTCGGTGGTCAGACGCATGATATTCTCCTTGGGCCGGCCAGTCAGACGATCTTGGTGCGGACGGTGCCGACGCCGGCAATGGTGCCTTCGAGCAGATCGCCCTTGACGACGGCGGCGACGCCTTCCGGCGTGCCGGTCATGATCAGGTCGCCCGGCGCCAGCGTGACGAAACCGGAGAGATACGAGATGGTCTCCGGCACGTTCCAGATCATCTTGGCGAGATCGGAGCTCTGGCGGACCTTGCCGTTGACCTTGAGCTCGATCAGCCCCTTGTCGGGATGACCGGCCTTGGCCGCCGGGACGAGCTCGCCGATCGGCGCCGAGGAATCGAAGCCCTTGCCCATGTCCCAGGGCTTTCCGGTCTTCTTGGCAGTGCCCTGCAGGTCGCGGCGGGTCATGTCGAAGCCGGCGGCATAGCCGAAGACGTGCTTCAGCGCGTCCGCCTCGGCGATGTCCTTGCCACCCGTCCCGATCGCGACGACCAGCTCCATCTCATGGTGGAGATCGGCGGTCTTGGGCGGATAGGGCATGTCGGCGCCGCCGGTCAGCACCGCGTCGGACGGCTTGGTGAAGAAGAACGGCTCCTCGCGATCGGGATCGCCGCCCATCTCGCGGGTGTGCTCGGCGTAATTGCGCCCGACGCAGAAGATGCGGCGCACCGGAAAAAGCCCACCGCCAGCCACCGGAATGGCGGCAACCTTCGGCTGGTCGATGACATAGCTGGACATGGGCACGCCCCGTTCGAGAAATCCGGGAGCGTTCATGCGGGAGCGCGCCCGCCGGGGCAAGTGGCGGGCATGCGATGAGGGGGCTGCGCCCCTCGCAATGAGGGCTACGACGCCTTCGGCAGGTCCGGCACCTTGTAGGCGGTCGTTGCCTTGATCCGCTCCATGGCAAAGCGCGAGGTGACGTTCTTGAGCGGGATCGTCTCGATCAGCTTCTTGTAGAAGGTGTCGTAGGCCGCCATGTCGGCGACGACGACTCGCAGCATGTAGTCGACGTCGCCGGCCATGCGGTAGAACTCGATCACCTCCGGCATCGCCGCGACACTCTGGGCGAATTTCTCCAGCCAGGGGCCGGAATGGTCGGCCGTCTCGATCTGGACGAAGACGGTCAGGCCGAGCCCGATCTTCTCCGGCGCGACGAGGGCGACACGCTTGATGATCACCCCGGTCTGCTCGAGGCGCTGGATGCGTTTCCAGCACGGCGTCTGCGACAGCCCGACCCGATCGGCGAGCTCCGCGATCGAGATATTGGCGTCAGCCTGCAGCACGGTGAGAATCTTGCGGTCGATGGCGTCCATCTCTCGATCCATAGCAATGGAGAAAAAACCCTTTGCCAATCCGAAGCAATGGAGAATTTTCTTCTTTTTGAAGGGCGATGCTTGTCTTTAGATAGAAAATCCTTTTATCAGACGTCAATAGGCTAGATATCACACACCGTCCGGGGAATTAGATCATGGACCGCCGCCAGTTCCTGCTTGCCGGCTCGTCGTTCGCCGCAGCGCTGCCCTTTACTGGCGTTCGCGCCCAGGAGGCGGTCTCTGCCCGCATCGGCTACATCCCGATCATCGGCACCGCCCCAATCTTCGTCGCCAATGGCGAGGGCTGGCTGAAACAGGCCGGCATCACGCCGACATTCACGGTGTTCGAATCCGGCCCGAACATGATCCAGGCGCTCGCCTCGGGCACGATCGACCTTTATGTCGCCGGCGTCGCCCCGCTCGCCGTCGCCCGCTCGCGCGGCGTCGATATCCGCGTCGTCGCCTCGACCGCGACCGGCGAGAACGTCTTCGTCGCCGCCCCCGCTCTGGCGAAGTTCTTCACCACGGGAACGAGCGCTGCCGCCGCCTTCAAGGCGCACAAGGCCGCGACCGGCAAGCCGGCCCGCCTCGCCACCCAGCCCGCCGGCTCGGTGCCCAACACCGTGCTGCAATACTGGCTCTGGGAGGTCGCCAAGGCCGATAAGGGCGATGTCGAGATTGTGCCGATGGGCATCGACGCGACGCAGCAGGCCGTGCTCGCCGGCGCCGTCGAGGGCGCGATCGTGCGCGAGCCCGCTCTGACCATCATCCAGACCCGCAACCCCGGCATCAAGCTGATCGCCGGCGGCGAGGACGTCTTCCCCGGCCAGCCCGGCACGGTCGTCGCTGTCTCCGGCACCTTCGTCACCAAGAACCCCGACGCCGTGCAGAAGCTGGTCTCCGGACTGGTCAAGGCCGCCGATGTCCTGGTCAAGACGCCGGCCAAGGCCGCGCCTCATGTCGGTGCCGCGCTCGGCAAGGGCATCGTCGACCCCGCCCTGATCGAGAAGGCGCTGACCTCGCCGGCAACGCGCTTCGAGATCGATCCGCGCAAGATCATCGAGCCGGCCCGCGCCATGCAGGCCTATCAGGTCAAGCTCGGCTCGCTCGAGAAGGAACTTCCGTTCGACGGCCTGTTCGAGACGCAGTATTACGAGCGCGCCATCAAGGGCTGACGGGGCTACAGATTTGCGTTCGCTGCGGGCTCCGGCCCTTGCCCTGACGGGCCTCGTCGCCTTCCTCCTGGTCTGGGAGGCGATCCCCTATTTCGGCCTGGTCAACCCGGCCTTCCTGCCGGGACCGAGCGCCCTGCCCAGCGCCTTCCTGCGCGAGGTCAAGTCCGGCGCCTGGCTCTCGGCGATCATAGGCTCACTCGGCCACTATTTCATCGGCCTCTTCACCGGCGCCGGCCTCGGCGTCGCGCTCGGCGTGCTCACGGGCATGTCGAAGATCGCCGAAGAGACGACCGCCTGGGTGGTCAGGCTGCTGCGGCCGATCCCCGGTCTCGCCTGGGTGCCGTTCGCGATCATCTGGTTCGGCGTCAATCCGCAGGCGGCGGTGTTCATCATCGCGATCGGCGTGTTCTGGATCGTCTTCTTCGCGGCGCAGGGCGCGATCCGCGGCGTCGATCGCGACCTGATCGAGGTCGCCGACGCCTTCGGCTTTCGCTCGCCGCTTCAGCGCCTGACCAAGATCCTGTTGCCGGCGGCGATGCCCGGCATCCTCGTCGGTGTGCGCACCGCACTCGGCCAGGCCTGGATGGCGGTGGTCGCGGCCGAGATCTTCGGCGTCGCCGGCGTCGGCCAGCGCATGATGCAGGCCTCCAGCCTGCTCGCGACCGACCTCGTCGTGATCTACATGCTGACCATGGCGGCGCTCTACGGCCTGCTCGACACGCTGTTCGTCGCCTTCCAGGGATGGGTGCTGCGTTGGAAAGCGTGATCGACATCAAGGAGCTGTCGCTCACCTTCACCCGCGACGGCGAAGCGACCGAGGTGCTGCGCAAGCTTAACCTCTCGGTCGCGCGTGGCGAGTTCCTCGCCATCGTCGGCCCTTCCGGCGTCGGCAAGTCGACGCTGCTGCGCGTCATTGCCGGCCTCGCAAAGCCGAGCGGTGGCGAGGTCGTGATCAACGCCAAGGACAATACCCGCCGGCCAGTCGCGCTGGTCTTCCAGGATTCGCGGCTGCTGCCCTGGCGCAAGGTAATCGCCAATGTCGGCTTCGGCCTCGAAGGCCAGAAGCCGAGGGCCGAGCGCCTCGCCAAGGCGCAGCAGATGCTCGACCTCGTCGGCCTCGGCCATCTCGCCCAGCGCTGGCCGCATCAGCTCTCCGGCGGCCAGCGCCAGCGCGTCTCGCTGGCGCGCGCCCTCGCGGTCGAGCCCGAGATCCTGCTAATGGACGAGCCCTTCTCGGCGCTCGACGCGCTGACTCGCGAGACATTGCAGGACGAGCTCATCGAGGTCCGCCGCCGCACCGGCAAGACGGTGCTGTTCGTCACCCACGACATCGACGAAGCCGCCTATCTCGCCGACCGGGTCGTGGTGCTCTCCGGCGCGCCCGGCCAGATCATCGCCGAGCACAAGATCTCGGCGGCCCATCCGCGCCGGCGCGGCGCGGAAGCCGAGGCGGAGATCGTGCGGGCGGTGCGCGTCGATCTCGGCGCTGACATCGTCAGCGACGGCGCGGCGATCTGAGCGTTCGCAGCCTGCGAAGATCGGCACCCTCCGAGCCAGTGTCACTCGGCAGGCTGCGTCCCCACCCCCTCCAGCGCCGCCCTGATCGCGCCGATCTGTTCCCCGCGGGCGATCAATTCGGCGGCGCGCCGGCCATGGCGCACCAGCGCGTGGTGGCTCTTGTCAGCGGCAGACAACAGGATGTGCTGCGGCTCGAAGCCGGCGGCCTGCAAGCGGCGGACATAGGTCAGTTGACTCGGATAGGGCACGACCCGGTCCTGAGGATCGGACAGGACAAGGATCAACGGCCTGGGGTCGCGGCGAATGCCGGCGAGGTGATCGATCGGATCGTAGAGCGCAGCCCCGTCGCTCTGGACCGTGCGCCGCTTGTTCCAATGGTCGGTCACCTCGCGCACGGACAAAAGGGCTGACGACAGGACCACTGCCGAGACGTCACGCCGCCGATTGAGCAGAGAGGCGGCGATGTGCCCGCCTCCCGATTGCCCGACCAGGATGAAGGCCGAGACGCGATGGCGCTGCTTGATCGCATCGACCGCGCGCTCCATCAGCATGATCTCGCGCGGTTCGCGACGCTGATTGTGATCACCCGAGGAGCCGAATAGGCCGGGGCGAGCGATGAAGATCGCCGGGACACCCGCCCGCTCGGACCAGCGCGCCATGTCGCGCTCGATCAGCTCCGGCGACTGTCGCTCATAGCCGGCCCCGACGAAGCGGAGGCCCTCCTTCGTCTTCAGCAGCACATCGCCGCTGAAATAGACCAGGACCGTCGGATTATCCGCTGCGCTCAAGCCCTGCGCGTAGCTGCGCAGGCAATCGCCCTTGCCGCCGAGCTCGATCCAGAAGCCCCCGGGAACGCCGGCGCAATGCGCGGGCGAACTGAACGAGCCGTGCAGGGCTTCGTAGGGGGCAAAGCGCTCGCTCGCACGCGGAACCACGAGCTCCTTCCGCGCGACCGGCGCAGCCGAGGGCAATTCCAGCCTTTCGGCAAAAGCATACGGTGCGACGACTGCCAGAAGGGCGACGATCGACCAGCGAAGGAGCAGCTTCATGCCATGGCTTCAGATCAGCGCTCGAAAGCCCAAACCGACGAGGATCGACAGGGCCGTCCCGGCCAGCCAGATCAAGGCCGCCGCGGCGACGATGGCCGTGACCAGATTGATCAGGATCTGATCCCTGAGGCCGAACAGCGAGCACCACCACGAGATGAAGCGCTTCAATCACGGCCTCCCGTTCGACCCGGCGACCAACCACCCATGGGGGCGGCAGTTGCGCCTGACCTCGACTACCAATCAAAGGTTGCCAAAGCGTTGGGCTCCTCCGTTTCCCGACCGAGAAACGGCTCGGCCTCGCCAGCCGGAGCGACTGCGGTGATCGTGATCGCCCGCAGCTACCGCGCAAAGAGCGTGTTGCGGATAGGAACGATCCCGTCGAAGGACATCTGCACGCCCGCGCCGGAGCGCTGATCGACCACGTGAATATGCAGATGCGGTTCCGTGCTGTTGCCGGAGTTGCCGACCTGTCCGATCGCTTTACCGACGGCGATTTGCTGGCCGACCTCGACGACGAGGCTGCCCTTGCGCAGATGGGCGAGCTCGATTTGCAGGTCGCCGCAAGCGAGGACCACATAATTGCCTGCGGGATTGGCGCGATCCGCATTCGGCGGCGGCAGGTCGGGCAGGCCATCGACGGCCGCCATCACCGTTCCCGCGCAGGGGCTGACCACGGCCTTGCCGAAGATCGCATAGCGAGCTGGGTCTTCCGGCAAGAGGCTCTTGGCCCGGAACCCCGCCGCGTCGACCGCGGTGATATCGAGCGCATGGCGCTGCGCCGGATGGCTCGCATGATGGTTCAGGATGCCGATGCCGCCGCCCTGCGCGACCACGAACCGTCCGTCTTGCAGCGGGAAGGTCAGGGCACGCGGCTCGTGCCGCGCCATGCCCCAGCCCGTCACATAGACCAGCGCAGCGCCGAACAGCGCAAGCGAGGTCAGCGGCAGGCCATAGCCTTGCCAGATCGACCAGCCATCCGGTTCCCGCCATGGCCGCCGCAAATGCCGGAACGCCGAGACGAGGGCCGCGCCGGCGAGCAACGCAGCCAGAGCCATCCGCGTCCATAGGCCGGCAATGTCCCACCGGCCGAGCAACAGGATGAGCCCGACGAGCACCGCGGTTTCGGCGAGCACGATCAGCCAGCCCAGGCGGGTCGGCAGATCCAGGCGCCATAGCCGCCAGGCGAACGCGATCGGGAGGGCGATGCAGATGAACGACAGCAGGGCGATGACGGCGGTCATCGCGCTGATCTATGTCGCAGGACGGCAAGGACCAAGGTAGCCGGCAGATCACCCGCCGTTCCCTACACAGAAAATTCGTTCGCCTTTACGAACGCAATCGACGGTGATATTCCCCTTGTCCGTTATATCGAACGGACCGGGCGACATATCATGGCAATCGAAGCGGCAGACACGGCAGCGCTCCACCCCGAGACCCGACTGGTCCACGCCGGCGCCATGCGCTCGCAGTTCGGCGAGACCTCGGAGGCGCTGTTCCTGACACAGGGCCATGTCTACGACAGCGCCGAGCAGGCTGAGGGCCGCTTCCTCAACACCGATCCCGGCTTCCAATACGGGCGCCTCTCCAATCCGACCGTCGCCATGCTGGAACAGCGCATGGCCGCCTTCGAGGGCGCTGAGGCCTGCCGCGCCACCGCGACCGGCATGGCCGCCGTCACCGCCGCCGTGATGGCGCCAGTCCGGGCTGGCGATCATGTCGTGGCGGCCCGCGCACTGTTCGGCTCCTGTCGCTACGTCATCGAGGACCACCTGCCGCGCTATGGCGTCGAGTCGACACTGGTCGACGGCACCGACCTGTCCGCCTGGCGCGCTGCGATCAGGCCAAACACCAAGCTCTTCTTCCTGGAGAGCCCGGCCAATCCGACGCTGGAGGTGATCGACATCGCCGCCGTCGCCGCGATCGCCAAGGAGGCCGGCGTTCTCCTGGTGGTCGACAATGTCTTCGCGACGCCGCTGTTCCAGCGCCCGCTCGAACTCGGCGCCGATCTCGTCGCCTACTCCGCCACCAAGCACATCGACGGCCAGGGGCGCTGCCTCGGCGGGCTGATCCTCGGTTCGAAGGAGCTGATCGAGGGCGACATCCAGACCTATCTGCGCCAGACCGGCCCGGTGCTGTCGCCCTTCAACGCCTGGGTGATGCTGAAGGCCCTGGAGACGTTGCCGCTGCGTGTCCGCCAACAGGCGCAGAACGCCACAGCCGTGGCCAAATGGCTGAAGGGCCGCAAGGACCTGCCGCATGTCGCCTTCATTGGCGACCCCGACCATCCGCAGGCCGACATCATCGCCAGGCAGATGAGCGGCCCCTCGACGCTGATCGCCTTCGAGGTCGCAGGCGGCAAGGATGCAGCCTACCGCTTTCTCAACAAGCTCAGGCTGATCCGGATTTCCAACAATCTCGGCGACGCCAAGAGCCTGATCGTCCATCCGGCGACGACGACACACCAGCGCTTCACGCCCGAAGTGCGCGCCAGCATGGGCGTCGGCGACGGGCTGGTTCGCCTTTCGATCGGGCTTGAGCATCCGGGCGACCTGATCGCCGACCTGAAGCAGGCGCTGGGCAGCTGACCGCGGCCTCAGGCGTCAGCCATCGGAATTGAACCCGGCAGCCGCCGCCGCGTTGAACCTCGGCAACAACCGAGGTTCACATGCTCCGCAAGACCGTCTGCACCGCCGCGCTTCTCGCTCTCCTTGCCGCCCCGGCGCTTGCCCAGACCGCTTCGCCGGCCTCGCCGGCGCCAGCGGAAAAGCCGTCCTCGCCCGAGCTAACCGCCTGCAAGGCGACCGCAATGGCGGCGCTGACGGCGCGCGAGCCCGAGATCAAGGACATCTATATCGACGAGGACGGGCTGACGATCGCCGTGGCGGAGACCAAGGTCGAGGACACGCCGGTGACGCGCATCATCATGGGCGAGGCCTATCTGAAGACCGACAAATCCGACAAGCCGCGCCGCTTCCTCTGCCTGCTCGGCGAGAAGGGCAAGGTGCTGCTGACCTTCTTCACGCAGCGGTGACCAGCCACATACACGTCATGCTCGGGCTTGGCCCGAGCATCTCAGGCAGGATGAGGGTTTGGCCAGCGCCTTCTCGTCAGGAGATTCTCGGGTCTACGCTTCGCTTCGCCCGAGAATGACGCTTTAACCGCCGTCGACGATCCGGGTATTGGGCCGGTCACGGCCATCGGCCAGCTCTTCGTGCCATTCGCCCTTGGCATCCTGATAGACGATGCCATCGGTGACACCCGGCCGCTTCTGGCGGGCGGCTGCCTTGTTGGCAGCCTTCAACGCCGCGTCATGCGAACGAAAGGTTTCGGAGAGGGCGTCGCCGACCTTGTAGGCCCAGCCGCCATCGTGCTGGACGATCTCGTACTTCACCATGACCATGAGCGTCCTCCATGGCTCACTGACCGAACCAATGGCACACGCCCCAGGTTCCACCGGAGAGGAGGATAGCCCTGCCGCGCGAGCGGCGGAAGGGCTCGATCGACTTAGTCGCCGTTGCCGGTATCGGCGGCGCGCAGGCCTTCCAGCACCGGCATCGAGGTGATGTGGTAGCCGGCATCGATATGGTGGATGTCGCCGGTAACGCCACCGGACAGGTCCGAGAGATAATACAGCGCCGAGCCGCCGATCTCTTCCAGCGTCACCGATTTGCGCAGCGGCGAGTTGGCGCGCTGCCAGGAATACATGGCGCGCGCGTCCGAGATGCCGGCGCCGGCGAGGGTACGCACCGGCCCGGGCGAGAGCGCGTTCACGCGGATGCCCTTCGGCCCATAGTCGGCAGCAAGGTAGCGCATGCTCGCCTCGAGCGCCGCCTTGGCCACGCCCATGACATTGTAGTTCGGCATGACGCGGGACGAGCCGCTATAGGTCAGCGTGATCATGCTGCCGCCATTGGGCATGCGCGCAGCGGCGCGCTTGGCGGCTTCCGTGAACGAGAAGCACGAGATCACCATCGTCCGCGAGAAATTCTCGCGGCTGGTGTCGGCATAGAGCCCCTTGAGCTCGTTCTTGTCGGAGAAGCCGATGGCGTGGATCAGGAAATCGAGCGTGTTGCGCTCGGGATCACCACCCCAGGCCTCGTCGATCGCAGCAAAGGCGGCATCGACGGTTCCGATATCCTCGACATCGCAGGGAATCACCAGCTTCGAGCCGATGCTCTCCGCCAGCGGCTTGACGCGCTTGCCGAGCGCCTCGCCCTGATAGGTGAAGGCCATCTCGGCGCCATGCTCATGCAGGGTCCGGGCAATGCCCCAGGCGATCGAGTTCTGGTTGGCGACGCCCATGACGAGGCCGCGCTTGTTGTGCATCAGGGGGAGCATTGCTGGTCTTTCAACTCATCATTCGGCAAGGGCCGCTCGGAGATCGGTTCGACCGAAATCTTGGCCGACGAACAGGATGGCTGCATTGCGCAGCGTCGTGGAGGCATAAGCGAAGCAGTCGCCCATGTTCAATGCCGCAGGATGCCGGCCCTTGCCGAAGCGGGCGAAAGCTGTCAACGCCACCTCGGCATGAGCATCGCCGATATCCTCGATGGCTATCCGTGCGCGCCCGACGAGCTCGCGGACCTCGCTCAAGGCTTCGGCCACGGTGTAATTGGCGAGCCGGGCGATCGCGAGCGCCGTTTCGTAGATGGCGATAGGCGAGGTGAAGAAGGTCGCGTCGCTTTCGAGGCAGTCGAGCACGCGGTCAGCAGCGGGCTCGCCAGCCATCACAGCAGTCAGAGCGGAAGCATCGACGAAGATCATTCGTCGCCCGACAGCCAGTCGAAGAACGCCTTGTCGGCTTTCAATCCGGTCTTGCCGTGAGCTGCGACACGCTCCTGGATATCGCGGATGCGTTCGCGGAGCGGCCGCTGATCGGCCTGCACCTCGACCTGCTCGACGCGCGCCAGCTTTTCCTCCGCGGCCTTACGGACAGTGTCCGTCAGCGTCGCGCCGGTCTTCGCCGCAAGCGCACGCACGATGCGATCGGTTTCAGGGTCGCGGATGTGGAACGCCATCGGGATGCTCCGTCTAGACGAAGCATATAGTCGTCTAGACGATACCTGTCACCTCAGAGGTGCTTCTTCACGGCCTCGGCCGTGTCCTTCGAACTCGCGAGCGGCACGATCTCGAAGCGGGCGAGATCGCCCCAGGCCAGCACCCATTCCTGCAGCTTGGTGACGTCGTCGCACTGCATGACCTGGAAGCAGCGGGCGAAATCGGCCGAAATCCAACTGTCGATATAGGTGAGGCCCTCGGGCATCATCCGGCCATGCTTGTGGAAGCGGGTGTAGATCTCCTTCACCCGCGCCTGGTCGAAATGCTCGATCACCATGAACAGCATGGACGAGAGACCTTCCGAGAATTCGCCAGCGTGCGTCGGCTGGCGCGGTTGCCGAGAACCGGAGCGGAGCGGACTTTTGGTCCGTGAGCACCGGAAGCGCAGGCGGCCGTGTCAGACGGCCACGCTGGTAGAATTATCGAAGGTCTCTCAGGCTTCGAGGCGCTTCATCACGATGGTGGCGTTGGTGCCGCCGAAGCCGAAGGAGTTCGAGAGCACGCAGCCGAGGCCGGCATTGTCGATGCGCTTGCGCACGATCGGCATGTCGGCAAAGGCCGGGTCGAGCTCCTCGATATGGGCGCTCTCGCAGATGAAGTCGTTGTTGAGCATCAGCAGCGAATAGATCGCCTCCTGCACGCCGGTAGCGCCGAGCGAATGGCCTGTCAGCGACTTGGTCGCCGAGATCGGCGGGCTCTTCTCGCCGGCGCCGAAGACGGTGCGGATCGCCTCGATCTCCTTGGCATCGCCGACCGGGGTCGAAGTCCCATGCGGGTTGATGTAGTCGATCTTGGCCTTCACGCCCTGCAGCGCCATGCGCATGCAGCGCTCGGCGCCCTCGCCGGACGGAGCGACCATGTCGTAGCCGTCCGACGTCGCGCCATAGCCGACGATCTCGCCATAGATGCGGGCGCCGCGGGCCTTGGCGTGCTCCAGCTCCTCCAGCACGACGACGCCGGCGCCGCCGGCGATGACGAAGCCGTCGCGGCGCGCATCATAGGCGCGCGAGGCGACTGCGGGCGTCTCGTTGAAGTCGGAGGACATCGCGCCCATGCCGTCGAACAGCACGGAGAGCGTCCAGTCGAGCTCTTCGCAGCCGCCGGCGAAGATCACGTCCTGCTTGCCCCACTGGATCAGCTCGTAGGCGTTGCCGATGCAATGGTTCGAGGTCGCGCAGGCCGAGGAGATCGAATAATTGACGCCCTTGATCTTGAACCAGGTCGCCAATGTCGCCGAGGCGGTCGAGGACATGCCCTTGGGCACGGCGAAGGGGCCGACCTTCTTGGACGAGCCGCTCTCGCGCGCCTTGTCGTAGGCATCGATCAGCGCACGGGTCGAGGGGCCGCCGGAGCCCATGACGATGCCGGTGCGCTCGTGGCTGATTTCTTTCTCTTCCAGCCCGGCGTCGCGGATCGCCTGCTCCATCGCGACCTGGTTCCAGGCCGAGCCACCGCCATGGAAGCGCATGGCTCGGCGGTCGAGCACCGTCGCAGGGTCGAGCGAGGGCACGCCGGCGACGCGGCTGCGGAAGCCGTGCTCGGCGAAGTCCTGGGCATAGGAGATGCCGGACTTGGCCTCGCGCAGCGAGGCCAGCACTTCCTGCGTATTGTTGCCGATGGACGAGACGATGCCCATCCCGGTGACCACAACGCGTCTCATGCTGCTTCTCCGGCTCTTTGGTGACGGGCCGGGAGGCCAACCCCGGACCTATGGTAGATCGCTACCCGCGCACATGGACCGCGCAGGCAGCGAAGGCAAGGCGTCGGGTCGATTTTGCTCAGGCCGCTTCGGGCTTGAACAGGCCGACGCGCATATCGGTCGTCGTATAGATACGCTTCCCGTCCGCTTCGAGCCAGCCATCGGCAATACCGAGGACGAGCTTGGACTTGAAGACGCGCTTGAAATCGACGCCATAGACGACGTGCTTGACCGAAGGCAGCACCTGGTCGGCGAACTTGACCTCGCCGACGCCGAGCGCCCGGCCGCGACCGGGCAGGCCGAGCCAGCCGAGGAAGAAGCCGGTGAGCTGCCAGAGCGCATCGAGGCCGAGGCAGCCCGGCATCACCGGATCGCCCTTGAAATGGCAGTCGAAGAACCAGAGGTCGGGCCGGACGTCGAGCTCGGCGCGCACCATGCCCTTGCCATGCTCGCCGCCGGTCTCGCTGATCTCGGCGATGCGGTCGAACATCAGCATCGGCGGCAGCGGCAGCTGCGCATTGCCCGGCCCGAAGAGTTCACCGCGCCCGCAAGCGAGGATCTCCTCGTAGCTGAATGACGATTGCCGCTCCATATCCGACTTCGCTCCCTTTCGGC